>X355_Hoffmanns_Two_toed_Sloth__coassemble_1947_pt1 | contig 32308 bp, 27 predicted proteins | sample X355_Hoffmanns_Two_toed_Sloth__metabat2_high_PE_003 | metagenome-assembled genome bin X355_Hoffmanns_Two_toed_Sloth | reverse complement strand
ATTTCCGCCGCCGGCATTGGCTCCGCCGCCGCTTCCGCCGCCATTTCCGCCGCCGCTGGCGCTGGCGTTGGCCCCGCCGCCGCTTCCGCCGCCGCTGGCGCTGGCGTTGGCTCCGCCGCCGGTATTGGAGACTGTGGAGATGCTGCCGATCTCGATGGCGATATCAGGGCGCGGATAGAAGGAAGCGGTAATGTTTCCGTATTCCTCGGTCAGGGCAAGATCGTCAGCGCATAACAGCGCGTCTTCACTGATCGGCAGGCCGTGCTCGGCGGCATAAAAGTTGTAAAAATAATTCCAATAATAGGGGTCGGGGCGTTCGTTTATGTTGCTGCCCCAGGTGCCCAGAGCGGCGATCTTCTCGGCCTCGGCCAGGCTGGTGGGGCCCACCTTGCCGACCATACCGGAGCCGGAGACCGTGTTCAGCCCCATGATGTCCGTGATCGGACTGGCGGCGGCCTTTACCGTGGCGGTGATGATGTTTTGATCAACCGCCATCGGCTGTGTGGGGACCGGGTAGGTGTAGGCGTCGGCCGCCATAGCGGGCGCGGTCAGCCCGGCTGTCAGCGCGAGGGAAAGCAGAACGGCTGACGCCTTTTTGAATTGGATCGGGATCTTCATGCGTTTTCTCTCCTTTGTAAAAGCTATGGAAGCAAAATCAAACGGGGGCTTCCCTATGATCAAAGCGGATGCTTTGATGCCGAAAGAATAAGCCGGCGCTCAGCCCGGGGACAGTCAAAATGGCCTGCCTTCGAGAAACGAAAGCAGACCAAAACAGCACGCGTGAGCGAGTCCATGCGGCGCCTGATTTCCCTTCTCAAATGCGGAGTACCGCGCCATTTCTGGCTCCTGCGGTATGGAGGTCACAGCGGACCTCGGCCAAGCGGCCATGAAATATTTTTTTAGGCCGGAGGCTCAGGGATCATCTGATTCAATTTTTAAATACGTGAGATTCCCTTGAAGATCTTGTATCTTCAAACTATAATACTGCTTACCGGATAAACTGTAAACGGTCGGTCCGGCTGGGAACATCGTAGCACAAAGCGATCCAAATAAAAATTAAAACTTTTCAATGACACGGTTCAATATCTTCGATGTATTGTGAGGCGTTTTATATGGAGATCAAATACTTGCAGACTCTGAAAACGGTCCTGGAAGCGGGGAGCTATAAAAGCGCCGCCGAGCGTCTGCACTACACACAATCGACCGTTACGTTCCATGTCAGGCAGATCGAAAAGGAGCTTTCCCTGCAGCTCTTTGAAAAGGTGGGGCGGAAGATGGTTCTGACGCAGAACGGGCGGGATATCCTGCCGTATGTCTGGTCGCTTCTCGAGTCCTATGACCAAATGGCGAGCCGCAGCGGCAGGAAAGAGGAGATCAAGGGAACGCTGACAGCCGCAGCCCCGGAATCCCTGCTGCTCTATGCGCTGCCGCCCGTCTGCAGGGCTTTTCAGACGCTGGCGCCGAATGTATATCTGACCCTTCGCGCGCTGGACTGCACCACCATCCGCGGCCAGATGACCCACGGGCATTTGGATCTTGCCGTTCACTATGATATTGGTGGATACGGCCCTTCGGTGATCTGCCAAAGTCTGGGGGAATGCGCAATGTCGCTGGTCGCACCCCCCGGTCTGGCCGCTCCGGAGACGGACTTTATCAGCGCGGACCAGGAAAAGGATGTTGAACTGATCGTGCGGGACTGCTATGACGTATTTGGGCAGCGTTTCAAGCAGTATTTAAAAGAGCGCGGCATCGTTTTGCGGGATCATCTGCAGATCGGCTGCATCGACGCGGTAAAGCGCTGTGTGAAGGACGGTCTCGGCGTGGCGTATCTCCCGGCATTTACAGTCGGGGAGGAGCTTGCAGCCGGAACGATGCAGGCCTTGGATACCGGTATGACCGATCAGCAGATCGGGGTGGTGCTTACATACCGGAGGGAAAAGTGGCACTCCCCCGCCATGCAGCTTTTCATGCGGCTTCTGCTGGAGACGCTGCCGCAAAGCATAGATCTGAAAAATAAATCATAAAAGCGTAAGGAAATTGTGGTCAGTCTCCGCCTGCCGTCTACAGGGAGTGAGGTCGCCGGATCTCAGGACATGATCCATTGCAGAGAGATTTTTATTCTTGGGTCTGCAGCGTAAATTTTAAGCCGCCCCATCGTTTGCCGCCGCTCCTGGCCGCGGCTCAACTAATCCCCGGCAAAAGCAGGTATATCGACTGCTTTTGCCGGGGATTTATGACGCCCTTATTTCACACTCAGAGCTTTTCTACCGTCCCTGATCCATGCGGCGCAATAGTTGAGCCGGGAGATACGCCATGGGATCACAGCATACCATGCAGCTTCAGAATATCGACAAACATTTTGTCCCGCCACAGCTCCACCGCTTCCGGGGTGTTGCCCTGCTCCGCTGTGCGGTTGGCAAGCTCCTCATCAATGCCGTCGGCGACCAGCAGGTCTGCCGGGTCCGGCTCCTTTCCGTACTTCTTCGCCATCTCGCGGAAGCCGCCGTCCACGCCGAGGCTCATGGTCAAAAGCTGGCCTGTGACCGCCATGCGCATTCCCGGTCCGAAAATAATGGCCTTGTCCATATCCTCCACCGAGCAAACGTCTTTGACGACGCTCTCCTTTGCGGCATCCAGCGCCGCCCAGGACAAGCGGTTGACAATGAAGCCGTTGATCTCCTGTCTGCAGACGATGGGGACCTTCCCCATTGCGGTATACACTTTTTTTGCCTTGTCAATGGCCGCCAGCGAACCCGTCGCCCCGCCGCAGATCTCAATCAGCGGCAGCAGGTAGGAAGGATTGTAAGGGTGGCCCACCAGGATGTTCTCCGGGTATACAGCGCCCTCAGACAGCTTGCTGGGGAACAGCGCGGACGTACTGCTGCAAATGATGACATCCTTGCCCGCGGCCTCCTGGATCGTGCGGTAGGTCTCCTTCTTCAGTTCCAGCCGCTCGCTGATGCTCTCCTGCACAAAGTCCGCGCCCCGCACAGATTCCGCCAAGTCGTAGCTGAACTTCACCTTCGCCATTTTTTCATCGGCGATCTCCCGCGTGGTCGCGCCCGCGCCGATCAGAATGCCGAAAATCTTTTCCAGGGTTTCCCGAAGCGCCGCTTCCTTTGCCGCGCCGCGCACAAACAGGGTAACGTCAAAATCCCGCAGGATGGCGTTTGAGGCCAGCCCCGCTCCGATCATGCCGGTTCCGATAAATGTGATTTTATAGCTCATAGCTGCTTCCTCCTGTGATATTCCATTTGATGTGTTTTCCCCCAAAAAAGAGAGGTCATGTAAACAATTTCGCCGGATTCTTGGCAAAGAATTTTTCAATCATTTCATCGCTGAAACCCCGGCGCTGCATTTCCGGGATCACCTTGTTTCCCAGCGTTCCGATGTTGGCGTCCTTCAGCGCCTCCCGCATCATGGGAGTCATGATGTTCCTGCGGCCAAGCTGGACATTGACACTGTCATGACCCAGCAGGATCTTGTCCTCATAACCGCCGGCGGCCAGCTTCTCGATCAAATCAACGCGTTCTTCGTCCGTCGGTGTGTGAAACAGCTCCCCCTGCAGTCCAAAGCGGTCCAGATTTACGTAGACGCCCTGCTCCAACACACGTTTGTGGTACTCAACATCCAAATTCCCGCACATATGGCCAATGGCGATCTTGCCGGGGTCCGCGCCGTTTTTGATCAGAAGCGCCGCCTGTTCCGGCCCCATGGTCCCCTGCTGGGTATGGGTGATAATGACGCAGCCGGTTTCCCGCTGGGCCCGGGCGGCGGCCTTGAAGAAGGCTTCCTCCATGGGGGTGATCACATGATAGCTGGACGCCAGCTTGATAACGCCCGCTTTGATCCCCGTTCCCTCGATCCCCTGGGTCAGCTCCGTGATCATCATCTCCGCGATCTCATCCTCGATATTTGCGAAGGCGCTTCGGAATTTCCAGTAAGCATAGGCGCTCTCCTGCTCGAAATAAAAGCCGGTGGAACAGATGATATGGATCCCGGCAGCGTTTGCGAGCTTTTCCAAAAAGCGCACATTACGGCCGCACTCGTTTGTCGTCGCGTCCACAACTGTGCGGATACCGTAGGATTTCGCGGTCCGCGCGGCTTCCATGCAGATTTGGAATGCCTCATCCTCGCGGAACGGGCCAAGGGTGGCGTCCCCCTGATAGCCGCAGTAGCCGTATAAAAAATGCTCGTGCATCAAAGTCCGGCCAAGCTCCGCCGCAGGGACCTGACCAGTGACTGTATTGACCATGTTCATAAAAGCATCCCTTCCGTACTTGAATCAGCCGCGAAGCCGCGCGGCGCGCTTACAGCTTTGCCGCGCCGCAGGTCTCATCTTCCTGCGCCGCATCCATATCCACCACCGGAACCACCTTGACTCCTATGATCATCAGGCCCCCCGCCAGCGCAACGATGGCAAACACCACATAGGGCAGGGTGTAGCCGGAGGATATGACGCGCAGGCCGGCCAGAACGATAAAGGACAGCGAGCGCACCACTCCCACGATGGTGTTCAGGACGCTGTAGCAGATCGGGAAATCCTTACGCCCGTAGATCAGGGCCGCCATGGACGGGCAGAAGTTCCCGTTGCCGCCGATGCCCGCGCCCAGCATGACGATGCCGATGACCATGATGGCGGTGCTGCCGCTCAGCAGCAGGAGGATGCCGATGCAATACCAAATGCCGAAGATCACGGAGGTCTTCTTGGTCCCGATCTTCTGATCCACAACACCCCAGACAACGGAACCGATGATGCCGATGATGGCGGCGGCGGTGATCACATTCAAAGCCGCCTGCATGGAATAGCCCTTCGTCTCCTGGAAGAAGCCCACCAATTGGGACATGATGCCCACGGTGGCCATTCCGAAAAAGCCGTAGGCTACGCCAAAGATCCAGGTCTTGGGGTTTTTCAGGGCGTCCGCGTAAGTAACGGTGCTCTCCGCCCCCCGCTCTTCGCGTACCTTCGCCAGGACCGCCGCCACCGCCGGGTCATTGTCGGGATAGCAGCCCGCCTCCTCCGGGGTGGCCTTGATGAAGATCTGTGTCAGGACGCCTACCACAATGATGGCGCCGCCCATGATGGAGATCGCCACCGCGATGTTGGACCGGGAGCTGAGCTGGTTCAGGATCTGGCTGATCAAGGCGCTGGCCAGATTCATGCCGACCGTGGTGAAGCCCATGACGACGCCCTTTTTCGTGGGGAACCAGTTGGTACAGATGGAAAGGCCCAGCACCAGAGCGAAGGCGTTGATCAAGGTCACCATCAGGACCAGGCACACCGCGTACAGCGGGATCGTCGGCGCGTTGCCGTACAGGATGGTCACCACGCCTGCGGCGTACATGGTGATGACCATGGTCTTCTTCAGCCCGGCCTTGCGCGCGATCCCTCCGAAGACCACAACGAGGAACAGGGCGATGATGCTCGCCGGCGAGGAGATGGACAAAACCGTGTCCGCGTTCCATCCGCGGTATTCCGCGATCTGCGGCACGATGATGTTCAGGCCGTCGACGGTCATGCCGGTCATGAAGAAGAACCATACCACCTGGTAAATGGCAACGGTCCACCCTTTCCGACCAAAGTTCCACATGCCCGGTTTCTTTCCTGTCCTTTTCATGGTTGCGCTTTGCTGTGACATGACAAATCCTCCCTTCGTTTTATGCCTCAAGTTTAGCAATTTTTAATAACAAAAGGAAATTCCGATGCGGCCGGCAGTTATACGGAAATAACATAGCAATCGGCGCTTTCATAAGCCGAGGGCGCCGTGCGCATTCCGCGCACGGCGCCCTCGCAGAAAATAGGAAGGGAAAGGGGAACTTTACAGCAGTTCAAAGATGCCGGCCGCGCCCATGCCGCCGCCGATGCACATGGTCACCATACCGTACCGGCCGCCGGTATCCCGGAGGTAATCCAGCGCCTTACAGGTCAGGAACGCGCCGGTGGCGCCCATGGGATGACCCAGGGCCATGGCGCCGCCGTAGGGATTCACCTTCTCCGGGTCCATCTTCAGCTCCCGGATACAGGGAATCGCCTGCGCGGCGAAGGCCTCGTTCAGTTCGATCACATTCATGTCATCTATGGTCAGGCCCGCGCGCTTCAGCACCTTGGGCACGGCGTAAATCGGGCCGAGGCCCATCATGGTGGAATCGCAGCCGGCGACCGCAAAGCTGACCAGCCGCGCAAGGGGTCGCGCGCCGACAGCGAGGGCCTTTTCCTTCTCCATCACCACCACAAAAGCGGCGGCGTCCGAGGTCTGGGAGGAGGTGGCGGCGGTCACGGTGCCGCCCTCCTCGGGGGGGATGAAGCAGGGCTTCAAGGTGGAGAGCTTTTCCAGGTTGGTGCCGGGACGGATCCCCTCATCGGCATCCACGACCCGGTCTTTGCCCTCCGTGTCCTTCACCGTGACGGGAATGATGGACGCGGCCAGTTTTCCCGCCGCCTGGGCCGCCGCGGCCTTTACATGGGAGCTGACGGCCATTTGATCCATTTCTTCCCGCTTGATTCCGTACTTTTTCACAATGTTTTCGGCGGTGATTCCCATGGCCATATAAGCGCCCGGCGCGTTTTCGTTCAGCCATGCGTCCTGATATTCCACCGGATACGGCTCAAAGGTGTCGCTCATATCCTCCACGCCGCCGGCGATGATCACATCGCCCTGATTGGCCGCGATGGCGTTGGACGCGGTGGCAATGGCCTGCAGGCCGGAGGAGCAGAACCGGTTGATCGTATGTCCCGAGACGCTCTCCGGCAGCTCCGCCCGGGCCACGACGCTCTTGGCGATGTTCATGGATGTGGTCTTATGCTGCACGGCGCAGCCCATGATGACGTCCTCAATATCCGCCGGGTCCAGTCCGGGCACCCGCGCGATCACGCCCTTCAACACCTGTGCGGAATACTCGATGGGGTGAACATCCCGGAAAGACCCCTTGAACGCCCGGCATACCGCGCTGCGGCCATAGCCCACAATGACAGCTTCTCTGCTCATAGCTGAAAACCTCCTGAACGATTATTTTTACTTGCCTTTACTGTATCACGCATATGCTGCAAAGGGAAATTCAGGTTTGACCTGCGGTTATATGAAAAAAGCATGACCGCGCAGGGCGGTTCAAGGGAGCTGTTTTGTGCTTTTCATTTTCAAAATTTATGGTATAATGGAGCAAGCACCGCCAAAACTTTACATTCGATGGGAAGAAAGGGGACCCGGGAATGGACATCAACCGACTGGAAGAGTTTATCGTTCTGGCGGACTGCCTGAATTACAGCAAGGCCGCCAATCTCCTGTACTTAACGCAGCCCGTTCTCAGCCGCCACATCAACGATCTGGAGGAAACCCTGGGCGCGCAGTTGTTCATTCGGGACACGCATAAGGTGGTGCTGACACCCGTGGGTGAACTGGCCGCGCGGGAAATCGGCGCGGCCATGGACGCCTACCACAGGGCCATGCGGAACATCAAGCTGGCCACGGACAATCTGAACAGCCGGATCTCCGTGGGATTTCTGGGACAGGCGGTGCGTCCGTTCCTGACCCAGTTTATCCGCTATCTGGGGAACAGGCACAGCTTCCAGGTGGATTATAACTCCGTGACGGAGTTGGACACGCTGATCCGCTTTGTGGACAGCGGAGCCTTGGACCTTGCCTTCATTACCCATATCGAGACGGACCGTCTCAAGGGCATGGAGGTCAAATGGATCATGGACGATCCCGTGTACGCGGTGGTTTCCCGCAGCCATCCGCTGGCAGGCCGGGATCAAATATCGATCCGCGAGCTTTCCGGCGTGCCCATGATCGCATATAACCGGGAGACCAACCCCCACACCGCGATTTTTCATGAAAAGATGTTCCAACGCTTCGGCGCGGAGATCAATCCGGTGCGGAAGGTCAGCAATATGGAATCCGGCCTGTTCTACGCCAACCTGGGCATCGGATTCTTCATCATTCCCGAGCACCTGATCGATATGGCCCAGGACATGGCCGTCCTTCCCATCTCCGACGAGGATGTCCACGTTCCTCTTCATCTGATTTGGAAGAAGGACAACGGGAAAACCGCCGTTCCGGCCTTTGTCAAGGAATTTTCCACCTTTTATAAAAATGAGTTCGGTGAATCATCCTGATCCCGGATGGAAGAATCGCCGTGTTTCCCGGAAACACGGCGGTTTTTTCGTTTATTTCCCATAAAAGACTCTGCCCGGTCTTCGTGCCGCCGGGGCGGGCGGCTCGCCGTCGATATAGCCCAGCGCGCAGTGGCCAACGCCCTCATAGGTGTCTTCGACGCCAAGATCCCGGAGCAGGGCTTTGCCCTGGGGACTTTCAAACACCTCCCGCGCCCGGTGTACCCAGATATTCCCAAGCCCAAGCGACTGTGCGGCGGTCAGCATATTGCCCAAGGTCAGGCTCCCGTCATTGACCCAGGTGGGCACCGTCCGGTCCGCCAGTACGGTCAATACCACCGGTGCTCCGTAGAAGGGGTCAATGCCCTCATCCCAATTGGCGGCCCTGCGGTTCAGATCTGCCAACCGGGCGCGCAGCTCCGAGTCAGTCACCACAATGACGATGCTGCTCTGCTTTCCCATCCCACTGGGGGCGCAGAGGCCGGCCTCGATCACCGCGTCGATCAGCTCCTTGGGAGGCATATCCGGTTTGAAGCTGCGGATGCTGCGGCGCGCCCGGATGGTCTTCAAGGTCTCATTCACCGCTTATTCCTCCATTACGATCAAATTGTCCGGAATGATCAGCTCCGGCTCCACCTGTGCCTGGATCTCCTCCGGCGTTTTTCCCCGGCGGATCTCCCGGAGCACCAGCCCCTCCTCGGTCACGTCGATGACGCACTGCTCTGTGACGATGTGGTCCACGCACTTCATCGCGGTCAGAGGCAGTGAGCACTCGTTCACGATCTTCTTCTCTCCGCCCTTGGTGGTCAACTCCATGGCCACAATGACCTGCCGCGCACCGTTGCACAGGTCCATGGCGCCGCCCATGCCGAAGGCCCGGCCCGGCGTGGCCCAGTTGGCCAGGTCGCCCCGGGCGGACACCTGCAATCCGCCCAGCACCGTAGCCGCCATGCGCCCGCTGCGGATGATCGCGAAGGACATGGCCGTATCGAAGGTGGAAGCACCCGGCATGGGCAGAAAGGGCCGCGAGCTGGCATCGCAGGCCCGGTCAGTCACCATAACGTCCGTGGCCGTTTCACCCATGCCGATCATGCCGTTTTCTGTCTGGAACATGATTCCCTTCTCTGTGTACTCAGAGCACAGGCTCGGGATGCCGACGCCCAGGTTCACCACGTCGCCCGGTTGAAAATACTGCGCCGCGCGCCGGGCGATAAAATGTCTGTTGTCCAACATAGCCGTGCCCTCCTATGCCAAAATCATGTCGATAAAGATGCCGGGGACCCGCACGTCGTCGGGTACGATCTCCGCCACGTCGCACAAAAAGTCGCACTCCACGATGGACAGTTCCGCCGCCATGGCGACGATCGGGTGGGACGCCGTGCCTGTGCCGCGGTAGGCCAGGTTGCCGGTGATATCCGCCCGCCGCGCCCTGGTGATGGCAATATCCGCCCGGAGCGGCTCCTCAAGCAGGTATTGCTCGCCGCGGACGGTGATGATCTGCTTGCCCTCCTGCACCACAGTGCCCAGGCCGGTTTTGGTCAGTACACCGCCCAAGCCGGCGCCGCCGCAGCGCAGCCGCTCCATAAACGACCCCATTGGGGCCAGTTCCACCAGAATTTCCCCGTCCAGCATCTTCCGCGAGGTCTCCGGGTTGGTGCCCAAATGGGTGGTGACCATGCGGTCCACACGGCCCGCGTGGACGAGCCTGCCCACGCCGATGTCCATATCGCCGGAGTCAATGGAGTAAATCGTCAAATGCTTCGCGCCGCTTTCCAGCACGCAGTCGATCAGCCTCCAAGGACTGTTGCAGCCGGCCTGGCCTCCCACGGCGATGGTCTGGCCATCGTGGAAGCAGGCGATAATCTCCTCCCGCGTGCGCAGCTTTCCCCTGGCTTCACAGCGATCCTTGTGTTGTTTTTCCGCCATAGCTTTACTCCTTTTTGAGAACGGCTCCTGTCCTTGCAAACAGGAGCCGTTCCATCACAGTTTGTTGTTACGAGGTAGCCACCAGGCCGCCGTCGGGATAAATCGTAGTCGCGGTGACCATGTCCGAGGCCGCAGAGGCCAGGAAGATGGCCGGACCCACCACATCGATCTCATAGCCGATGCGCTGGGCGGGCAGCGCGCCCGCGATGCCGTTGCGGACGTTCTCGTCCGGCGGCAGGATACCCACCATCATCGGGGTGTAGGTAATGGTGGGGCCGATGGCGTTGACCTGCACATTGGGGCGCAGGTCGGCGGCAAAGGCTTTCGTCAGCATCTCCACAGCGCCCTTGGTGGTGTTGTAGGGGACGTTGCCGCCGCCGCCGTTGGCCACAGCGCGGATCCCGCGCACCGAGCCGAAGTTGATGATTTTGCCGTAGCCCTTGTTGGTGTTGGGCTGGCCCGCCTCGGGAGCCGCGTATTCGTCGCCTTCCAGGTTGTGGTCCTTCATCCAGTTTCCGAAATACTTGCAGGTCAGCATCAGGGAGGTGATGTTGGTGTGCAGCATTTTCTCAAAATAATCCGTGTCGATCTCCCAGGACCACATTTTCTTGTTGATGCCCTGGGCGTTCACCAGGATGTCGCAGCCGCCCAGGCCGTCCGGGCCGGTGACCACGTCTACCGCGCGCTTCACGAATTCCTCGTCGCCCGCGTCGCCGGCCAGGTACATGACCTTGACGCCGGGAGCGGCGACGGCTTCGATCTTGGCCTTCGCCGCCTGCAGCTTCTCCTCGCTGCGGGAGGAAATGCAGACGGAGCAGCCGTTGGCGGCGTAGCCCTCAGCGATGGCCTGGCCAAAGCCGCCGGCGCCGCCGAAGATCATAGCCTTCTTACCGGAGAGGTCAAACATTTTTGTCAAGTCGCCACTATATACTTTCGGCATAGCACATAAGCTCCTTTTTTATATTTTGGGCGCTTCCGCGGCGGAAGCGCGGGAGTTACTTCTGAGGAGGCAGCAGGCAGACCAGCATCCGGCACATGTCGGCGCCCGTGTTCAGAACAGATTTGGACACGCCGCCGGCGCAGTGGAAGCTGTCGCCCGCATGAAGAACAGTCTCTCCGTCGTCCGTTTTCAGAGTCATTTCCCCGGTTAGGATGTAGTAGATGGATTCCAGGGGGTTGCTGCCGTAATCGGTGCCTCCGCCGGGGACAAACCAGGTGATGCCCATGATCATCTTGCCGCCCTCGATGTCGTTGGGGCCGCCGCCGTCCACGTCATGCAGGCGGGTGGCGACGCACTCGTTGTGGCCGCCGGCGGTGTAGGTGTAGATGGTGCTGCCCTCCACACCCTTGGCGCGCTGAATTCGGTATGCTGCCATGACCGCGTTCCCCCTTTACACCTTGTACCAGTCAGGCTCGTTGCTGTGCTCAAATTCATACGGGTTCGGGATCTCGCCGTTCTCGACCTTCTTAAACCACTCGCCGGCACGCTTGGGCATACCGGCCCACATCTCCAGGTTCATGGGCTGCTCCATATCCTTGGTGGCGTAGCGGTAATCGTTGACGCGGGAGATGTACTTCTCATCCTGCTGTGCGGAGTTTTCATCGCCCAGGGTGCCCTCAGCAACGCGGAGGAGGGAGCCGTACTGCTCCGAGGTGGTATGCAGCTTCAGATCCTCCATAAACAGCTTCATCAGAGGGCGCTTGGCCAGGTTGGACATGATGCAGCGGTTCTCATAGGGCATCCGCTTCCACATGCGGGCGATCTCCCAGGCCCGCTCGACGGCCTTGCCCTTGGGCACGACCTCCGAACACAGGCCCCAGTCGAGCATCTGCTGGGCGGTGACCTGGCGGGAGGTCATCATGTAGTAATTTCCCTTCTTGGTGCCGAGGTAGTGCTGGAACATCAAGCCCATTCCGTCGCCGGGGACCAGGCCGCCTTGGGCATGTGGTACCTCGATCTTGGTGTCCTCGGTCACGATGGTGACGTCGCACAGCATGGCGGAATCCCAGTGGAAGCCGGGGCCGGGCATGGCGCCGATGGTCGGAACCTGGAGGTCAAAAACCATGTTTTTGATCAGGTTGGTGTCATCGAAATACTGATGCTCAAAGCGCTGACGCGGGAGCTGAGAGTAAGTCTCCCAGCCGTTGGCGTCGGATTCGATCATCCAGTTATCACCGATATGGGTATAGATGATGATCTCATTCTCAAGGTCCATGGAGATGTACCGGGTAAGCTGGCTCATTGCCCGGTGGGACATGCCGCTGTGGTGCATGGGTCCGTCGTTGGTCTTCCAAGTGACCTGCAGGATGCCGTCCTCCCGCTTCAGGTCGGCGAAAGCCTTGAACCATTCCTTGTACTCGTCCAGTTTCGGAAGTTTTACATAGTCAGCTAACGGTTGTGCCATGTTGTTTTCCTCCTTGTAGAATTTATTCTATGATCTTTCTGTGACCCAAGTATAACATGGGCAGGTTCCACAAGGGAAATTCCGGTTCGGTGCGCGGCTATGTCAAAACAGCATAGCCGCTATTGACTGACCGCACCCATGTCCGCCACAATGGCGCTGCCCCATCCGGCTCCCTCCCGCTTGATTCGGCCGTTTCTCCGCACCATGCAAGGTCCTCGGACAAACTGAGGAGCCGCCTTGCGGCGGCCCCTTAGTTTGCCCAAACCCTCGTAGAGTTTCGCCGCCGCAGCGGCGAAATCAAATGAGACCCGTTTTTTCCGACGATATGTGCGTCGGAGAAAACACTTCTCGGCCCGCAAACGTGCGAGTTGTCCGCCATAGGCGGACAGCGAGTGCGCTGCAGCGGGCCGCAGCCCCTTTATCGGAAAAAGCGGACAGCCTTTTTCGACAGTCTTGCGGGGCCGCCTTGCGGCGCCCCCGCGCTTTCTTCCTGTGATCAACCCATACTCTTAGCAGCGAAGTAAGTCGTTCCGTACTTTTCGCCGGCCTCCTTCTTGGCCTGCTCCAGCATTTCCGGGGTGACCGCATCCAGCGCCCGGATGACCGCCGCATGGTCCAGCGGCTTCAGGCCCAGTGCCTCGCGGGCCTCGGCGCTGGTAGCGACCTCGTTGCCCATAGCCTCGACTGCGCGCACGGCCCGCTGGACCAGCTTCAGGTTGGTGGCAAGGATCTTATTGCCGTCCTTGTCTTTGCCGTAGACCACATTGTCCTCCATGCCCACACGGATGTGCCCGCCGTTGGCCAGCGCGGAGAACATGACCGGCAGGTGTCCCTTGCCCACGCCGAAGGCGGACCAAGTGACCTCCCGGGGCAGAGCACCTGCGGCCTGCAGGTGATCGATCTCGGCCAGCATGGCCTGCACATCCCGAGGGGTGGCGTCCATACCGCCCACGACGCCAAGGCACAGTTGGAAATGCAGAGGGGGCTTCACGATGCCCTTTTTCCAATACACCCCTACCGCGCGGATCATGCCCATGTCAAACACCTCAAACTCCGGCTTAATGTCCCGCTCCAGATACAGGTTGCCCAGGTTGGTCAAGAAGGTGGGAGAATTGCTGAAGATGCCGCCGGGGATGCCCCAGTTAAAGGATCCGGCGTCAAAGGTACCCATCTCGATGCCTGGGACGCTGCCGTGGTGCAGCATCCGCACCGCATTGCCGTAGGGGGAATCATCGGAGACCCGGTTGTCGCCTGAGGAGGTGCAGTTGATAATGACGTCGCAGTCTTCATGGGCGCGGATCAGCCGGATGGTCTCGTAAAACTTCACCGGGTCCATGACGCCTGCTCCGTTGTCGTCGCGCATATGCAGATGCACAATGGCCGCGCCGGCCTTCCAGCACTCATAAGCCTCCTTCGCAATTTGTTCCGGTGTTTCGGGGACATCGTAGCCATGGGGAGTGATCGCGCCGGTCAGCGCTGCGGTAATGATCGTTTTTGCCATATTCAATCACCTCGTAAAAATTTGTTTGTGTCTTATCGTGTTTTTATCATAGATACTTTTTCCGCCGTTTTCAAGACCACTGAGGGCAAATGCTTATGCCGCTTCTTTTTTTCCTTATGCCGAAAAAGAATAACCCTCCCGCCAAGTCTGGCAGAAGGGCTTGTAACCAGCGCTCGGCGCCGGTATTCTTTCGTGCGGTGAGCGGGGCCTGTCGTTTCCTGCCGATCTTGTGCGAAAGCCCCGCCCGCCTTGACGGCGAACGGGGCTTTCTGCTTGAATCAATCCCAGTTTACATGGCCTGCGCTGCGGACCCTGGGACTCTCAGGGCGCGCGGGGTCCTTGGGGCAGAAGATCTCCAGCACCTTCAGATCCACAGTGCTGTCGGTGCGCTGCCGGATGCCGTGGGGCACATGGGGGGGAACCAGCATAATACAGCCCTCGGACAGCTCATAATATTCCTCGCCGCACCAGAAGTCGGCCTTGCCCGCCAAGATCATAATGATCTGCTCGTAGTCCTCATGAACATGGGTCATGCTCTCAGGATCGGAGAAGATCTCGGAATACTGCATGGTCAGCTTCTCGGAGCCCTGGAAGATCCAACTGCGGCCGCCGGGGCGGCTGGTGTCCGGTTCGGTTTCATGGGTGTCAAACAGGATGGGCTTTTCGCTCATAGAAAACAACTCCTTAAATATTGATCAGGCTTACAGGTTCCATGCCGCGCTGTAGGCCGACCCCATGGCCTGCTCCACGGTGGCGGCGCGTACACAATCCCCGATGGGGAACACATAGGGGGCGGCGGACAGAAGTTCATCTACCTCATTCGCGCGTGCGCGCATACCGGCGGCAAGAATGACCGTGTCGGCGGGGACACAGCGGGTCGTTCCGTCCTCCGTCGTGCCTTCCACCGCTTCGGCGGTGATCCGCGCGCAGCACAGGCCGGTGATGATCTCCAGTCCGGGAGTCTTCTCCAGTTCCTGGAGCAATTCCGTCCGGTGAGTCGGGGAGGCGTCGGGAGCCGGGCGGCTGCACATCTCGACAATGGTGACCCGCTTCCCCAGCCGGGCCAGATGGAGGGCGGTCTCGCAGCCCACCTGGCCTCCGCCGATGACCACTACCCGGCCGGCGGCGGCCTCCTCTTTTCCGTAGATATCAGTGGCAAGGACAGCCCGCTCCAGACCGCGGATGTCGGGAATAACAGGGGCGGCGCCCACCGCCGGCAGCACGGCGTCATAGTCCTCCGCCTGAAGCGCGGCGGCGGTGGCGCGGGTGTTCAGGCAAACCTCCACGGCGGACTTTTCCACCTGGCGGACCAAATAGTCCTTAAATTTTTTCAGGGGGTATTTAAAGGGCACATAGTCGGAAAATTTCAGCGCGCCGCCCAAAGCGCCGCTCTGCTCATACAAAGTTACGCGGTGGCCCCGCCGGGCGGCGACCAGGGCGGCTTCCATGCCGGCGGGACCGCCGCCCACCACGGCAACCTTCCGGGAAACGGGGGCCGTATCAGCCCACGGGTGAATACACCGCTCCAATCCCACCAGCGGATTGACCGTACAGGAAAACTGGCGTTCATACACCACGCTGTCATGGCAGCGCATGCACTTGATGCAGGGCGTCACGTCGTCGGGACGGTTTTCGTAGGCCTTGCGTACCAGTTCCTCGTCAGCAATGATGCCCCGGGCCACGGTGAGTACGTCCGCCCTGCCCTCGGCCAGGATGCCCTCGGCCTCATCCAGGTCCTGGATGCCGCCGATGGCGGCCACGGGGATGGACAGGCCCGCCCCCTTGGCGCGCTCGGCCAGCCAGACGTTGGGAATGGAGGGCAGGAACGCACAGGGGTGGGTGGTGGTCATCCACTTGGGGTTGTGCATGCCGGCGGAGAACTGGATCAGATCGATCTTGTCCTGGATCATGCGGGCAAATTCAATGGCTTCCTCGATCTCAATGCCGCCCGGCTCATACTCGGCGCCGCTGATGCGCACCTCGATCAGCAGTCTACGGCCCACGGCCCTGCGGATGGCGTCGATGATCTCCACGGCAAAGCGGGCGCGGTTTTCCAGGCTGCCGCCGTACTCGTCGGTGCGGCGGTTGGTCAGGGGAGAGAGGAACTGGCCCACCTGCAGACCGTGCCCGAAGTGGAGCAGCACCATGTCGAAACCCGCCTGGTGAAGGACCTTGGCGGCCTTGGCATAGCCTTCCACCGTCTCACGAATATCCTCCCGGGTCATCTCCTTGCCGGGCGCGCCCCAGATGGTGGGCGCGCCGGCGCTGACCACCTGCCCCCGGTTGACCACGCCAGATACCCCCAGCTCCATGGACGCCTTGGCCCCATGGAAGTGGATACGGCGGGCCAGATAGGCCAATTCATTGACCGCCATGGGATCGTATACATCCCAGAAGGATTTGCGCTGGGCGGGGTCCACGGGGAAAATGCTGGCGCCCACGCAGGTGACGCAGGCGGCTCCCGCCTTGGCGCGGGAGGCGAAATGGGCCACGGCCGCCTCGGTGGGATTGGGCCTGCCGTCCTGACAGGCCTGCAGGCCGGTGGGGGCGGCAAAAATCCGGTTGCGGAAAAGCACGCCCCCGATCCGAATCGGAGAAATCAAATTCTGGTAGGGATGTTTCATCGGTCACACCTGCCTTACAGAGAGGGATCGATCAAAATCTTCAGATGCTGCTTCCGGTCCGGGCGGTCCAACCCTTTGGTCACGCATTCCTCCAGGGCGACCACGTCGGTGACCAGGTCCGCGAAGTGGATCTTACCGGCCTGGAGCATCTGCAGATAGCGGCGCACCTCCTCAGGGGTGTAGACAAAGGAGGGGGTCAACTCGATCTCCCGGGGAACAAAGCGGTTGGGCGCCAGGCCCAGGGGGACCGCGCTGGTGCCCACCATCATTACCTGGCCGCCGGGCTTGGCGCAGAAATAGACGCAGTTTTCCAGGGAGGCGGGGTTCCCCGCGCACTCAAATACCACATCGGCGGCCACATCCTGGCCGAAAATCTCCAGCAGAGCGCCCTTCAGGTCGGGAGTCTCCGCGGAATTGATCACATAGTCGGCTCCGAAGGAGCGGATCAGATCGAATTTGGCGCTGTTGGTGCCCAGCGCCACAATGCGGTTGGCGCCGGCGGCCCGCAGCAGACGGATGGCGGACAGACCAATGGGACCGACGCCGCTGACCACCACGTTGTCGCCGGGGCGGAAGCGGGAGCGGCGGATGGCGTGGAAGGCCACGCAGACCACGTCGAATAGCACGGCCTCCTTCAGGCTGGTGCCCTCTTCCACCTTGATGAGCATGGTGTGCGCCACATCGTGGATGAGCATATATTCGGCGTACCCGCCGTCAAACTGGCGGATGCCCGCCGTGCGTCCAAAGCCGTGCAGACAGATATTGGTCTGCCCGTTCTGACAAGGGGTGCAATTCTCCGGGCAGTGGGTGGGCGGTCCGCAGAGCACTTTGTCGCCCGCTTGAAAACCGGCGACGCCGGCGCCCAAAGCTGCGACCGTGCCCACATTCTCATGCCCGAACACCATCCCGGGCGGGATCATGCCGGCACGGTGATAAGATTCCACGTCGGTGCCGCAGATGCCGCAATAGTCGATCTTGACCACCATCTGATTGGGGCCGGGCACGGGGATGGGCCGCTCTTCCACACGCATATCGTTGGGACCGTAATAGACTGCGACTTTCATAGTGTGATCGTCTCCTTTCTCCATGTCAAATCAGCCGCCCAACTGCGCCTTGAACCCGCAGGCCTCGAACATGGCGCGGATGGCCTCCTGGCGTTCCTCGCTGACCGGACCGGACTTGAGCTTGTATTCCATATCCAACTGTTCATATTTGATCCGGCCGAACTCGTGCTCGGGGAGAATGTCGACCCGCTCCACCGATTTCAGGGTGGAAAGCAGGTCGGCCACGGCGTTCAGGTTTTCGTCGGAATCGTTGTAGCCGGGAATGACCGGGATGCGGATGATCATGGGCTTGCGCAGGTCACTGAGCATGTGCAGGTTTTCCAGAATCACGTTGTTGGATTTTCCGGTGTTCTCCAGATGGCGGGCGGGGTCGATCCCCTTGATGTCAAACAGGAGCAAGTCGGCGGCCTTGAGCACCTCTTTGGCCTTGTCGGAGGTGGTGTAGCCGCAGGTATCTACCGCCACATGGATATGGGCGTCGCGGCACAGTCCGATCAGTTCCAGCATGAAATCGGCGTAACAGGTACACTCGCCGCCGCCGATGGTGGCACCGCCGCCGGTATTTTTGTAGAACATCTCATCGCTTCGGATGATTTCAAAAACTTCCCGGGCGGTATATTTGGTCCCGAAGGGCTCCAGGGCGTCCGTGTAGCACACGTCCACACAGTCCATGCACCCGTCACATACGCCGCGGTCGACCCGGATGACCCCGTCTGCCAGGGACATGGCGCCTTTGGCGCAGGCGGAGACGCAGTTGCCGCAGCCGCTGCAGAGTTCCCGGGTCACCTTCAGTTCAGGCTGAAAGGACTGTCCCTCGGGATTGCAGCACCAGATACACTTCAGGGGACAGCCCTTCAGGAATACCGTGGTGCGAATTCCATAGCCGTCCACGAAGGAACCATGAATAATATGGAATACAAGAGCTTCATGGCTCATAGGGCGATCCTCCTTTTCAATGCAATTCGCTGCGTTCGATAATGTTGTTCTGCAGGTCGGGAGACAGCTCGGTAAAGTAGGCGCTGTAGGTAGCCACCCGCACCAGCAGGTCTTTATACTTCTCGGGGAACTTCTGGGCCTCGCGCAGCATTTCGTTGCTGGTAAAATTGAATTGGACCAGATTGCCGCCGTTCTCGCAGAAGGCGCGCAGCATCAGGGCAAAGTTGCGCAACCCGCTTTCGTTCTTCACCAGTTCGGGCGAGACGCGCACGTTCAGAATACTGCCGTTGGCCAGCAGCACCTGGTCCAGCTTGGCCACCGACCGGAAGGTGGAGGTCACACCGGAGATGTTGCGTCCCTGGTGGGGAGAGATGCCGCCCTCGGCCAGCGGTTCGCCCGCCCTGCGCCCGTCGGGGGTCGCGCCCAGGATCGCGCCATAGGGAATGTTGGCGGTCATGATAATGCTGGAGCAGGAATTGCGGGCGTTTTTGTAGATCTTGAACTGCTTGATAAAGCGGCACATGTCGGTGAGCACATCCCGGAGCAGCAGGTCCACATAGTCGTCATCGTTGCCGAACTTGGGGGCCTTGTTCAGCAGGTGGTAGACATCCTCATAGCCTTCGAAGTCGGCGTCCAGGGCGTCGCACAGCCGCTCCATGGTGATCCTCTTGTCGTCAAAGACCACCTTCTTGATGGCGGCCAGGCTGTCGCCCACATTGGCCAGCCCGCCTAGACCGGTGGTGTGGCTCAATTGGGGATAGGTGCCTCCCTGATAGATATCGACGCCCTTTTCCAGGCACGCGGGATAGACCGAGGAGAGCAAGGGGCAGGCGGAGTGCTCTCCAAACATCTGCATATCGGCATTTTTAAACAGGAAGGTGACCTGCATCAAGTGGCGGAATTGGGCCAGGAAGGCCTCCTTCACCTGCTCATAGCTGGTAAAGGCGCGTGCGTCGCCTACCTCAACCCCGATGCGTTCGCCGGTCTGACGGAACACGCCGTTGTTCAGAGCCAGCTCCATCATCAAAGCGCAGTTGACCACATTTCCGTTGGGATCGTGGGCCCGGTAGGGCACCGTGGGATTGTGGCAGCCCACCGAGACATAGTCCCGGGCGTCCTCCAGGGGAGTGCCCATTTGGAGCAGGGATGGAATGGTGGTGTCGTCTGAGACGAACTTCAGCTTGCCGTGAAGGTCACGGGCCACCTCGCAGGCCCGGATCACATATTGCTCCGGGTTGTAGCGGCTGACGCGCACTACCACATCCTCGGCGGTCAGGCCCACGTCGGCCTCGGCGTCCAGGAAAAGGTAGGTCAGCTCGTTGACGGCGTCCCGCCCGTCGGGGGTCAGACCGCCGACGGTCAGCCCCTGCATGACGGGATATCCCGCAAAGGCCACAGTCAGGAAACCCTCCTGCAGGTTGATGGCGGCGTTGAGCTTGATGAGCAGCAGAGAGACCAACTCCAGGGCCTCATCCCGGGTCATGCGGCCCTCGGCCAAATCGGCCCGGTAAAAGGGCAGCAGATACTGGTCCACACGCCCCAGCGACATACCGGCGCCCCAGCACTCGATCATCAGCGGCACGAACACCAGCCAGATGGACTGAACGGCCTCCCGGAAGGTGCGGGCGGGGTGCTCGGGCACCCGGCGGCAATTGGCGGCCATATCCAACAGCTCGGCCCGGCGCTGAGGATCGGCCTCGCCGGCCGCCATCTTCTCCGCCAGGTCGGCATACCGGTGAGCGTGGCGGATAACGGCCTCCTGCACGATCTTGACGCTCTGATAGAAGTGGCAGCGGTCCAGATCCTCGGGGGTGAAGGGGTCCAGGGCGGCCAGCTTTTCCTCTGTCCGGTCCAGAGTTCCGCGCAGGCCGTATTTCAGGATGGACTCATAGTCCCCCACCGAATGGGCCTGGTGGTGACCGTTGCGGCAGAAGCCGCCGGTCTGCAGCACGTTTTCCAGCTTGGCGGCCCAGGCGGGCACCGCGCCGATCCAGTAATCGGACAGGGTCTTGCCACGCCAGTAGGGGACGATCTCGCGGATCTTGTCCTTTTCCTCCTCGCTCAAGGGTTGATATTTATCCCATTCCCGGTCCTGGACCGTGTCCAGCTCCTCCAGGATCCACTCGGAGCGCATCTCGATGAGCAGGGCGCCGCCCCGCTCTTTGCTGGTCTGCCAGCCGGCGATCAGTTCTCCCTCCTCGATCCGCACGGTCATATTGTCCAAAATGCTGGCCAGGGCGTAGGCGCGGCGCAAAGGAGTGGGCAGGTTCTCAGTCTTTTCGTAAGATTTCGTCATGTAGTAGGCGCGCTCGACACAGATGGCCGGTGTGACCAGCATGCGCTCTCTCAGGCGGGAAACACGTTCATTGGCAGCCATGATCGACATCCTTTCTTCCTAATATGATCAGGCGGGAAACAGTCTTTTCGTTTTATCATGTGCGTTGTTATTATAAATGAGCGGCCAAAAGGGAGTCAAAACTTGTGCGCTTTGCCTGTTTTTGCGCGTCTTGTGTTTTTTTCAAAGACAGTTTGGCCCATCAGCGGGAACAAAATGTTTCTGTTTCCCCCCGCCCTTCCGCAGGACCTTTGCCACGGACGCCGGCGGCCGCGTCCGGTTCCATCGGCGACCCCCAAAAAACACTTTTGGGGTGTTTCCCGCTACTTTGCTTACAAATTGACACACTGGAAACAGCCTGTGTACAATACATTCGACATAAGCTGCGCAACTTACAGGAAAGGATGGCAAACATGAAAAAAAATCTGGTGCTGGAAAAACTGAACCGGGGTGAGCGGGTGCTGGGTACCTTTTTCCATAGCGGAAGCGCCCTGGTGATGGACGCCATCGGCTTGTCCGGTATGGATTATGTCATTATCGACAAGGAGCACTCCCCCATCGGAGTGGAGACCGCCGCCGACATGATCCGGGCCGCCGAGGCCAAGGACCTGACCCCCTTTGTTCGTATTAAGGAGATCTCCCGCTCCTCCGTTCTCAAGCTGCTGGACCTGGGCGCCAAGGGTCTTATCGTCCCGGCGGTGAACGGGGTGGAGGATGTGAAGAAGCTGATCGAGTACAGCAAGTATCCTCCCACCGGCAACCGCGGTATGGCCATGGGCCGCGGCTCCGATTTCGGCCTGGGGACCCTGCCCCTGCCCGAGCACTGGGAACAGCACAACCGGGAGACCCTGATGATCCCCATGTGCGAAACTGTCGGATTTCTGGAGCATGTGGAGGAGATCGCCGCCATGGACGGTGTGGACGGCGTCTTTATCGGTCCCTGCGACCTTTCCGTCGCCCTGGACAAGCCGGGCAGCTTTGACGATCCCGAGGTAAACGCCGCCTTCCGGCGGGTGATCGACGCCTGCAAAGCCGCCGGGAAGTTCTGTCTCATCTACGCGCCGGACGCCGCCTTGGCCAAGCGCTTCGTCGACATGGGGTGCAGTGGTTGCGCCAGCGCCATTGACGTCAATCTGATCCTGTCGGCCTATCTGAAGCTGACCAAAGAGATCAAAGCGGCTTTTGAATAAAAATACATAAGACCCCGGACAAGCAGTTCGTTGCTTGTTCCGGGGCCTTATGACAGCGGGGATCGAACCCGTACCTTGACACAGATATTTACTTTTGATTTTGTTTTCCGCTGATGAATTGTCCCAGGCTGAACAAAGTGCGGTAGGTATAGGCGATATGCTCCTCCATCTCATTGCGGGCGACGGAGCTGTAGCGGTTTTTGATCGCCCGGAGGATGCAGGTGTGCTTGGCAACCGCGTGGTTGGTATCCTCCTCCGCAGAGCTGCGGCAATAGGTGGAGATGATATAGCGGTACCGGTTCATGCGGATCTTGATGGTATCATACACCAACAAGAGATAGCGGTTATCCGCCGCCCGGAGCAGCGTTTCGTGGAAGAGCGTATCCTGCTCGGCGAAAGCGTCATATTCTCCGCGGTCCCGGCAGTCCCTCGCCCCCGCGATGCTGCGTTCCAGAATTTCCAGATCCGCGTTTTTGATGTTGTTCGCGGCCATATAGGCGGCGGTGCCCTCCAGTATCTTGCGGGTATCGCACAGGTCAAAGCAGTCGGTGATGCCGATGGGTGACACCTGCCAGCCCCGTTCCCCGTCCTGCTTGACCAGGCCGTCCCTGACCAACTGCTCCATGGCGGATCGGATGGGCGTGCGGCTGACCCCCAGGTCGGAAGCGATTTTGGCAATATTGATGCGCTCGCCCGGCTCGATCTGCACTTCGATGATCTGGCGCAGGATGTGCTGGTACACCTGTTGGCCCAGCAGCGCCGCGTCCTGCCGGCCGGAGAGCAGGTCCAAATCCAGTTTTTCCATCTGTCACACCTCGCTTCCCAAGGAAGAACGGGAAACCAGTTCATCATCGAACAGGACCCGGTAGATCTGGTGCAGGTGGTCCACCATTTCCGATTTGGCCACCAGGGAATACCGGCTTTTGAGCGCCCGGTAGATCACAATATGCTTTTCCAGGATCCGGCGGTCATCCTGCACATCGTGCTTCTGCGACGCGATGAGGGCGTACCGGTACCGGCGGATCCAGATTTTCAGAGAATGGTACATGTCGATCAGGTAGCTGTTCCCGGTCGCCTGAACAATGATTTCATGGAACCGGCTGTCCGCTTCAAAGGCGGCGATGACGTCTCCGGCCGTGCCGGCCTTGCGGTGTGCAATGATCACCTGCTTCAACTGCTCCAACTGCCGCTCGGTGATGGTGTTGGCCGCAATATAGGCGGCGCTCCCCTCGATCATTTCCCGAATGTCGTACAGCGCCAGACAATCCTTCCAGTCCACCTGGCAGACCTTGAACCCCTTTTCCCCCACCGTCTCAACCAGCTTTTCTTTCCCCAACCGTTCCAGCGCGGTACGCACAGGGGTTCGGCTGATCCCAAGCTCCTCGGAGATACGCTTGGTATTGATTTTCGAACCGGGAGCATATTTGGCCTCCACAATGGCGTCTACAATATACTGATAGACCAGGTCGCTGAGGATGGCAAAGGGCTGATCCTTTAGTGTCTGAATAAATTCTTCTTTTTCCAAGATCGTTTCCTCCTTTGCTTTTTCAAGCATATCACAAAAAAATTTTCCGCGCAACAACGGGAATAGTTTCCAGTTTCCATACAGTCGATCACGAAAGGAGCCATACCATGGAACTTCGCAAAGGAAGCACGCCGCGCGTGGCGCAGTGCGCGCAGCGGATCTTTACCCTTCCCGAAATCTGCGTCGAGCGCGAGCGGTATTACACCCGTTCTTACCGGCAGACGGAGGGAGAACTGCCCGCCCTGCGGCAGGCCAAGGCTTTTGCCGAAACGCTGGACCACATGAGTGTACGAATCGACGAGGGGGAGCTGATCGTAGGCTGCCCCTGCAGCAAGGCCCGCGGCGGCGCGGTGCTGCCCGAACTGAACGCCCAATGGCTGCGTTCGGAAGTCGACGATATGTCGGTGCGTCAGTGGGACCGCTTTCAGCCCCCCTCCGACGCGGAGCGGACCGAGCTGCTGGAGCTGCTCTCCTATTGGGAGGGCAAGTCCGCCTACGACCGCTGGGAAAAGCGGGTGCCCGCGCCCATCCTGAACATGCACGAAAGCGGGTTTATCGGCGGCGTGACCTTCAGCAACAACGGCTTCTACCCCGGTCACGTGTCCATTGATTACGACATGGTGCTGCGCCAGGGGCTTCAAGCCCGGTACGAGGAGGCCCTGCGGCGGCGGGATGAATTGGATCTGTTTCAGGTGGAAAACCTGGAAAAGTACCATTACTATACCGCCATGAGCATTTCCCTGGACGCGGTGCGCCGCTTCAGCCTGCGCTATGCCGCCCTGGCTGAGGATATGGCCGGAAAAGAAACCGTCGCGGCCCGCAGGGCGGAGCTGCTGGAGATCGCGCGCATCTGCAGAAAGGTGCCCTGGCAACCCGCCGAAACCTTTTATGAGGCCGTCCAGTCGGTCTATATGACCTGGGTCGCCCTGATGGTCGAGGGCTGGGGGCACGGCCTGACCCTGGGCCGTCCCGATCAGTTCCTTCTGGACTACTACCGGGCCGATCTGGCGGCGGGGCGGATCACCCGCGCGCAGGCCCAGGAGCTGCTGGAGCTCTGGTTTGTCAAGGTCAACAGCACCGTGACCCTGGACGACCACAACACGGCCACCTGCTTTGCCGGATTCCCTCAAGCGGTGAATGTCACGCTGGGCGGCGTGGACCGGGAGGGCAATTGCGCCGTCAACGAGCTGACCTATCTGCTGATGGACGCCGAGGAGCACATCGGCATGACCGCCGAGGATCTGGTGATCCGCGTCAGCGAAAACAGCCCCAAAGAGTACCTGATGGCGGCGGCCAGGCTGGCCAAGATCCTGAAGGGCAAGCTGAAGTTTGTCTCCGACCCGGTGGCCATCGCACAGCTCCAGGCCGACGGTTACCCCCTGGAGCTGGCCCGGGACTATGTGATCACCGGCTGCAACAGCCCCAGTGTGTGCGGCGTCTCCCTGGATGTGCCGGGCGGACTGTTCAACATGGCGCTGATGCTGGAGCTGGCCCTGAACAACGGCGTGTCCCGCATCACTGGCAAGCAGATCGGGCTGCCCACCGGCGATCCCAGGGGGTTTACCAGCTTTGAGCAGGTGTGGGAGGCCTTCTGCGCCCAGACCCGCCATTTTCTGGGGGCGGCCGCCGTAATGACCAACGAGGACCGGGCCATCTTCGCCCGGTTCCTCCCCATCCCGCTGCAAAGCGCCCTGTTCCACGGCCCCATGGAGCGGGGCAGGGACCTGTTCAGCGGCGGAACGGGCCCGTATGCCCGGCAGTCCATCTCCCTGGCGGGCGCGCCCAATGTCGGCGACGGTCTGGCTGCGCTGAAAAAGGTGGTATTTGAAGACAAAAAGCTGACCATGGATCGGGTTATCGACGCGCTGGACGCCAATTTCGAGGGGTATGACGACGTGTGCCATCTGCTGGAGAAGGCGCCTAAATTTGGAAACGGCGATCCCTATGTGGACAGGCTGGTGGATCAGGTTCTGGTGTTCAGCAGTGATGTGCTCCACTCCTATCCGGGCGAGTGCGGCACTCCCCTGATCTCAGCGGCGGCCACCATTACCGCCAACGTCCCTCTGGGATATGGGGTGGGCGCCCTGCCAGGCGGACGCCGGGCGGGCACGCCGATCGCCGAGGGCGGCATTTCTCCCCACCAGGGCCGCAATCAAAGCGGCCCCACCGCCACCATGCGCTCGGTGGCCGGCCTGACCCACACCAAACTGACCAACGGCTCGGTCCTCAATATGCGCTTCGACCCGGATGTACTCAAATCGGAAGTCAGCATGGAGAAGTTCACCGACCTGCTGCGGGTTTACCTGCTCCACGGCGGCTTCTTTGTACAGTTCAATATCATTGGCACCGAAACTTTGCGGGAAGCGCAGAAGGACCCGGACCGCTACCGCGACCTGCTGGTGCGGGTGGCCACCTACAGCGCGTATTTTGTGGAATTGTCTCCTGAAATGCAGGAGGACATCATCAACCGCATGGAGTTCAAATCCCTGTAAATTCCCTTTCGCTTCCAGACTAAAAAATTCCCGTTTTACTCGGTAAAATTGCCTTGATTTTAGTTCGTTCCAGAGCCAAAAATAAGGCATAATGCAAGAAATGCACTTATTTTGACACCCGGTCAGATATCTTGCTATACTGCCGGTAGTTCGCAAGGTGCAACAGACCGATCGGAACCATTTATGACAGAAAGGAAGAGACCAAATGAAGAAAGCACTCGCCCTGATCCTGGCCATAAGCATGATGCTTATGATGTTGGCTGCCTGCAGTAACTCCGACTCCGACTCCGGCAACAACAACGACAATAACACCGACAACAACTCCAGCAATACCGACAACAGCAACAACAATGACAACAACGACAACAGCGACGACAACAGCGACGTCGATTTCTCCGAGAAAGTCACCTTGACTTGGGCTATCGGCGGTTCGGCCGGCCAGGGTACCGCGGTGGCGATCCAAAATGCCATTGACAAGATCGCCGAGCGTTCCGGCGGCGCCATCACCATCGACCTGGTGCCCGACGGCGCCCTGGGCAATGAGGCCAGCCTGCTGGCCCAGGCCATGGAGGGTTCCATCGACATCGCCGGCTGCGCCATTGGCACGGTAGCCACCTACTCCGACGCCCTGTCCATCTTCCAGATGCCCTTCCTGATCAACAGCTATGAGCTGGAAGCCGAGGTGCTTCTCAGCGACGCCTGGAAGAACCTGGTTGCCGCCGCTAACGAGGATCTGGGCACCGCCACCATCGTAGGCGCCAACGAGTTCGGTATGCGCCACTTCGCTACCATCGACAAACCGATCAACACCATGGCTGACCTGGCCGGTATGAAGATCCGCACCGGCGGCAACCCCGTGGTGGACTCCGCCCTGAAGATCGTGGGCGCCAACCCCACCACCGTAAACTTTGCCGAGCTGTACTCCGCCCTGCAGAACAAGATGGTGGACGGCGAGGAGATCAACGCCACCTCCGTCTCCATGCAGAAGCACTATGAGGTCGTCAACTATATGTCCGAGATCGGCATCTATCCCTGGCTGTCTCTGGCCATCATGTCCAACGCCACCATCGACTCTCTGCCCGACGGCTACTATGACCTGATCTGCGCGTGCATTGCCGAGGCCGACACCGAATATATGCAGACCACGATTTACGAGTGGGATGAGCAGGCCCGCGCCGACTGCATCGCCAACGGCGTGGAATTCAACGAGATCTCCGACAAGGAAGACTGGGTCGAGGCCATGCAGCCCCTGTACGACGAGTGGATCGCCAAGGGCGGCATTTACGCCGACTTCATCAACGCGGTGCAGGAGATGGCCGCGCAGTAAGCAAAACGCGACAGGCTACACACAATTCCTCACCGGCCTTCAGCCGGTGAGGAATTGTAAGCAGGGAGATAAAGCTATGATAAACATCTATCACAAATTTGCCCGCATCTGTTATCGGGTGCTGCGAATCCTGGCGACGATCACCGTGATCGCCATGCTGGTACTGATGCTGATCGAAGTGGTGCGTCGGTATTTCTTTTCCAAAACCTTCATCTGGTCGGATGAGGTGATCCGGTACCTGCTGATATATTGTACCTTCCTGGGCGGCGCCTGCGCCTATTACAACAAGGCGCTGGTGAGCTTTGACCTGGTCACAATGCGCTTGCCCCATAAGGTGCAGGAGATCCTCAAGCTGGTCAACAACTGCATCTGCCTGGTTTTTTTCATTTTCCTGATCCGTTATGCCCTCAAGAAGGTCACCGGCGCGGCCGTGGTCAACAGCATCAGCACCGCATCCGGCCTGTCCATGGCGGTGCCCTACTGGGCCATTCCCATCGGTTTGATTTTTATGTTGATTTTTACCATTGACTTTTTCCCCGAGCTGATCAGCAATGTCCGAAAGGCTTTTCAGAAAGAGCAGCCCAAGCTCCCGGGATCTGAAGAAAAGGAAGGTGACAAGACATGCTGATCGCGGTCATTGTTTTTGCCGTCGTGATGATCATCGGCCTGCCCATCGCATTTTCCCTGGGCCTGATGGGTACGGTGCACATGCTTTCCTTCGGCAACGACACCTATCTGCTGGTCATCATCCAGCGCCTGTTCGACCAGGTGGACATGCTCTCGCTGACCTGCCTGCCCTTCTTCATTATGGCCGGTGAGATCATGAACGCCGGCGGCGTGACCTCCCGCCTGCTGAATTTTGTGCGTGAGATCGTGGGTAAGCTCAAGGCCGGCATGGCCTACTGCTGCGTGCTGATCGCCGCGGTCCTGTCCGCCATTCTCGGTTCCCCCAACGGCGTGGCGTCCATGCTCTGCGGCGTGCTGGTGCCCGAGCTGAGGAAAGACAACTACCCCGATGAATTCACCGGCTCCCTGGTGGCGGCCTCTTCCATCCTCGGCCCCATCATCCCGCCCTCCACCTCTTTCATCATGTACTGCATGATGACCAACGTGTCCATCAAGTCCATGTTCGTGGGCGGCATCCTGCCCGGCATTCTGCTGGTAGGCGTATTCTGTATTGTCATCGCCATTCTCAGCCACAGGATGCAATTGCGTCCCTCGATCGACAAAATGAGCATCAAGCGGATCGCCAAGTCCTTTTTCTCGGCCCTGCCCGCCCTGCTGGTGCCCATCGTCATCATCGGCGGCGTCATCGGCGGCTTCTTCACCGCCACTGAGGCAGGCGCCGTGTCCTGCTTCTGCGCCCTCGTGGCCAGCGCCATCTACCGTGAGATGGACTGGAAAAAGCTGCCCGACATTCTGCTGCGCAGCGCTGTCACCGGCGGCGGCATCCTGCTGATGATCTCCTTCGGCGGCATCATCGCCTGGTCCATGACCCGCGCCGGCATCCCCGACCAGATGATCTCCTTCATCACCGGTCTCACCAGCAGCAAGACCCTCATTATCGCGCTGATGATCGTCATCCTGATGATCGGCGGCTGCTTCCTGGACACCGGCACCATGACCATGGTGTTCCTTCCCGTCATGTTCCCCCTTGCCACCGCCATCGGCATGGACGGAGTCCACTTTGGCCTGATTTTCTGCATCCTGACCATCATCGGCTACATCACCCCTCCCGTGGGCGTGGTCCTTTTCGTGACCTCCAACGCGTCGGGGATCCCATTCAACAAGCTGTGTAAGATGATCTGGCCCTTTGCCATCGGCGCGCTCATCGTGATCATCGCGCTGGCCTACCTGCCCGACCTGGTGCTCTGGATCCCGCGCCTGTGCGGCTACGCCGGCTGACGGAAAGGAGCCGGCATGGAGCACCCGAAGTATCCTCATATTTTTCAACCCCTGACGGTCGGTTCCGTCACCTTCAAGAACCGCATTTTTTCCGCGCCCTCTCTGGCGCACCAGACCCAGCACATGCCCTCCGTCTCACCGGAGACCCCCTACCTGCTGCACTATGTGCAGCGGGCCAGGGGCGGTGCCGCCTGCGTCAGCTGCGGCGGACAGCCCGTGGTGCGGACCAACCGGAGCAAGATCCACGCCAAGCTGGAAATCACCGACCAGGCGGGATGGCGCAATTTCATTCGTATGACCGACGCGATCCATCTTTACGACGCCAAGTGCGCTTATGAGCTGGTCCACTTTGGGACCGAGGGCGAGTTCGACGCGGAAGCCCGCGCACGGAAGCAGTATGGCTGCTCCGATTTCGTGCGGGGCGACGGTCTGCGGTTCTATGAGATGCCGGAAGACGAGATGGACAAGCTGGCCGACCGCTACGCCGATCTGGCGGAGGGCGTCAAGGCTTGCGGATTCGACACGCTGCTGCTCCACGGCGGGCACGGAACTCTCCTGCAGGAATTTCTCTCTCCCCGCAGCAACCACCGCACCGATCAATACGGCGGAAGCCTGTCCAACCGGGCCCGCTTTCCGATCATGGTCCTGGACCGCATCCGCCAGCGGGTGGGCCGCAGCCTGCTGATCGAGTACCGCATCAGCGGCTCGGAGTGTGTTCCCGGCGGCTTTGAGGTCGAGGAATGCATCGCGTATACCAAGATGATCCAAGACAAGATCGACATTATTCACGTCTCGGCGGGCATGGTACGGGAACCCCGGCTGCGTGCCATCACCCACCCCACCGGATTCCTGCCCCCTGCGCCCAATGTCCATCTGGCGGCGGCGGTCAAGGCTGACCCCGAAATCAAGATCCCGGTCCTGACAGTGGGTGCCTTTCGGGATCCGGAGACCATCGAAACAACCATTGCCTCGGGCAAAGCCGACCTGGTGGCCATGGCCCGGTCCATCATCGCCGACCCTGACCTGCCGGAAAAGGCGCGCACCGGCAAAGAGGAGATCCGGCCCTGTATCAAGTGCTTCTACTGTCTGGACGGCTTCAAGGACTCCCATGCCTATGGCTGCTCGGTCAACGCCGAGGCGGGGCGGGAGTTCGAGCTGAGCCTGCTGCCGCCCGGAAACAGCGGGTCCAAGCGTGTGGCCGTCATCGGCGGCGGTCCCGCCGGCATGACCGCCGCTGTGGAATGCGTTAAGCGGGGACATACCGTGACCCTGTACGAAAAAGAAAACATCCTGGGCGGACAACTCAAGGATGCGGCGTATATGTCCTTCAAGTATGATCTGAAAGATTATGAAGATTATCTGATCCGACAGGTGGAACAGACCGGCGTGGACGTGCGGCTTGGCCGCGCGGTCACACCGGAGGAGGTCGAGCGGGAGGGCTATGACGCGGTGTTCTGCGCCGTGGGCGCCACACCTTTGATCCCGCCCATTCCCGGCACGGACCGCCCCGAGGTGCTCTGGGCGGGAGACAGCTTCTTCGCACCCGATCAGGTCGGTGACCGTCTGGTGATCATCGGCGGCGGGCAGGTGGGCTGCGAGGTGGCAATTCATTACGGTATGCAGGGTAAGGAAGTCGTTCTGCTGGAGATGGCCCCCGCTTTGGCCCGGGACGCCATGCGCACCTACCGGGAAGAGCTTTTGGGACAGTTGGGAGATCATCGCTGCCAGGTCATGACCGGCTGGCGCTGCCTGAATATCGGCGCGGACGGCGTGACATGCGAAAATACAGGCGGCGAACGGCGTGTGATCCGCAGCGATACGGTCCTGCTGGCGGCGGGCATGCGCTCCCGCGGCCGGGAGGCGGAGGCCTTCCGCGGCTGCGCCCCTGTGTTTCGCAAGATCGGCGACTGCGACAAGGTCGCCAATGTCCGGCTGGCGGTGCGCGCCGGATGGAACGCCGCGTTTGCCCTGTAACGACGGAAAGGATGAGAAAAATGCTAAGAAGAGATTTTCTGAACGGTGTTGTGGATATCCACATTCACGCGGGGCCCTCGGTCGCCAACCGGAAGGTGGACGCCCTGGAAATGCTGCGTCAGGCGGAGGAGGCCGGCTATGCCGGGTTCCTGGTAAAGGACCACTACGTCCCCTCCACCCATGGCTGCCTGATGGTGGAAAAGCATTTCAGCACCGGCTGCCGCGTATTCAGCTCTGTCGCCATGAACAACTCCATGGGCGGTTTCAACCTGAACGCGCTGGATGCGGCCTACAACATGGGCGCCAAGATCGCCTATATGCCCACGGTCTCCTCCAAGCTGCACATCGACGGGCACAAGGGCAAGAGCTTCCACGGCTCCGGCGCCATGACAGCCGAGGAAACGCCCATCTATTACCTGGACGGGGACGGGAAGCTGATCCCCGAGGTTTTGGATGTGCTGGACTATATGGCCGCCCACCCCGACTTCGTGCTGGCCACCGGGCACGGCTCGCCTGCCGAAATTGACGTACTGATCGACGAAGCCTTTGCCCGGGGCGTGAAGAAGATCGTGGTCAACCACCCCCACTTCAGCATCAACGCCTCGGAAGAGCAGGTGGTGCGCTGGGCCAGGGCGGGGGCTTTCATCGAGATCACCGCCATGGAGCACGGCATGGTGCTGGAGGACCGGGACGACCTGTTCAACTCCATCGACCTGGTCAAGCGGGTGATGGATTCCGGCATTCCGGCGGAACGGATCGTCATTTCCTCCGACTTTGGCCAGGCGGTCTCCCCCTATCCGGTAGAGGGCATGTACAAATTTCTGGATCTCCTCTACAGCACGGTGGGGATCGACGAGGATACCCTGACCATTATGGTCAAGGATAATCCCGCCCGTCTCATGGGAATGAAAGACTGAATCACCAGAAAGGATACCATGCTATGTCCAATCAGAATAACCATGTAAACTGGCAAAAAATCGACCGGTTATGTGAC
>X355_Hoffmanns_Two_toed_Sloth__coassemble_1945_pt1 | contig 32878 bp, 32 predicted proteins | sample X355_Hoffmanns_Two_toed_Sloth__metabat2_high_PE_003 | metagenome-assembled genome bin X355_Hoffmanns_Two_toed_Sloth | reverse complement strand
CGAAGCGGGGGAAAAGCCGGAAACGTCAGATACAGTAGGCTTACCTATCGCTATAATCGGAAACCGCATTGGACAGCGCCCTCATGCTCTATCTGCTCCATGAGGCCCCAACCGAGGATCAGACCATGGAGATGATGCTGACCATGCTGGAGTACGGCGCGGCCAAGGAGGGCGACGGCGACCATGTTTCCGCCCTTGACCTTCTGTTCCAGGCGTTGGAGGAGGAAAAGCCGAACCATATCGCCGTGCGGCAGTATAAGGTGTTCAAGCAGGCCCCCAGCGAGACGGCCATGAGCATCCTGATCAGCGCCGCCGTGCGCCTCGCGCCCTTTTCCCTGCCGGAGATACAGCGCATCACCGCAAAAGATGAAATGGAGCTGGAGAAGCTGGGGGAACGGAAGCAGGCCATTTTCTGCATTATCCCGGACAGCAACGACGTGAGCCTCAATTTCCTTGTGGGTATGCTCTATTCCCAGGCGTTCCAGGAGCTTTACTTTCAGGCGGACAAGGTACACGGCGGCAGCCTGCCCATTCCCGTGCGGCTCATGTTCGACGAGTTCGCCAATATCTCTTTGCCGGACGGCTATGCCCGTCTCCAGGCCACCATGCGCTCCCGGAATGTGATGGCTACCATTATACTGCAAAATATCTCGCAGTTGAAGGCACTTTTTAAGGATGACTGGGAGGGCATCATCGGCAACGCGGACGCCTTTATCTATTTGGGCGGCAACGAGCAAAGCACGCACAAATTTGTTTCCGAGCTGCTGGGCAAGGAGACGATCCAGACCCAGACCAGCAGCCAGAGCAGGGGACGCAGCGGATCGTACAGCCGGAATTTCCAACAGGCGGGGCGCGAACTTTTGACCCCCGACGAAGTGCGGATGCTGGACAACAAAAAGGCCATTGTCCTCATTCGCGGCGAAGCGCCGGTGATTGACGACAAATACGATCTGATGAGGCATCCCCGCATCAAGCTGACGGCTGACGGTGGCGCAGCCGCTTATATACACAGTCCGGTTTGCCTGTACGACGTGGGCGATCTGGACTTTTCCTTTACGTCGCTGGACGATGTGGAAATCATCGAATAAAAAGGAGGAATTTTTTCGTATGCGCAAGTTTTTCAACCGCTCCGCTCCCCGCAGCCCCCTGACCCGTGAGCAGCACCGGCGCGCCCGCCGCCTCTACTTCTCCGCCGCTCTTGCCCTGACCCTGTGCGCGGCCCTGGCCGTCCCCGCCTTTGCCGCCGACTCCGACCCGCTGGGCATTGTCAATAACCTGTCCGACTTCATTTTCTCCATCATCAAGGCCCTGGGCGTGATTATCCTGGGCTGGGGCATCGTGCAGGTGGGTATGTCCATCCAGTCCCACGACGCCAGCCAGCGCACCCAGGGCTTCCTCTGTCTGTTCGGCGGGCTTATGATCGCTTTTGCAAAGGAAATCCTGTCCGCCATCGGCGCGGTGTAAGCAGGGCAATATTCAAGCAGGGGAAATGCGTCTCACCGTGAAACGCATTTCCCCCTCGGAGGTGATACTTTTTGAGTGACAACTGGATCGTCAGAAATCTGGAGAGCGCCCTCGCGGGGTGGAACGATAAGCTGACTGAGATATGGGCGCTGCTGACCCAATCCCCGGAGACGTTCAAGGGCGGCACCATCTGGAGCCTGATCCTCAGCGTCCACAATGCCCTTGTCGGCATCGGCTACGGCCTTTTGGTGCTGTTTTTCGCTATGGCTATCTTCCAGAGCGCCGTCAACTTCCGGGACTTTCAGAGACCGGAATATGTTCTGCGCCACCTGATCCGCTTTATCCTCGCCAAAACAGCCGTGGGCCACTGCATGGAGATCATGACCGCGATTTTCAGCGTCTGCGGCGGGATCACCCAGACCGTAATGAGCGGGCTGGGAGGCTCCATCTCCACGGCGGCGGCACTGCCCGGCGAGATCGTGACCGCCATCGAGGGCGCGGGCCTGTTGGAGAGCATCCCCCTGTGGCTGGTGTCCCTGCTGGGCACCCTCTTTATAACCGTGATGTCCTTTATTCTCCTGCTCACCGTTTACGGGCGCTTTTTCCGCCTCTATATGTTCACCGCCCTGGCCCCCTTGCCGCTGGCCACCTTTGCCGGACAAACCACGTCCTCCAGCGGCAGGGCGTTTATCAAAAGCTACATCGGCGTGTGTATGGAGGGCGCGGTAATTGTGCTGGCCTGTTTGATCTATTCGGCGTTCCTGTCCAGCAGCGTCCCCGCCGTGGACAGCAGCCTGCCCGCCGTGACCATGGCATGGGAGTACATCGGGCAGATGATTTTCAATATGCTGATCCTCACCGGCCTTGTCCGCGGGGCCAGCCGGATCGTGAAGGAGATGTTCGGCTTATAGGAAAAAAGTATAGCGCAATCTACGCAGACCCGCCATGGCGCTACCGAAACTGGAAGGGCCAGGGCGTGGCGGAGCGGCACTATCCCACTATGCCGCTGGAGGACATCAAGGCCCTGCCCGTAGCCGGGCTTGCCGGAAAGGACTGCGTTTTATTCCTGTGGGCCACCTACCCCATGCTGCAGGAGGCGCTGGACGTGATCCGGGCCTGGGGCTTTGCCTTTAAGACCGTCGCCTTTACATGGATCAAGCTGGCTCCCAAAGCGGACACCATCTATTGGGGTATGGGCTACTGGACGCGCTCCAACGCCGAGATCTGCCTGCTGGCCACAAAGGGCCATCCCAGGCGGCAGGCAAAGAACGTACATCAGGTGATCATTTCCCATGTGGAGGAACACAGCAAGAAGCCGGACGAGGCCAGGCGGCGCATTGTGGCCCTCATGGGCGACGTGCCCCGTGTGGAGCTGTTCGCCCGCCAGCCCGCCCCCGGCTGGGATGTGTGGGGAAACGAAGTACAGAGCAATATCCAATGGCATGATGTGACATAGGGAACGGCGGCACGTCCGCTGTTCCTTTACTTTATCAGCGAAAGGAGAATCCTATGGAAATTAAAATCCCAAAAGAAGTGCGGCAGCACAGGGAAACCATCTTTTTTGGCCTGTCGGCGCGTCAGTTCTTCTGTGCCGTTATCGCCGTGGGGCTGGCCGTGGGCGTGTACCTCGGCCTCGGCCCCGTCATCGGGAAGGAGACGGCAAGCTGGCTGTGCATCCTCGCCGCCGCGCCCGTGGCCCTGGCGGGCTTTTTCAACTACAACGGCATGACGCTGGAACAGTTCGCCTGGGCCTTTATCAAGTCTGAAATTCTCTGTGCCGGGGAGCGCCGTTTTATCTCGAAAAACTTTCACTATGAGCTTTTGAAGCGGAAAGGGGCGCAGGACTTTGATTAAATCCCTGATGCTGGCCAACAAAAGTGAGCGTGAGCGGTTTGCCATCCCCCGCAGCGTCCAGGAGACGATCCCCGTCAAATGCGTGTACCCGGACGGCATCTGGCTGGTGGGAAATAAGCACAGCAAGAGCTGGCGGTTGACCGACGTGAACTATGCCGCCGCCTCGGACGAGGAGCGGCGGGGCATCTTTCTGGCCTATGGCGGCGTCCTCAACTCCCTGCCCACCGACGCCGCCACCAAGATCACCATCATCAACCGCCGTCTGAACCCCGTGGACTTTGAGCGCAGTATTTTGATGGAGGAGCGCTGGGACGGGCTGGACGAGTACCGGCGGGAGGCCAACGCCATTCTGAAGCGCCGCGCCGCCGAGAGCAACAATCTGGTGCAGGAGAAGTATATCACCCTGTCCATCCCCCAGCGGAAAATCGAGGAGACTCGTTCCTATTTCCGGCGGGTGGACGGCAACCTGACCAAGAGCCTGGGACGGCTGGACGGCACGGCGCGGGAGGTTGCCAACCATGACCGGCTGCGCATCCTCCACGACTTTTTCCGGCCCGGAGAGGAGCAGTATTTTACCTTTGACCAGACGGCGGCGATCCGCCGCGGCATCGACTTCAAAGACCTGGTTTGCCCGGACGGTATCTCCTTCAAGGCCGGATATTTTGAAATGGGCGGCAAATACGGGCGCGTCCTGTTCCTCAAGGACTATGCCTCCTACATCGAGGACGATATGATCTCCGACCTGTCCGACTTTGACCGCAGCCTCATGCTGTCCATCGACATCCTGCCCGTCCCCACGGACGAGGCCGTAAAGGAAATACAGAGCCGGATTTTAGGCATTGAGAGCGACATCACCCGCTGGCAGCAGCGCCAGAACGACAAGAACAACTTCACGGCGGCAATCCCCTATGAACTGGAGCAGCTCCGCGCCGAGACGAAGGAATTTCTCTCCGACCTCACCGAGCGCGACCAGCGCATGATCTTTGCCGTGGTGACGCTGGTACATATCGCGGACACGCTGGAGCAGTTGGACGCCGACACGGAAACCCTGCTGTCCATCGGACGGGAGCATCTTTGCCAGTTTTCCGTTTTGCGCTACCAGCAGGAGGACGGGCTGAACACCGTCCTGCCCTATGGCCTCCGGCGCGTCAAGGCCCTGCGGACGCTGACCACCGAGAGCGCCGCCGTCCTTATGCCCTACCGGGTGCAGGAGATACAAGACCCCGGCGGGCTGTCCTATGGCATCAACGCCATATCCCGCAACCTTTTGATCTGTGACCGCAAGCGGCTCATTTCCCCCCATGGCTTTTATCTGGGCGTCTCCGGCTCCGGCAAGAGCGTGGGCATGAAGGACGCCGTTATTAAAGTCGTGCTGGGCACCGACGACGATGTGATTATCATTGACGCAGAGCGGGAGTACGGCCCTGTGGTGCGCCCCCTCAATGGGGAAGTCATTGAGATTTCCCCCCACAGCCAGCACCACATTTCTCCCCTTGACCTGGGCAGCGGCTATGCCGATGACGAAAACCCCGTTGCCATGAAGTCGGAGATCATCACCAGCATTTTGGAGCAGCAGATGGGCGCGGGCCGCATGAGCGCCAGCCACAAATCCATCATTGACCGCTGTACCACCAATGTCTATCAGAACTACTTCCAGGGGAAGGGCAGGGTGCGGATGCCCCTGCTCACCGACTGGCGGGAGGAGGTGCTAAAGCAGGCTGACCCGGAGGCGCGGGAGATTGCCCTCGCCGCCGAGCTGATCACCGAGGGCAGCTTGAACGTGTTCGCCCATCCTACCAACGTCAACATGGACAACCGGCTCGTCGTCCTTGACCTCTATGAGATGGGGGAGCAGCTCCGGCCCACTGCCCTGGTGGTGACGCTGGAGGCCATCCAGAACCGCGTCATGGAGAACCGCAAGCGAGGAAAATTCACCTGGGTATTTATTGACGAGTGCTACTTGTACTTCAAGTACCACTATTCCGGTGAATTTCTCTACCGGGCGTGGAAACGTTTTCGGAAATACGCCGGGATTATGACGGCGGCGACGCAGAACGTGGAGGAGTGCCTGAAGTCCGAGACGGCGCGGCTCATGCTGGCCAACAGCGAATTTCTGCTGCTGTTCAATCAGTCCGCCACCGACCGGGCCGAGCTGTCCAAGCTCCTGCACATTTCCGACACACAGATGGGCTACATCACCAACGCGGAGCCTGGGCACGGCCTTCTGCGGTTTGGCGGGGCGCTGGTGCCCTTTTCCAACACCATCCCGCGGGGCTCCGGCCTCTACCGGCTCGTGTCCACCACGCCGAATGAAACGTTTTGACGCCCCGCCCGTGAAATGCGTCTCACCGTGAAACGCATTTCACGGCTTTTCCATCATCCCATTTTATTTTGACAGGAGGCGAACAGCTTGCCCGAAGCACGGGAACGAAAGAAAAGCGATAAGATCAAGGGGAAGGACAGGAAAACCAACGGCCCCGCAAAAAAGGATGCGCGCCGCCAGATGACGGCCAAGCTCCAAAAGGAGCTGACGGAGCGGCAGCGGAACCGGGACACCGGCCAGGCCCCGGAGGTGCAGGCGGCGGAGCAGGTGGAGGAAAGCATCTATACCACCGCTGACAGTCTCCGGGAGCGCACGGTTGACGCCGTTTCAAAATCCATCTCCCGCCACAGGCGAAAGCAGCAGAAGAAAAAGCGGCGTGCAGAACCGGCCACCGGCAACACCCCGCCAGCAGATGCAGGAGCTGCGCCGACCCCGGACATAAGGGAACGGGCCGCTGGCGATATGCCCACGCGCCCTGTGGAGAGTGACCAACCGCCTGATATGATCCATGAGCGGCCAGCCGCGCCCCGTTCAGGCCCGGAGCGCACAGCGGCAGCGCCGTCCCCGAATGAGCGTATGCGGCAGAGCGCCATCCGGGAAAGACAGGAGCGATGCACAGGCCCCCGGCAGAGGCCCGCCGAGCCACAGGCACTGGGGCAGACCTCCACACAGGTACGGGAACCGGCGGCATCCCAGCCCCAGGAGCGCATGAGGCAGAAGGCAAAAGCGGAAATGCAGACTCGTCGCGCAAAGGCAGGGCGGGCCTCGGCTCCACCGCGCCCGGAGCGTCCACCGACCCCCACGCGCAACACGGGGATCATGTCTGCCTCTCCCGGCAATCAATCTATCAATCCCATCAGAGAGCGCCCCCGGCGCTCTTTTGCGCCCAAAGAGAAGCCCGCCGGCGGCGCGTTCATTCCCAAGACCCGGCAGACGGCGGCGGCATCCAAGTCCGCCGCAAAGTCCGCATCCACAGCGGCAAAGAGACAGGCGGCGCGGCCTTTGGCGCAGGCAAAACGGCGCGTCCAACGAAGCGCCCAGCGCAAGCTGCTCCAGCAGTCCAAGGCCAGGGCAAAGACGGCGCTGAAGCTGTCCCGGAAAGCCGCTGCTGTGACGGCCAAGGCTGTATCTTCTGTAATCAGCGCCCTCGCCGGGCTTTTGGGCGGCGCGTTCCTGCTCCCCATGATCTGCCTGATTGTTTTGGTGGGTGCGATTATCGCCTCGCCCTTCGGCATCCTCTTTTCCAACGAGCCGACGCCTGGAGCCATGCCCCTCAATGTGGCCGTTGGACATCTCAACATGGAGCTGTCCAACACGCTGGAAACGCTGCAGGCCGGTGATTACAGCAGCATTGACGTGCAGGGCCAAGGCCCGGACTGGCGGGAGGTTGTGGCCGTTTTCGCCGCAAAGACGGCAGGGGCCGACGACGGCACAGATGTTGCCGCGCTGACCCCTGACCGGGTAGAACTCCTGCGGGCTGTGTTTTGGGATATGTGCGTCATTTCCTCGGAGGTGGAGAGCATAGACCACCCGGCCACCGGCACCGCCGAGGCATGGACGGAGACGATCCTGCACATCACCATCACGGCAAAGACGGCGGAGGATATGCGCACGGAGTACGCCTTTACGGAATATCAGAACCAGGCGTTGACGGAGCTGGCCGCCGGGCTTGCCGCTATGGATATACTGCTGACCGATCTATCCGTTTCCCAGGAGCAGGCCCGCGAGCTGCTGCAAAGCCTTCCCGCCGATCTCTCCCCGGAGCGCCGCGCCGCCGTGGAAACGGCCTGCCGGCTTGTGGGGAAGGTCAGCTACTTTTGGGGCGGAAAATCCCTGGTGATGGGCTGGGACAGCCGGTGGGGAACGCTTCAAAAGGTATGGGCGGAGGGCAGCTCCACCACAGGCACCTACCGGCCCTATGGCCTGGACTGCTCCGGCTTTGTGGACTGGGTATTTTACAACGTCTCCGATGGAGCCTACACCATAGGCCACGGCGGGGGCGCACACGCCCAGCACACCTATTGCACGGCGATCTCATGGGCCGAGGCCCAGCCGGGGGATCTGGTATTCTACCCGGAGGACACCCATGTTGGCATTGTGGGCGGTTGGGATGCGGACGGCAATCTCCTGATCATCCACTGTGCCAGCGGCTATAACAACGTGGTCATTACCGGAACCTCCGGCTTCACCTCTATCGCAAGGCCAATGTATTACAGCGGTTGACTGCGGAGCGTTTCAAAATCCTTCCACAGAAACTCCCTGGGTGTTCCATAGTCCGTATAGCCTGCCGCGTGGCACAACTCCTCGTTCATTCCCCGGCCTGCAAGCGCCTGGTACTGTGTTTCCATATCCAGCGGCGGACATACCAGCCGCAGATACTCCACCGCACGGTTTAACCCGGACACCGGCTTGCGTCCATGTGTTTTGGTAATTTCCACCGGCCCGGCCAGCGCGAAATAACGGTTGATCTCAAGCGCTGAAAGGCCCTCCAGTGAAAACGCAGTCCGTATCCCCTCTGTCACCAATTCCGGCAGATGCTTCCAATCCGTTCCCTTTACATTGTATAGAAATACGGCATAGCGGCTGCTGGCGTTGGCTGCCAGCACCGCCCGATGGCGCAGAATGGTTAAAATATGAACCTCCCAGCAAAAGCGCAGGTCGGCGGGCTTGCCATAGGGCAGCGTTTTTATGTTCTGATGCTTTTGCAGGGGAATGGTATAGCCAAACTGCATCTGTGAACCTCCTTCGTAAGCAGCCGGAAATACGTCTCACCGTGAAACGCATTTTTCTGCTGGACGGCTAACGATAATATCCGCGGCCCCGTTCCTCTAATTCGGCCAGGGCTTCAAACAGTTTTTCCTGCAATTCCTTTTTGGACAGGCTTTTCACATAGGAACGGAGCGCCGCATAGTGTTCCTCCATGCGCGCTTCTTCCTCCCGTTCAAATTCCTCGACTTCTTCTATGTACTGCTCCGCCTCGTCCGGGAAGGCGGCAAAGAATAGCGCGACCATGTGCTTGCAGATCACCCGCCGCCCGTCCGCGTGGGGGCAGTTGCATTTGGACTGCCGGACGTGGGCGGTATTGATTTTGACCTGATAGGGGGCGGGGCCGTTCCCGGCGACCTCCCCCGTATATTCGTCCTCGCCGGTTTGAGAAAGGGAAAGCACTTTTTTCTCCGTGTAATACTCATAGCCCCGCCATGCGGACGCGCCGCTGGCAATCGTGCGGATGCTCATTCCAAGGCCCCCTCGTACTCCGGAATAAAATCATATTACCACAAGACTCCATCCCAAACAAGGCTCTCGGGGAAATGCGTCTCACCGTGAAACGCATTTCCCCGTTTCACTCCGTACCCGCTCTTTTGCCGGGCGCAGGGGCTTTTTTCTTTGTCCGCATAGCAAACCTCCGTCAAGGTACAATAACCTCATACTTTGAAAAAGTGGAGGTTTTCAACATGGCAGAGTACAAACTGACCGCCGGGCAGCTTGCCGCCTATGCCCGCCATCTCCGGGCCGAGGAGCGCGCCAGCGGCACTATTGAGAAGTACCTGCGGGATACACGGGCCTTTACCGCATGGCTGGGCGGCAGGACGGTGACGAAAGAGCTGGCAGCGGCATGGAAAGAACACCTGCTTGCCACCGGCCACAGCCCCGGCACCGTCAACTCCATGCTGGCCGCCCTCAACGGCCTGTTCCGGTTTCTGGACTGGGACATCCGGATGAAATTTCTGAAAATCCAGCGCCGGCTGTTCCGTGACCAGTCCAGGGAGCTGACGCGGGAGGAATACGATCTGCTGGTATCCACGGCCAGGGCCGGCGGAAAGGAGCGCCTTGCCCTGCTGATGGAGGCCATCTGCGCCACCGGGGTGCGGGTGAGCGAGGTGCGCTATCTCACCGTGGAAGCGGCGAGAGCGGGCCGGGCGGACATCTCCCTAAAGGGCAAGATACGCACCATACTTCTGCCGGGTAAGCTGTGCCGCAAGCTGCTGAAATACGCCCGGAAAAACAAAATCGCCTCCGGTGAAATCTTCATCACCAGAAGCGGAAAGAGCATGAGCCGCCGCCAGATTTGGGCGGAGATGAAAGCCCTGTGCAGGGCGGCGGGAGTAGACCCCCGGAAGGTCTATCCCCATAATCTGCGCCATCTGTTCGCCCGGATTTTCTACAAGTCCTGCAAGGACATCGCGCGGCTGGCCGATGTGCTGGGCCACAGCTCCATTGAGACGACCCGCATCTATCTTGTGACCACCGGGGCCGAGCATACCAGGCAGCTTGAACGGCTGGGGCTTGTCTCGTAGGCAAATTCCACATTTTGCAGAAATAACGCAAACGCCGGGAACCCCGGCGAAACACCAAATCCACATTTTGCCCTCAAGCCTTAGCGCGGCAGGCTCTCTTGGGTACATATTATGTCGAAATTATATCATGTTCTCATTTGAGAGGCAAGGCATTTTATGGTTTTTGGGCGCAAAAATCCAAGCCGCAAAAACCGTTTTCTTTTGCGGCTTACCTTTTCACGCCCGTTTCTCCTCACAGCCGGGGGAAATGGGCGTTTTCTTTTCCATTTTCCGGCATGGCCTGTGTGATTAAGCCATACCGCCACACAACAAAATGTGGATTTTGTGATGAACTCTTTGATGGTGGCGATTGAAATGAAACCGTATTATCTCATAAACGATGTCTGTGTGTGCTGCGGCGCGTTTGTGCCGGAGGGGCGGCAGATATGCCGTGAGTGCGAAAAGACCATGGAGCGCGGCAGACCGCCGCAGATGTCCCTGCTGGACGCTATGCAAACCCAGATGGGCTGCAACTACTTATCCGACCTGCGCTTTTTGGACAGCGGCCGGCGGACAGAGCTGGCGGAGAAATTGAAAAACCTCCCGGCCAGGGACTCCAACCTCCACGACTGGAACGACGCCCTGCATTATCTCACCGGGGATGACCGGCCCAGGGCCACGGCGGAGCAGGCCAAGTCCGCGCTGATCGCGGGCTTGACCGCCCGCTGACGGCGGCTCGGCGAAGGGTGGTGATGAATTTTGAGAACAACTCTATATGACTATTGCTTGACGCATGACAGGCCCGAGCTGCTTCGGGAGTGGTACCCAACGAAAAACGCTCCGCTGACGCCAAAGGAAATTTCCTATGGCAGTAAGCGGAGCGTGTGGTGGAAATGCGAAAAGGGCCACGAATGGCAGGCCATGGTCTACACCCGCGCAGCGGGGAGCGGCTGTCCCTATTGCGCAGGCAAGCGGGCATGGCCGGGAGAGAACGACCTGGCATCCCAGCAACCCGATCTGGCGGCACAGTGGCACCCCACTAAAAACAACGGCGTGACCCCGGCGGACATCCCGCTGGGCAGTCACCATATGGCATGGTGGGTATGCGAGAAAGGCCATGAGTGGAAGGCCATCGTGAAGTCCCGCACCATGGGCGGCACAGGCTGTCCCGTCTGCGCCAACCGGGTGCTGCTGCCCGGCGTGAACGACCTGGCAACTACCCACCCGGAGCTGGCCCGCCAGTGGCACCCGGAGAAAAACGGGAGCTTGACGCCCCGCGACCTGGGGGCCGGAACCCGGCGCAAGGTCTGGTGGCGCTGTGACAGGGGCCATGAGTGGCAGGCGGCGGTGTCCTCCCGCGCTGTCGGCACGGGCTGTCCCGTCTGTGCGGGCAAGACCGCCATACCCGGAGAAAACGACCTTGCCAGCCTGTTCCCAACCATAGCCGAGGAGTGGCACCCCACCCGGAACGGGGCACTGAAGCCGGAGAAGCTGACGCCATACAGCAACAAGAAGGTCTGGTGGCGCTGTCCATTGGGGCATGAGTATGCGGCGACGGTAGTCGCCCGGACAACAAAATATTCCGGCTGTCCCTATTGTGCGGGGCGCAAGGCGCTGCCCGGTTTCAATGACCTTGCCACGCTGGAGCCAAATGCGGCGGCCCAATGGCACCCTACCCTCAATGGGGCGCTGACCCCGGAGCAGGTGACGGCGGGAAGCCATAAAAAGGTCTGGTGGGAGTGTCCCAACGGGCATATCTGGAAAGCCGTCATTTATTCCAGGGCGGGGCCAACCTCCCGCAAATGTGGATGCCCCGTGTGCGCCGGGCGGATACAGCCGGAGCGCACGGAGCGTTACCGCCTGGCTATGGCGGAGCATGAGAAGTTTTCGCGGGCAGGCGCCCCGAAACAAAATAGAGAAAAATTGGAGGTATAAGCAACATGAAGAAGCGATTATTAGCTGCACTTTTGACAGCGGCCATGCTCTTCTCCGTTTTGCCCGCTTCCGCGCTGGCGGCGGAGGGCGATACGGCAGTAGAGCCTTGCACTGTCACCGAGGGCTGCACGCTGGAGGCGGGGCATGATGGCGAGTGCGTCCTGCCCGACGAGCCGGAAACCCAGGAGGGCGATACCAACAGCTACTATGAATTTGAGGATGTGTACGGTGTTGACGAGGATACCGTGGTCATTTCCCCCATTCAAGAGCGCATCGACGCCCTGCCCTCTGTGGAGGAGTTGGAGGGGATGGACAAAGATGAACAGGCCGAAGTCTGTGCGGAGGTCTACGCCATCTATGACGCCATTGACGAGCTGACCGACGAGGAGGCCGGGGCGCTGGATATGTCCGCACTGGAGGAAGCGGCGGCGTTCTTCACCCGGCAGATCATGCGGCTGGACACTAATCCCATGTCTGGCAACTGTGGCGCAACGGATAGCGAGAGCAGCGTCACATGGAAGCTGGAGCAGAATAATCAGGATGACGACAATCCCACCTATACCCTCATCATCTCCGGAAGCGGAGCGATGGCGGATTATACTTGGAATGGGTCATCTACCTCTGCTCCTTGGTCAGTGTATGCAAATAACATTACGAAACTTGAGGTAGCGGATGAAATTACCTATATAGGCAAGTTTGCATTCTATAATCTCAAAACATTAACTGGATCTCCGGTTTTCCCTGAAAAGCTTGAGGGAATTGGGGCCTATGGATATGGAAAGAATAATTTTACAAGTGTAGATTGGGATGCATATCCTCTCACTACGATTCCAGCCGGGCTCTTGGACGGCAATTCTAATTACAAAGGCAACGGTGAGGGAAACACCTTGGTTCTGCCTGATAAGATTACATCTATTGGTCAGGCGGCTTTCCGTGGTACAGGAATTGAAGGTGCTCTGGTTTTAGGAGAGAATATTCAGGAATTAGCCGATGGACATGTATTCCAGAATACAAAAATTACATCCGTGACTTTCAAAAATCCAGACTGTAACCTGTCAAAAAACTGTTTTGCCAGTTGCGCTGATCTGAAGGAGGTAAGTCTGCCAGCTAATTTGAGCGATCTGCCCGATGCTATCTTTAGTTCCTGTACCAGTCTTAAATCAATCGATTTGGGAAATGTGGAGACTGTGGGAAGTTCCGCATTCCAAGGAAGCGGTATTGAAAACGTGACTGGGAATTTTGTGAAGCTCATTAAAAATCATGCATTCCAGGGCAGCAAATTGACATCCGCTTCTTTCCCGCTCGTTACTGAGATTCAAAATAACGCATTTGCAAATATAACTACATTAACGAGCGCGAACATACCGCAGGCGAGCATTATAGGAAACAGTGGGTTCGGCAGCTGTTCGCAGTTAACCACTGTTACAACCAGCAATGCTTTAACGACGGTTGGGAATTCTGCTTTTTCCAACTGCTCGAACCTTACAGGCAATATCGACTTGTCCAATGTTTCTCAAATAGGTACAGGCGCGTTCCAAAACTGTTCTTTATTGAAAGATATAACGTCGACTACCGAACAACTGACATCTTTGGGAGAACGCGCTTTTCAAGGATGTTCATTGTTGGCCGCCAATATGGATTTGAGCGGTGTAACCACTATCCCGAACAGCGCGTTTAACAGTTGCAATGCGCTGAAAAATGTAAAGATTAACCCTGATACGATTTCTGTGGGAGATTCTGCCTTTTATAATTGTGCAGCTTTGTCTGGTTTCTTGGATTTTTCAAAAGTAACGAGCGTAGGTTATGCGGCGTTCACTGGCTGCAATGCTTTGGACGGCATCTATTTTGGTTCTTTAGCTTCCGTGGGGACGAACACCAACGGCGGTAAAAATTCGTTTACATCTACAACGATCTATGTGGTAGATCAAACGCAAGGTTCGTTAGTCAGTGCAGCCTTTGGAAATCCGAGAGGTATCGTCGCCGTCACCGACGGCGGTACAATTCCGGCAGACACTGAGTTTACTTCTAACACTCTGGCAACTCCCATCAAGGACGGTTACACTTTCGGCGGCTGGTATTCTGACAGCAGTTTCGGCACCGCTGTGACCACTCTCACCGCAGGCCAGACCTACTACGCCAAATGGACAGCAAGTTCCTATTCCGTGGATCACTCCCTGTCGTTTGATGCTCTGACTTATGGCGATACTCCCGTTTCCAAAACCTTAACTGTGACCGCATCCGGCGTTAAAAATGCGTCCGTGACAGAGGTGGAGGGGAGCGATTCCTTTACCGCATCCGCCAGCGGCATGACGATTACGGTTACCCCCAACGAAAATCTCTCTGTTGGCACCTACAACGAAACAATCGTTGTGACCACCGGCGACGGCGCGACCCATAATGTGGCTGTAAGCCTGACCGTCACCAAGGCCGGTTCCACCGTCACCCCCGGCGATGATAACAACGGCAGTATCACCGCCACCTACGGCGACACCATCACTCTGATTGCCAAGACCCAGCGGGCAACTGAAAATGGTGTTGCTCTGCTGACCGCTCTGGACGAGGTGGACTTTATTTACGGCAATACAGTCCTGGGGAGTGCGCCTGTGAGCTATGACGAGAACGGCGTAGGCACCGCCACCCTTACCTACAACACCAGCAAGGGCGGCATCCCGGTCAATCAGGAAGTATGGATCACCGCCCAATATGGCGGCAGCGTCAATCTGAACGGTACTTCCGGCAATATCATTTCTGTCAAGCTGTCCCCCAAGGCCCTGACCATCACCGGCCTGACCGCCACAGACCGGGCCTATGACGGCACCACCGCCGTGGCCCTGTCCGGCGGTGAGCTGTCCGGCATAATCGGCAACGATGATGTTTCCACCACCATGCCCACCAGCGGCACCGTGGAGAGCGCAGATGCGGGCACGAACAAGGCCGTTACTGTCCCCGCCATCACCCTGTCTGGTGATGACGCAGGAAAATACGCCTTGACACAGCCCACTGTGACTGTGAACATCACCAAGACCACACCTACTATCAGCCTTTCCGCATCCCCCGAAACTCTGACCGGCTCCGGCACCGTGACCCTGACCGTGAGCGGTCTGCCTGATGGTGCGAGTGCGGCCCCGACCTGTGACGGCGTGACCGTTTCCCTCAATTCGGACGGTACATATTCCGTTTCTCTGCCCAACGAGACGAAGGAATACACCTTTACCGTGAGCTATGAGGGCGACGACAACCATGAGGCGACTACGGCCACCTGCACCGTGTCCGTGACCAGCAAGAGCGGCAGCAGCGAGGATACCAAGGTTGAGGTGAGCGGCCTGACCACCGTTCCTGAAGGACTTTCGGAGAAGTATCAGTCCGTGGATGAACTCACCACCGCCTTGAAAACCGAGATTACCCAAATCAATTCGGCTGTTCCTGCTTCCAATATTGCGGTTTACGATGTGAAGCTGATGGTCACAACAGACGGCGGCAGAACATGGGAAGTCGCTACCAAGGACAACTTCCCGGCCAATGGACAGTTGACCATCACCCTGCCTTATCCCGAAGGCACAAACAGCAGATACACCTTTACTGTGGTGCATATGTTCACCACAAGCGATTTTAACAAGACCCCCGGCAATACCGAGAAGCCCCCTGTTACCAATACGGCCGACGGCATCCAGTTTACAGTTACCGGCCTGTCCCCCATCTCCGTGGGTTGGACGGCTCCCCAGTCCACCGGCGGCGGTGGCGGAGGCTCCGGCAGCTCCACCTATACCGTGACCGTGGACAGCGCCAAGAACGGCACCGTCAAGGCCGACCGCACCAGCGCCTCCAAGGGCACCACTGTCACCCTGACCGTCAAGCCCAACAGCGGCTATGAGCTGGATGATCTGACTGTGACCGACAAGAACGGCGACACCGTGAAGCTGACCCGCAAGAGCGACACCCAGTACACCTTTACCATGCCCGCCTCCAAGGTCACTGTGGAGGCCAGCTTCACCGAGATCGAGGAGCAGCCCGCAGTTTCCTTTGTCGATGTTTCCACCAGCGCCTATTATTACGACGCGGTGGCGTGGGCCGTGGAGAACGGTGTCACCTCCGGCACCAGCGCCACCACTTTCAGCCCGGACGCCGCCTGCACCCGCGCCCAGGCCGTAACATTCCTGTGGCGGGCCGCCGGTTCCCCCGCGCCCAAGAGCAGCGTCAATCCCTTTGCGGACGTGTCCGCCAGCGCCTATTACTATGACGCGGTGCTGTGGGCCGTGGAGCAGGGCATTACCGCAGGCACCAGCGCCACCACCTTCAGCCCGGACGCCACCTGCACCCGTGGGCAGATCGTGACCTTCCTCTACCGGGCCGATGGAACTGCCACCACCAGCAACAACCCGTTTACGGATGTGGCTGACAACGCCTACTACGCCGGCGCGGTGAAGTGGGCCGTGGCCGAGGGCGTGACCGCTGGCACCAGCGCGACCACCTTCAGCCCGGATGCTTCCTGCACCCGCGCCCAGATCGTGACCTTCCTCTATCGGGCCTACGCATAAGCTGAGGGGCGAGAGAGCAACCCATGCAAATTGAATAACCGATAAGTTCGCAGGACGCGGGGCGGTACATCCGCCCCGCGTCCTCTATACTTTGTCGCGGGAATTTTGCTGAAAAATGCGTCTCACCGTGGAACGCATTTCACGGAATATGGGAATTTTCATAATCTTTTGGGAAGTTTTGTAAAATCACGCGAATAATGAGCTGAAAAAAGCTCTTTTGACTATTAGGTAATAGAAAGGGGACAGACAGTATGTCCATGACGCCGCGCTATGTAAGGTTTAATGAAATGATGTTCGAGGTCTATTGCAAAACCTCCATCGACAACGCCATCGCGCGGGAACGCAAACACAAAGCTGCGAGAGCGAAATGGGAGCAGCCCTTTTCCGCTCTGCCGGGTGATGTACTCTATTCCATCGGGAGGACTGATCCGAGCCTTGAAAGCGCTGAAGCATCCCCCACCGCCTTTTGTGTGCGGGGTATGCGTATCCTTGTAAACGACCCGCCGCTGGGACAAGCCCTGTCCTTCCTGCTGCCCAGGGATCGTGAAATTGTAATCCTCTATTATTTTATCGGCATGGAGCGCGGCGAGATCGCCCATGAATTGAATATCAGCAAGGCAACCGTCAGCAGACGCCTCAGAAACGCGGAGGCGCGTATGCGCACATTTTTGGAGGGAAACCATGAAGCAGGTGCCGCTCCCGATCATAATGGCCGCACAGAATAACGACCCGGAAGCGGTGGACTTTGTTCTCCGGCATTTTGAGGGATATATAATCAGCAAATGCGCAGGTACATACACCGACGAATACGGCGGGCGGCACAGCTTTACGGACGACGATCTGTATTATGAGGCGAGAAACGCCCTCTTTGCCGCCATCAGGGGCTTTCAACTCCGGGAACCGCCGGAGGAGTTTGACGGATAGCCTTCCCAGCCGGTCAAAGCGCATCTTGACAGGGGTGCGTTTTTACGGACTGGGAACAGTCTTAATAAAAATTGAATAGGGCAATCAGATACATTCTGTATGCGCGAAGCCAGGCGGCGGGCACGCCGGGAGAATCCCCCGTGGAAGGAGGTTGGACAGCGGGAGGACGGAGCGAACCAGGCCAGCGCCGTGAAGCTGCTGCGGCAGAGCAGCGGGCCACGAACCGCATACGGGCATGATGATACTTGCGTCGGCTATGCGTCACAGCGTAGGACGCCCCGCCACGGGAATGGGGGGAGGCACGAAAAATCCTATGGAGCGGCTTTGCCTGCCGCCGTCTGAACCTGCCTTGTTTTATAGCGTGAACAACCGAATACAGCACCGCCCAGCGGCGCGAAATTTGTCGTTAATGCGTTTCACCGTGAGACGCATTTTTTCGTTGGAAATACATTTCACGGTGGAACACATTTTTTACAAAGGAGGGCGTTTGACAAATGGCTGATACGATCCGGATGGAGCAGCCGAAGATAGAGACAGAGACAAAAATCGGCAATACAACCTACATAGTGGGAGGATATTTTGCCCCCAAGGGCGTCACCGTTTCAGAAAAAATCCGAAAAATGCTTGACAAGGAAACCAAAGCAATCAGTGTCTAAAAATGCGGAAATTTGCGGCTTTTCTTGACATTTGGTATAATATACTTGTCACAGAGGAAGAAACGGTGACTGCCGGATAGGAGGCTATGATGGATAGGCAGTCGAACAAAATCATGGCGATTTATTGCCGCCTTGCCCGTTACAATGAAACTGAGGACTTAGACAGGGCCATCGCCCGGAATCAGGTGGAGCGGCTGACCCAATATGCAGAGGAGCAGGGGTTGAAGAACCCGGAGCTGTTTTGCGATTGGGGCTTTAGCGGTATCACACAAGACCGCCCGGAATACAAGCGCATGATCCGGGCGATAGAAGCCGGAAATGTGTCCGACCTCGTTGTTCTGGACTATTCCCGCCTGGGGCGCGGCTGCCAGATGTGCAGCAGGCTTGTTGAGGTTATCCTGCCCAAGCATGGTGTCACATTCCACGCGGTCAGGGACGGCGTAATTTACACGCCGCAGGCATTGAATGAGCTTGCGGGCCGGCGCAAAGCCGTCTATGCTGGTTTCCGCCAGATGCAGTGGGAAAGGGGGCGGCAGTAATGGCGGCAGTCAAAAGGCTTGTTGAAAAAAACGCTGCCCTTTACGTCCGCCTCTCCCGCGACGACGAGAACGAGGGAGACAGCAACAGCATCGCCCACCAAATCGAAATTCTCACCAAGTATTGCAAAGACCGCGGGATCACCCAATACAAGGTCTATAAGGATGACGGATTTTCCGGCACGAATTTCAACCGCCCGGGCTTCCAGGAAATGATGGTTGACATTGAGGCGGGACTGGTCAATATGGTGGTGGTCAAGGATATGTCCCGTTTTGGCCGGAACTATCTGGAGGTCGGGATGTATACGGAAATCCGCTTTCCGGAGATGGGCGTCCGCTTTATTGCCGTCAATGACGGGGTGGACAGCGACGATCAGATGGGCAACGATTTTACTCCTTTTCGCAATATCATAAATGAGTGGTACGCAAAGGACACCAGCAAGAAGATACGGGCCGTCCTGCGCAATAAAGGGATGTCTGGTGAGCGTATCAACGGAGCTATCCCGTATGGGTATCTTGAGGGGCCGGACAAACGGCTTATTGTAGACGAGGAAACCGCACCCGTGGTTAAGCTGATTTTCCAACTTTGCGTTGAGGGAAACGGGCCGGGGAAGATTGCCAGATACCTGACAGAACATGAGATACCTACGCCGGGAACGGTATTGTTTCAACGCACCGGCAATACGCATTACTACCATCCAGACCATCCCTGCCGATGGCTCCAGCAAACTGTTGTAAATATCTTGGAGCGGGACACCTACCTGGGAAACACAACGAATTTCAAATCTACAAAGCTATCCTACAAAAGCAAGAAAATTGTCAAGAATCCTCCTGAGAAACGATTTACCACAGAACATACCCATGAGGCCATTATTGACCAAAGCACCTGGGAGATTGTGCAAAAGGCGCGAGAGCAGCGCCGCCGTCCCACTAAGTCAAACGAAGTGGCGCTGTTCAGTGGTATCGTTTATTGTGCGGAGTGCGGAAGCCGACTGCATATCAGCAGAGCCGTGCAAAAGGGCCAGAGAAAAGCGTGGTATAACTGTGGACGGTATAAATCTCAAAACGGTTGCACAGCCCATTACATTGGCGCGGGTATCTTATATACGCTGGTTTTGCAGAACCTTCAGCGGGTGATTGCCTATGCACAATTAGATGAGGACACATTCGCCAAAACTGTCATGGACAATAAGCTGTCCTTACAGCGTACAGAACGGGAAAAGGCAAAAAGAAAGCTGGATAAGGCAGACCGGCGTATTTGTGAGCTTGACAGAATTATACGGCGACTTTATGAGGACAACGTGATGGGTAAGTTGACAGATGAGCGGTTTTCCGTGCTGTCTGCCGATTATGAACAAGAGCAGGCAGAGCTGAAAGCGTACACGGCAGAGATGCGTGGATTTTTGAACGAGTCCGAGACTGTGGCCGTCAATATTGAGAGTTTTCTGCAGATTGTGAGGAAGTACACCGATCCGACGGAATTGACTCCAGCAATCTTACATGAGCTTGTAGATAGAGTTGTCGTACACGAAGCGGACAAGTCCAGCGGCCGACGGGTACAACAGGTGGATGTCCATTATAATTTTATCGGAGAAATCGACCTTTCGCCGGAGTATAGCAGGACAATCAAAATCCACAAGGGCTTTGAGTATTAACACTTTCTGTATCACTGTTATAATCAGCAAAAGGTTCTTTACAACTACTCAACATACTCCCGGTCATAGTTGGCGCACATTTCCGTGACCAGTTTTCGGATACCTTTCCGCTCGTCACGGGTCAGCTCCCGGCACATCAGGACTTCGGGCCAACTTGGCCCGAAGCAGAAGCCACAGGGCGGAGCCGTTTCAGGCAGCGCCGCCCTTGTCTCCTGCACTCCTTTAAGTAGCGGCACCCGGCACAGCGGTCAGCGCCGCCCCGGCCCGGACGGGGTATCTCCTTCATCATCTTTTCATAGGGGCTGTTGGTAAAGTTCATTCCTCGTCCTCCGTTTCTTCCTCAGTCTCCATAACGCCGTAGGGGTCAGCCTCGTCATAGCCGTAATCGTCCTCGTCCAACTCCGGGGCCTCATGCTTCGGACGGTAAACCTTGAAATAGTAGGCCGCACCGCCGCCCACCAGCAGGACAGCCGCAATCATCAGGAGATTGCCAACGGGAAAGCCGGTATCTTTTTCGGGCTCGGGCTCCGGGGTGGTAACAGGCTCCGGGTCAGGTTCAGGCTGTGCGACAGGCTCCGTGATCTCTGGTTCCGGGTCAGGCTCGGCAAGGGCCAGCAGGTCTTTTTCCGTGACAGCGTTCAGGAAATATACATTCTCCTCGGTGCGCTGGCGGTCGATAATCAGATAGAAAACATTTTCATTGGGGGTGGTGATGGTGAAAAACTCCTTGCCGTCCTCGTCGGTGGCGTTGTCCACCACCGTCCCCGTCCCATCCGGGGTGAAGGGCTTGGCGGTGGTTTCCTCTGCGGCGGGCGGCGTGGTTTCCTCTGCGGGCTCGTCGCTCTGGGCGTAGGCCGTGACGCTCATGCAGGTAAGAGAAAGCAGGGCGGCGGTCAAGACCGCGGCCCTGCGAAGCAGCTTATTCCTCATGGTCGGTATCCTCCTTTGTTTCCTCGGGCTTCGGGCCAAGTTGGCCCGAAGCGGTAATGCCGGGGTTGCTGAAAAACTCGGCCAGCTCGGCGGGGGTCAGCTTCAGGGAACGGACAGCCTGAACGATCATGCTGTTTTCTTCCTCCTGACGCTGTTTCTCCAAATCCCGGATTTTGGCCTGCCACTCGGCGGCCTTCTCCCGGGCCTTCAACAGTTCCTTGTCGATTTTTTCAAGTTTGGTCATAGGTGCTCCTTTCTGAAAATCAGTTCAAACGCCCGAAGGCATAAAAGTGTTCCTGCCAGTAGCTTGTGTTGATACTGGCGTATTTGATGGGGTCGCCCGCATGGATCATCATGCCGTTGCCCACATAGATACCTACATGGGAGACTGGCCCGGCGCAGTCATAAGTCCGGGTAAAGAAAATCAGATCCCCGGGCCTTGCGTCGGCGGGCGAAACATAGGCGCATTGGTTGAAAATCCCGGTGGCCGTGGTGCGGGGCAGGTTGTGGACGCCGCTTGCCGTATAGACCCAGCAGACGAAACCGGAACAGTCAAAGGAGGTGGAAGGGCTGGAGCCGCCCCACACATAGGGCCAGCCCAGATACTTTTCCGCCTCTGTGATAAGGGCCGCAAAGGCCGGGTCGGAAAGGGCCTCGCCCGGTATGGTGTAGTCACTTCTGGGGTCATAACTACCGCCGCCCGTGTAAATGTCATCCCACAGATAGGGCTTGTTGCCTTTGAGCTCCAAGGTTATGTCGTAGATTTCCTTCTGCTCGGCGTCCAAAAGAGAATTGACCACCACGGGGAGGGTCTTATTTTTTAAGGTCACATGAAGAATGTAATAATCATACTCATGTTCCTCCCCGTCACTGTCCGTATAGGAGCGGGTCTGGACTTCCTCCCGAAGCGTCAGTTTATACTGCGCCTCGAACAAGGCCCGCAGCTCCCCCTGCACATTCTCCCGGGTGTAGGTGCGGAGCTTGGCGATCAGATAGGAGGTCAGCTCATAGGGGTTGTGGCCCAGTTCGTCTACATTGTAGCGGTACTCGTCATAGCCGGGGTGGGTGCGCTCCATGTTGGCGATCTTCTCCCGGAGCTCGTTTTCAAGGGCGGTGTAGTCCTCATTGGCCCCTAAAATATCCTCGTCCTCGGCGGTGTAGGAGGTTCCTACCACGGCGTTCATCATGCCCGTACCCAGTGATGGGAGGGCAGAAAAGACGGAGTTCAAAATCAGGAACAGGCAGAACAACAGCAGAATGATGATAACGCCGCCCTTGTGCCGCCGCACGAATTGGGCGGCATAGGCCGCCGCCTTCTCGGTGGTAGTGGCCGCCGCTCCCGCCGCCTTGGCCGTCTGCCTTGCGGCCTCCCGGGCCTGCTTGGCATACTCCCGCTTGATTTTCCACTTCTGGGCCATGCGGGAAAGAAAATTGCTTTGAAGCTCCGGGTGCTCCTGCGCCATCCGCTGATAGTGAAGGTTGGCATTGGCCTTCATGGTCTTATGCTCCCATTTCTCCACCTGACGGGCCGGGTGCTCCCGGATACGCCGCTTGGCATAGCGGGCAGCCTTGTGTACCCCGGCCTCCGTCAAAAGCTCGGCCTTGTGGGCGCTCTCTACACCCACATTCTCATGCTCGACCTCGTGTATTTTGCGGTGGCCGTAGGCCCATACGCCGGCCCCCGCCGCCGTGACCGCCCGTTTCGGGAGGCTGGGCGGTTTTTGGGGCTTCTGCTGGGCCAGCTTTTCTTTGGCTGTTTCCAGCTTCACGGCGGAGTGCTCGGCCTTGGCCTCGGCCCGTTCCTTCTTTTTCTCCTGTTTGTCCTTCTTGTCTTTTTGGGCGGCCTGTTCCTCATGGTCGGTATCGTGGCGGGCCTCGCCCTCCTGACGCAAGCGGGAGGACGGTTTCTCCCGTTCCCCGTCCTGCTTGAATTTCCCGGTGCTCTGGGGCTTCGGGCCAACTTGGCCCGAGGTTTCCGCCCTGGCCTGACGGGTCACTTCTTCCTCAGCGAAATGGAGCCGCCCACGCTTTACCCGCTTGCCGCCCTGCGGTTTCTTCGGGCCAACTTGGCCCGAAGTCTCCTTACTCATTCTGTACCTCCTTTTCCTCCGGGCGGGTGGTCATTATGGAGTAGAGCTTGGTATTCTTCGGGAAACGGTCAACAAACGGGATGGTCACATTCCCGAAGAACAGCAGCCCCTCGCCGGAATTGGAATGGGTCACATAGGAAAGCTGGTGGGGGCTTATCCCTAACTGCTTCGCCAAAATCTGCCTGTCCCCCTGCGCCTGCGACAGAAGCACCATGAAGTCAGAGTTTTCAAAGATGTTCTCGATCTGGCGGCTGGCAAGGAGGTCTTTCACATTCTGGGTCAGGGCGCTGGGGACACAGCCCTTTTTGCGGAGCATTTTCCAGATGGTCACAAAGTAGCTGGAAGTCAGCTCGTCCTGCAACAGTACATGGAACTCGTCATAGTAGCACCATGTAGCGATACCGTGGGCGAAGTTGTGGGAAACTTGGCTGTTCATCAGGTCGTTGATGATGTGCATGGCGATGGTGCGGAGCCCCGCCCCCAGCTTCTTCAAATCGAAGCACACCACACGGGCGTTTTTGTAGTCCACATTAGTCTTGTTGTTGAAGATGTTGAGGGAGCCCGACACATAAATTTCAAGGGCCGTTGCCAGCCGCTTGGCCTCGGGCTCGGTCTGCTGGCACAGAAGGTCATACAGGTCTTGGAGCGTCGGGAGAGGCGTATTGTCCGGGTCATTGAGGAAGTCCCGGTACACCATGCGGGCGCAGCGGTCAATGATGGTGCGCTCCACAGGCTGTAAACCGTCCTTGCCGCCTACAATGAGCTCCATCAGGGACAGGATGAAATCGCATTTGAGGCTGATCGGCGAAACCTCGTCATCCATGCTCACATCCAAGTCCATCGGATTGATGTGGTGCGGGCTGTTGGGTGCAATCTCCACCACAAGGCCGTCCTGCCCGAACTGGCGCACCAGCGGCGAATATTCGCCCATCGGGTCAAGGATGATAATACGGTCGCTGGTGGCGAGGAACACATTGACAAGCTCCCGTTTTCCGGCAAAGCTCTTGCCCGAGCCCGGTACGCCGAGGTATAGGCCGTTGGGGTTTTTCAGCTTCTTGCGGTTCGCCATAATGACATTGTGGGAAAGGGCGTTCAGGCCGTAGTAGACGGCCTCCCCATCCATGCGGAGTTCCTGCGTCATAAACGGTACGAAAATGGCCGTGGAGCTGGTAGTCATGCCCCTCTGTATCTCAATGCCGTTGTAGCCGAGGGGCAGGCTGGACACAAGGCCCTGTTCCTGCTGGAAGTCCAGCCGCTTCAACACGCAGTTGTATTTCTGCATGATACCCGATACCGTGAACAGGTCGTTGTCCAGCTCCCGGCGGGTGGCGGCGGTGTTCACCACAAGGAAGGTCAGGAGAAACATCCGCTCATTTCGGCTCTGCAAATCGTTCAGAAGGTTCTTTGCGTCCTGACTGAATGTAACAAGGTCGGGCGGAAGTATGTCCATATCGTAGCCGCTTCGGACGGCCTTTTTCTGTTCCTCCACCTTCATCTTGTCAATGTCGCTGACCTTGCCCTTGATGGTCTTGATGGCCTTGGCCTGGTCTACCGTCTGAATGTGCATGGTAATGGTCATTTCGGCGTCCACCTCCAACAACTCGGCAAGGAGCTTGTCGGAAAGCTCGGAGGCCATGATCTGCATATAGGAGGCCGCTCCCCATGTGGAGCCCATGCGGAACAGGCGGCTTTGGCGGAAGTCAAAGCTGGTCGGGGCGATAAAGTCTTTTGTCCCCATCCCGGTCTTGGGTATCATATCCCATGTGAAGGAAAAGGGCTCCGTACCGCCGGGGTGGAGTTGTCCATGAAGTATCTCTAACCGTTCCAGCCCATTGAGGGGCCGGGACTGTACCCCCAGCTTTTTGAAGTTGCCGGTAATGTCGGCCTCTACACGCTCCAGCCGGGGCCTTGCGGCGGCGAGGCTGTCCGCCGACACGCCGAAGGTTAAGAGCTTTGTCCGCACAATGCCGTTGTTGCTCTTGGCAATCTGGCCCTCCAGCATTTCCACATACTCGCTCCGCATTTCGCTGTACCCGTCATCCCGCATGGGGATGTTGAGCTTATATTTGCTCTCCGGGCGGCTCCGGTGGTTGATGAAGGAGAGCTGGAACGGAAGGGAGCTGTCAAAGGAATTGAGAAAGGCGCAGTAGCCGTCAAAAATGGCCGACTGGTCATCGGCCTGCGCCAACTGGTAGTTAATATCCTCGTATTCCATGCTCTTGGTATAGAGCTTGTCATTGACCCGGCAGATACCATCCTTGAAAAGCTCCCGGTAGGGGATGGTCTGCTGTGCGGTCTGCGGCCCGGCCTTTCTCGGCTGGGCCTGTTTTGCGGGCCTGCGGTCAGGACGCTTTCTTTCTGCGCCCGGCCTTGCCGCCCTTGTGGTGGTCTGCAATCGGCGTTTCCTCCTTCCTGCTCAGAAAAGCATAAAAATTATTGGTCTTGTATGGCCTGACCCTTGGCAGTAGAAACCGTGTTCGGATAATGTTGCGGAGCACCTTCTCAAAGGGAAGGCCGTCCTTCTCGAACATGGCGAACAGAAAACACGGCATCATCAGGCCGATCATCAGGAACAGGGCCGTGCTGTTCCCGATATGGGAGCGGGTGAACAGGTAAAACGGGATACCGATACCGCCCGCTATGGAAAAACAAATAAGCTGGCGCTTCGTCAGGTTGAAGGCCAGCTTGGTCTTGATACGGCTCAAATCGTTGGGTACTGGCACATAGGCCAATGAAGTCACCTCCTTGGTACTTCGGGCCAAGTTGGCCCGAGGTCATCGTTCTGTCCGGCGGGCCGGGGCCTCCCTCCGGGCGGCCTGCGCCGCCTCAAGGCCCGATTGTCTGGCCCGCCAATACTCGGGGTTGTACCGCTTGATGGAGCGGTTGATATTTTCCTCAAAGGCGGCTTTGTCTTTGATACGCTCGGGGATCTTCCAGAGCTTCTTGTCTAAGAGCTCCCGCAGTACGACTTCCTCCTGCGTATCCTCCTCAAAGCAGAGGTAGCCGCCGCGCCGAAAGCCGCACCGTCTGGCCGCCGGGGAAAGGAAGGCCGCCACCTCATTTGAAACCATCGTTCCGCCGTGGCTGGCCGTGCTCACAAGGAACACGCCGGGGCAGAGTGTGTCGCAGGTCTGCACCTTCCCCCATGGGGATTTGCTCGGCTCCTGATACATCTTTTCGCCTCCTTCCGGCCTCGGGCCAACTTGGCCCGAAGTGTGATTTTTAGTGGGCTCCGAATATGGACTTTGACAGGCTCCCGGTCTTAAAGAGCACGAAAACAAGGAGCACCGTGTAGCCGACACATTCCCAGATAGCGGCCATCATATCGCCGCTTGTGGCGATACTCTGTACCAGTACGGCATAAATCGCCATGCACACCATAATGAGCATACCCTGAAAGCCGATGGCGAACAGGGATTTGAAATAGTTGTGGCCCATGTGGCCCGCCTCCCGGTTTGCGCTGGTAGCGAAGGGAATGGGGGCAAGGCTGGTCATCAGGTAAATTTCAATCATACGCCCATAGACGATGACGAAAATCACGATATTCAGGGCCGTCATGGTAAACTGCACAAAGAACGATTGCAGGAAAATACCAAGAAGCGGCCCCAGCTCCATGGCTTCAAGCTGGGCCTGCATATCGTTCAGCACATCGGGCGTGACGGCGGTGGAGCCTTGTATCAGGCCCGCCGACCGCTGGATGACCTGCTGGGACACATCGAACACCGCCATAACGATGTTGAAAGTGTTGGACAAAATCAGCACCGCCACGAAGGTCTTGAAAATCCACTTGAAGAAAATCCATGTGTCAAAATTGTGCAGGTTGTTGTGGTCGATCAGCATTTGAATGAGCTCATAGGTCATCACGAAGGTAAGCACCAGCCCGGCGATAGGCAGGATGACCGTTTCGGAGAGCTGCCGTATCATGGAAAAGACCCCGGCGTTCCATGCCGCCGGGGTCATCCCTACCTGTGCCGCAATCTCTCCGACCTGCTCATTCACGCCCGTAAAGAGCCCGCCGAGGTTTCCCATGATACCCTCGACCAACAGCCCTTTGAGCCATTCCGTGATAGCGTCGAAGATACTTTGCATCGCTTACTCCTTTGGGGAAATCAGAACAGGTTTGCCAGCAGAGGGATCAGGTTCATGCCCAGCAGGACGATACCGCCGCCCGCCATGAGCTGTTTCATGCCCTGGCTTTTGGAGGCAGGGTTGTCCGCCCCGTAACCTTCCAAGAGGTTGACGATACCCCATGCGCCGAGGCCGCAGCCGATAGCCATAACCAGAACCTTCAAAGTGTCAACAGCAGAAGCGAAAAATTCCATATACATTTCCTCCGTTTGATAAAGATTGAATTGTGGGTAACAAAAAAGCCGCCCTTTCAGGCGGCGGCGAACCTCGGGCCAACTTGGCCCGAAGTCCATCTATCAGTTAAACGAAATCGTCCGCGCTGTCCAAATCGTCATAATTGAGAATGTCAGCGTCCTCGTCAGAGGCGTCCACCTCATACACCGTATATTCTTCCTCGGGCTTTAGTCTCAATCGCCGGGAAGTCAGGCGTTCCAGATGGAAGGCGTTTCGTTTACTGTCATATTCCGCTGTGTAGCGGTAGTTGGGGTGCTGCTTCAAATCATACTTGGGCGAAAAGAACGGGGGAAGGCCCCGAAGCTGTAACAGGCACTTGTTTCCGGGCATGGTGGTGATCTCGCTGGTGGTCAAAAGCTCCCGGCCCAAACGCTGGGTATTGAGCCCGTAGCTTTCGGACTGGCCCCGTGTGCGGCTGTCCGTCTGCATGGAGATGGTCGCTTTTCCCAGCCAGTTTTCCGAAATGTCCTTTAGGGTGGAAGCCTCCCGGCCTCCCAGAAACACAATGCTGTCCATATTGCCCATGATCGTTTCCGCATGGTCTTTATACAGGGCCTTGCATTGGCTCATGGCCTGATAGAACAGGGTCAGGCTGACCTCTCTTGACCGGATAACAGCCACAATTTTTTCCAGCCCCGGTACCTGTCCGGTGTTGGCCGCCTCGTCCCACAGCACCCGTACATGATGGGGCAGGCGGCCTCCGTATTTGTTGTCGGCCCTCTCGCACAGAAGGTTGAACATCTGTGAAAAGGCGAGGGCCACGATAAAGTTGTAGGTGGTATCGGTATCGCTGATTAGAAAGAACAGGGCTGTTTTTTCGTCACCGAGTTTGTCAAGCTCCAACTCGTCATAGCTCATAATCTCCCGAAGCTCCGCTATGTCGAAGGGGGCCAGCCTGGCCCCGCAGGAAATCAATATGCTTTTAGCGGTCTTGCCGCTGGCTAACTTGTATTTGGCATATTGACGCACAGCGAAGTGCTGGGGGCTGCGCTTGGCGAGGCCGTCAAACATATAATCCACGGCGTTTTTGAAGCTCTCGTCATCCTCCCGGACTTCCATGCTGTTTATCATTTCTACCAGCGTGTTCATGTTGCGCTCCTCCTCCGGCCCCTCAAAGACGATATAGGCCACAAGGGCGCAGTACAAAAGCGTTTCCGCTTTCGTCCAGAACTCGTCCCCCTCTTTGCCGTCCCCTTTGGTATTGGCAATCAGGGCATTGACGAATTTCAGCACATCGCTTTCCGTCTTGATATAGGACATGGGGTTATAGTGCATGGACTTGGAGAAATCAATGCTGTTAAACACCTTGACCTTGTAGCCCTTCTTCCTTTGCAGGAAACAGCCGCATTGGGAGAGGGTGCCTCCCTTGGGGTCTACCACCACATAGGACGAATGGGCCTGAAGGAGCTGGGGCGTGAGCCAGAAGCGGGTTTTGCCCGAGCCTGACGAGCCGATGACACAGGCGTTTAAGTTTCTGGCGTTGGCCGGGATTTTGGGACGGGTGTTCATGGTAAGAAACTCCGTCCCGGTCAGAATGATATTGTTTTCAAACTTGGGGTCTACAAAGGGCTTTATATCCTTTTCCGTTCCAAAACGGGCGGAGCCGTACTCCATATCACGGCGGAACTTCCGGGCCTTCTTGATTTTGGACTGTACCACAAAGTACAGGATCACGGCCCCGGCCACGCCCACGGCGAGGTCAAGAAGCCCCAGCCCCGGCGCATAGCTCTGAAACACTGGGCCGATGGTCTTTATCATGCCGAACAGCTTTTCCCCGAAGCTGCCGCCCGCCGCCATGCGGTAGGCTGTGCCGCATTTGGAGAAAAACCAAAACGCTATGAGATAAGGGAAATATGGAAGTACATATTTCTTGATCTTTTTGCTTACCGTTCCTCCTTCACCGCCTCTCTGGCCCGCTCCTTCTGCTTGGGCCTTGCCGCAATCTGTTCCGCAAACTGCCGGAGCTGGCCGAGGATAGACGGCCTCCCCTGGCTGCGGCCCATGACCTTTTCCGTGTACTTGGAGAAAGCCGCTGTGACAGCGTCCGCCTGGTCTGCCTTGAAGAACAGCAGATAGTGGCCGGGGCTCGTTTTATGAAAAGCGTAGTCTACATGGAACTCCTTGGCGATACGGTCAAAGTCCTTGGGGGCTCCCACATATTTCATGGCGTTTTTGCCGCCGTAGTGGTTCATCAGCTTCTTTACGCTCTGCCGGCCCTTGGGACGCTTGGCGGCCTCCTGCTGTTTTACAATTTCCGCAAACACCTTCTTGCAGGCCGCCGCCAGCGCCCGGCCCGTGAGCTTGGCCGCTTTCACAGATACGGCTATTGTCCGTTCTTCTACATATTCCTGCATACTGCCTCCTTTCCTCCGGGCGGGTCAGGAAAACCGGGCGGCCCCCGGAGCGCCGCCCGGACGGGAAAACCTCGGGCCAACTTGGCCCGAGGTCTACCGTTCCTCATGGGAAGGCCCCGTCTTGTCCTTGTGGGGAACAGGCGGGGCCTCCCTGAATTGTTTGATTGTCTCCAAGATGGAGCGTGTTTCCGCTTTCTCGTCCCGGGCGTGGACATTGGAAATGCGGTATTCCTCGGGAATATCGTCCAGCCCGGCATAATGCTCGATGAATTTACTGTGGTTGCTGAACACATAGCCGCCGGGGGCAAAATGCCCGTCCTCGTTGATACGCACATCCCGCCCGTATGCCTCATAGTCGATGTAATCCGCTAAATACTCCGGGATTTGGAGTGCGTCAAAGTCCAGTATATACATACGGCCAAGCTCGTCATCATCCTTCACTCCGGGGTAAAACTCGAAGCAGTCAAGATTTTTGGTCAGGTTGATTAAGTCCTTGACGCTGCCCGTGTATTCCCCGGCGTCCATGACCGCCTCCAGCTTTTCAAGCTCGTCAGGGGTCATTTCTTCCAGAAGGTGCGCCAGATAGTTGAGCTCGTCAAGGCTTTCATACTCCCCGAGGTGGTCATACAGCCCAAGCACATCGCTTTCGTAGCTGGTGATGAAATATTCCTCATACCGTTTGCCGTCAATGCCAATCCGGGAAAAAAGGGCCTGCACTTCCTCAACAGTCGTAGGGAATTTCAGGTATTCCCCAACTTCTACCCCGTACTCCGGGTACATTCCCAGATTGGTCACATAGGCTTCAAACATCATGGCGGCCCTGCTGGTTGACTGTCAGGATACCGTCAAGGGTGGTGGCCGTGATATTCAGCCGCTTGGCAACGGCAATATCATTTTTCATATCCTCGTCCACCTCGCCGCCGCAGACCACAAGCACATGGGAGCGGCGCAGCATATCCCGGCGCATATCAATCCCGTTTTTGTGCTCCTCCGGGATAGCGTCGTTGATAAACAGCGGCAGATAGAGAATGGGGCAGATAGGAGAAAAGCCCGCTTCGTATGCCATGCGGCAGTAGCGGGCGGCCATTTCCATATCTGTGTCGGGGTCGCCGCACCATGCGGCGGTAATGTATGCCAAAGGTCGTTTCAAGGTTTTGTTCCTCCGTTTCTACATATTAAATTAGGTTGCGCTAAATAAGCCCAACCCCTCCGCCCCTTCCCGTGGGAAGGGGGACGGCTCAAAGGAATATATATCCCCGTCGCTTGCCGCCTGAAAGCATAACCGGGAGAAATCCGTCAAGGGTGCCTGTGGCACCGCCTGCGGCGGCTGTGGCCCTTGACCGATTTTCCCGGATATGCTACCCCAAAACCGGCGACGGGGAATATTAAATATCCTTTGAGCTTCGGGGCGCGGGGCAGAGCCCCGCATACTGCCTCGGGCCAACTTGGCCCGAAGCGGGCGTTACTTCTCCTGCTGAGCGGCCTTTTTCTCCGGCTTGGCCACTTCCTTCTGCTGGCCCTTCCAGTCATCCAGCAGCTTGATAATCTGATCTTTCATTTCCCTCGGGGTGGTTTCCTTCCCGAAGTATTTGCTCAGTTCCGCACCTGTCAAAATCACTTTGTCTACCTCCTTCTTATCCTCCATCATAATGCCGTCGATCACATCCCCATTCAGGACGCCCTTCTGGTCAAGCTCCCTCATGCGCTGGGCCTGCGAGAGAGAAGGAGCTGACTGCTGGCTTTCAATGGCAACGGCGATATACCGCTGGTTTTTCGGCTTGATATAGGCCAGCTCCACTGCCGGGGTGAATTTGATCTGTCCGGCGTCCATCATCTTCTGCAAATCGGGAACAAGGTCATTGAGCTTGATATACCGCTGTACCTGCTTGACAGTCATCTTATTGCGCTCGGCCACAATCTCATTGGAGCGCCGCCCGGCGTCCTTCGGGTCAAGTTGGCCCGAAGTAGCCTCCCTGGCCCCTTGGTGCTTGATGGCCTCCAACTGCATTTTCAGGGCCTTGGCCCGCTCACTCGGCAGGATATTTTCACGCTGGTTGGTATTATCCTCCACCATCTGCGTGATGGCCTGCTCGTCTGTCAGGTTGCGGACGATACAGGGCATATCCGTAAATCCCGCAAGCTCGCTGGCCTTCTGACGGCGGTGGCCCGACACAATTTCATAGCCGCCGTCCTCACGGGGGCGGACAATAGCGGGCTGGGTCACGCCCTTGTCCCGGACGCTGGACACCATAGCCTTCATTTCCTCGTCATTGCGGACTTGGAAGGGATGATTTTTGAAGGCGTGGAGCTCGGACAGCTTGATATAAACAATCTGCTCGTCCTTGGCCGGGCGTGGAGCCTCGGCGGGGGCCGCAGGTGTTTCAGGCTGGGCGGGAGCCTTTACCTCGGGCGCACCCTTGGCAGGCTTGGGAGCCTTGGGTGCTTTCTCCGCTTTCTTGGCGGGGGCGGGCTTCTGCGCCGCCTTGCCCTTCTTGCCGGGAGCGGCGGCTTCGGCCTCCTTGGGCGGGCGTCCCCGGCGCTTCGGTGGCTGTTCCTGTTTCGGCCCGGCCTCCTTGGAAAGAGCGGGAGAAGCCGCTTTTTCCGGGGATTTCGCCTCCTGCTGGGCGGCAGCCCGCTCCGTGGCCTTCTTCTCGGCCATAATTTCAGAGAAGTTAAAGACCGACACGCTGGCGGCCTTCTGCTCCTTGGGAGCGTCAGCGGCCTTGTCCTGTGTGGCGGTGGCCTCCTGTGCGGGAGCTTCGGCCTTATCCGGGGCGGGAGCCTCGGAAACGGGCCGTTCCTGCTGGGGAGCCTGTGCGCCGCCCGCCTCGGGCTGGGTCGGGGCAGGGTCAGCGCCCGGCCCGGCTGCGTCGGTTACGATTTTTGCTTTTTCATCGGCCATTCGCATTTCCTCCTTCTTATTTGATGGCATGAAACTTCATGCAGCATTACATTCTTGCACCACGATGAATGAAAACGGAGT
>X355_Hoffmanns_Two_toed_Sloth__coassemble_1942_pt1 | contig 33547 bp, 30 predicted proteins | sample X355_Hoffmanns_Two_toed_Sloth__metabat2_high_PE_003 | metagenome-assembled genome bin X355_Hoffmanns_Two_toed_Sloth | reverse complement strand
GAGGGAGATCCACCAGTGCGCACACTGGTTAGCTCCCGGAGCCGTGGCCCGTACCATGTACGGGCCCGATTCTCATACTCAAAATTCCTTTTTAGCTTCTTTTCAATCTCTGAGTTATCCAATTTCTCCCATTTTAATTTTTTTCTATTTTTTTGTTCGGTTTCTCTTGACAATTCGCGCTCGAATTATAATTTCCTCCGTTTTGATCCGTCCGCTCTCCCAAAGGGCGCTGAGGAGGGGCAGCACCTCGCAGTCCCAAGGCAGGGAACGCCCCGGCAGGGAAAAATCGGCCCCCTCCAAAACCGGCCCGGAGTGGAAGCGCAGGGTCAAATCAGGCCGCACCGCCCGGGCGGGCAGAACGGGCAGGCCGTACTCCCGCCGCAGACGTGCCGCCAGCGTACCGCCGCCGGGCACGTCAATGACCAGATTGCGCACCAGCGGGCACAGTTCCATGGCCACGCGCTCCATGTCACAGCTTTCCCGCTCTCCCGACAGCGCCAGCACGGCACGCTCCGGGCGGATCTCCCGCGCCGCCAACGCCGCCCGGGTCCAGGCGGGCGAGAGCGCGCACCGGAGGGCCTGGGTATCCACTGGCCGCAGGCCCTGCTCCAGGAGAACCGGCCAGCCCTCAAACCGGGGCGGCGCCAGTACCCGGGTCGCCCGCCGCTCTGTCAGCAGCCGGGCGCCCTTGTTCAAGCGGCGCTCCCGCCCCCGCGTCCGATCCGGCACCTCCAGCATAAGCACCGGAAGCCCCATCGCCTGCTCCATTTCGATCCGCAATTTGCGGCCCTCGCTCCATCGGACTCGTCCCAGCATTCCTTGTCCCTCCTGCTTCTGTCTTCATTTTATGCGCCAAAAACAGAAGCAGAACAGCAGGACGCGCCCCGGCAGGCAGGGCGCGCCCTTAAAAATATTTACCGCAATGGAATTTCCACTCCGCAGATCGAAATGTGATCCAGCATATCCAAGTCGATCAGCGTATCCGCCCGGCGGGCCAAGTGCAGATATCCAGGCTCCGATGTATCCGTACCGCCGCTGCAGCCGCTGCCGACCTCGCCATCGGTCATGGGAAGCGCGGCGCCGTCCGTCAGGTAAAGAGTGATCTCCTGATACTCCACACAGCCGTACCAGCCGTCGGGCGCGTTCCTGGGCACCCAGGCGTGGTGCCCTTTCAGCGCGTCCCCTTCGATGTAGACATACACGCCGATCGGCGTGATCTCCACATGCGTGATCGTCGCTTCCACCCCCAGCGTGGTGACGGGCAGGTCCGGTTCCAGGCGGATCACATTTTCAGGGAGGGAGAGGGAAATGGGAAAGCTCCAGACCTCCTCGCAGTCATAAACCTTCTCATAGGAGAATTCTTCCCCCGTCCATACAGAATGGTAGAGTTCTCCGATCGTCAGTTCCATTTGCTGACCATCCAGACTTTGTCCCTCCCGCATTGCGTAAGTCTGCCGATAAACAAACCGAACCGAATTATCCGCCGGGTCACTGTCCTCAAGCTGTTCCATGTATCCTGAGGCTCCAATATCCAGAGAAGATAAATTCCACTGCCCCCACTGATAGCCATTTCCCCAATCCAGAACCGTCCCCTTGGGGGCCGTCAGTTCAATGCCGATATAGAGGTTATATTCGTCCATGACGCAGTCCGTCAGCGTCAACGTCCATCCACCCTTGGTGACCGACTCTCCCAGCACGGCGGAGCTTTGCTGATAGCCCTTGCTGTTTTGATAATACGCTCCAAGGACCGGCACGATCAAAGCGGCGGCGCTGACAGACACGATCAGGACACATGCCGCCGCAGCAGCGGCAATGACGGTCCGTCTCCACCTTCGCGGAGCCTGTGCGCGGGCAACCTTCTCCCGCCCGCTCAAAGCGTGGACCAACATCGCTTTGCTCTCTTCTGTCAGCCTGATCCGGTCAAGCTCGTTCTGATATGGATTCTTCAATGTCATGACCTCCCAACATTGTCTTTAATTTGGCTTTCGCGCGTGCTAAATGTGTGCTGACCAAGGCCGGAGTTTGGTTTAGCAGGTCGGCAATCTCCTTCACCTCGTATTCCTCATAGTACCGCATGTAAATGACTTGACGGTACTTCAAGGGAAGCTGATGGACAAGCCGCAGCAACGTGTCGTCCTCCGGCTCCGCCGCCTCCACAGACAGCGAAAGGGCCGCGTCCAGCTTGACGCTGCGGCGGAACCAGGCGCTTTTCTTCCAGTTTTTACACGCGTTGATCGTCACCCGTGTGACCCAGGCGCGCTCCTGCTTCGCGTCGGTAAATGACCGCCCGTCTTCCAGAAGGCGGATCAGTACGGTTTGGCAGATATCCTTCGCGTCGTCCAAATCTCCCAGCCAAGTGTACCCGATGCGCAGAATGGTATCGGAATACCGCCGCACCAGGTACTCCGCACGCTCATTGTCCACATTCCCACCTCCTTCTACTGATAAAACAACACAGCCGCCTCAAATCTGTCACCAAATCAAAAATTTTTTCAAAAAAGCGCACCGACTCCCCGCCGCAGGCTTCGCGGCGTGTCGGTGCGCTTTTATCTGAAAATCTTATCGCTGTACCCAAAAATTATGCGGTCAAACTGGCCACGGCGGCGGCAAGCTGAGCGTCCTCCCCGCCGGTCTGCTCCACTTCGATATCAAGGGTCAGGCCCGTACCGATCAGGGAGACCCCGGCGCCGGTGTAGTAGGTTTTTGTGGAGATGTTCAGTCCCCGGCCGCCGGGCAGCAGGAAGGTCTGCTGGGAGTAGCCCTTTCCGAAGGTCGGCTGGCCCACGATAACCGCCCCCACGCTCTCCTGCAGTTGGGCGGCGAACAGCTCCGCCGCGCTGTAGGTATTGCCGTTGACCAGCACGGCCATGGGGACGTCGACACAGTCGGCGTCGGAGGTCACCGTCTTCTTCGGTCCCGAACGGTCTCCGCTGCGGAAGATCGCTCCCTCGGGCAGCAGGTAATCCAGCAGGTCGGTCAGCTCCGACAGATAGCCGCCGGGATTGTCCCGCATGTCAAAGACAAGGGAGACTGCTCCCTGGTCCAGCAGCTCCTCCACCGCCGCCTTGACATAGTCAGCGGAGCCGCGGTAAAAATTGGACAAGGCCACATAGCCCACGTTCTCCTCCAGCAACTCGCAGGTCACCGGGTCGCTTTTGATCCGGGCGCGGGTGATCATCACCTGCCGGGCAGCGCCGTCGGCGTCCAGCACGGTCAGCTCCGCCTGGGTGCCCTCCTCCCCCTGGATCAGGGAGGACCGGTATTGGATGCTTTCCTCGGTCACCTCGCCCGTCAGGGCGTTTCCATCCACAGCGGTGATGATCTCGCCCGCCAGCAGACCGGCCGCCTCGGCGGGGCCGCCCTCGACCACCGACTGGACGTGCAGCCCGTCCTCCTCATAGGTGACTGTCACGCCGATGCCCACATAGGCGTTTTCATGGCGAAGCTGCGACGCGGCATAGCTTTCGGCATCCATGTAATAGGACCATCGGTCGCCCAGGGATTCCACCATGGCGTTCAAAGCGGCGTCCGCCATGGCGTCGGGATCGTACTCCCCCACAAAGCGGGTGTTGATATAGGCCGCGCCGGAGGCGATCGCCAGGCCGGACGAGCCAAGCAGAAGCCAGATCGTAAGGGCAACGGCCCCCAGGGTGACCAGCACCGAGAGGGCCGCAGTGAGAATAATCGAAAGGACAGAAAATCGTTTTGTTTTCATCATAATTACCTTAGTGCTCCAGCAATACCGTTTGTCCGTTTGACGTGACCCAGAAGGTTATGCTGGGATAATAATTAATGGCGTCCTGCCGTACATTGTTGATACGGATCTCATAGTGGAGATGGTTTCCTGTAGAAGAGCCGGTGGATCCCACATAGCCCAGCACATCGCCCTGGCTGACTATCTGCCCCACCGAAACCGCCCGGCTGGACATGTGGGCGTACAGGGTCGTGATGCCGCTGCCGTGGTTGACCACCACATAGTTGCCGTAAGAGCTGTTATAGGTCGAGGTGATGACCACACCGCCCTTGGCCGACTTGATGGGGGTGCCGTAGTTGGCCCGTATGTCAGTACCCAGATGGTTATTAGGCAGACCGGTAATGGGATGGATGCGGTTGCCGAACAGCGAGGTCAGGGTATAACAGCCGTCCAAGGGCCAGAGATAACCGGTGCCGGGATCAAACTGGATCTGACCGGCGGCGATCTGTCGGTCGTACTCCGCCTGCTTGGCGGCGATCTCATCGTCCAGCGCGGCCATCTTGCTGTCCAGCTTGTCCAGGGAGCTTTCGTACTGGTCCTGCTTCGCCTGCAGCTCCGCCAGCAGCGCATTGATGGTGGCCTTCTTGGCGTCCAGCTCAGCCTTCTGCGCGTCCAGCGCCGCCTTGGCGTCCACCTGCTCCGCCCGGGCGCTCTCCAGCGCCGCCTTGGCGTTTTCCACGTCGATGCGGGCCTGCTCCAGGGCATCCATGACTGCGTTGTCGTACGCCACCACCTCGCTGATCATCATGGCGCGGTCCAGCAGGTCGGTGAAATCGGCGGCGTTGAACAGGATCTGCCAATAAGATACGGTGCCCTGCTCTTCCATGGCCCGCACCCGCTGGCAAAACTCCTCGAAGTACTGGACCTCCCGCTCCTGAGCCTCGGCCAGGTTGACCTCCTCCTGGGCGATCTGCTCGTCGTACCCGGCGATCAACGCTTCCGTGGTGGCGATCTGCGCCGAGACCACGTTGATCTCCTGCTCCACCACCAGCTTTCTGGACAGGGCGCTGTTGATCTCGCCCTCCAGGGCGTCCAACTGATCGTTCAGCTCCTTCTTCTCCTGGGCCAGCGCGGCAGCGTCCTCTTTCAGCGCGTCGATCTCCGACTGGGTGACCGCGGAAGCGCTGATGATCATGGTAATGGCAGGGATGATCATCAGGAGGGCCAGCAGCAGGGCCAGCGCGGCGATGATCTTCTTCTGATGCTTGCGGAAAAATTTCATAGCTGCCTCCTGTATAAGTCAAGCTGTCAGTGTTCCAAACGTATCGTTTTGCCGTTGGACGTATACCAGAACTCAATGGCAGGATAGTAGGCGATCGCGTCCTGGCGCACGCCGTTGATCCGCACCTCGTAGTGGAGATGGGGCGCGGTGGAACGGCCGGTGGACCCCACATAGCCGATCACGTCACCCTGGCTGACCGTCTGCCCCACCGACACCGCCCGGCTGGACATATGGGCGTACAGGGTGGTGACGCCGTCGTAGTGATCGATCACGACATACTCCCCGTAGGAACCCCTTTTCACTGAGGTAATGACCGTACCGCCCCGGGCCGCGCGAATGGGGGTTCCGCTGCCGGCCCGGACATCAGTCCCTAAATGATTGGCCGGCTGGTGGGTAAAGGGATCCATACGGCTGCCGAACAGGGAAGTAATGGTGTAGCAGCCGTCCAGCGGCCACAGGTAACCGGAACCGGTATTGACCTGGACCGCGTTCCCCGCGGCGATCTGCCGCCGAAGCTCATCTTGTGCGGCAGCGATCTCATCATCGAGCGCTTTTATCTCGCCGTCGATCTGATCAAGCTGCCCCTCGTACTTGCTCTGGTTCGCCTCCAGCTCCTTCAGAAGCTGGTCAATGACGGCGTTCTTGGCGTCCAGCTCGGCACGCTGCGCGTCCAGCGCCGCCTTGGCATCCAACTGCTCCGTCCGGGCGCTCTCCAGCGTGGCTTTGGCGTTTTCCACATCGATGCGGGCCTGCTCCAGCGCGTCCATGACCGCGTTGTCGTACTCCACCACCTCGTGGATCATCATGGCCCGATCCAGCAGATCGGTAAAGTCGGCGGCGTCAAACAGGATCTGCCAGTAAGATACCGTGCCTTGCTCTTCCATGACCCGCACCCGCTGGCAAAACTCCTCAAAATGCCTGGCCTCCCGCTCCTGGGCGGCGGCCAGGTTGTCCTCCTCTTGGGCAATCTGTTCGTCATATTTGGCGATCAATGCCGTGGTCGTGGCGATCTGCGCGGAAACCACGCTGATCTCCTGCTCCACCACCAGCTTTTTGTCCATGGCGCTGTCGATCTCGCCCTCCAGGACGGCAAGCTGGTCGCTCAGATCCTTTTTCTCCCGGGCCAGCGCGGCAGCGTCATCCTTCAGCGCGTTGATGTCCGCCTGCGTGACTGCCGAGGCGCTCAGCACCATCGTAATGGCGGGCACGATCATCAGCAGGGCCAACAGCAAAGCCAGCGCGGCAATGATCTTCTTTTGATGCTTTCGGAAAAACTTCATATCCGCCACCTTTTCTGACCGATCAAACCTGCAGAAACTTGCGGATGGCCAGCAGAGAGCCGCCCACGCCGATGACAAAGCCCGCCGCGGCGAAGATCTCCAGCAGCCGCACCGCCAAACGCTTGAAGGCGACGATTTCAATAAAAGCCATTCCGCTGCCGCCCGCCACCGCATGCTCGATCAGCGTGTACACGCCCCACTGCAGGAAGAAGGCGATCACCGCGCCCAGCAGGCCCAGGATCAGGCCCTCAAAGACAAAGGGCCAGCGGACAAAGGCGTTGGTGGCGCCGCACATCTTCATAATGGCGATCTCTTCCCGTCTGGCGAAGGTAGCCAGCTTGATGGTATTGGCGATAATAAACAGGGAGATCAGGAACAGGATGGCAATCAGGATCACCGCGATACCGCCCGCCACGTTGCGGGCGGTCACAAAGCCCTCGGCCACCTCAAAAGCGGCGTTATAATCGGCGACCTCGGGCAGATTTGCCACCCGCGCCACCGTATCTTCCAACTGTTCAATATCCGTCACATGGATATAAAAACGGTGACGGTACGCCGAATCAGGCACAACGGAAAACAGGGCGTTATCTTTGTCCTCCAAAAAATTCGTTCTGGCCTCTTCCCGGGTCATGAACGCGGCGGAGGACACATTGGAAATGGCCTCGATTTTGGATTGCAGCGCGCGGGCCTCTTCCTCGCTCAGGCTCTCGTCCACATAGACCACAAATTCGTTTTCATCCTCCAGCATGGTCAGGTTGTGCTCCAGATTGACCGCCACCAGGGAGAAGGTGCCCATGATCAGCAGGCAGGCGACGATCATACACACCGCCGCGAAGGACATAAAGCCGTGGGTGAAGATGGCCTTGCAGCCCTCCTTCAGGTAATAGCCCGTGTTAAGTCGTTTCATAGTCGTAATACCCGCCTGTTTCGTCGCTGATAATTTTGCCGTTTTCAATGGCGATGACCCGCTTGGTAAAGCGGTCCACCAGGGCCTTTTCGTGGGTCACCACCAGCATGGTGGTCCCCAACTCGTTGATTTTTTCCAGGAGCATCATGATCTCCAGCGAGCGCTCCGGGTCCAGATTGCCGGTCGGCTCATCCGCAATGATCATCTGCGGGTTGTTCACCAGCGCCCTGGCGATGGCCACCCGCTGCTGCTCGCCTCCGGAGAGCTGGGAGGGCAGCCGATCCGCCTTCTCCTTCAAATCCACCAGGTCCAGCACATAGGCCACCCGCTTGCGGATCTCCCGGGGCGAGGCCCCCACCGCCCGCATGGCGAAAACCAGATTCTCGGCGGCGGTCTTTTTTTCGATCAGGCGGAAATCCTGGAAGATCACCCCCAGGGTGCGCCGCATCCCGGGCACCTGGCGGGGGCGGATGGTATTCAGGTTATAGCCGTTGACCATGATGCGCCCCGCCGACGGGGCGATCTCTGCGGTGATCAGCTTGATGATCGTGGACTTGCCGGAACCGGACGGACCCACCAGGAAGGCAAACTCCCCGTCGTCAATGCGCATGGAGACCCCCTGCAGGGCCTTGGTGCCGTTGTCATATTCCTTCTGTATGTCGATCAGGCGAATCATAATGTACCTCGTTGAAGAGCTGTTTTTGTGACATTTCTCATATAAACACGAAAAACGGGGCTGCGGACCGCCGCATTGGGCGCGGCGGTCCGCCTTCCTCGTTTGTTAGTTTACATAATTTCTATACCCGTGTCAAGTGTCGATCCCCCGGGAGACCAGGTATTTCTTGACCATCAGGGCCACCTTAAAGGTGATGGCATCGTCAAACTCCCGCAGGTCCAGCCCGGTCAGCTTCTTGATCTTCTCCAGACGGTAGACCAGAGTGTTGCGGTGAACAAAGAGCTTTCTGGCGGTCTCAGACACATTCAAATTGTTTTCAAAGAACTTGTTGATGGTAAACAGCGTCTCGCTGTCCAGCGAACTGATGGGATTCTTCTTGAAAACCTCCTGCAGGAACATCTCGCACAGGGTCGTGGGCAGTTGGTAGATCAGGCGGCCAATGCCCAGGTTCTCATAGTTGATGATGGCCTTCTCCGTATCAAACACCTTGCCCACGTCGATGGCCACCTGCGCCTCCTTGTAGGCCCGGGCCAGGTCGCGGATATGGCCCACGACGGTGCCGATTCCGATGACCACCTTCAGGCCAAGCTCGCCGGTCAGGGTGTCCTCGATCTGCTTGGCGATCTTCTGCAGTTCACGGGCGTCCGCCCCCTCCTGCAGTTGCTTGATGACCACGAGGTCAGTTTCATTCACCGACAGGACAAAATCAGCCTGCCGGTCTGGGAACAGGCTCTGCACCGTTTCCAGGGCAGCGGCCTCGATCGTGTCAGTCTGACGGATCACCAGCACGGTGCGCGGCACCTCCAACTGGAAGTGCAGCTCCTTGGCCCGGACATAGATGTCCCCCATCAGCACGTTGTCCGAGATCACGCTTTTGATAAAGGTGGCCCGGTCATGCTTCTCCTCGTAATAGGACTTGGCTCCGTTCAGGGCCACCGTCGCCATGGCGCATACCAAAGCGGCGCGGTCGTCGCCGCCCTCGGCAAAGGCGGCATAGTCATACTGCGCCCCCATACCGGCCAGCGGCTTAAACGTGCGGCCGTCGCAGACCGCCACATCCCCCTCACTGTCCAGGATGGCAGCAGCGGCAGTCGGCCAGTGCTCCCCGATCAAAGTCAACTCGTTGCACGCGACCACGATCCCATCGGCGTCGATCACGCCCACATACCGATCTGCACAATCCTTCATCTGCAGTACGATACTTTGAAACATCCTGCTGGACATAGATAGGCCCCTTTCTTGTTACCATTTGTAATTAATTATACTGGGTTCTTCTGCAGATTTCAATAGGAAATGCAAATTTTTTTGTGAAATGTGCCGAAGTTTGACCGTACCGGGAAACCTCTCCCGCCCGGGGCGTGGACTCACCTTCCCAGCGCCGTGCGCTCCTGCTCGGTCAGCTCCCGCCATTGGCCCTTTTCCAGCGCCGCATCCAGCCGCAGCGGACCCATGGTCAGCCGTTTCAAATAGTGCACCGGCTTGCCCCGGGCACACAGCATCCGCTTGATCTGGTGGTACTTTCCCTCCCGCAGGGTCACCAGGCCCTCATCGGGCCGCTCCAGCAGCTCCAGTCGGGCGCTGAGGCAGGTATATCCGTCCTCCAGCGTGATCCCGGCGGCAAAGGCGTCCGCGTCCTTCTGATCCAGCGCTCCATCCACCTGCACAAAGTATGTCTTGTCCACATGTTTTTTGGGCGAGAGCAGCTCGTGGGCCAGCGCTCCGTCATTGGTCAGAAGGAGCAGTCCCTCCGTGTCCTTGTCCAGCCGTCCGACGGGAAATAACCCTGCCCGGCGCAGGTGCTCGGGCAGCAGGTCCAGCACGGTTTTCTGCCGCGGGTCCTCGGTAGCGGACAAGACCCCCGCCGGCTTGTGGAGCATCAGATAGACCAGTTCTCCGCACGCCACCCGCTCCCGGTCCACCTCGATCACGGCGTCCGGGGCGCATTTTTCCTCCGGGCGGGCGGCAATTTGTCCGTTCACCGTGACGCGCCCCGCCCGCACCAGCTCCTTTACTTCCTTGCGGGACCACCGCCCGGTGCCCGCCAGCAGCTTATCCAACCGCTCCATGCTCTTGTTCTCCTTTTCCGGTATTTCGCTCCCGCGTCAGTTCTATTCCTACCCCTATGGGCATAAAAATAGAGCACGAAAGGAGCGTGGCGCTGTGTTTATTTTCACCGCGCGGGTCAATCGCCGGCGGCTGGCCGCCGGCGCGGCCGCCCTGGTGCTGCTGTGCGGCTCCGCCCTGGCCGTCGGCAATTGGAATGCCGGGCGCAGTGTGGGAACCGCGGCATCGGCAGCCGCCCCCAAAAAGGTCAAAACCAATGAGGACAGAGTCGCCTATCTGGAAAGCTACGGCTGGCAGGTCGACCCGGAGGCGATCGCGGTGGAGGAACTGCTGATCCCGGAGGAGTTCGACGACAGCTACACGGATTATCTGGCTCTTCAGGAATCCCAGGGCTTTGACCTGACGGAATACCGCGGCAAGCGGGTCAAACGCTATACCTATGAGATCACCAACTATCCCACCGGTGAAACGGGAGTGCAGGCGGCACTGCTCATTTACAAAAACACAGTCGTGGGCGGCGATGTGCTCTCCCCCCAGCTCAACGGCTTCCTGCACGGCCTGGAGATGCCCGCTTGAAAGGCAGGCGCCGTGCTCTGCGAGCACGGCGCCGATCCTGCGCAGCACACCTTTTACCGTTCCACCATGTGCACATTCAAATGGGGATAGGTCATCTCCACATCCGCCTGATCAAAGGCCGCCTTGACCTGCTCCAGCACATCATAGTAAACCGTCCAATAGTCGCCGGTAGCACACCATACACGCACGGTATATTCAATGGAAGAATCGCCATACTTGGACACACGGACAAAAGGCTCCGGGGTAGCCAGGGTCAGCGGGTGGCTGCCGATCACCTGTGTGATTGCCTGTCTGACCGTCTCCACAGGCGCGTCATATGAGGCGGTGAAGGTCAGGTCCACCCGGCGCTCCGGTTCAGCCGTATAATTCACGATCTTCTCTCCCGCGATCTGACTGTTTGGGATCTGGATCAGCTTGTTATCCGTGGTTTTGATCCGGGTATAATAAATTCCCACATCGGCTACCGTGCCGGACGTACCGCCCACCTCCACATAGTCGCCCACTTTAAACGGCTTGGAGGTCAGCAGTTGGATCCCGCCGGCCACATTGGACAAGTTGTTCTGGACAGCCAGGGAAACCGCCAAACCAACGACAGACAGCACCGCGACCAGCGAGGTCACGGGAATGTTCAGAGAAGGGGCCACGATCAACACAGTCAGGAAAAGCAAAACGGCCTTGACCGCAGTCCTCAGGAAGGTGTGCAGACTGTGTTCGATCCCGGTCCGCTGCAATATTTTATCGGTGATCCTGAGTAAAATCTTCACCACGATCAAGCAGATGGCCAGCAGCACCAACGCAGATAAGATGGTCTGCACCGTGAGCCCGGCCACGCTGAAACCCATAACTGCGGAAAATACTTCTACGAAGTCCACGGTTTTCACTCCTTTATGGATAGTATTATATCAATTTTCTCGACAAATAGCAAGGAGCGCGGCTATCACCTGCAGAGCAAACAAAAATGCCCGCTGCATACGCAGCGGGCATTTTTTAAAGCAAATTACTCCTCGATGTCGATGACAACGCCGGAGCCGACGGTACGGCCGCCCTCACGGATAGCGAAGCGCAGGCCCTTCTCGATAGCGATCGGGGTGATCAGCTCGACCTTCATGTCGACGTTATCGCCGGGCATGCACATCTCAGTGCCCTCGGGCAGAGTGATGACGCCGGTCACGTCGGTGGTACGGAAGTAGAACTGAGGACGATAGTTGTTGAAGAAGGGGGTGTGACGGCCGCCTTCATCCTTGGACAGGACGTAAACCTGGCCGGTGAACTTGGTGTGGGGATGAATGGAGCCGGGCTTGCACAGAACCTGGCCGCGCTCGATGTCGGTCTTGGCGACGCCGCGCAGCAGGGTGCCGATGTTGTCGCCGGCCTCAGCGTAATCCAGCAGCTTGCGGAACATCTCAATACCGGTGACGACGGTCTTGCGCTTCTCCTCGGACAGACCAACGATCTCCACTTCCTCGTTCATCTTGACGATGCCGCGCTCCACACGGCCGGTGGCGACGGTGCCGCGGCCGGTGATGGTGAACACGTCCTCGACAGGCATCAGGAAGGGCAGGTCGTCGTTACGGGCGGGAGTGGGAATATAGTTGTCGACAGCGTCCATCAGCTCCTTGATGCAGGCGAAGTCGGGATCGTTCACATCGCCGGACTCGCAGGTCAGGGCGTTCAGAGCGGAACCCTTGATGATGGGGATGTCATCGCCGGGGAACTCGTAGAAGCTCAGGGTCTCGCGGACCTCCATCTCGACCAGCTCGATCAGCTCCTCGTCGTCCACCAGGTCGGCCTTGTTCAGGAAAACGACCATGGCAGGCACGCCCACCTGGCGGGCCAGCAGGATGTGCTCCTTGGTCTGGGCCATGGGGCCGTCGGTGGCGGCGATGACCAGGATAGCGCCGTCCATCTGAGCAGCGCCGGTGATCATGTTCTTGATATAGTCGGCGTGGCCCGGGCAGTCGACGTGGGCATAGTGACGGGCGTCGGTCTCATACTCGACGTGAGCGGTGTTGATGGTGATGCCGCGCTCGCGCTCCTCGGGAGCCTTGTCGATGCTGGAGTAGTCCTCGTACTGGGCCTGACCCTTCAGAGCCAGATACTTGGTGATCGCGGCGGTCAGAGTGGTCTTGCCGTGGTCGACGTGACCGATGGTACCGATGTTTACGTGGGGCTTAGTACGCTCAAATTTTGCCTTAGCCATTTTGAGTGATCCTCCTTATTTACAATTATATATTGTCAGATTTTGTTCAGCACAGCGATATTTTATCCTATCGGCGCTGAAATTGCAACAGTTTTGTTAGTCGTCGCTCTTGGCGCGGCCCGCGATGATCTTTTCTGCGATGCTCTTGGGGATCTCCACATAGCTGTGGGGCTCCATGGAGTACTGGCCGCGGCCCTGGGTGCTGGAACGCAAGTCGGTGGAGTAGCCGAACATGTTGGCCAGAGGCACCAGCGCGTCCACCTGGGTGGCGCCGGGGCGGGTCTCCTGACCCAGGATCTGGCCGCGGCGGCTGTTCAGGTCGCCGATGACGGTGCCCAGATAGTCGTCGGGCACGATGACGGAGACCTTCATCATAGGCTCCAGCAGGACGGGATCGGCCTTGCGGCAGGCCTCCTTGAAGGCCATGGAGCCGGCGATCTTAAAGGCCATTTCAGAGGAGTCGACCTCGTGGTAGGAGCCGAAGGTCAGGTGGACCTTGACGTCGACCACGGGATAGCCGGCCAGAACACCGGCCTGCATGGCTCCCTGGATACCGGCGTCCACCGCGGGGATATACTCCTTGGGGATGACGCCGCCGGTGATCTCGTTCAGGAACTCATAGCCCTTACCGGACTCGTTGGGCTCCACCGTGATGCGGCAGTGGCCGTACTGGCCCTTACCACCGGACTGGCGGGCATACTTGGTATCCTGCTCCACGGACTTCTTGATGGTCTCCTTATAGGCGACCTGGGGCGCGCCCACGTTGGCCTCCACCTTGTACTCACGCAGCAGACGGTCCACGATGATCTCCAGGTGAAGCTCGCCCATGCCGGCGATGATGGTCTGACCGGTCTCCTCATCGGTGTAGGTCTTGAAGGTGGGGTCCTCCTCGGCCAGCTTCATCAGGGCGACGCCCATCTTCTCCTGACCGGCCTTGGTCTTGGGCTCGATGGCCACGCGGATGACGGGCTCGGGGAACTCCATGGACTCCAGGATAATGGGGGCCTTCTCGTCACACAGCGTGTCGCCGGTGGTGGAGTTCTTCAGGCCGACCACGGCGGCGATGTCGCCGGAGTGGACCTCCTCGATGTCCTCACGGTGATTGGCGTGCATCTGGAGGATACGGCCGATACGCTCCTTCTGGTTCTTGGTGGAGTTGAGCACCGTGGAACCGGTGGTCAGCGTACCGGAATAGACGCGGATGAAGGACAGGCGGCCCACATAGGGGTCGGTCATGATCTTGAACGCCAGAGCGGAGAAGGGGCCGTTGTCGTCAGCGGCGCGCTCGTCCTCTTCGTCGGTCTCGGGGTTGGTGCCCTTGATGGCCGGGATGTCGACCGGGGAGGGCATGAAATCCACGATGGCGTCCAGCAGCTTCTGCACACCCTTGTTCTTGTAAGAGGTGCCGCAGGTCACGGGAACCAGCAGGTTCTCGATGGTGCCCTTGCGCAGAGCCTTGCGGAGCATCTCGGGGGGGATCTCCTCCTCCTCCAGAGCCAGCATCATGATCTCGTCGTCCAGGTCGGCGCAGGCGTCCACCAGCTTGGTGCGATACTCCTGGGCCTTCTCCAGCATGTCGGCGGGGATCTCCTCCACGCGCATGTCCTTACCCATTTCGTCGTAGTAGACGTCCGCCTTCATCTCCACCAGGTCGATGATGCCCTTGAAGGTATCCTCGGCGCCGATGGGGAGCTGGATGGGCACGGCATTGCACTTCAGACGCTCGTCGATCATGCGCAGCACGTTGTAGAAATCGGCGCCCATGATGTCCATCTTGTTGACGTAGATCATGCGGGGGACCTTGTAGTGGTCGGCCTGACGCCACACAGTCTCGGACTGGGGCTCCACGCCGCCCTTGGCGCACATGACGGTCACAGAGCCGTCCAGCACGCGCAGGGAGCGCTCCACCTCGACGGTGAAGTCCACGTGGCCCGGGGTGTCGATGATGTTGATGCGGGTCTGGGGGAACTGATTGGCGGTTCCCTGCCAGAAGCAGGTGGTGGCGGCGGAGGTGATGGTAATGCCGCGCTCCTGCTCCTGTGCCATCCAGTCCATGGTGGCGGTACCCTCATGGGTCTCGCCGATCTTGTAGTTGACGCCGGTGTAGTAGAGAATACGCTCGGTGGTAGTCGTCTTGCCGGCGTCAATGTGGGCCATAATGCCGATATTTCTGGTATTTTCCAGAGAAACCTTTCTAGCCATACCGTTCTCCCTTTCTTACCAGCGGTAGTGGGCAAAGGCCTTGTTGGACTCGGCCATCTTATGGGTGTCTTCGCGCTTCTTGACCGCGGCGCCGGTATTGTTGGCGGCATCCATCAGCTCGGCAGCCAGACGCTCCTTCATGGTCTTTTCGCTGCGGTTGCGGCTGTAGGTGGTCAGCCAGCGCAGGCCGAGGGTCTGACGGCGCGCGGGCCGCACCTCGACGGGCACCTGGTAAGTGGCGCCGCCCACACGGCGGGCCTTGACTTCCAGGGAAGGCATGATGTTCTCCAGCGCCTGGGTGTAGACGTCCATGGGGTCGTTGCCGGTCTTTTCCTTGATGATATCAAAGGCGCCGTACACGACCTTCTGTGCCACGCCCTTCTTGCCGTCGAGCATGATGCTGTTGATGAGCTTAGTGACTAAGATGGAATTATACAGCGGGTCGGGCAGAACCTCCCGCTTGGGTACGTTTCCTCTTCTGGGCACTTCGCTTCCCTCCTTCATATTAAAATGATTTCATAGGTACTCGAAGTGAAGTTGCGTAAACTTCCTCTCCGTGTAAGGACAAGCCCCGCTTGTCCCGTGCCTGTTAAGAAAACGCCTACCCATATATATCAGGATAAACGCGATCCGATCAGGCGGTGCGTTGGATTCTTCTTACTTCTTGCCGGCCTTGGGGCGCTTGGCACCGTACTTGGAACGGCCCTGCATACGGCCATTGACGCCCTGGGCGTCCAGAGTGCCGCGGATGATGTGGTAACGAACGCCGGGCAGGTCCTTGACACGGCCGCCGCGGATCATGACCACAGAGTGCTCCTGCAGGTTGTGACCGACGCCGGGGATATAAGCGGTGACCTCGTAGCCGTTGGTCAGCTTCACACGGGCGATCTTACGAAGCGCGGAGTTCGGCTTCTTGGGAGTAGCGGTACGGACAGCAGTGCACACGCCGCGCTTCTGGGGAGAAGACAGGTCGGTCTCCTTGTTCTTCAGGGTGTTCAGACCATGCTGCATAGCGGGAGAGGTGGACTTGTAGGTCACCTTTTCACGACCCTTGCGGACGAGCTGGTTAAACGTAGGCATAATCTTCCTCCTTTCCTGGTTAATACAATATATTTTAACAGAATAAAGGAAATTTATTCTGCTAAAACCAAAGTTATGCCGGGGAATGGGACGCGCCGGTCAGATCAGGGCGGCCACAGCCGCGCCCACGGCGATGCCGCAGGCCTGACCCAGTTCCCGCATGGTGGGCACATCGCAGACGGGAACGCCGCGCTCTTGGCACAGCTCCCGGATCGCCTCGGTCACACGGGGATCGGCGTCCTCCGCCAGGTAGACAGCGCGGGCCTGCCCGCCGGACAGGGCCCTTCTGGTCTGCTTGGCGCCTACTACCTTGGGGGATTCCGTCAGTTTGGAAAGCACCGCGCAAACCTCCTTTTTACATATCAACGCAATTTTGGATTATAGCACGAAACTCTTGGCCCGTCAAGTAAAATTCCGATTTTGGGCAATAAAAATTCAGAATACCGCCCGCCGAATCCTTCGGCGGGCGGTATGTCAAGCTGTTATTCCTCGATCACAGGTTCCTCAGACTCCGCAGCCACAAGCACAGGTTCGGCGGCGGCCACCTGTGCCACGGCCGCATAGCCGTCCACAGGCGTCTCGTCCTCGATCTTGTCGTACTTGCGGTAGCTGGCCAGACCGGAACCGGCGGGGATCAGCTTACCGATGATGACGTTCTCCTTCAGACCCAGCAGGTGGTCCACCTTGCCCTTGATGGCGGCCTCGGTCAGCACCTTCGTGGTCTCCTGGAAGGATGCGGCCGACAGGAAGGAGTCGGTAGCCAGACTGGCCTTGGTGATACCCAGCAGCAGGCGGGTGCAGGTGGGCAGGCGCAGCTCCAGGCCATCGTTGGTCTCGCCGGCGTCAATACGGGCCTGAACGGCCTTCACGGCATCCTCATACTCGATCAGGTCGATGGTGGAACCGGACAGCAGGGTGGAATCGCCCGCGTCCTCCACGCGCACCTTGCGCATCATCTGGCGCACAATGACCTCGATGTGCTTGTCGTTGATATCCACGCCCTGCTGACGGTAGGGCTTCTGGACTTCCTGGATCAGGTAATTGTGGACCGCGTCCACGCCCCGGATGCGCAGCACCTCGTGGGGCGACAGGGCGCCGTCGGTCAGGATATCACCCTTGGTCACACGGTCGCCGTCCTTGGCGCGCAGGCCGGCGTTGGTGGGAATGGCGTAGGTGACCACCTCGCCGTCGTCGGCGGTGATGGTGACGTTCAGGATATTGGCGCGCTTGGAATCCTCGATGCTGATCACGCCGCTGATCTCAGCCAACTGGGCCATCTTCTTGGGCTTGCGGGCCTCAAACAGCTCCTCAACACGGGGAAGGCCCTGGGTGATGTCGCCGCCGGCAACGCCGCCGGTGTGGAAGGTACGCATGGTCAACTGCGTGCCCGGCTCGCCGATAGACTGGGCGGCAATGATGCCCACGGCCTCGCCCTCGCCCACCGGCTCGCCGATGGCCAGGTTGATGCCGTAGCACTTGGAGCACACGCCGCTGCGGGCCTTACAGGTCAGCACGGAGCGGATGGTGACCGAGTGGATGTCGTGGGCCTCCAGCAACTTGGCGTCGTCGGCGGTCATCATGCGCTCATGAGAGATCAGCACCTCGCCGGTGACAGGATCGAGCACGTCCTCCAGGGGATAGCGGCCCTTGATGCGCTCCGCGAAGGTCTCAATGGTCTGACCGTTTTCGACGATCTCGGAGACGGTGATGCCCTCGGTAGAGCCGCAGTCGTGCTCCCGGATGATGACCGAGGAGGAGACGTCCACCAGGCGACGGGTCAGGTAACCGGAGTCGGCGGTACGCAGAGCGGTATCGGCCAGACCCTTCCGGGCGCCTCGGGAGGAGATGAAATACTCCAGAACGGACAGACCCTCACGGAAGTTGGCCTTAATGGGGATCTCGATGGTGCGGCCGGAGGTATCGGCCATCAGGCCGCGCATACCGGCCAACTGACGGATCTGGGCAGTGGAACCACGGGCGCCCGAGTCGGCCATCATCCAGATGGGGTTGTAGCGGTCCAGGCCCTTCATCAGAGCCTCGGTCACGTCCTTGGTGGTCTTTTCCCAGGCCTCCACGACCAGGCGGTAGCGCTCCTCATTGGTCAGGAAGCCGCGCTTGTACTGGCGTTCGATCTTGACGATCTCCTGCTCGGTGGCGGCGATCAGGCTCTTCTTCTCTCCCGGCACCGTCATATCGCTGATGGAGACGGTCAGAGCGCCCCGGGTGGAGAACTTGTAGCCCCGGGCTTTGATGGTGTCCAGCACCTCGGCGGACTTGGTGAAGCCGTGCTTGACGATGCACTTGTCAATGATCTTGCCCAACTGCTTCTTGCCGGAGACAAAGTTGATCTCAGGCTCGAACATCTCCTCCGGGTCCTCGCGGTTGACGAAGCCCAGGTCCTGGGGGATGCCCTCGTTGAAGATCAGGCGGCCCACGGTGGTGCGCACCAGCTTGTGGCGCTGTTCGCCGTTCACCTCGGCATAGCGGCGGACCAGGATGGGCGTGTGCAGGTCCAGTTCGCCCTCATCGTAGGCCAGGCGGGCCTCGGTATCATCGGAGAAGGTGTGCAGGCACTCCCGGGGCAGCTCGCCGTCGGGGGTGTCGGCGCAGATGCCGGCATAGGTGGGAATGTCGTCTAAACTGCCGGGATTCTTGACCCAGATATAGTCGCCCGGGTTCAGGCTGCCCGCGGACAGGGCCGCTTTGACCGCGGCCACGTCCGCATAGGTTTCCTCGGCGGAGTGGTCGGGATAGCGCTCGTAGGTCAGGTAGTAGGAGCCGAGGACCATATCCTGGGTGGGCACGGTCACAGGGCCGCCGTCCTGGGGCCGCAGCAGGTTGTTGGCCGACAGCATCAGCAGGCGGGCCTCGGTCTGGGCCTCGGCGGACAGGGGGACGTGGACGGCCATCTGGTCGCCGTCGAAGTCGGCGTTGAAGGCGGTGCAGACCAGGGGGTGCAGCTTGATGGCGCGGCCCTCCACCAGCACCGGCTCAAAGGCCTGGATGCCCAGGCGGTGCAGGGTGGGCGCGCGGTTGAGCATGACGGGGTGCTCTTTAATGACAAAGTCCAGGGCGTCCCACACCTCGGTGCGGCCCTTATCCACCATCTTCTTGGCGGACTTGATGTTGTTGGCAAAGCCGTCCTCCACCAGCTTCTTCATGACGAAGGGGCGGAACAGCTCGATGGCCATCTCCTTGGGCAGGCCGCACTGATAGATCTTCAGCTCGGGGCCGACCACGATAACGGAACGGCCGGAGTAGTCCACGCGCTTGCCCAGCAGGTTCTGGCGGAAGCGGCCCTGCTTGCCCTTGAGCATATCGGACAGGGACTTCAGCGCCCGGTTGTTGGCGCCGGTGACGGCGCGGCCCCGGCGGCCGTTGTCGATCAGAGCGTCCACCGCCTCCTGCAGCATGCGCTTCTCGTTGCGCACGATGATGTCGGGGGCGTTCAACTGGATCAGGCGCTTCAGGCGGTTGTTGCGGTTGATCACCCGGCGGTACAGGTCGTTCAGGTCAGAGGTGGCGAAACGGCCGCCGTCCAACTGGACCATGGGGCGGATCTCAGGCGGGATCACAGGCAGGACGTCGATGATCATCCACTCGGGCTTGTTGCCCGACTGGCGGAAGGCGTCCACCACCTCCAGCCGCTTGACGATCTTGGCCTTCTTCTGGCCGGTGGCGTCTTTCAGCTCGGCGCGAAGCTGCCGGGACAGCTCCTCCAGGTCGATATCGGCCAGCAGCTTTTTCACCGCCTCGGCGCCCATACCGGCCTCGAAGTCGTCCTCGTACTTCTCCCGCATGTCACGGTATTCCTTCTCCGAGAGGATCTGATTCTTGGTCAGGGGAGAAAAGCCGGGGTCGGTGACGATATAGCTGGCGAAATAGAGCACCTTCTCCAGAATGCGGGGGCTGATATCCAGCAGCAGGCCCATGCGGGAGGGGATACCCTTAAAATACCAGATGTGGGAGACCGGGGCGGCCAGTTCAATGTGGCCCATGCGCTCACGGCGCACCTTGGAGCGGGTGACCTCCACGCCGCATCGGTCGCAGATCTTACCCTTATAGCGGATCTTCTTATATTTACCGCAGTGACACTCCCAGTCCTTGGTGGGGCCAAAGATCCGTTCGCAGAACAGACCGTCCCGCTCGGGCTTCAGGGTGCGGTAGTTGATGGTTTCCGGCTTCTTGACCTCGCCGTAGGACCACGCGCGGATCTGATCCGGGGAGGCAATGCCGATCTTGATGGCGTCAAACTCAGCGTAACTCATACTATCTACATCCTCCCTTTCTTACTCGTCATCCTCGCCGGAAATGAACTCGTCCTCATCCGGCTCGGACAGCTCGCCGTCGTCCGCCTGAAGGTCGTCGTCGTCGCTCTCTTCTTTAAAGGTATAGCCGGCCTCAGAGAGCTCGGACTCCGAGGCGTAGGAGCCGCCGTAGAAGTCGTCGTCCTCACGGAAGCGGGTGGGCTGGTACTCGTCCTCTTCGTCGTCCTTCAGCTCGATCTCATTGCCCTGGCTGTCCAGCACCTTCATATCCAGGCACAGAGCCTGCAGCTCCTTGACCAGGACCTTGAAGGACTCGGGCACGCCGGGCTTGGGCACGTTATGGCCCTTCACGATGGACTCGTAGGTGCGCACACGGCCTGTCACGTCGTCCGACTTGACGGTCAGGATCTCCTGCAGGGTATAGGCGGCGCCGTAAGCCTCCAGGGCCCAGACCTCCATCTCGCCGAAGCGCTGGCCGCCGAACTGGGCCTTGCCGCCCAGAGGCTGCTGGGTGACCAGAGAGTAGGGGCCGGTGGAGCGGGCGTGGATCTTATCATCCACCAGGTGGTGCAGCTTCAGGAAGTACACATAGCCCACGGTGACGCGGTTGTCGAACCGCTCGCCGGTGCGGCCGTCGTACAGCCAGCTCTTGCCGTCCTCGGCCAGGCCGGCCAGCTTCAGGGTCTCGGCGATGTCCTTCTCGTCGGCGCCGTTGAAGATGGGGGTGGCCACCTTCCAGCCAAGGGCCTGGGCGGCGTAGCCCAAGTGGACCTCCAGCACCTGACCGATGTTCATACGGGAAGGCACGCCCAGGGGGTTCAGTACGATGTCCAGCGGGGTGCCGTCGGGCAGGAAGGGCATATCCTCCTGAGGCAGGATGCGGGAGACGACGCCCTTGTTGCCGTGGCGGCCGGCCATCTTGTCGCCCACGCTGATCTTGCGCTTCTGGGCGATATAGACGCGGACCACCTGGTTCACGCCCGGGCCAAGCTCGTCGCCCGCCTCGCGGGTGAAGACCTTCACGTCCACGATGATGCCGCTCTCGCCGTGGGGCACCTTCAGAGAGGTGTCGCGCACCTCCCGGGCCTTCTCGCCGAAGATGGCCCGCAGCAGGCGCTCCTCGGCGGTCAGGTCGGTCTCGCCCTTGGGGGTGACCTTGCCCACCAAAATGTCGCCGGCGCGCACCTCGGCGCCCACGCGGATGATGCCCCGCTCGTCCAGGTCCTTCAGGGCGTCCTCGCCCACGTTGGGGATGTCGCGGGTGATCTCCTCGGGGCCCAGCTTGGTGTCCCGGGATTCGGTCTCATACTCCTCGATGTGGATGGAGGTGAACACGTCATCCTTGACCATGCGCTCGTTGAGCAGGATGGCGTCCTCGTAGTTGTAGCCCTCCCAGGTCATGAAGCCCATAAGGATGTTTTTGCCCAGGGCGATCTCGCCGTTGTTGGTGGAGGGGCCGTCAACGATGACCTCGCCCTTCTTCACCCGCTGGCCCGCGTTGACGATGGGCCGCTGATTGATGCAGGTGGTGTGGTTGGAGCGCAGGAACTTGATCAGCTTGTAAGTTTTCACCTCGCCGCCGTCATAGCGGACGGTGACGTGGGTGGAGTCTACCTTGACGACCTCGCCGTCGTCCTCGGCCAAAATGACCACGCCGGAGTCCACGCAGTTCTTGTGCTCCTGGCCAGTGGCCACGATGGGGGCCTGAGTGGTCAGCAGGGGCACGGCCTGACGCTGCATGTTGGCGCCCATCAGGGCGCGGTTGGCGTCGTCGTTTTCCAGGAAGGGGATCATGGCGGTAGCCACCGACACCATCATCTTGGGGGACACGTCGATGTAGTCCACCTGGTCCCGGTCCACGTCGATGATCTCGTTGCGGTGGCGGCAGGTGATACGGGCGTTGACCAGGCAGCCGTTCTCATCCGTCGGCTCGGTAGCCTGGGCCACCACATACTCATCCTCCACGTCGGCGGTCATATACTCGATCTCGTCGGTCAGCCTGCCGGTGGCCTTGTCCACCTTGCGGTAGGGGGCCTCAATGAAGCCGTAGCGGTTGATGCGGGCATAGGAGGCCAGATAGGAGATCAGGCCGATGTTGGGACCTTCGGGGGTCTCGATGGGGCACAGGCGGCCATAGTGGCTGTAGTGGACGTCTCGGACCTCGAAGGAGGCGCGGTCACGGCTCAGGCCGCCGGGGCCCAGAGCGGACATACGGCGCTTGTGGGTCAGCTCGGCCAGGGGGTTGGTCTGGTCCATGAACTGGCTCAGGGGGGAGGAGCCGAAGAACTCCTTGATGGCGGCGGTCACAGGGCGGATGTTGATCAGAGACTGGGGCGTCACCACGTCCAGGTCCTGAATGGTCATGCGCTCCCGAATGACCCGCTCCATGCGGGAGAAGCCGATGCGGAACTGATTCTGCAGCAGCTCGCCCACGCAGCGCAGGCGGCGGTTGCCCAGGTGGTCGATATCGTCGGCGTGGCCCACGCCGCTGGCCAGACAGTTCAGGTAGTTGATGGTGGCCATGATGTCATCCACGATGATGTGCTTGGGGATCAGGTCGTCCAGCCGGTCGCGCACCGCTTCCTTCAGGCCTTCCTCATCGCCGTCGAACTGCTCCAGCAGCTCGCGCAGCACCGTGTAGCGCACCCGCTCGTTGACGCCGCACTCCGCGGGATCGAAGGAGACATAGCCGTCCATGTCCACCATATCATTGGAGAACACTTTGATGACCGCGCCGCTTTCCAACTGGATCATGGCCTCGTTGACGCCGCGGTTGTCCAGCTCGCGGGCCTTCTCCCGGGTGATGACCTCGCCGGCCTCGGCCAGCAGCTCGCCCGTGGCGGGATCGGCGATGGGCATGGCAAGGGTCTGGCCGGACAAGCGGGGCCAGAGAGCCAGTTTCTTGTTGAACTTATAGCGGCCCACCATGGACAGGTCATACCGGCGGGGGTCGAAGAACAGGGCGTTCAGCAGGCTCTCCGCCGAATCCACCGTGGGCGGCTCGCCGGGGCGCAGCTTGCGGTAGATCTCCAGCAGCGCCTCCTCATAGGTCTTGCAGGCGTCCTTCTCCAGGGTGGCCACAATGCGGGGGTCCTCCCCAAACAGCTCCAGGATCTCAGCGTCGGTCCTGGGGCCGACCGCGCGGATCAAACAGGTGATGGGCAGCTTGCGGTTCTTGTCGATACGCACATAGAAAATGTCGCTGAGGTCGGTCTCATACTCCAGCCAGGCGCCCCGGTAGGGGATGACGGTGGAGGCATAGGTCACGTTATCCGCCTTGTCAGCGTTGCGGGCGAAGTACGCGCCCGGGGAGCGGACGATCTGGGAGACAATGACGCGCTCGGCGCCGTTGATGACAAAGGAACCGGACGCGGTCATCAGCGGGAAATCACCCATGAAGATCTCCTGCTCCTTGATCTCCTCGGTCTCCTTGTTGCGCAGGCGCACACGCACCTTGATGGGAGCGGCATAGGTGGCGTCCCGTGCCTTGCACTCTTCCACATCATACTTGGGCTGCTCATCCATCGTGTAGTCGATGAAGGACAGCTCCAGATTGCCCTGGTAGTCGTTAATGGCCGCTACATCCCGGAACACTTCCCGCAGACCCACGTCCAAAAACCACTGATAGGAGTTCTTCTGGATCTCCAGCAGGTTGGGCATATCCAGGATCTCCTCGTGGCGGGCGTAGCTCTTGCGCAGGGTATTGCCGTACATTACGTCCTTTACCATTCTAACAATCACACTCCGTTTTCCCTCACCAGGCTTATACGCCCGGCAGCGTTGTTACTTTTTATTCTCGCATCTTGACATTTTTCAAGGAAATATGTTATACTACATTTAGTGTGGGAGGGTATTTGTTCCCACTTTTGTACATATAAGCACCCTAGTATACCATGAACTTTGATTTGTGTCAAGGTTCTTTTTCTTTATACGGCATATTTTCAGCGCCGGATGGCATGGAGGTCTTTATGCGGCTGCGTTCCTCTCTCCCGGACTGTCCCTGGTATTTCGGTCTGCCCTGCGCCCTGGGCGGACTGGCCATTGTGATTTTTATTCTCTTCGGGGTCCAATTTTTGACGCTGGGTTCCGCCGCCGCCCGAACGGCGGTGGTGCTTGTGCTCCTTCTGGCCGTGCTGCTCGCCCTGGTCCTGCTCCGGTACGAGGGCTGTCCCGACATGACCCTGCTGCTGCTTTTTCTCCCCATCGCCGCGGCGGTATACCTGCGTCTGCTCTGTCTGGACCACCAGACGCACGATTACTACACGTTCCTGGCGGAATGGGCCGCCTTTTTCCGGGAAAACGGGGGCTTTTCCGCCATCAAGCTGCCTCTGGGCGACTACAACGCGCCCTACCTTTACTTCCTGGCGGCGATCTCCTATCTCCCGGTCCCCGACCTATATCTTATCAAGGTGTTCTCCATTTTGTTCGACGTACTGCTGGCCTGGGGCGGCCTGCGGCTGACCCGGCAGTTCTGTCAAGAGAACAGTCCCGCCCCGCTGGTCTGCTTTGTCCTGCTGCTCCTGCTGCCCACTGTGGTGCTCAACGGCGCTTACTGGAGCCAGTGCGACAGCTTATACGTCTCGCTGACCCTGCTGGCCCTGTCCTTTGCACTGGAACACCATCCGAAAACCTCGGTGCTCCTGCTGGCGGCAGCCTTCTCCTTTAAATTGCAGACGGTATTTCTCATCCCCCTCTGGTGCGTCTTCTGGTACACCGGGCGAGTCAAGTTCCGCCACCTGCTTCTCTTTCCCGCCGGCTATCTGGCCACCATCCTGCCCGCCCTGGCCCTGGGCAAGCCTCTGGGCGATATTCTGGGCGTGTATCTGGGCCAGGCGGAGGAGTACCGCGATTACCTGACCCTGAACGCCCCATCCGTATTTTCCTTTTTGCCCCACGGAGCGCAGGTGAACACGGCCCTGGCCTCCCGCCTGGGGATCGCCGCCGCCTTCCTGCTGGTCTTCATTCTGCTGGGGCTGCTGTTCCGGCGGCGCAAAAAAATCACCCCCGATCTTCTCCTGTCCACGGCGGCCGTGCTGGCCATCGGCGTTCCCTTTCTGCTGCCCTCCATGCACGATCGCTATTTTATGCTGGCCGACGTTATCACCCTGGTGTGGGCCTGCGCCGACCGGCGGCGCTTCCCCGCCGCCCTGCTGGCGGAGGCGTCCTCCCTGAGCTGCTACTGCACCTATCTGCGGCTGCGCTATACCCTCCCCATTTATTTGGGCGGGCAGTATTATGTCATGGCCTTCGAGGCGGCGCTGATGCTGACCGCCCTGATCTGGAGCCTGACATTGTGGGTGAAACAGTTCAAAAACTGCGCGCTCAAAACTTGTTGAAAAAAACACTTGCATTTTCCTTTCGGGTCTGGTATTATATCAGTCGACGCTTTCTAAGATTTACTTTTCGAGCGAGGAGGTTCAAGCATGGCCAAATGCGAGTTTTGCGATAAGGGTGTTACGTTCGGTATCCGGGTCTCTCACTCCCACCGCCGTTCCAACCGCACCTGGAAGCCCAATGTCAAGCGGGTCAAGGCGGTTGTCGACGGAACGCCCAAGCACGTGTACGTCTGTACCCGGTGCCTCCGCTCCGGCAAGGTCACCCGCGCGGTGTAATACGCTTCTTTGAGCGCCTGTCTTCTTTGAGACAGGCGCTTGCCTTTTCCCCGGTGATCCGTCCGGCGCTCCGTCCGGCGCAAAATTTTCTGTTGACAAAGCAAGATCATTCTGTTATACTGAGTCGGCAAAACAAAGCAGGAAGGGTACCTCCTCCTCACCCCCAGCGCACAGCGAAGGGGTCAACAGTGTGAAAGAAACGGCGCGGTTCGCGCCGGCTTTTCTGTGGCGCGGGTACCTTTCGGTACGCGCGTTTTTGTTTGGTATGAAACGGAGGTGCTTTCCTATCAGCAACATGACTCATCAAATCAACGAAGAGATCCGGGACAAGGAAGTCCGCCTGATCTCCAGCGAGGGCGAGCAGTTGGGAATTATGTCCTCGAAGGCTGCCCTGGCCTTGGCCGAGGAGCAGAACCTGGATCTCGTCAAGATTTCCCCGACGGCTGTCCCTCCCGTCTGTAAGCTCATGGACTACGGTAAATTCCGGTTTGAGCAGACCAAGCGGGAAAAAGAGGCGAAGAAAAATCAGCGCGTGGTGGAGATCAAAGAGGTTCGCATGTCCCCCGGCATCGACGTGGGCGACTTCAACGTCAAGCTGCGCAGCGCTCAGAAGTTCCTGGCCGAGGGCAACCGGGTCAAGGTAACGATCCGCTTCCGCGGCCGTGAGATGGCCCACACCGATATTGGCCGCAACCTGCTCGTCAAGTTCGCTGAGGACTGCGCAGAGGTTGCTTCCATGGACAAAAGTCCCAAGCTGGAAGGGCGTCACATGAGCATGTTCCTGTCCCCGAAGGCCGCCAAGGAAACCAAAAAGTAAACTGTAAAGGAGTTTTCTCAAATGCCTAAGATCAAAACCCACAGCGGCGCGAAAAAGCGCTTTTCTCTGACCAAGAGCGGCAAGGTCAAGCGCGCTCAGACCAAGAAGCGCCACCTGCTCAACGGCCACGGCAAGACCACCAAGCTGAAGCGTTCTCTGCGCGGCACCACCTATGCTGACAAGACCAACGAGGCCGCTGTCAAGCGCATGATCCCTTATAAATAATTAACTGTTAACATAGGAGGCTTATCACAATGGCAAGAGTGAAAGGCGCGATGATGACGCGCAAGAGAAGAAATAAAACCTTGAAGCTGGCCAAGGGCTACTGGGGCGCCAAGAGCAAGCACTTCAAGATGGCCAACGAGCAGGTCATGAAGTCCCTGTCCTACGCCTACACCGGCCGTCGCCTGAAGAAGCGCGACTTCCGCCGTCTGTGGATCACCCGTATCTCCGCCGCCTGCAAGATGAACGGGATGAACTACTCCACCTTCATGAACGGCCTGAAGAAGGCCGGCGTGGAGATCAACCGCAAGATGCTGGCCGAGATGGCCGTCAACGACAAGGCCGCCTTCACCGCCCTGACCGAGCTGGCCAAGGCCCAGTTGGCGTAATTCGCCCCTGCATTCAATATCAAAAAAAGATCGACCGGCCTCCTATGGGGGCGCCGGTCGATCTTTTTTCGCATACCGCCGTCATTTCCGTTCCCCTCAGCCAACGACGCCCGCCAGCTTGCCGATCAGCAGATTGCTGCTGATCATGGAGAGGTTGTTGGCAAAAATCAGATCGTCCACACCGTTGTCCAGGGAAAATTCGACCAGATCACCCTTCCAGTAGCGGTAGTCGATCTCATAGATCGTGCTGTAATGATCCACAAGACAGGGCAGCAGCGCGTTTCCGAAGGACTCCTTTACGATCACGCACACCGAGCCGTCCGTCACCTCGGGGTTCGTGAATACCGCGAAGGGGCTGTCCGAGGCGGCAAAGGTGTTGTACTTGGCAGACGATTTCCAACCGGACACATCCTTGATAATATCCCAGGGATGGGTGTTCCCCTCCTGGTCCGTATAGATCATACCGGCGCTTGCGGATTTGGGGGAATACGCCAGAACCGTATCCGGAGTATTCCCCAGTTCCGGATCTTCCGAGCTGTAATTCCAGTACAGCGCGCCCAGAAAGCCGTCAAACCGGATTTCCGTGCGCTCCTTTAGGGGAACCGGCGGGAACCCCGCCGCTTCGCAGAAAGCCTCATAGGCGTAATACGCGCCCAGGCCGTTCCAGTGGTAATCCGTGCGGAAATACAGATACTCGTCCCGGTGCCGCATCATATTGTCAAAGCAATCGACCGTTACCACATGGTCGGACATTTTTGCAAAGATCTTTTGGATCGCCTCCCCCTGGTCGGTGTACCCGGGCAATATCCGCGCGATATCATCCGGGAGCACAACGCCGATCGCCGTGGGGATCGCCAGGTCGTACACCGTCGTCTCGCCCGCCAGCGCATCCGCGGTCCGGTTGACAATGTCCGCGTAAGCCTGTGCGGAAGAATCGACATAGCTGTATTGATCAAAGGCGGCGTCATCCACCCGGATCACATAGTTTCCGTAATCCCGGTAAGTCCCGGACTTGCTCTGCAGCGCGGGATACTCCTCCTCCGGCGTGGTCTCGGGCGGAGGGTCGGACCTGTCCTCCGCGTTCTCCGAAGCAGGCTGGCTCTGCCGCCCCGGAAGCTCATAGGAAGGATCGTCCGCGTGCTCCAGGATCAGCGCCGCGTTCTCATAGTCGTTGGTAATGCAGAGGAAAATATACCTTCCGGTCTCATAGATCACCGCATGGTCGATCTTATCCGCCTCATCCGGGAGGTAGTTCAGATTCTGCTCCCGAAGCTGCGCGACGTGGTCGCTGACATCCTGCATGGCGGCGCCGCTGTCCGCGCCCTCGGGCAGGGTCAGCAGCGCCGCCTCGTCGGCACAGTACCCGCCGCCCATGTAAAGCTGAACGTCCGTCCCCTCCGGGAGGTTCGGGAAGTACAACGCGGCGTAGTCCCCCGCCTGGGAAAGCTCCGTGTCGTAGGACACCTGCTCCAGCAGAGCTTGCAGCACAGCCTGGGCGTCGATCTCAGGTTCAGGCTCAGGCCCGCCGCATCCCGATGCAAGCAGCAAAAGCAGCAGCGCCATGAACAGCGGCATCAGACAGGTCAAGGTGCGTTTCATATCAATTTTCTCCCCCATCCGATACACCCGAATCATCTTTGCTGTTCCACATCCTTTCGATCCCTTCCGTGATCGCGTCGGCGACCACAGCCTGGTATTCCTCCGAGGTCAGCGCTTCGCACTCCCGGGGGTTGGATAAATACCCGGTTTCCACCAGGACCGCGGGAATGTTTGCGTCCCGCACCACCATGTAGTTTCCCTCGATCACGCCATTGTTTGTGATCGACGCTCCGTTCACAGCTTCTATGATATGTTGAGCCAGCCTTTCCCCTTCTTCGGAGCGGTAGAAATAGCACTCCAGTCCCTGGATCGATGGGTCCTCCGCGCACATATTGCAGTGGATGCTGACAAAGCAGTCCGCGCCGGACTCATTGGTCCGCGTCACTCGCTCCGACAGGCTGACCGTCTCGTCCGCGTCCCGGGTCAGGAATACTTCAAAGCCCTCGTCCTCCAGCTTTTCTTTGACCTGCAGCGTGATCGCAAGCGCGATATCCTTTTCCAGAATGTCGTCCTGGACACACCCCGGGTCCGTCCCGCCGTGTCCCGCGTCCAGCATCACAGCGAAATTTTTGGACTGAACGGGCGGCTCTGAAACCGGCGGCGTATTGCCGGCCTGCGGACCGGGATCAGTCTGTTCCTCCCGGCCTGCCGCGTTTTGCCCTTCCTCCGGGTCACTCGCCAGCGCGCCCCGGATGGCAAGCCCCGCGCAAAGGATCACAACGGCGCAGAGCAAAGGGATCCCCCACCGAATCGCATAGGAGATCAAAAGGGCGGCCCCGCGCTTTTTTCGTCTATGTGTTCTTGTACTCATTGGCCATGCTCCATCTTGATCGTTGTTACCTGACCTGTCTCATCTGTCCGAAGTCCGCTCCCTCCAAGACAAAGAGGAAGACGGCGGCTTCTCCGTCTGCCGACGCCGCTTCCACGACCAGCTCTTCGATGCCGTCACGGTCGTAGTCATATACCTCCATGGAGCGCGGCGCGATCTCAACATCATAATGCAGGATCACAGGCTCGCCGTCCCGCTCCACGGTCAGCAAAGTACCGCCGATGCCCACCGACGCCCAGGTCAGCCCATACAGCCTGATCCCTTCCTCGGGCAATTCGCCCAACAGGCGGATCGGGTCATTGTCATGGAGGCGGTCGTCAAACTGTTCCGTGGGCAGAAGCTCCGGTGCAAACGGCAGATAGGCGGGACTGCCGTCCTCTTCGATCGCAAGCCGGGCGCTGGATTGGCGCCATGTTTTCCCGTAATCGTCTGTGATGACGGCGGTATAACCGTTCTCCCTGTGCAGTGTGATCACACCGCAGGCGCCATAAAACACGATGCCGCCCACTTCATAAGTCAACCCGTCGTCGGGCAAGGGAAGCTCTAATTCGCTCCATGTCTCCCCGCCATCCTCCGTCATATAGACCGGAGCACCGTTCAACCTCCCGATCCCCATGATGGCGCGGTCGTCATCCAAAAACGCCACGCAAGACGGATACCAAAGCGCCTCCTCCGGCCGTCCAGTCTCCTGCCAGGTGCGGCCGCCGTCACAGGTGCGGTAGACATAGGTATCCGCATGGGCGACGCCGGCCCCAACGGACGCCACCAGCCATCCGTTTTCCGCCGAGGTCATTCCGATCCAATATTGTTCACAATCGGCCAATGTTTCCGCCTGATCTCTGCCCGCCAGATCCTGCCCCGCCCACGACGCCGGGGCCGGGACCGGTCCGCTCCACGGCTCCCAGGCAGCACTGCCGGCCTGCAGGATATACACAAGGCCGTCCTCCTGAAGCATATACTCCGTCTGATCTCCGTCCAGTTCAGGCGTCGCCAAATCCAAGCCGGCCATCGCCAGCAGGTCGACCGTGCGGCTCTCCCCGCCCAGGGACACCTCCATGCTCAATTCGGTGATATTCGGCCATTGTTCCTCTGCGATGTCCAGCGTATAGGTCTTTCCCGCCACCCACTGCTCACCGTCCAGATAGTGCAGGCTGATCCCGCTCAGCTCATCCGTTTCCGCCCGGCCCGCGATGTGGATGCTCCAGTCCCCCTTAGGGCTGTAATCCGCCGGGATGGTAAAGCTGAGGCTCCCGCTTTCATAGGAAATGCTCTCTTCCAGCGCCCTGACCGCCTCTTCCGCCGTCATCGGAACGGCGCTCTGGAAGGCCACCAGGCTGCCCGCCGCCAGGCACAACAACAGCACCGCGCCCACCAGGCCCCGGCTCCGCTTTCCCGGATGGAACAGATCGTACAGGCGGGCCTTCATCAGCTTCTTCCCGCCGCTGAACCGGGTGGTAAAGGGGATGCCGCGCCCCGCCGCTGTCCGGATCAACAGTTCGCCATAGGCCCGGCGCTCCGCCGCGTCTCCATCGGCGAGCACCGCGGCGTCGCAGCTCGCCTCCATATCCCGCTCGGCCCGGCGGGACATAAGCCACACCAGAGGATTGAACCAGTGGACGGCGCAGGCCAGCAGCAGCAGATGCTTCCACGCCACATCCCAGCGACGGATGTGGACCAACTCATGGCGCACCGCCGCCGGGTAAACGTCTCCGTCCGTCAGTAGCACCACCGGGCGCAGTACGCCCATTGTCATAGGGGTATCCAGCCCGCTCACCCGGAAAAACCGCACCGTTCGGCCCGGACACAGTTCCTTTGCCAGCTCCTCGTAACCCGCCAACGGGACGGCCTCGTTCAGCAATCTGCGGCGGGCCGGCAGATAGACCGCCGCCTGCCACAGCAAAATCGCCGCCGCGCCCGCCAGCCAAAGGGCCGCCAACACCCCGGTCCACGCGACGGTTCGGACCGCGTGGGTCTCTGTCAGCTCCGATTCCGCCACGCTCGCACCCTCACCGGACGCTTCCGCCCGGGCAGACGCCGTGGACACCGTCCCATACTGCGCGGCCTGTTTCGGTGCTGTCTGGACCGCCACGGCGCGTTCGGGCACCGTGATTTGCACCGGAGCCCGGGCCTTGGGCAGCAGCGGAGCCGCCAGCAGCACCGCCGCGATCACCAGCCACACCGCCCGCCGGGTGTGGGGCGCGTAGCGCTTCTGCCACCGGGATGCCAGCAGCAGGGGCAGCATCACCACGGACACCGCCGCCGATGCCATGGCCACACGGAACAATAACTGCGTCATTCTCGGGCTCCCTTCTCCAGCTCGTCCAGATAAGCCCGCAGCTCGCTGACATCCTCCCGCTTCAAAGCGCCCCCGTCGTAGAGCGCGGCGGCAAAGCGTTTCAGAGAACCGGCGTACAGCTTGTCCAGCACGTTTTTTCCTTCCTGCTCCTGATAAGCCTCCCGGGACACCAGCGGAGCATACCAGTTGACGCGCCCCTCCTTGCGGCAGGACAGAAAGCCCTTTTCCTCCAGCCGTTTCAGATAGCTGTGCAGGGCGCTGGCCGTCAGGGGACGCTCCAACGCCTCCATGATCTGCGGCGCGCTGACCTCGCCCTCGCCGTCCCATACCGCCAGCATGATTTCCAGTTCCGATTCGGGCAGCCGTTTGCAGTCGTCCATTGTCACCCCTCCGTTTTTGCATTTGCAGAACTTCCTTTATTCTAATTCTACATTTACAGAAACCATTTGTCAAGCATCAGTTTCTGCAAATGCAAAAATTATTTGCCCTTCATCAGGCGGCGATTTTACCTATGCTTTTTCATTTTTGCCTTCCATCTCCCCGAAAGTTTCGTTATCACGAAACATTGTAGCATATAAAATGGGTAAACTCAATACAAAAGTTTCCGTATTACGAATTTTTTCAGGTGAGTATCATGCAAAAGCTGCGGCCCGACATGGACATCGGTCACAATATCCAAACATTGCGGAAGGCGGCCTCGCTGACACAGGACCAGACGGTCGCCAGGCTGCAGCTTATGGGGTTGGAAATCTCAAAAAGCACCTACGCGAAGATCGAAACCAACCGCATGAACATCCGTGTCAGCGAATTGGTGGCGCTGAAAGAAATCTTCGGCGCGCAGTTCAACGACTTTTTTGCCGGTCTGACCCGCTGAATGGGACCGGACGGAACGCCCCGTCCTGCAAATACAGCCTCATTGACAAAAGGGGAGGACCCGCTTGTGCGGCTCTGCGGCACAAGCGGGTCCTCCCTGCTTTATTCTCATTCCAAATCCACCATCACCACATCCACCCCGCGCTGCATGGCGTAGTGGATGGTGTACATGGTGCCGCCCAGCATCCCGTCATAGGCGGCGATCAGCCGGGCGGAACGGTCCACCATGTAGCGGTTGCGCCGCTGCATACAGCCCCGGTCATAGTGCCGCTGGACCATGGTCTCCAGATCGCACCGGCTGACCAGGTCGAAGTACCGCTCCCGCTCGTTCTCTCTCCAGCGGGCGGCCTGCTCCTCGCAGGGGATGGCGGCTTCCAGGGTGATGCCTGGCAGGCTTTCCTTCAGATCCAGCACAATCTGCGCGAAATACTGGTCGGTCCCCCGGGCCATCCCCGAAATAAAATGACGGAACCCGTCCGCGTAAGCCTGCTCCACCGCCCGGCGCAGGCGCTCTTTCAAATCAACACAGCGGGGATCCTCCTCGCAGAAACCCCAGGGCAGCTTCTCCGGCCGGTGGCCGGTAAAGCTGCAGGTCCGCTCCTTATCCATAGTCCACCCCCTTCACTCTTCACTCTTCACTCTTCACTCTTCACTCTTCACTCTTCACTCTTCACTCTTCAC
>X355_Hoffmanns_Two_toed_Sloth__coassemble_1933_pt1 | contig 34959 bp, 25 predicted proteins | sample X355_Hoffmanns_Two_toed_Sloth__metabat2_high_PE_003 | metagenome-assembled genome bin X355_Hoffmanns_Two_toed_Sloth | reverse complement strand
GGTTGGTGGTGGTCGTCGTCTCGGTATCAGTGGGGACGACAGGCGGGATGTAGGGGTAAGGCACGTTTACCACGCACTGGGCGGTTTTGCCGCCATCCGCAGTGGTGACAGTGATCACAGCAGTGCCGTAGCCATTAGCGGTGACCTTGCCGTTTTCGTCAACGGTTGCCACGTTCGTATCGCTGGAAGTCCATGTAACTGCCTTGTTGCTGGCGTTACTCGGTTCCACAGCCGCAGTCAGGGTGAACGTACCGCCGATGGACAGCGTTTGGGAGGTCACATTCAGAGACACACCGTTGACAGAAATAGTAGTTTCCGTGACTTCTGTGTCGTTCCCCGTGCTGGAGACAGAGCCGCCGGCCGCCAGTGTCGTTTTCGCTTCGCCGGGCTGCTGGACGCTGCCGCCGGCGGGGACGGTGACGTTGGTGGTTGTCGTACCATCTTCATTCGTGACCGTTTTCACGGCAGGCGCTTCTTCCCCACTGCCCTCAATGATGGTGCCATCGGCCAGGATCACGGCGGCGTTCAGGGTATCGTTGTCCTTTGTCGCGCCAGCGGCCAGGATGATATTGCCGTAATTGTCCACATAATTGGTGTTTTCTTCCGTGGTTTCAGCTACAGTAGTAGTGACGCCGTTGGCGGTGATCTTCGAGCCTCCCACCAGGTCGATGGCCTGACCATCAGTGGCGGTAGCGGTCGCCTTAGAATCGACAGGGATTTCAATCGTGCCGCCTTCCGCAACCTGAATAGCGGGTATGCCGCCTTCAGTGGAAGTAATCTCGCCGCCATTGAGACTCAGGGTTGCACCCTCGGCAACTGTGATTGCGGGATTTTCTCCAGTAGTCGAAAAATTACCGGCTCTTACAGTAACGCTACCGCCGTCTTCTACTGCAACCACAGTGTTTTCACCAGCATACATTACACTGCTTTCATCGGAAAATGTCATATAACCAATGGTTACATCACCGCTGGCGGAAATGATCGGTTCATCACTGTTAGTCTCAAACTTAACCGCACTGATATCTGCACTGCCGCCACTTTCAACATTGATTAAAGAACCATCATCAGAAGTTAATTTATACGTATCCTTAACTTCTGCCATCATTTTACTCTGGTCAATGACGAGCTTGCCGCCCTCTTCGACTGTAATTGGGTTAGAAAATTCAACCGTAACAGGTGCGTGCTGAATCACATAAGATATTCCGTGATTTCCAAACTGCAAATAGCCACCATCTGCTACAGTTACTTCTCCTTCAAAAGTAATAACTGTTTCTTCAGGATAGTGATTTCTGATGTTGATATGCTTAGAAATGTTCACATCACCTTCAATGGTATAATTATTCTCGCTATTCCCTCGAAAAGTTACATAATAAGTTACATCTTCACCAAGAGACCAGCCATAATTGCTCCCCTCTTGTGTTAAATCCGTCGTTTCATCATTATCAAAGAATTTAACACAATTAGATTCAATTGCTTTTAAAGCATCGGAAAAGCTGGTAAATGAAATGCCCTCATCCTGATTATTTGTTGTACTTACAAGAATAACACCCAGAATATTGTTTTCGTCTTCGCCATATCCATCCTCATAATATGTAGTCACGACGTCCTCATCTTCGTCGTTATCGATAGCCCCGGCAGATATAGACAACGATAATATCATCACAATCGCAAGAAGAGTTGATAACAACCGTTTCATTCTTAATCACCTCAATTGCTGAAAACAGCAAAATCAATTACCGCGCCGTTACTATCCAAAGCAGCGACCGTGATAAACTGCGGTTCGACACATCCGCCACCCGGCAGTCCATTTTCATCTACCGCGTTCGTTGCATATCTCTGATATCTGCCAAGATACAAATTCGTATCCGAATACTTAATGATTTGATAGTAAGTATTCGTGCCATCTGTCCGGGTTCTGAGTCCATTTACGCGCGTGCCCGCATTTCCAAAATCACTATCCGCAAAACCAAGAACTTTTAAAGCGCTGGTATAGGAGTCTGCCGAGGTTGCGGTAATTTCCTGAGAAACCGTGTAACGATCACCACTGCCGTCAAATTTCTGGGCTACTGTATCCCACCATTTTACATACGAGCCAACAGAGACCACATATTTTGCAATGGCAATTTCCGATTCCGGTGCGTTAAATGTAATCTGATTTTCTTCATTTATAGAATAAGTAAAGTTCTCAAGCGCATTGCCGACAGCCAAACCGCAATTTTCCGGAACAGTGACAGGAGCCTTGCCAGTTACTTCATCGGCTTCAGTGAGAGATTCCTCCATAGCGATCAATTCAGCATCACTACTACTATACTCTGCGCTGTTCAAAGACGGTGCAAAATAGTGAGAGGATACCGTGCCACGGATAACTGCGTTGTTTTCACAGTTTTCAATGGTCACGTCCAATGTTCCGGCAGACAATTTGCTGTTAATCGTAGAGGGATTGCCGAAGAACATAGAAGCATTACGCATGACTACATTCGCGTTGTTGACACAACCGTCAAAAACATAAGTAATTTGCTCGCCGTGCTCAGTTGTATACAGCGGATAATATCCATAGAAGATGGAACCATAAATATCGCCAGAAATCTCTGCGTTATTTACGCAATTCGTCATGGTGAGTCCACCATAACCAGAACAGAAAATAAAAGGTGAATAATTGGACTGGTCAGCACCGGTTAAAGTTACAAAACCCTCCGTTTTGATATTATCCATATAAATTCTGTCTGTATTGCTGGTTGGCATAAACAGCAAAAATGCCGCCGCACCGTCAAGTTCAAACGTCAGATCTTTGACTGTACCGCCAAAGTAACCATAGACCAAACCTCTATTATCCTTTAGGCCCTTAATCACATGGTTATTGCCATTGATATCGCCATAAAAATAATGGAGATAGCCATCCCACTCAGTGCAACTCACAGAACTCAAATCCAGTACCTTGCCCTCAACATCCAATTCGAGGTCATATCCGGATAAGCACAAGTCTTGATTTTGTGACAGTTCTACAAAGTCCGCAACACTTGTAATGCGAATAACGCCATTTTCTACCTGTAATCCAGTAGAATCCGTTTCCGCAAGTGCCATCGGCTCACTTGCAATATCCTCCAGTGACAAAATTTCACGTACCTCACCATTTGGCAAAGTAATCGTGTCGGCTTCACTCTCCGTAGCAAATGCCGCTGGGGCCAGGGTGAGCATCAGGCAGAATGCCATCAGCAGGGATAATGCTCTCTTTTTCATATGATCTTCTCCTTTTCTGTTGATTTTGTGCAGGCCCGGCTCACCGGCTCACGCCGGGTCTCATGTACAAGATAATTTTAAGACAAAATTATCATATTGTCCAGAGAGCAATTGATATTTTTTACAGAAAAACTTTTGCTTTTTCATGGATACATAGCATTTTCGACAAGATTCGACACAAAAACAGTCTGAAAAGGCGCACACGGTCAGACGGACGAAAGCAAATTTTTCGTCCGTCTGGTTCGTTGCGCCCTTTTGGCTCCGCCGTACACGAAATTTCAGGCTCTTCATTTAAAAAATCCGGGATTCGACGGTTTTCCCGAGGCAAAATGATAATTTTGTCCTATGACACCAGCCCCAGCCGATCCAACTGCTTCCGGTGCTCGGTCCCGGTGGTCAGCAGGTAAATGCGGGTGGTCTCAATGCTGCTATGCCCCAGCACGTCGGCCAGCCGGGAGATGTCCTTGCACGCCGTATAAAACGCTGTGGCGAACAGATGCCGCAAGTTATGGGGGAACACCTTGCCCGGCTCCACCCCCGCCGCCTGGCAGACCGCCTTCATTTCCGCCCAGATCTGTTTCCGGGACAGGGGCTTTCCGCTTCCCGTGAGAAAGATCTCGCCGGCGGCGATCTTCTGCTTTCTGGCGTACTTCTGCAGCTTGCGGCACAGCTTACCGGGGATCAAAATGGTGCGGATCTTCCCCTTCAGGGAAATCTCCGCCCGCCCCTGCCGCGCCGCCTCCACGGTGATATATTTCACCTCGCTGACCCGGATGCCCGTGCCGCCGATGGTCTCCATCAGCAGGGCCAGCCGCTCCCGCCCCTGCTCCCGCGCCGCGGCGGTCAGACGACCGTACTCCTCCCGGGTCAGCTCCCGGGAGGACTCCCGGAACAGCCGCTTTTGGAGCTTCAAAAACCGCACCCGGCAGTCCTCCCACCCGGCGAAGCGCAGCAGGGCGTTCAGCGCCGCCAGCATGGAGTTGATGGTGACGGGCGCGTAGCCTTGGGCCAGCAGGTGCTCCTTCCAGCCGGCCGTCAGCTCCTTGCTCACTTTCCTGCCGTCCAGCCAAGCCGCGAACCGCCGCACATCCCGCAGGTATTTTTCCCTCGTGCCGGGGGCGCGTTCTTCCTGTTGAAGCCAGCGCCCATAGGCTGTGATCTGCTCCATTGTCAATTTGTGATATTCCATTCGTAAAATCTCCATTCCGCAAAGTATGACCTTATTTTACCTTGCAAAACGGATGATATACGAATGGCCTGCCTCCCTCCTGTGGATTTTTCTTGGCTTTTCCCCGCGTTTTGTCGTATAATAGGGTACTATGTCTAAAGGAGGAGCAGCTATGCTTGTTGGACGCAAAAGCGGGATCCTGCTTCCCGTGTTTTCCCTGCCGGGGCCGTATGGCATCGGCACCTTCGGCGGCGGGGCCAGGCGTTTTGTGGACTTTTTATCTCAGGCCGGTCAAAGCTGGTGGCAGATCCTGCCCCTGAACCCTCCCGGCCCCGGGGATTCCCCCTACATGTCCCCTTCCGTATTTGAGGGCAGTCCGCTTTTTCTTGACCCGGAAATACTGGCGCAAAAGGGTCTGCTGACCCAGGAGGAGCTGCAAAGCTGCCGCAGAGACGATCCGGACCGGGTGGACTACGACTGGCTGCGTACGACCCGGCTTCCCCTGCTGGAGCTTGCAGCGGAGCGGTCAGGCGAGGATGATTTTTTGCAGCGGGAATTTCTGCGTCAATGGACCGACCTGAAAGCCTACGCCAACAAAAAGGGCGTCTCCATTCTGGGCGATCTGCCCATCTACGTCTCCCCCAACGGCAAAGAGGTCGCGGAGCATCCCGAGCTGTTTCAGCTCGACGCCGACGGCAAGCCCGGCAGCGTGGCGGGAGTCCCTCCTGACGCCTTTTCCGACGTGGGCCAGCTCTGGGGCAACCCCCTGTATGACTGGGACGGACACCGGGATGAGACATTTGCCTGGTGGGGCGAGCGGATCCGCCAGGCCGCCGGATGGTACGACGGTGTGCGCATCGACCACTTCCGGGGCTTTCACACCTATTGGTCCGTTCCCGCCCACGCCGAGGACGCCCGGGAGGGCCACTGGGAATACGGACCCGGTCAGGCCCTGGTGGAGCATCTGGAACAATGCGCGCCCGGTCTGACCTTGATTTCTGAGGACCTGGGAAATTTGGACGCCGAAGCGCTGGACTTTATCGCCAACAGCGGCCTGCCCGGCATGAAGGTCCTGCTCTACGCCTTTGACGCCAGCGGAGCCAGCGCCTATCTTCCCCACAATTGCGGAAAATGCGGCGTCATGTATACCGGGACCCACGATACGCCCACCTTTGTCCAGTGGCTCTTTACAGAGGCCACCGCGGAGGAGCGGACTTTCGCCATCGACTATCTGCGCCTGCGGGAGGACGAGGGCTTCGGCTGGGGCGCCGTGCGGGGCGCCTGGGCCTCCCCCTGCGCGCTGGCGATCGCTCCCCTGCAGGACGTGCTGGGCCTGGGGGCGGACGCCCGGGTGAACACGCCGGGCACCATGGGCCCCCACAACTGGAGCTGGCGGGTGCGCGCCGAGGCCCTCAACCCCGATGTGGCCGCGCAGTTACAACGCTTGACCAGGCTTTATCAAAGGATATAAGATCAATGAAAGCGCTGACGCTTCGTGAACTATCTCACGAAGCGTCAGCGCTTTTGATTGGAAGCGTTCTGTCAGCCTTTGAAGAGCGGCGACCAAATGCTGTGGTCGTAATCCTTACCCTCCCAGGGGTTGAAGGCACAATTGAAGGCGGCGGCTTTATAGGGAGAATTTGAATAGCGTGTGACCTCCAGGCTCTCATGGAGATACCGGGGCTTTCTGGGATTCACGCTGAAGGTATTGGTGGAGGGAGCCAGGTCCCTCACATCGTGCAGAGCCGCGGCTTCCACCGTGGTATCGAACCGGGCGTACACACCGGACAGGTTGTGGATGGGATTGTCAAAGGCAAACAGGATCGGGGCGGCCGGCACGGAGACGCCGGCCAGGGACACCTTGGTATCCGCCCCCACCTTATCCAGCAGGCCGGGCAGCGTCCGGTTGGTCAGGGCGTCACCGGAGATAAACACGAAGTCGCCGGCCATCGCGGCATCATACGCCGCATCCAACTCCCCGTTCTCGGGCAGGGGCAGCACGGTCAGGTCGCTGCATTCCTTCAAACCGGCTTCCAAGTTAGGCAGCTCACCGATGATAGCCGTCTTCTTGCCGCACAGTTCACCCTGGAAGGCGGGCGGGGCGTTCAGCTTCTCCACGTGGTCAGCGGAATTGTAAAAGGCGTTCATGGCGGCCACGCCGATGGAGGCGCGCACCAGGCTGTCCCACCGCAGAACATTGGCAACGTCACGCAGAAACAGGCCGATCATGGACTGCCCCAGAGCGCTCAGATCACCGCTGGTATCGCCCAGAGTGCGGGCGATACCGATATTGCCGTTGGCCCGGACCGTGGTCCAAAGTCTGCCCACCACGCAGCCCTCCACCCGGATCCCGGAGGGAATGCCGATATAAAGCTCGTCATAAAAATTCCACATGATTTGATTCCTCCTGTTCCGCTCAACGAAGGTAAAGCATGGGGCGTTTCAGTTCCTTTGCCTTTTCCAGCAGTTCCTCCGCCTCGCCGTAATAGATGATAGCGGCCTGACAGTGCTTCACACAGGAGGGCTTGTCGTCAAAACCGCTGGCGATACGCTCGGCGCACATGGTGCACAGCGTGGTCGGGAACGGGACATTGTCAACTTGGACATGGCCGTCAGGACGGGTATAGATCTGTTCGATCACCTTGATGCCCCAGGTATCGGCGTCATAGCCGTTTTCCTGCTTGCAGGCCACGGTGCAGGTAAAGCAGCCGGTGCAGTATTCCACGTCAAATAAAAGACCTTTTCTTGCCATTGTTTTCACACTCCTTGCCGCTTCCACTCGGGTTCGTCGTTGGGATGGGGATCATCGGAGGGGTCGATCTTGCGCAGACGGCACAGGGTGGTCTTGTACGCGCCGCCGCCGTAGCCCGACTCGCTCTGGGTATCCACAGGGACCAGGATGTTGCAGTTGATATCAAAGGCGCCAAAGAAGTTGGGCCCTTCGCCCTGGGTCTCGGGCAGCCACCAGCCGTGGGGCACGCTGACCGTGCCGGGGTGCATGGAGGGGTTCTCCTTGACCTTACGCCTGATGCGCCCCCGTTTGTTCTCCACCCACACCCATTCGCCGTTGTCAATGCCCAGCTTCTTCATGACGGAGGGATGGACCTCCACCAGCGGATAGGGATCACACACCCGCAGCCAGGGGATGTTGCGGTGCTCAGAGTGGAAATAGACCGGGGAACGGCGACCGGTGATCATGACCAGCGGGTACTCCTCAAACAGCTCGGGGGTGCGCACCTCGCTCTCCGGCGGCTCCACGTAGAAGGGCAGCGGGTGGATACCGTACTGCTCCCCCAGGGTGGAATACAATTCGACCTTTCCGGTGGGCGTGCGGAAGCCGGGCTTGCCGTCGGGGCGCAGATAGCCCTTCTCATAGCGGCGGTAGGGCACGGACGCGGGCCACTGCTCTTCGGTGGGGAATTTCCAGCCGCCCTCGGCCGCCAGAGTGTCCCAATTGTAACCGGAGGGCGCGATGCGCTCGTTGACGAAATCCTTGAAGGTGGGGTACTTCTCCCGCAGGATGGGGTTGAAGCGCTTGGACAGCTCGAAATTGATCTCCCAGTCGCTCTTGGCCTCCCCCACCTCAATCGCGGGCTGGATCAACTGCAGGGGCTGATACCAGGCACGGAAGCTCTCCTTCTCGGTAAAGGTGGCGGCGGGCAGGATCAGATCGGCGCAGGCCATGGTGGTGGGGTTGTGGAACAGGTCCACCACCACGTTGAACTCCATATTCATCAGCGCCTTATAGTGCTTGCGCATATCGGCGGCCTGGCCGCCGAACAGGTTGGAGGTCTGGATCCAGGCGGACTTGATGGGATAGGGGTTGCCGTCGATCATCTGCTGGACGGCCATGTCGTTCTGGCCCCAGGAGCGCATATTGGCCAGATAATTATAGCGGGCGGCACCGATCCGCTTGGCGTTGATGCGTTCCAGAATATCCTCGCCGTACAGTTCCTGCAGTTGCTGGGTGGAATAGGGGTACTGGGTAATATCCCAGGCATTGCGGGCGATGACATTGCCGCCGGGAACATCCAGATTGCCTGTGATGCACCACAGGTCAACGATCGCGTTGGCCACGGAAGTGGCCTCGGGCACCTGGTCAACGGGCAGGCCCCAGTGGATCGCGGAGGGGCTGTTGGTGGCGTAAGCCTTGGTGGCCTCGTAAATGACCTCCTCGGGGATCCAGGTGATCTTGGAGACCTTCTCCAGGGTATAGCCCCTCACCGCCTCCTTCAACTGGTCAAAGCCGTAGCACCACTTCTCCACGAATTCATGGTCATACCAGTCGTTCTCAATGATCAGGTTCAGCATGCCCAGGACCAGCGCGCCGTCAGTGCCGGGGCGGATCTGCAAATAGTGCTCGGCGCGGGAGGCAAAGAAATTCCAGCGGGGATCAATGACGATCAGCTTGGTGCCCCGGCGCATGCAGTCCACGATCCAATGGCCCTGGAAGGCGTCGGGACAACCGGAGGCCGGGTTCTGCGCCCAGATAACGATGTATTTGGGCAGCTCATAGCGGGGATCGTCAAAGCGCTTTTCAAAGAACTGGGAGCAGTCGGCCACAACGAACTCGCCCACCGTGGCCATCTGAGAGCACAGCCGGGGGGTATAGCAGGACTGACCGGCCAGGCCAAGCTGCGTCCAGTTGGAGCTTCCGTAGGAGTAGCACAGGAAGGAGATGGGACCGCCGATATCGCGGCCGGTGCCCTGGATAAAGATGACCGACTCGGGACCGTACTCTTCCTTCAGCTTGGTCCACTTCTCCTCGATCATATCATATGCCTCGTCCCAGGTAATGCGCTCAAACTGGCCGCTGCCCCGGGGGCCGACACGCTTCATGGGGTGGAGAATGCGATCCGGGTGATAAATATACTGCGTACAGGCCAGAAGTTTTGGGCAGGCGCGGCCATTACAGAAGGGGTGGTCGCTGTCACCCTCAATATGTACGACCTTATCATCCTTCAAGTAGAGCTTAACACCGCAGCCGCCATGGCAGCCCGGTCCGGGTGACCACGCAGTCGTGGTGACAACGCGGTCGAAATCGTACTTACTCATCTTGCTCCTCCTCTATGTCTCTCGCAAATTGCGGTTTTTTTCTTCCTTCTGTTATATATTATTCACTATTGACCAGGTCCAAAGTCAAGTCTTTTTTGTGATATTTCCATGAGAATTTATTCATGCTCAATAGCTATTTTCTTATAACACGCCATTTTTATATCAATAATATACTCGAAAAAACATATCCAAACAAGTAAAAAGCGTGCCAAAACCGGCACGCTTTTCATCTTCGTTTAAAGTTTTTTGCAATAACGCAGGTCTACGCAGACGGTATCCGGCGGGAAAGGAATATCCGCGTGGGTGCCATCCCAGACAAAACCGTGGGCGGCATAAAAACGGCGGGCTTTTTCGTTTTCTCTCAGCACAAAAACAAAGGCGCTTGGATAGCCCGCCTCCTTCAGTCGGCGGCAGGCCTCCTCAAACAAAAGCCCGCCATAGCCTCTCCCCCGCTCCTGCGGATGGGTGTAGAACGAGGTGATCTCACCCCATCCCTCATAGGCGCTGTTGTCAAAGATGCAAATGGTCCCCGGGCTGTAGTTCTCCCGGCGGGCAGGTCCAAAGTTGATGCAGGACACCGGAATTTCATCTCTGTAAAGGAGAAGTCCTTGATAGATACCGGTCTCATAGTTTTGGCGGAACACATCTGTCCAGCGGTCGTCGGTGATCTCCCGCGCCATGAAATCAGCGGGAAGGGCCTGCGTGTAAGTATCCCGCCAGCCAAGGGCGTGGATCAGCGACATGGCGCGGAAATGCTCTTCCGCAGAGGCTTCCACGAAGCGCATAGTACTCATACCGCCGCGGTCTCCCGCTCTTTTTCCTGCTTGGCCATGGCCTTGGCGTTGGCCAGCATCAGCTTGATACGGTTTTCCTGGTTGATTTTGGTCGCGCCGGGGTCGTAGTCGATGGCTACGATGTTGGACCAGGGGTAGTCGTCCTTCAGCTTGCGGATCATACCCTTGCCCACAATATGGTTGGGCAGGCAGCCGAAGGGCTGGGTACACACGATATTGGGCACGCCGGTATTGATCAGCTCCAGCATCTCAGCGGTCAGCAGCCAGCCCTCGCCCATCTTGTTGCCGTCGCCCAGGTAGCCTTTGATATAATGGTGCAGCTCGTCAAAGTCGCCGGGAGCGCGGAAGCGGCTGGAGCGCTTCAGAGCGTCGATCATGGCCCGCTGGTGCTTCTTTACGTAGGTGCCGAAAATCCGGCACACCTTCTTCTTGATCCACTTGCCGCCGTAGATGTTGACATCCACTTCACGGTTAAAGATCTTGAATATGACAAAGTCGGCCAGACCGGGTACCACCGGCTCGGCGCCCTCGCTGAGAAGGAATTGCTCCAGATTGTTGTTGCCCAGAGGAGAGTATTTCACATAGATCTCCCCTACCACGCCGACCCTCACCTTCTCCTCGCCCGTGACGGGAATGGTCTTGAAGTGCTCGATAATGCGGTCGAAGTTGGCCACCATGGACTTGTAGCTCAAACCCTTGCCCTGGTTCATGCCTTCCAGCAGGAAGTCCATGCATTCCTCCACGGCCCGGTCAGTATCGCCCGCAGTCACCTCATAGGGGCGCACCTGGTTGGCCACGTTCATCAGCAGATCGCCGTAGAACACGGCGTACACCGCCTTGCGGATAAAGCCCAGGCCCAGCTTGAAGCCGGGGTTTTTCTCCAGTCCGGACAGGTTCACCGAGATCACGGGCACGTAGCTCAACCCCGCCTTTTCCAGCGCCTTGCGCAGCATATGGATATAGTTGGAGGCCCGGCAGCCGCCGCCGGTCTGGGTGATGACCAGAGCCACCTTGTGGGGGTCGTACTTCCCGCTCTTCACCGCGTCGATCAACTGGCCGATGACCAGGATGGCGGGAAAGCAGGCGTCGTTGTGAACATATTTCTGGCCGTAATCCAGAATACTCTTGCCGCTGGTGTTCAGCATCTCCACATTGTAGCCTTGAGTCTGCATGATGCGCACCAGCATGGCAAAGTGCATGGGCAGCATCTGGGGCACCAGCATGGTGTACTCCTTTTTCATCTCCTCCGTAAAGAGGAGCCGGCCGGTTTTATCATAAACTAATTCTGCCATGTCGGTTTATCCTTTCGCCTGATTCTTTCTGGCCTCCATGGCCGCCATAAGGGAACGGATGCGGATCTTGACCGCGCCCAGGTTGTTGATGTCGTCGATCTTGAGCTGGGTATACAGCTTACCGCCGTCCTCCAGGATGGAGCGCATCTCGTCGGTGGTGATGGCGTCGGTGCCGCAGCCGAAGCTGACCAACTGCACCACCTGCATATCCGGCTGGGTGCACACGTAGCGGGCGGCGTTGTACATACGGCTCTGGAAGGTCCACTGGTTGAGCACCTTTCGGGGCTCATAGCCCTCCAGGTGGCTTAATGCGTCCTCGGTGATCAGCACAAAGCCAAAGGAAGTGATCAGGTCGTTGATACCGTGGTTGATTTCCGGATCAATGTGGTAGGGACGGCCGCATACCACGGCGATATTGCGGCCCTCCCTGCGGGCCTGGTCAATGTACCGCTGTCCGGTCTCCCGCAGATCGCGCAGATAGACGTCATAGGCGGCATAAGCCTCCTTGACCGCGGCGGCGGTCTCCTTCTCGGGCACGTCGAACTGCTCCTTCATATAACGGGCCATGCGCTTGCCAAAATCCTTGTGCCGCCACAGGCCCACATAGGGATTCAGGAAACGGGTCTCCTTCAGCATAGGCACATTGGCGGCGAGCAGTTCGGGATAATAGGCCACCACGGGGCAGTTGTAGTGGTTGTCTCCGATCCCCTCGTCGTTGTTGTAGGACATGCAGGGATACCAAATGGCGTCCACCCCCGCCTCCACCAGGGCCTCCACATGGCCGTGGAGCAGCTTGGCGGGATAGCACACCGTATCCGACGGAATGGTGTGCTGTCCTTTTAAATAGAGCCTGCGGGAGGATTCCGGCGAGAGCACCACTTCAAAATTGAGCTTGGTAAAGAAGGTATACCAGAGAGGCAGGTTCTCATACATATTCAGGCCAAAGGGAATGCCGATGCGCCCACGCAGGCCGTTCCCGGTCCCTTTGCCCTCCATCGCCCGCAGCTTTTTGTACTTATAGGTCATCAGGTCGGGCAACTGCACCTTCTCCTTGCCCAGCGGGCGGGAACAGCGGTTGCCGGAGATGAAGCGCCGCCCGCCGTCAAAGGTGTTGACGGTCAGGGAGCAGTGGTTGGTGCACAGGTTGCACGTCACCGGTTTGGCCGTGTGGGTAAAGCCCTCCAGGTCAGCCGGGGTCAGCAGCGTGCTCTCCTGAAGTCCCGCGTCCCGGGCGGCCAGGGCCGCGCCGAACGCGCCCATCAAACCGGAAATGGTGGGGCGGGTCACATTCCTGCCCAGCTCCTGTTCAAAGGCCCGCAGCACCGCGTCATTCAAGAAGGTACCGCCCTGGACCACGATGTGCTTGCCCAAATCGTCGGCGCTGGCGGCGCGGATGACCTTGTACACGGCGTTTTTCACAATAGAGATGGACAGTCCGGCGGAGATGTCCTCCACGCTGGCGCCGTCCTTTTGTGCCTGCTTCACACTGGAGTTCATGAACACAGTACAGCGGGAACCCAGGTTCACCGGGTACTCGGAAAACAGGCCCAGCTTGGCAAAATCGGCGATCTCATAGCCCAGCGCCCGGGCAAAGGTCTCGATGAAGGAGCCGCACCCGGAGGAGCAGGCCTCATTGAGCATGATGGAGTCCACCGCGCCGTTGCGGATCTTGAAACATTTCATATCCTGGCCGCCGATGTCGATAATAAAGTCCACGTCGGGGTTGAAGTGGGCGGCCGCGTTGTAGTGGGCCACGGTCTCCACCAATCCCAGGTCACAGGAGAAGGCGTTTTTGATCAGGTCCTCGCCGTAGCCGGTCACCGCCGCGCCGCAGATCCTGATGCGGCTTCCGCACAGCTTATAAATTTCCCGAAGCTGCTCCAGCACGATGGATACCGGGTTGCCCTGATTAGAATGATAATAAGTATACAGCAGGCCCCCGTGGGGTTCAATCAGGGCGATCTTGGTGGTGGTGGAACCGGCGTCAATCCCCAGGTAAGCCGGGCCTTCATATGTGGCCGCGTCCACCTCCGGAGGATGGTTGGCGTTGTGCCGGGCCAGGAACGCGTCATAGTCCGCCCGGTCTGTAAACAGCGGCGGCATGGTATCGACCATGGTGGCAGAGTCCACGCTCTGCTCCAGCTTCTTCAGCATTTCATCAAAGCTGTGCGCATCATAGTCGGAGGCACACAGGGCCGCGCCGATGGCGGCAAAGCAGTCGCCGTCCTCCGGGAAAATAGCGTGCTCCCCATCCAGCTTTAGCGTCTCCACAAAGCGCTCCCGCAGGCCCTTCAGGAAATGCAGCGGACCGCCCAGGAAGACGATCTTGCCCTTCAGCTCACGCCCCTGGGTCAGCCCGGCCACCGTCTGGTCTACCACGGCTTGAAAAATGGAGGCCGCCACATCCTCCTTGCGTCCGCCTTGGTTGAGGATGGGCTGAATATCGCTTTTGGCAAACACGCCGCAGCGGGAGGCGATGGGATAGATCTTCTCATGCTTCAAAGACAGCTCGTCCAGTTCGTCAATGGTCACATTCATCAGGGTGGCCATCTGGTCGATAAAGGCGCCGGTGCCGCCGGCGCAGGAGCCGTTCATACGCTCCTCCAGCGCGCCGCCGAAGAAGATGATCTTGGCATCCTCGCCGCCCAGCTCGATCACCGCGTCGGTGTCCGGTATGTACTGGTTGACGGCGGCGGCAGTGGCGTATACCTCCTGCACAAAGTCCAGTCCGGCCGCCTTAGCCACGCCCAAGCCCGCCGAACCGGTGACCACCAGTTTGACCTGCTGCCCCGCCAGCTTTTCCTGAATGGAACGCAAGGTCTCCGCCGCCCGCTCACGGGCCTTGGAATAATGCCGCTCATAAGAGCGGAACAAAAGTTGATTGGATTCATCCAGCACGACCACCTTAACAGTGGTGGAGCCAATGTCAATGCCGATGCGAAGGCTCATAGAGTCACCTCTTCAAAATTCGTACCTTGTATTCTATTATAAATTCGACAATTTTACAACCTCCAAATTACTTCCTCCGGTCCTCCCGGTCAGAATTTACACAATGTTTATATTTTTCTCTTGACTTTTAATATGTATATAATATAATGGCATTGATTTCAGGTTTAGGAGGAATTTAATATGGCAAAAAATCAAAAATCTGTCATTAAGCAAACCGTTAAATCATCTACTCGCATATCTAAGAGAAATACTCTTTCTGAAAAAGAACTCGATTTGCTGGACCGTTATTGGCGCGCATCCAACTATTTAACCGCCGGGCAGCTTTATCTTCTGGACAATCCCCTGCTGAAACAGCCCCTGTCCCCGGAGCATATCAAGAAGGTCATTGTGGGCCACTGGGGCACCTGCCCGGGCCAGAATTTTATCTACACCCATTTGAACCGGGTCATCAACAAGTATGATCTGGACATGATCTACCTCTCCGGTCCCGGGCACGGCGGCAACGCCATGGTGGCCCAGACCTGGATGGAAGGTTCCTACAGCGAGATCTATCCCAATATCACCCCGGACGAAGAGGGCATGAAACGCCTGTTCAAGCAGTTCTCCTTCCCCGGCGGCATCCCCAGCCATGTGGCCCCTGAGACTCCCGGTTCCATCCACGAGGGCGGCGAGTTGGGCTACTCTCTGGCCCACGCCTTTGGCGCTGTCATGGATAATCCCACGTTGATCGCCGCCTGCGTGGTCGGCGACGGCGAGGCCGAAACCGGACCGCTGGCCACCTCCTGGCACTCCAACAAATTCATCAATCCGGCCACCGACGGCGCGGTGCTGCCCATTCTCCATCTGAACGGCTACAAAATTGCCAACCCCACCATTTTCGCCCGCATGGAGACCGACGAGGTGGAGTCCTTCTTCAAGGGCTGCGGCTGGACCGCCCGCTTTGTGGAGGGCGACGACCCCGCCCAGATGCATCAGAAGATGGCCGCCGCCCTGGACTGGGCCGTTCGGGAGATCCTGCGCATCCAGGAAAACGCCCGTACCACCGGGGACACGAAGCGCCCCAGATGGCCCATGATCGTCCTGCGCACCCCCAAGGGCTGGACCGGCCCCAAGGAGGTGGACGGGAAGCCCATTGAAAACTCCTTCCGCGCCCACCAGGTCCCTCTGGCCGCTCCGGGTGAGAACCCCGAGAACCTGCGCCGATTGGAGGCGTGGCTGCGCAGCTATAAGCCTGAGGAGCTCTTTGACGAGGAGGGTCACCTTCTGCCCGAGCTGCAGGCGCTCGCCCCCAAGGGGAACCACCGAATGGGGGCCAACCCCCACGCCAACGGCGGCTACCTGCTGCGCGACCTGCGTCTGCCTGATTTCCGGGAGTACGGCGTCGACGTTCCCTCCCCCGGCGCGGTCAATGCACAGGATATGATCGAGCTGGGCAAGTTTGTCCGGGATGTGATCGCGTCCAACCGCACCAACTTCCGGGTGTTCGGCCCCGATGAGACCGCCTCCAACCGCCTGACCGCCGCCTTTGAGGCCACCGGGCGGCGCTGGATGGGCGACACTGAACCTCCCTACGACGAGTATCTGGACCCCGACGGCCGCATCATGGACTCCATGCTGTCCGAGCATCTGTGCCAAGGCTGGCTGGAGGGCTACCTGCTCACCGGCCGCCATGGCTTCTTCAACAGCTATGAGGCGTTTATCCGCATTGTGGACTCCATGTTCGCCCAGCACGCCAAGTGGCTGAAGGTCTGCCAGGAACTGCCCTGGCGGCAGGATATCGCTTCCCTGAACTATATCCTCTCCTCCAACGTATGGCAGCAGGACCACAACGGCTTCACCCACCAGGACCCCGGCTTCCTGGACCATGTGGCCAACAAGAAGGCCGACGTGGTGCGCCTGTACCTCCCCCCCGACGCCAACTGTCTGTTGAGCTGCTTTGACCACTGCATCCGCAGCCGCAACTATGTCAACGTCATGGTCACCTCCAAGCACCCCCGTCCCCAGTGGCTGACCATGGAGCAGGCGGTCAAGCACTGCACCCAGGGTATCGGCATTTGGGACTGGGCCTCCAACGACCAGGGCGAAGAGCCTGACGCCGTGCTGGCCTGCTGCGGCGACACCCCCACCCTGGAAACGCTGGCGGCCGTGACCATCCTGCGCAAGTATCTGCCTGAGTTGAAGCTCCGAGTGGTCAACGTAGTGGATCTCATGCGCCTGCAGCCCAGGAGCGAGCACCCCCACGGCCTGACCGACGAGGAGTATGACATGCTCTTTACCAAGGATAAGCCCATTATCTTCGCCTTCCACGGCTACCCCACCCTGGTGCACGAGCTGACCTACCGCCGCCACAACAAGAATCTGCACGTGCGCGGCTACAAGGAAGAGGGTACGATCACCACGCCCTTTGACATGCGGGTCAAGAATGACATTGACCGCTTCCATCTGGTACAGGACGTGGTGCTGCGCCTGCCCCAGTTGGGCAACCGCGGAGCTTTCCTGATCCAAAAGATGCGCGACAAGCTGGTGGAGCACAGCCAGTATATTACCACCCACGGCCTGGATATGCCCGAGATCCGGGACTGGCAGTGGAACGATGGGAAAGGCACGGAATAACCCCCATACAGTCAAAAACTCCCGTTCTCGCTTGTCGAGAACGGGAGTTTTTTCGATCAAATTTTAAGATCATACCCAGCTTTGCTCAGTCTCATGCTTTTTGGCGCGGATCATCAATTCGGAAACGACCACGCGGGGGTCCTTGCCCTCGTACAAGACCTGGTAGGCGGCCTGGGCAATGGGCATCTCCACCCCCAGCTTTTCCGCCAGCGTCTTCGCGGTGGCAGCGGCATAGTAGCCCTCCACCACGCCTCCGCTCTCTTTCAGCGCCTGCTCCACCGGCGTACCCTTTCCGATCAGGATGCCGCAGCGGCGGTTGCGGGAGTGCATGGAACAGCAGGTGACGATCAGGTCGCCCACACCGGTCAGCCCGGCAAAGGTCTCCTGCCGCCCGCCCATGGCGACACCCAAACGGGCGATCTCCGTCAGCCCCCGGGTCATGAGCATGGCTTTCGTGTTATCGCCAAAGCCCATACCGTCGATACAGCCGGCACACAGGGCAATGACGTTTTTCAGCGCCGCGCCCAGCTCCACGCCGATCACGTCGTCGGAGGCATAAACGCGGAAGCGCTCGTTCATAAACAGGTCCTGCACCAGCTCGGCGGCCTGCTGATTTTGGGAGGCCGACACGACGGCCGTGGGAACGCGGCGCCCCACCTCCTCCGCGTGGGAGGGCCCGCAGAGAGCCACCACCGGGCAGTCCGCCCTCACCTCCTGCTCCACCACTTGAGTCAGGGTGAGAGAGGTATCCTTTTCAATGCCCTTCGAGACAAGGACCACCGCCGTTCCGGGGTCCAGCAGCGGCCCCATCTGCCGGGCCGTGCTCCGCACGGCGAAAGAAGGTGTGGCAAGTATGACGACTTTACAACCTTTGACACAGGAAAGGTCCGTAGTCAGATGCAACTCTTCCGGAAGGGGCACGCCTTTGAGCATGGGATTCTCACGCTGCTCACGCAGGACGGCGGATTCCTCCTCGCTGTAGGACCACAGGGCCACATCGCTGCCGTTTTCCAGCAGCACCAGCGCCAGCGCGGTTCCCCAGCCGCCGCTGCCTATAACTGAAACCTTCACTTCTCCGCCTCCTTTTTCCGATGCAGGGAAAATTTTGATTCTGTACCTTTGAAAATGCGCTTCATATTCCCCCGGTGCTTCCATAAGATCAGCCCGCCGCACACCACAGCCAGAGCTGTGCACCAAAGGTTGTGGAACACAAACCACGTGGCAAAGGGAAAGGACGCTCCCGCCCAGCAGGAGCCCAAGGAGATCCATTTTGTAAGAACGGCCAAAATCAGGAAGCCTCCCCATACCACCAGGGCGACCCGCCAGTCGATCATAATGGCGATGGTGCCGCCGGACAGGATGCCCTTGCCGCCTTTAAAGCCGAAAGTGCAGGGAAACATATGTCCCAGCATACAGAACGTACCGGCCCAATATTTGCCCAGCGTCACCATTTCCATGGTTCCAAAGGCGCCAAACAGCCAACGGCCCAGCAAAACCGCCACGACCGCCTTGAGCACGTCGGTCAGGATGACCACAAAAGTCAGCGGACCGCCGAACACCCGGTGGAAATTGGTCATGCCGGCGTTTCCGCTGCCATGGTTTCGCACATCGTTATGCAGAATGTATTTGGAAACGATGACCGCCCCATTAAAACAGCCGCAAAAATAGGCCGCAACTGCTATAATGACAAATGCCAGCACAGGCGACACTCCAATGATACGCGCGGAAAAGGACCCCATGATCACCCCTCCTTATCGCCCTTCTGCCGAATGGTCAGCCGCACGGGCGTGCCTTCCAGACCGAAGGTGTTTCTGATCTGGTTTTCCAGATAGCGCTGATAGGAAAAATGGAACAGCTTGGCGTCGTTGCAAAAGATGACAAAATGGGGCGGCTTGACGCCCACCTGGGTCATATAGTAGATCTTCAGCCGCCGGCCCTTGTCGCTGGGGGGCTGAACCCGGGCGGTGGCGTCCGCCAGCACCGAGTTGAGCATGCCGGTAGTGATCCGCATGGACGCTTGGTCGCTTACATAGTTGATCAGGTCGAACAGGCGGTCCACCCGCTGGCCGGTCAGCGCCGAGATGAAGACAATGGGAGCGTAGGTCATGTAGGACAGGTCCCGGCGCACATCCTGGCGCATCTTGTCCATAGTCTTGTCGTCCTTCTCCACGGAGTCCCACTTGTTGACCACGATGATACACGCCTTGCCCGCCTCATGGGCCAAACCGGCCACCTTGGTGTCCTGTTCGGTCACGCCCTCGTTGGCGTCGATCATGATCAGGCAGACGTCGGCGCGCTCAATGGCCATGGTGGCGCGCAGGACGGAAAATTTTTCGATCCGGTCATCCACCTTGGACTTTTTCCGCATACCCGCGGTGTCGATCAACAGATACTTGCCCTTCTGGTTCTCGAAATAGCTGTCCACCGCGTCCCGGGTGGTGCCCGCCATGTCAGAGACGATGACCCGCTCTACGCCCAGGATCTTATTGACCAGGCTGGACTTGCCCACGTTGGGCTTGCCGATAATGGCCACCTTGACCACATCGTCCGGTTCCTCCTCCGTCTCCTCCGGCGGAAAATATTTCACACACTCGTCCAGCAGGTCGCCGGTACCGTGACCGTGAACGGCGGACAGGGCGATGGGGTCGCCCAGGCCCAGATTGTAAAACTCGTAAATATCGGGGTCCTCCATGCCGATCCGGTCCATCTTGTTCACCGCCAGCACCACAGGCTTGCGGGAGCGCAGCAGCATATTGGCCACCTCCTGGTCGGCGGCGGTCAGCCCTGTCTTGATGTCACAGACAAAGATGATCACGGTAGCGCTGGCAATGGCAATCTCCGCCTGGTGTCGCATGAACAAAAGGATCTCACTGTCGGTGTCCGGCTCGATGCCGCCGGTGTCCACCACGTCAAAGGTGTGCCCGCACCACTCGGCCTCGGCGTACAGCCGGTCCCGGGTGACGCCGGGGGTGTCCTCCACGATGGAAAGACGCTGGCCCACCAGCTTATTGAACAGCATGGACTTGCCCACGTTGGGCCGGCCCACAATAGCGATCAGGGGCTTCGACATCTCAAAGCCCTCCTTCCCGAACATCAAAAATCGCGTCGCACAGGTCAAAACCGTCCTGATTGACAGGAACCACTTTTACCTTCAGCTCACGCTCCACATCGCTCAGCGTCAGGTCGTCCAGAAAGACGTCCTCCCCGTGGCGGAGCATATTAACCGGGATCAGCAGACGCTCACCCAAGTCGCGGCCCCGCAGTTGGGCGATCAGGTCGCCTCCGGTGATCAGACCGGAGACGGTGATAGTCTCCCCCAGAAAGTGGTTCACTATGGGATAGACAGTACCTTTAGTATGGCATTTCTCCGCCGCTCTGTCAACGATTTCCTTCATCCAGGCGGCGGCGTCCACCCCGCAGGCGGCGGCGTACGGGCGCACCGACTCCACCGGGTCAGCCAGCTTCAGCGCGGAGTCGAACTCCGTGCGCAGCAGGCGCAGCATACCCACGCCGTTTTCCAACTGGGTATAGTCCTCAAAATAGTCGTCGTCAGGGATGGGGCGCTCCGCCCGCAGGTAGAACTCATCGGAGCACCAGAAGACCCGGCTGCCGTACTTGGCCAGGCAGTCCTCCGCGAAGGCCTCCACCTGATCCAGCACCGCAGAGGCCCCGGGCGCGTCATAAGGTCGCAAGGGGTACAGCCCCTCCCGGTGACGGGTCAGGCCCACCGGCACGATCGAAACGCTTTTTACATAAGGATAAAGAGCCGCCAGATCCTCCATTGTCTTCTGCAGGTGTTCCCCGTCGTTCAGGCCGGGGCAGGCGACGATCTGGCAGTTCATGACGATATGCGCCGCCGCAAAGCGCCGCATGATCTCCATCAGCCGCCCGCCGTTCCGGTTGCCCAGCAGCATGGAGCGCAGCTCTGGCTCGGTGGCGTGGACGGAAATATTGATGGGGGAAATGCGCAGCTCCACGATCCGGTCCAGCTCCCGGGGAGACAGGTTTGTCATGGTAATATAGTTGCCCATCAAAAAGGACAGGCGGGCGTCGTCATCCTTGAAATACAGAGTGTCCCGCATTCCCTTGGGCAACTGGTCCACAAAGCAGAAGATGCAGCGGTTGGCACAACTGCGGGCCTTGTCCATCAAATAGGTCTCAAAGTTGAGACCCAGCTCCTCCCCTTCCCTCTTGCGCACCTTGACCATGCGCTTCTTGCCCTCCGGCGTCTCCAGCAAAAGGGTCAGGATGGGATCATAGGTGTAAAATTTATAATCCAATACATCCACAACAGGGTGGCCGTTCACCTGCAGCAACTTTTCCCCCACTTTCACCCGTGCGCGGTGAGCTGGGCTGTGCACGTCAATGGATTGGATCACGGTCATGGACACGGGTGCTCCCCCCTCTTCCATAGACATTGGGCCTTGTTTTAAAATAGGCAATATGCCCAACAGTGAGGGATTTTTTCGTTGGGCAAGCCATTTCGACGCAGGAATACTTGGTGTATTTCAAGGAAAAATGGCGCGGCACAGTGGAAAATGGCCCGCTGTTTGGGCGTGTTGACGATTTTTCAAACAAGGCCTAGTATAGTTTACCCGTTTTCGCGGCGGGCACGGGTTTCCCGCAGAAAAAAGAAAGAGGGGTCGATCCCCCTCCTCTTTTTTGCTGTTCGATTATTTCGTCTCAGCCGCGGCCGCGCCGTACTCACGGCCCTTGTAAGTCATGCAGGACTTGCAGATGCGGTGGGGCACATGCAGAGCGCCGCACTTGGGGCAAGTGGCCAGGTTGGGGGCCTCCAGCTTCCATACGGAGCTGCGGCGCTTGTTCCGACGCTGCTTGGATACTTTACTCTTTGGGACTGCCATATTTGACACCTCCTTAGGTAAATGCCGAACGGCACATGGTTACAAAATCAGGGGTTCTGCTCAAGAAACTCAGCCAGTCCGGCCAAGCGGGGATCCACTTCTTTTTTGCACCGACACGGTTCCGTATTCAAATCGGCGCCGCAGCCGGGGCAAAGGCCCTTGCAGTCCTCGGAGCAGAGATGCTTGGAATCCATTGCAAGGAGGAACACGTCCCGCAGAAGTTCGCCCGCGTCCAGCTCGTCCCCGTCGAGAAGAACGATCTCGTCGCTGTCCTCCTGCTCCAGCTCCGTCGCCAGCAGAGTCTCATAAGAGACTACCTTTTCCTGGGAAAAGGGCTTGGCACAGCGGTCACAGGTCAGGTCCAGCGTGGTGGACAACCGGCAGTTCAGTACCAGCGCACCCGCCATATTACGCACGGTCCCTGCCGCCTCCACCAGTCTTGTGATCGGTTTTTCGCCGTTCCAATCCAAATCGGAAAGATCCATGGAAAAGGAAAACGGCATGGAAGCGCCGGGAGTACGAATGATGTTTTTCAGGTCGAATCGCATGGTACACCTCACAATGGCACGACAAGCATTATAGCGAAAAATACGTGTCTTGTCAAATGTTTTCTTCACTTTTTGAATTTTTGTGGTATGATGGTAACCACAAGCCAAAAAGGGGGCCCTTTCAATGAAAGAATTTACCATAGGAAATAACGACGCCGGGCAGCGGCTGGACCGCTGGCTGTCCAAGGCCGTCCCCCTGCTCCCCGCCCCCCTGGCGCAGAAATACATCCGCCTGAAGCGGGTCAAGGTCAACGGAAAGGGTTCCAAACGGGACGTCCGCCTGCAGACGGGCGATTTCCTTCAATTATACATCAACGACGAGTTCTTTGACAAGCCCCGGGAGGACAACGCTTTTCTGGCGGTGTTCAAGCCTCAGTTGAATATCGTCTACGAGGATGAGAACCTGCTGCTCTGCGACAAGCGCCCCGGCCTGCTCTGCCACCCGGATCAGCATGAATATGTCAATACGCTCATTACCCATATCCAGGCCTATCTCTATCAAAAAAAGGAGTGGGACCCGAAGGCAGAGCACTCCTTTACCCCCTCCCTGTGCAACCGGATCGACCGCAACACCGGCGGGATCGTCATTGCCGCGAAAAACGCCGAGACCCTCCGCGTCATGAATCAGAAGATCAAGGACCGGGAACTGCAAAAATACTACCTGTGCATCGTCCACGACGAGATGAAGCCCCGGGAGGGCCAGTTGAAGGGTTTTCTTTTGAAGGACGAGGACAAGGCCCAGGTCAGGGTGTACGACCGCCCCGTTCCCGGCAGCAAGACCTGCCTGACCTCTTATCGGGTGCTGGCCGTGAAAAACGGCCTGTCCCTTGTGGAGTGCGACCTGATCACCGGCCGGACCCATCAGATCCGCGCCCAGTTCGCCGCGGCCGGGCATCCTCTGCTCGGGGACGGCAAGTACGGTCGGGAGCGGGACAACAAAAAATACGACCGAAAATTCCAGGCGCTTTATTCTTACAAGCTCCGCTTCGACTTCACCACCGACGCGGGCTGCCTGGAGCCTTTAAACCATCGGGAGTGGACGGTAACGGACGTGGATTTTATTGAAGAATATTTTCCGGGTTTCTCGAAAGACCGGCGGATCACAAATTCATAACAGCATCCTTTCAGAAACATTTCCTGCCTGCCGCATAGGATAGGAAGGCAAGGAGGTGCTGCCATGAAGCAAACCCCGGCACCCGACGGCCCGACTTTGCTGCTATTGGCCGCTGTGGTATCTCTGCAGTTGGCTCAGGGACGCTCCGAGGAGGATCTGTCCCTGATGGGCGCTTTTTTTACCGTCCTGGGAGACAACCTGGAGCTTCTCGCCGCCAGTCTGCCCCAAGGCGGCAGTTGTTAAGAAACCGCCATCCGGGAAAATTCCCGGATGGCGGTTTCTATCGTACCCTTTATTTTATGTACTTCAGCCTTTGCGGTGGATTTTACGCTCTCAGGAATTCAGTGAACTCCTCCGCCCGGGCCTGGCCCTCCTGATAACCCGCGTCCCAGAGGGCGTGGATCTTGACCACGTCTTTCTCGATACGGGAAAATCCTGCGGTGCTTTGAGGTGTAAAGATAAACGCCTTTCCATCCTGTTCCAACCGGAACAGCTTCTCCCTGGACTCGTTATACACCTCCGCCCTGCGGCGCATGGTGTCGCAAAACTTCGGATATTTTTTGTAATAGCGGTCAATGGCAGGCTGGAGCTTTTCCGGTTTGCGGCGGTAAGTACGCTCGCGGGTCAAAATGACCACGACCCGGTCACAGCCCATGGCAAAGGCCCGCTCATAGGGAATGGCGTCGGCCGCGCCGCCGTCCAGGCAAGGCATTCCATCTATGTGGTAGATTGGGAACATCAGGGGCATGGCACAGGTGGCCTGAAGCACCAAAAACTGTTCATCCCGCTTGGGCACCTCAAGATAGGCGGCCTCGCCGGTATCCATATTAGTGACCACCGCCTCCACCTTGCCGGGATAGGCGGCAAAGGTCTCATAATCAAAGGGGACCAGTTCATTGGGAATGGTGTCGTAGACAAATTTCAGGCCGAAATAGCTGCGATTGTCCTTTTTCAGAAAATTACCCTTTCCCATATACCGCTTGTCGTTGGCGTAGCGCATGAGGATCTCCAGATTGCGCTTCTTCTGTTGAGAAATATAGCTGACGCCATAGGCGATGCCGGCGGAGACACCCACCACATAATCGGGCATGGGCGCCCCGGCCTCCAACAGGCCGTCGCATACACCCGAGGAGTAAATGGTACGCAAGGCTCCCCCTTCCAGAACAAGACCAGTCATTTTTCCGCCTCCCTGTCACGCAAGATCAAACGCTTTACAGCCTCGATACCCACACGGACAGCGGCATCGGTATCATGGCTTTCCTCCTGGTCCAGTCCCGCGGCGTTGCGCTCCTGATTCCAGATCACATGGAACGCGGAGCCGCAGCGTACGCCCAGCGCGGCGGCGCAGGTGAACAGAGCGGCTGACTCCATCTCGGAAGCCAGCGTCCCAAGGCGTTTCCACGCCTCCCATTTGTTCTGCAGCTCATAGGATACCGGCATCCTGTCCGGGGCGTGCTGCCCGTAAAAGGAATCCTTGCACTGGACCACACCCGCGTGCCAGCGGCGCTCCTGGGCCTTTGCCGCGTCCACCAGGGCGGTAAGCACTTCAAAGTCGGCCACCGCCGGGAACTCAATGGGAGCATACTCCCGGCTGGTCCCCTCCATGCGGATGGCGCCGGTGGCAATGACCACGTCATTGCTTTTGACGTCCAGTCTGATCCCGCCGCAGGTGCCCACCCGCACGAACGTATCCGCGCCGATATTGTGCAGCTCCTCCATGGCGATCACGGCCGAAGGGCCGCCGATGCCCGTCGAGCACACTGACACCTTCTCTCCCAGCAGGGTCCCTGTCCAGATATTGTATTCCCGGTTGGTCATGACATGCACCGGGTCGTCAAAATACGCCGCGATCTTTTCGCTGCGTCTCGGGTCGCCTGGCAGCAGACAATAGCGGCCCACATCCCCGGGGACACAGTTGATGTGAAATTGACGTTCACGCTCGATCATACTCATCACCATTCCATGTATTTCTGTTGATTGATTATACTGCTTTTCTTTCTCCCGCGCAAGTGCATATACACCTTGCTTTTTCCTGTAAAATGGGCTAAAATATTGCATCATCGTACGTTGTTCCCGCAAACGCGCGCGGAATGCCAGAGGGATGTGTACCATTTGAAAGTCATTATTGTAGGCAACGGCAAGGTCGGCTTTACCCTGGCCGAGCATCTGTCCAAAGAAGATCACGACGTTACCATCGTGGACACCGATTTCGCCACGCTGAAGAAGGCGTCCGACACTCTGGACGTCATGTGCATCAAAGGCAACGGCGCTTCCGTATCCACCCTGCAGGAAGCCGGCGCCGCCGCCGCTGATGTGGTCATCGCCGCCACCGACCTGGACGAGATCAACATGGTCTGCTGTCTGACCGCCAAACGCATGGGTGCGAAATATGTCATTGCCCGTATCCGCAACGCGGAGTATACCGTGGGCCAGGCCTCCTTAAAAAAAGAACTGGGCATCGACCTGGTCATCAATCCCGAGCAGGCCACCGCCGTCGAGATCTCCCGCCTGCTCCGCTTCCCCACCGCCGCCAATATCGAAACCTTTTACCGCGGTCGGGTGGAACTGGTGGGCTTCCGCCTGCAGGAGAGTGATTTTCTGGCCGGGAAAACTCTGGGTTCCCTGTCCCACAAGCTGCGCAGCCTGCCTATCCTGTTCTGTGCCGTGGAGCGGGGCGAGCAGGTCTTTATCCCCAACGGCAACTCTGAACTGACCGCCGGCGACCTGGTCTATATGATCGGCGAGCCTGTGGGTGTCAACCAATTCTTCCGGGCGCTGGGGCGCTATATGCACAAGATCCGCAAGGTGTTTATTACCGGCGGCGGGCGCATCACCTACTACCTGGCCGTCATTCTGGAAAAGCTGGGACAGCAGATCAAAATCGTCGAATGTAATGAGGACCGCTGCCGCCATCTGGCTGAGATCCTCCCCCGCTCTCTGATCATCTGCGGCGACGGTACCGATCAGGACCTGTTGGAGTCGGAAAACCTCAGCAGCAACGACGCCTTTGTCGCCCTGACCGACCGGGATGAGTACAATCTGATCATTTCCCTGTACGCCGCGCAGCAGGGCGTTCCCAAGGTCGTGGCCAAGACCAACCGCCAGAATTACATCGGCATCGCCCGCTCCGTGGGGCTGGACAGCGTCATCTCACCCAAGCTGATCACCTCCAACCACATCCTGCAGGTGGTACGGGGAATGAAAAATTCCAAGGGCAGCGTCATGAAGTCCCTGTACAAGATCGCCGGCAACCGGGTGGAGGCCATGGAATTCGTCGTCAACGCCACCACCCGTCACCTGGACGTTCCTCTGAAGGATCTGCGGCTGAAAAAAGGCATTCTGATTGCCGTCATCATCCACAACAATAAGATCATCATCCCGGAGGGCTCCTCCAGCATCTCGGAGGGAGACAGCGTGATCATCGTCTCCCGGGACAGCGGGATCCTGGATATCAACGACATCTACGCCGACGGCTTCACCGCCGGAGGTGGCGAGGCATGAACTTCAAGCTCGTTTTTAAGGTCACCGGAAAGACCCTGCTCCTGGAGGCCGCCGCCATGGTGCTTCCCATGCTGGTCGGCCTGATTTACCGGGAAGATCCCCGCCCCTTCCTGCTGGCGATCCTGATCACGGCGGCCGCGGGCGCGCTGCTGTCCCTCCCCAAGGCGAGTTCCACGCTGTTTGCCCGGGAGGGATTCTTCACCGTGGGGCTGATTTGGGTCCTGTTCGGCGTGTTCGGCGCGCTGCCGTTCTTCTTCAGCGGCTGCTTCCCCTCCTACGTGGACTGCCTGTTTGAGAGCATCTCCGGTTTCAGCACCACCGGCGCCACGATCCTCTCCGAGATCGAGAGTCTGCCCAAGGGCATCCTGTTCTGGCGCTCCTTCACCCATTGGCTGGGCGGCATGGGCGTGCTGGTGCTCACCCTCGCTCTGCTCCCCTCTCTTGGCTCCCGCACCGCTTTTTTGATGCGGGCGGAAAGCCCCGGCCCCGTCAAATCCAAGCTGGTGCCCAAGACTTCCCAGTCCTCCAAGATCCTTTACAGCATCTATTTGGTCCTGACCCTGATCCAGATCATCTGTCTGAGATGTGCGGGCATGGATCTGTTTGACTCGGTGGTCCACGCCTTTGCCACCGCCGGTACCGGCGGGTTTTCCACCAGGAATCTCTCCATTGCCGCCTATAACAGTCCCACCATCGAGATCATTCTCACCATTTTTATGCTTTTGTTCGCCCTGAACTTCGCGGTATATTTCCTGATCCTGTGCGGCAAGTGGAAGCGTGCCCTGAAAAGCGATGAGCTGCGCTTTTTCCTGATCCTGGTCGCACTGAGCGGTCTGGTGATCGCCATCAATATTTACACAAGCGGCTTTGGCGGTTTTGGTACAGCCCTTCGCCATTCCTTTTTCCAGGTTGCCTCCGTCATATCCACCACGGGCTTCGCCAGCGCCGACTTCAACCTGTGGCCGGAGCTTTCCCGCTGCATCCTGGTGCTGCTGATGTTCGTCGGCGCCTGCGCCGGCTCCACCGGCGGCGGCTTGAAATGCGCCCGAGTACTGCTGCTGCTGAAAAATCTGCGGCGGGAGATCCATGAGCTGATCCACCCCCGCTCCGTCCATGTGGTCAAGCTGGACGGCCAGGTGGTGGAGGAGCGGGTTCTGCACACGGTCCACGTCTTTTTCGCCGCTTATTTGCTGATACTCGCGGGCGGAGTTCTGCTGGTTTCCTTGGACAATTACTCGTTCACCACGACCGCCACCGCCGTCATCTCCTGCCTGGGCAATATCGGTCCCGGCCTGGATCTGGTGGGCCCCATGGGAAATTTCACGATCTTCTCCAATTTAAGCAAGCTGGTGCTTTCTCTCTGCATGGTCATCGGCCGTCTGGAAATTTTTCCGATTTTGATCCTGTTCAGCCAAAATGCTTGGAAACGGTCGTAAGGCCGTTTCTTTTTTGTGCAAAAAAGAAAAAAGCCCTGTATTTTCTTTTCTGCACGCAAGATTTCCTTGCAAAATTCTGGTGAAATTGTTATTATAGTGGTTGCGTGTGAAGATTCTAAACGCAAGATTTAGAACAAAAAGCAAAGGAGCTGGAAAAATGGATTCCCTGTTCTTCGTAGGCTTTATCGGCGCTGTGCTGGCGCTGGTATTCGCCTGGATCCAACGCAACAAAGTCATGTCCTATTCCGAGGGCAACGACACCATGAAGAAGATCGCCTCCGCCATCCGTGAGGGTGCCAATGCTTATCTGAAGCATCAGTACACCACGGTCGCCAAGGTCTTCCTTGTGGTCTTCGTCATTCTGCTGATCATGGCGTTTGCCACCAACGGCGAGATGCTCTCCAAGTTCACCCCCTTCGCCTTCCTGACGGGCGGTATCTTCTCCATGCTGGCCGGTCTGATCGGCATGAAGATCGCCACGAACTCCAACGCCCGCACCGCCCAGGCCGCCTCCGAGAGCTTGAACCGCGGTCTGCGCGTGGCCTTCTCCTCCGGCAGCGTCATGGGCTTCACCGTCGTGGGCCTGGGCATGCTGGACATCTCCCTGTGGTTTGTCGGCCTGCACTTCATCGCCGGTATTGACGACGCGGTCAACCTGGGTAACATCATGGTCATGAACGGCATGGGCGCTTCCTTCATGGCTCTGTTCGCCCGTGTGGGCGGCGGCATCTACACCAAGGCCGCCGACGTGGGCGCCGACCTGGTCGGTAAGGTCGAGGCCGGTATCCCCGAGGACGACCCCCGCAACCCCGCCACCATCGCGGACAACGTGGGCGACAACGTGGGCGACGTGGCCGGCATGGGCGCCGACCTGTATGAGTCCTATGTCGGCTCCATCCTGGCCACCTTTGCCCTGGGCGCCTGCGCCGGCTACGGCTGGGAGGGCATGTTCCTGCCCATGTTGCTGGCTGTCACCGGCATCATCTGCTCTATCATCGGCTCCTTCTTCGTCAAGACCAAGGAGAACGCCACTCAGAAGTCCCTGCTGACCTCTCTGCGCACCGGCACTTACCTGTCCGCTGTTCTGGCCGCCATCGTGGCCGCTCCCCTGACCTATGTCACCCTGGGCAACTGGGGCGTGTATGTGGCCATCCTGTGCGGCCTGGTCGGCGGCTGCGCCATCGGCTACTTCACTGAGTATTTCACCTCTGACACCTACAAGCCCACCCAGAAGCTGGCCGCTACCTCCGAGACCGGCTCCGCTACCGTTATTATCGGCGGTATCGCTCTGGGCTTGAAGTCCACCGTGGCCTCCATTCTGATCGTGGCCGCCGCCATCCTGATCTCCTACTTCGCCGCCGGCGGCAGCGTTGCCATCATCGGCGACAACGGCCTGTTCAGCGAAGCCTTTAACAAGGGCCTGTACGGCATCGGCATCGCCGGCGTCGGCATGCTGTCCACCCTGGGCATCACTCTGGCTACCGACGCTTACGGCCCCGTGGCCGACAACGCCGGCGGCATCGCTGAGATGAGCGGCCTGCCCGAGGAAGTGCGTGAGCGCACCGACGCTCTGGACTCTCTGGGCAACACCACCGCCGCCACCGGCAAGGGCTTTGCCATCGGCTCCGCCTCCCTGACCGCTCTGGCTCTGCTGGTTTCCTACGTCAACATTGTCCAGGAGCGCACCACCGAGGTCCTGAACTTTACCTTGACCAGCCCCACTGTTCTGGTCGGCCTGTTCATTGGCGCTATGCTGACCTTCGTCTTCTCCGCCTTCACCATGAGCGCGGTGCAGACTGCCGCCCAGTCCATCGTGAAGGAAGTCCGCCGCCAGTTCCGCGAGATCGCCGGTATCATGGAGGGCACCACCGATCCCGACTACGCCACCTGTGTCTCCCTGTGCACCAAGGGCGCTCTGCATGAGATGGTCGCTCCCGCCCTGCTGGCCATCATCGTACCCATCCTGACCGGTCTGATCCTCGGTCCCACCGGCGTGGTTGGTCTGCTGGGCGGCGTGTCCGTCACTGGCTTCGCTATGGCCGTGTTCATGTCCAACGCCGGCGGCGCCTGGGATAACGCCAAGAAGTACATCGAGTCCGGCCACCACGGCGGCAAGGGCTCCGAGTGCCACAAGGCCGCCGTCGTGGGCGACACCGTGGGCGATCCCTTCAAGGATACCTCCGGCCCCTCTCTGAACATCCTGATCAAGCTGTGCTCCACTGTTTCCATCGTGTTCTCTGGCCTGATCGTCGCGTTCAATCTGATGGGTCTGTTCTAAGGCAGAGCAAAAATCCCTCGCCCAACTGGTTGGGGGAATAAGAAAGTAATATCGAGTTTTCTTCGGAACGGCATGGCTTCGGCCATGCCGTTCCCTTTTCAATTTATACTTTACAAAGAATGATACTTCTTCCAGAAAAATATCAGAGAGATCATAGCCGGTATTCCGATATATGCTCCCATGGCGATCACGGAAACGATGCCGATGCTCTGAATATCAAAGAGTATCAATGCCGCGGCAAGATACAAAAGCGTAATCGGCAGAGCGATCACACCGATGATTTTATGGGCAAGTATCCATGTTTCCTCATCCTGCACGGTCCAAGGCAAGCGCAAACCGGTATGCCTCTGAAATGGAAGGCGCGGAGAAAGCGCGCCAAAAAAGAGAAACACACAAGAAAAGATGCCCATGAGCAGATAGCTTTTCTGTTGTTCGGTCAGCGCTATGACCTCCGCCTGCAGCAGACCACAAAATACGATAAGCACCGCCAAAAAGACAGCGTTGAAAACTGTTGCGGCTTTTAACACTTTCATCTGTGCCGCTGAAAGGGAGCTTTCCGAGAGCAGGGAAAGATTTCGGAACAGAACCAGCAGTGCGGCGGCAAAGCAAAGCCCGACTGCGGCCAACGATATCAGAGGATCGCGGACAATGACCGCAGCGAGCAGCGCTGCGAAAGAAAAGAAAATCATCAGCCCGCGTTTTTTGCCGACGAGGGCATTTCTTTGTAACTGACGATTTCGCTCCGCCAATTCCTCGTTGACTCTGGCCAGTTCCGCGGAGAGGTCGGCAGGTCGCTCCTCCTGCGTGATATCCAGCAGCGCGCTCACAGAAACATGCAGCGCCTGGGAAATTCTGATAAGCAGTTCCGAGTCCGGCACAGATAAATTGTTTTCCCATTTTGACAGCGTCTGGCGCACAACGTGCAGCAAAACAGCCAGTTCTTCTTGACTGTAACCGTTCTCCCTGCGGTATTTCCTGATATTATCTCCCAGCATAGCAGCATCACCATCCTTGCTGATATTGTAGATGATACCGCCGTTGGTGTAAAGCAACGGATTTTAACATAAGCTGTTTGTTCTATCCCCTTTGCCGCAAGGCCGTATTGATTTTTGGGCTGAAACGTGCTATTTTTATAAAGAAACCGAAAAGACATAATGGAGGTATTCCCCATGCTGACGATCCGAACCGAACCTCTCTGCTGGAAAGGCGGCGCGTTTGTCCCCCCTTCTGCCGCACCCGAGGCCACCCGCGAGGGCACCATGGCCTACAGCATCCTGAAAGCGCACAACCACTCCGGAAATATGGAACAACTGGCCCTGCGCTTTGACGCGCTGGTCTCTCACGATATCACCTATGTCGGTGTGATCCAGACCGCCCGGGCCTCCGGGCTGAAGGAGTTCCCCCTCCCCTACGTGCTGACCAATTGCCACAACTCCCTGTGCGCCGTGGGCGGCACCATCAATGAGGACGACCATGTGTTCGGCCTGTCCGCCGCCAAAAAGTACGGCGGCGAGTTCGTGCCCCCCCATCAGGCGGTCATTCACTCCTACATGCGGGAACGCTATGCCGCTCCCGGCCGAATGATCCTTGGCTCCGACTCCCACACCCGCTACGGCGCTTACGGATGTATGGCCATTGGCGAGGGTGGCCCGGAGTTGGCCCGGCAGCTTCTGAAGAAAAACTACAATGTGGCCTATCCCAAGGTCATGGCCATTTACCTGACCGGCACGCCCCGGCCCGGCGTTGGCCCTCAGGACGTGGCGCTGGCTTTGGTGGGCGCCACCTTCAAGCCCGGCACGGTAAAGAACACCGTCATGGAATTCTTCGGCCCCGGTGTGGCCGCTCTGTCCATGGACTACCGTTCCGGTATCGACGTCATGACCACCGAGACCACCTGTCTTTCCTCCGTGTGGCAGACCGATGAAAAGACCCGCGCCGCTCTGACTGAACTGGGCCGCGGTGAGACCTATTACGAGATGAAGCCCGCCGAGGGCGCGCTGTACGATGGCGTGATCGAGATCGATCTGAGCGCCGTCAAGCCCATGATCGCCCTGCCCTTCCACCCCTCCAACGCCTACACCATTGAGGAATTCAAGGCCAACGCCGCCGACCTGCTGCGTCAGGTAGAGAAAGATGCGATGGAGCAGTTGGGTGTCAAGAAGCTGCCCGGCTCCCTGACCGATAAGCTCCGGGACGGCAAGTTCTATGTGGATCAGGGCGTGATCGCCGGCTGCTCGGGCGGCACCTATCAGAACCTGAGGCGCGCGGCCGAGATCATCGGGACCACGCCCATCGGAAGCGACGTGTTCCGTCTGTCCTGCTACGCGGGCAGCATGCCCATCCTGACCGAGCTGACCCGCCAGGGCTATGTGACCAGCCTGATGGCCGCGGGCGCCGACTGGCGTTCCTGCTTCTGCGGCCCCTGCTTCGGCGCGGGCGACACCCCCGCCAACGGGGCGTTCTCCATCCGCCACTCCACCCGCAATTTCCCCAACCGGGAGGGTTCCAAGCCCGGCGACGGGCAGTTGTCCTATGTGGCGCTGATGGACGCCCGTTCCATCGCCGCCACCGCCAAAAACGGCGGCGTGCTCACTGCCGCCGACGAACTGGAAAATCCCCCCGTGGACACGGCGGACGAGCTGTTCCGCTATGACAACTCCGCTTACCGGTCCCGGGTCTACATGGGCGTCGGCAAGCCCCAGCCTGAAGCCGAGCTGATCTACGGCCCCAACATCGCCGACTGGCCCGAGCAGATCGCCCTGCCGGAGGATCTGCTTTTGACCGTGGCTTCCGCCATCTACGATCCCGTGACCACCACCGACGAACTGATCCCCTCCGGTGAGACCTCCTCCTACCGCTCCAATCCCCTGCGGCTGGCCGAGTTCGCGCTTTCCCGCAAGGATCCCGCCTATGTGGGCCGCGCGAAAGAGGTTCTGGCGGTCGAAAAGCTGCGCCGCACCTCCCCCGCCGATCCCGCCGTTTCCGCCGCTCTGGCGGGCCGTGACGCCGCGAAAACCGGCCTGGGCACCTTGGTCATGGCTTTGAAGCCCGGCGACGGCTCCGCCCGGGAGCAGGCCGCCTCCTGCCAGCGTGTGCTGGGCGGCTGCGCGAACATCGCCGCCGAGTACGCCACCAAGCGCTACCGCTCCAACGTAATCAACTGGGGCATGCTGCCCTTCGTGGTCCCCAATGTGGAAGCGCTGAACATCCAGCCCGGCGACCAGCTCTATGTTCCCGGTATCCGCGCCCTGCTGGAGGGCGACGGCGAGAGCATCGACGCCACTTTGATCCAGAACGGCAGAGAGACCGCCGTTGCCCTGACCCTGCCCGGCCTGACCCGGGAGGAACGGGATATCATCCTGACCGGCTGTCTAATCAACTATTACGCTCAGGATCTGTAAAAATCAATATGGCAAAGCAAGGCCGCGTGGAATCTTTCATGCGGCCTTGCTATTGTCGAAAAAGGTCCGCCGCACCGCCCCCACGAGGTGGTACATGTCGCGACATGATGTAGGGGCCGACCTATGTGTCGGCCCGCCCACGCTGAGGTAATTGCCACGTGGCGGCAGGGCCGCCGGGCCGCCCAGGTGTGCGGCCTCTACGATAAAATCGCGAGGTTTGCGGTGTACATGTAGGGGCCGCCGCCCTCGGCGGCCCGCCCACGTTGCGGTAATCGCCGGGTCAGGAGCGGGTTTGGAACGCTCTGCATGGGCATCCGTAAGGCGGCAAAGCCGCCAACGGCTGCCGCACCGCCCCTACGATGCGCGTTGCGGCTTGCATGTAGGGGAGGATAGTATCCTCCCGAAAACGCCGCCATAATCGCCAACTGGAGCGGGAGGCTGATAGCCTCCCCTACATTCATTTTGCCGCCAACGGCCCCCAATGTCTATGCCGCGATGATCGCCAAGTGGCGGCGGGACCGCCGGGCCGCCACGCGGGGCGGCCCCTACGGTGTAAACGCCGCCGACTTTTTTGGCAACCGAAAAGCCCGGGGCGGCTGGGCCGTCCCGGGCTTGTGCTTTGGGGTATGGTTTACTTCGTGACGTTCTCGCAGAAGCGCATGAGGATGGTGGCCACCACAACGCGGGTGGAGGCACCCTGGGGGTCGA
>X355_Hoffmanns_Two_toed_Sloth__coassemble_1923_pt1 | contig 36042 bp, 37 predicted proteins | sample X355_Hoffmanns_Two_toed_Sloth__metabat2_high_PE_003 | metagenome-assembled genome bin X355_Hoffmanns_Two_toed_Sloth | reverse complement strand
TGGGTTTTATGCGGTTCCCACCTCATCTAAACCGTAAATCTATTATACGAGGAGTCATAACGATGTCAAAGAATTTGGGCGTTAAGCCCTACTTGTTCCCTATGCCTACTTATATGATCGGCACATATAACGAAGATCACACGGTTGATGTGATGATGATGGCATGGGGAGGAATTTGTGCCGAAGATATGGTTGCGCTGAATCTGGAAGCAGAACACAAAACAGTGACGAATCTGGAAATCCGAAAAGCGTTTACACTCGCAGTGCCGGGGACAGATACCTTGCGCGAATCGGATTTTTTCGGAATCGCCAGTTCTAGCAAGATGGCAGACAAATTCGAGCGCACCGGACTTCATGCTGTCAAAAGTGAGCGGGTGGACGCACCTGTCATTATCGAATACCCGCTTACCTTGGAATGTGAGGTCGTGGAGATGCAATCCCAGCCCTATGGTTTGCGGGTGCTTGGAAAGATCGTCAATGTGATTGCCGACGAAAAAGTTTTGGATGATGCCGGAAAGATCGATGCCGGGAAACTCCATGCCTTTGCCTTTGACCAAATGAAGAATGGGTACTATGCCATTGGCGAAAAGGTAGGTCAGGCATGGCATAGTGGAGCAGACCTGATAAAAATGCGGTAAAATCCCCAAAATGTTCTAAAGAGAAAAAATAAGGGAAAAATTATGTGCGATCCTGTCCGATCGATCGCACATAAAAAGCCGGGGAAATCGCTCCCCGGCTTTCGTCTTGCTTGTTACATCTCGATCCCCTGGATCGCCGTCTCATACAAGAACTGCTTCAGTTCCCCGGCGTCTCCGGTGTTGTAGTAATCCAGCAGCAGAGCGTTGAATTGCTCCATGTGCTTTTCCGTGATGGTCAGCATCCCGGCCCCGGCTTCCAGCAGAATTTTATTCGCAAGGACAAGGCTGGTCCGCTTGTTTCCGTCCCAAAAGAATTGCCCTCTCGCGCCCCACGCAAAGGCCGTCAGCGCTTTTTCCGTGGCGGTGGCATCCATACTCAGAATTTGTCTAAACTCGCCTCTGACGGCCTCCTGGGCGGGAACAGGGGGGATATAGTCGGTCCCTGAGATCGCCACCCGGCCGGTGCGCAGCTTGCCCCATTCCAGGGCCTCGTTCCGGGCGATATATTCATTGAGCTTGCACCAGTATTCCATCGTCACCGGCTCCCCGATAGTGTCCAGCACATAGCGCCACGCGTCCCGCATATTCAAAATGGCCTGGATGTCATCAAGACGCACATTTGGGACGTTGACGCCCTCCAAGATTGTCTTGGTCTGGGGGAAGGTCACGGCCCGGTTTTCCATCTTCATGCCGCAATACACATTTTCGTCCCACTTCTTCTTTGCCAGAAAGCGGCTCTGTTCTGGCGTCAGATGGTATTTGTCAGCGTAGATCATTGATTTGCCTCTCCGGAACCGCCGCACATGGGACATGCGATCAGGGTAAAGCCAACATCATTGAGCGCCCTTTCCCTCGCCTCACCCATGCTGATGAAGTCGGACAGTTGGTCATAACGGTCAAATGCCTTCTCAAAAGCATCTTCGTCTTTTGGCTTTTTGAATTTTCCCGTTCCATCGCACAAATAGCATTTTTTCTTATTGTTCACCTTCGTTTTCCTCCTTTCTATTTAAATTATACTCCAAAAGTCGATCGCACACAAGATTCATAATAAACTGATGACCGTGCGCAAGACGATTGACTTTGCCAAATACTATAAAAATTGTTTCCGGTGTATTGCATCAGACGCTCAAACAGGCTATGATAAACGAGTACATCCGTGATTTTTGAAAAGGGTATTAATATTATGACCGATTTGTTTGAAAAATCCATCCGCACACTGGAGCTGCCCCGGGTGCTGGAGATGCTCGCCGATCAGGCGGTCACCGAGGAGGGGAAGGAGCGCTGCCTGGCCCTGCGGCCCGACAGCGACGCCGACGAGGTGCAGCGCCGCCTGAAGGAGACCACCGCCGCCTTCCGGATGCTGACCGTCAAAGGCTCGCCCAGCCTGTCGGGGGTCAAGCCGGTCCGCGCCGCCCTCCGGCGGGCGGATATGGGGGGGAGCCTGAACACACGGGAGCTGCTGGACATCGCCGCCGTGCTCCGGGCCGCCCGCGCCGCCCGGGAGTACGGCCTGGACGAGGGGGAAAAGACGGTCATCAGCCACCTGTTTGCCTCCCTGACCGCCAACAAATTGCTGGAGGAGAAAATCACCGCCTCCATCGTGGGGGAAAACGAGATCGCCGACGCCGCCAGCTCCGAGCTGGCCTCCATCCGGCGGCACATCCGGGCCACCGCCTCCAAGGTGCGGGACATTCTCAACAAGCTGCTGTCCTCCAACCAGGCCAAGTATTTGCAGGAGTCCATCGTCACCCAGCGATCGGGGCGCTATGTGGTGCCCGTCAAGTCGGAGCACAAAAACGACGTCCCCGGCCTGGTCCACGACGTGTCCGGCTCGGGCGGCACCTTCTTCATCGAGCCTATGGGCGTGGTGAAGGCCAACAACGAGCTGCGGGAGCTGGAGGCCAAGGAGGAAAAGGAGATCGAGCGCATCCTGGCCGAGCTGTCCGCCGAGTGCGCCCAGTTCAAGGACGACATCGCCCAGAATTATGACTTGATCGTCATGATCGACTGCATCTTCGCCCGTGCCCGGCTGTCCTCCCGGATGCGGGGCATGGAGCCGAAGCTGTCGGCCAAGGGGATGAACCTGCGCAAGGCCCGCCACCCCCTGCTGGACCCGAACAAGGCGGTGGCCAACGACCTGATGCTGGGGGAGGAGTTCGACACCCTGGTGGTCACCGGCCCCAACACCGGCGGCAAGACGGTGACGCTGAAAACCTTCGGCCTGCTGACCCTGATGGCCCAGTGCGGCCTGCACATCCCCGCCGCCGACGGCTCCACCGTACGGGTGTTCTCCCGGGTGCTGGCCGACATCGGCGACGAGCAGTCCATTGCCCAGAACCTGTCCACCTTCTCCTCCCACATGGTGAACATTGTCGGCATTTTGAACGAGTCCGACCACGAGACGCTGATCCTGTTCGACGAGCTGGGGGCGGGTACCGACCCGGTGGAGGGCGCGGCGCTGGCTGCCGCCATTATCGAGTCCGCCCGGGAGATGGGGGCGCTGGTGTGCGCCACCACCCACTACGCCGAGTTGAAGGTGTACGCCATGACCACCCCGGGGGTCCAAAACGCCTCCTGCGAGTTCAATGTGGAGACCCTGGCCCCCACCTACCGGCTGCTGATCGGCATTCCCGGCAAGTCCAACGCCTTCGCCATCTCCCAGCGGCTGGGTCTGCCCGAGTATATCATCCAGAAGGCCGCCGCCCGGCTGGACGCGGAGAACGTCCGTTTTGAGGATGTTCTGACCCAACTGGACGCCCAGCGCCAGGCCATGGAGCAGGAGAAGGAAAAAGCCGCCCGTCTGCGCCGGGAGATGGAGGAGTCCGCCAAGACCGCCCAGGAGTACCGCCGGCGGATCGAGCAGGAGCGGGAGAAGGCGGTGGAGAAGGCCAGGGCCGAGGCCCGGGCCATCATCGAAGAGGCCCGGCGGACGGCGGACGAGACGTTCCGGGAATTGAACGAAATGCGGAAAAAGCAGGCGAAGGAGGCCGACTGGCAGGCGGTCAACGACCAGCGCGCCGGCCTGCGCCACAAGCTGAACGAGGCGGAGAACGCCTTCGGACGGAACGAGGAGGCCCCGCCGCCCCCCACCCGCCCGGCCGCGGCGGGCGACACGGTGGAGCTGGTCAAAATGGGGACCCGGGCCACCGTGCTGTCGGTCAGCAAGGACGGCGTGCTTCAGCTCCAGGCGGGCATTCTGAAGATCACCGCCCGCCAGGACGAGGTGCGGGTGGTGGAAGGAGAGAGCCAGAGCCGGAAGGAGGCCCAAAAATTCATCCAGCGCTCGGAGCGCAAGCTGCGCAGCCTGGGGGCCTCCAGCGAGATCGACCTGCGTGGCATGATGTGCGACGAGGCGGTGAACGCCGCCGAGCTGTTCCTGGACACCGCCATGCTGGCCAAGCTGACCCAGGTGACCATCATCCACGGCAAGGGCACGGGCGCGGTGCGCAAGGCCATCCGGGACTACCTGAAGCGCAGCAAGTATGTGAAGAGCTTCCGCCCCGGCGCCTACGGCGAGGGGGAAGACGGCGTGACCGTGGTGGAGTTGAAATAACCCCCCGTCCGCCTCGCAGAGCAGAAGGAGGCACGCGGGGGAAACAGGGTTGCCCTCGCGAGGCGCGGCTTGGAGCGCAGCGACAGGCTTTCCGCAGAAAGCCTCCGCGCCGTGAGGATGGCGTGACCGTGGTGGAACTCAAATAGGGGATCGCCTGATCCGTGACAATTTTTGTTTAAAATATCATTGACGGGTGGCGGCAAATTTGGTATCCTATAGACAAGAAAATGCCCTGCCAACACATTACATGAGGAGAAATGCTTTATGTATATGAAAGAAGCCGTTGTGAACAATCAAGTCGGCCTGCACGCGAGACCCGCCACCTTCTTTATCCAAAAGGCCAACGAGTACAAAAGCTCCATCTGGGTGGAAAAGGACGAGCGCCGGGTCAACGCCAAGAGTCTGCTGGGCGTGCTCTCCCTCGGCATTGTGAAGGGGACCGCCATCACCCTGATCGCGGACGGCTCTGACGAGCAGGAAGCGGTTGACGCTCTGGTAGAACTGATCTCCAACAATTTCTCCGAGTAAGACGGTACGAAAAAAGCGCCGCGCCATTGGGCGCGGCGTTTTTTCATAGCGGGACAAGCTCCCTAAATTAAACTTCCTGTCAAGGAGGAATTATGGCCGAATTCAAAGACCGCCTTCGCCTTTTGCGGAAAGAGCGGAATATGACATAGAAGGAATTGGGCGAACTGCTGGAAGTTTCCGAGCGAAATGTTCGTTTTTATGAGTCCGGGCGGCATTACCCGGATTTTAAAGGTCTTCTGAAACTGGGCGAATATTTCAACGTCTCTCTGGACTACCTGGTAGGTTGGTCGGAAGACCGCGCCCGGCGGTAAAACGGTCGGCGGTATCCTTCGGGCGGGGGTGGAACACGCCCGGCTGCGAAGGCGGTACATGCGGCGGGCTGAATGTAGGGGAGGATAGCATCCTCCCGGAAACCCCGCGATGACCGCCGACCGGAGCGGGAGGCTGATAGCCTACCCTACATTCATGCTGCAAACCTTCCGGGTATTTCACAGGGCAATATTTTTTCAACTACGTGCTGATTAAGGAGACTCCCATGACCTTCGACGAACTGAAAGACAAGGCCCACAGCCTCCCGCTGAAGCCCGGCGTCTATATCATGCAGGACGCCAAAAACGAGGTCATCTACGTGGGTAAGGCCAAGGCGTTGAAAAACCGGGTCTCCCAGTATTTCGCCAACCTGGCCTCCCATACGGAGAAGACCCGGGCCATGGTGGCCCAGATCGACCACTTCGACGTGATCATCGCGGACTCGGAGTTCGAGGCCCTGGTGCTGGAAAACTCCCTGATCAAGCGCCACAAGCCCCACTATAACATTCTTTTGAAGGACGACAAGGGCTACCCCTACATCCGCCTGGCGGTGAAGGAGGAGTACCCCCGCTTCTCCCTGGCCAACCGCGCCGCCGACGACGGGGCGCGCTACTTCGGCCCCTACGGGGGCCGGGGGGCCACTTGGGATATCGTGGACGCCCTGCGCACCGCCCTGAAGCTGGCCTCCTGCAACAAAAAGTTCCCCCGAGACATCGGCAAGGAGCGCCCCTGCCTGAACTACCACCTGGGCAAGTGCGCGGGCTGGTGCCGTCCAGAGATGCCCCCGGAGCAGTACCGGGAGGCCATGGACCAGACCGTCCGTCTGCTGGAGGGCAAATTTCAGGAGGTGGGGGACGAGCTGCTGGCTGAGATGGAGCGGGCGGCGGAGGAGCTGCGCTTCGAGCGGGCCGCCGAGCTGCGGGACCGCTACAAGGCCATCGAGCTGCTGGGGAAGCGGCAGAAGGTGCTGGCCGGTTCCCTGGCCGACACCGACGTGGTGGGCTTTCACCGGGGCGAGGCCAAAAGCTGCTTTGTGGTGCTCCACTTTGTGGACGGTGAGCTGGCCGCCAAGGACTGGGAACTGATGGAGCCCCCCATGGAGGAGGACGACGCCGAGGCCGTCTCCGCCCTGGTGCGCCAGTATTACGCCCCCCGCAATCAGTTTCCCAAACAGATTTTGCTGCCCTGTGAGATTGAGGACGAGGTCCCCCTGGCCCGGATGCTGTCGGAAACCGCGCAGCGCCGGGTGAACCTGGTCACCCCCCAGCGGGGGGCCAAGCTGGACCTGATCAAGCTGGCCCGCACCAACGCCGTGGAGGAGGTGGAGCGGGCCACCACCCGCCAGGAGCGCACCAACAAGCTGCTGGAGGCCCTGGGCAGGCTGCTGGGGCTGGAGGAAGCGCCCCGCAGGATCGAGGCATACGACATCTCCAACACGGGCGCGGACGATATCGTGGCCTCCATGACCGTCTTTGTGGACGGCAAGCCCCGCAAGCGGGACTACAAGCATTTCAAGCTGAAGGACATGACCGGCCCGGACGACTACGCCTCCATGGCCCAGGTCATCACCCGGCGGTTCACCCATTACAAAAACGGGGACGACAACTGGAGCGAGCGCCCCGACCTGCTGTTGATCGACGGCGGCTCGGTCCACGCGAACACCGCCCTGACCGCACTGCGGGAATTGGATCTGTATATTCCCGCCTTCGGCATGGTCAAGGACGACCGCCACCGCACCCGCGCCCTGGCCGCCCCCGACGGGCGGGAGATCGGCATCCGGCAGAACCAGGCGCTGTTCGCCCTGATCGGCACCATCCAGGAGGAGACCCACCGCTTTGCCATCGAGTTCAACCGCGCCCAGCACGCCAAGCGGGTGAAGGGCTCGGTGCTGGACGGCATCCCCGGCGTAGGCCCCAAGCGCCGGGCAGAGCTGCTGAAACACTTCAAAAGCGTGAAAAATATCAAAGCGTCCTCCCTGGCCGAACTGGAGGAGGTCGTGGACAAGCGCACCGCCAGTGCGGTGTATGAGTATTTTCTGCCTAAGGCTGAGGAACCGGGAGACTAAAACCATGGACAAGCGGAACATTATGATCACAGCGGCGCTCCTGAGCGTCCTGCTGTTGGCGGGATGCACGTCCGGGGAACCGACGCCGGGTATCACCGACCCCGCGCCGGCCCAAACAGAGGAAACTCCCGCCGCGCCGGCCGCCCCGACCCCGGGGCTGACAATAGACGACTTTATTGTGGACGATACTCATGACGCGTTCTTGGTAGATACCGGGGGAAGTCTGGGGCGGTTGTGGGTTATGGTGGATAAGGTCGAAGAGGGGCTGGAGTTTTCGGTATGGAATGCGGAGAACCGGACAAAGCCATGTCAAACCTTTACAACGGAAGGCTTTGACATGAGCCATTTCAGCCTGGTGGCAGACGCCAATTTTGACGGGTATCCGGACTTCGGATATGCCTGCTCCGTGGGCGCGGCTAATAATTATTATCAGTTCTGGTTGTGGGACGAGGAACAGGGACTCTTTGTGGAGGCACCTGAACTTGCCGATGTATGCAGCCCTCAATTCGATGAAGAGACTCAGACGATATCCGCCTATACCCACAAAAGCGCTATGTCGGGCGTTACCAGTCTCTACCGCTGGGAGGATGGGAAGCTGGTCTGTATCCGCCAAATCGACATTAGGTATCCGTCAGAGGACGGTATTCAGGAGCTGGTGGTGTCCGAGCGGATCGACGGTACATTGACTGAGGTGTACCGCACCTCCTTTTCTTGGGACACGGACGCTATTTTTAAAGAGGCTGAGCGCTGGCAGGACCTGGGCTACCACGGAGAAGATCAATAGAGAGCAGCCGGGAAAGCAGGAGAGCGCCCGGCAAATATCCCATAATTTAAGGGAAGGATGATACTATGCGCGTCATTTCCGGCACGGCCCGGGGCCGTAAACTGAAGGAGCCGCCCAATATGGGCACCCGCCCCACCACCGACCAGGTGAAGGAGGCCGTGTTCAATATCATCCAGTTCGACGTGGAGGGGCGGCGGGTGCTGGATCTGTTCGCCGGCACCGGGCAGATGGGCATCGAGGCCCTGTCCCGTGGGGCGAGAGAAGCCGTCTTGGTGGACCTGTCGCCGGTGGCCGCGGGCATCGTCCGTCAGAATCTGGCCACGACCGGCTTTACCGGCTCCGCCCGGGTGGTGCAGAGCGACTGGCGGGCCTTTCTCAGCGCCTGCCGGGAGAAATTCGACCTGATCTTTCTCGATCCGCCCTACAAGGAAACCATGCTGGAAAATGCGCTGGAAGCCATCGCGGCGATTGACATCTTGTCGGAACATGGTATAATAATCTGCGAAAGTCCGCGGGAGAAGGAACTGCCTGATCTCGCGGCGCCCTATGAAAAGGGAAGAGACTACAGGTACGGCAAGATCAAGGTAACGCTGTATCACAGAACGGTGTGACAATAGAATGAAAACTGCCATCTATCCCGGCAGCTTTGACCCTGTGACCCTGGGTCATCTGAACGTGATCAAGCGCGCGGCGCAGGCATTTGACAAGCTGATCGTCAGCGTCATGGTCAACTCCAGCAAGCAGGGACTGTTTACCCCCGAGGAGCGGGTGGAGCTGATTCGACGTGTGACAAGAAACCTGCGCAATGTAGAAGTGGAGTGCTCCAGCGAGCTGCTGGCCGACTACGCCCGGCGCAAAGGCTCCCGGGTGGTGGTGAAAGGTCTGCGGGCGGTCTCCGACTACGAAAAGGAGGTCCAGATGGCCATCATCAACCGCAAGCTCTACCCCAATCTGGACACCTTTTTTATCCCCTCCAGTGAGAAGTATACGTATTTAAGCTCCAGCGTGGTCAAGGAGATGGCCCGGTACGGAGCCGACCTGTCCGATTTTGTCCCCAGGGAAATCATTGCCGACGTAAACGCCAAGTTTCAAAAAAGTAAGGAGGAAGCCTAATGGCCAGCGGAGTGGAAGAATTACTGGACATCCTGTATGAGATGATCGACGAGGCGAAGGGCGTGCCCTTAAGCTCGGACAAGTGCATGGTCGAGCGCGACCGGGCGCTGGACCTGCTGGACGATATTCGCGCCCAGTTCCCCATGGAGCTGAAGGAGGCCAAGAAGCTGCTGGCCAACCGGAACGAGTATATCAATTCCGCCAAGCGTGAGGCGGAGAACATCAAGAAGCAGGCCCAGGAGGAGGCCCGCCAGATGGTGGCGGAGGATCAGCTTCTCAGCCAGGCCCGCCAGAAGAGCAGCGAGATGATCCGGGTGGCCGAGGAGCGCAGCCGGGAGCTGCGCCGGGCGGCCAACGAGTACTGTGAGGACGCCCTGCGCCGCACCGAGGAGGCCGTGGCCGAGGCGGTGGAGGAGATCCGCCAGTCCCGCGCCCGGTTCCGCGCCGCCGCCGGGCAGTCCGTCCAGAGCAGCGGCCGCCAGGTCTACGACGCCGCGGCGGACGAGGACTGATCCGGTTCTCGGGAAAGGAAAACAGGGGCCGGCCCAAACTCCGTGTGAGCTTGGGCCGGCCCCTGTGCGTTTTGGGGAACGGGCGCGCGGCCCCTTTCCGCAGATCCGCACGGACCGGGAGAGCAAGGATTTTTTACCATTGACAGGTGTGATATAATAGTCGAAAAGCGTCGGGTTAAGGGGCCGGCGCTTTTATTTCACGTAAATGCCGGGGGAACAAGTCATGGAAAATTTAAATTATAAGGAAGTAAAGCGGTCGTCGGGCGCGCGGGTCCGGCGGCTCCTGCCTGCGTTATATCTCGCGGCATTTTTTGTGTTCGAGGAGCTGGCCCTTCAACTGCTGGTCTATGGGGGCTTCACCGCCCGGACGGGCTACGCCGCCGCCTACGGGGCGGCGGCGGGGGTGCTGCTGTGGCTGCTCTCCTCCCTGGGAGGAAAGTACCTGAACCGGGTGATCGCCCTGGCGGGCGTCCTCCTGGGGACGGCGCTGTTCAGCGTGCAGTACGTCTACCATTCGGTGTTCGGCAATTTTATGTCGCTGGGCCAGGTGAGCATGGGCGGCGACGTGCTGTCCAACTTCCGGGAGCAGTTATTTTACGGCATCCGTCAGGCGGCCGGGCCGCTGGCGGTGCTGATCGCGCCGCTGGCGCTGACGGCGGCGCTGCTGTTCACCGGCGTGCTGGAGCTGCGGCGCGTGAACCGCTGGCGGGTCCTGGCGGCGGTGCTGGCCTTCGCCGCGCTGCACGGCGGCGCTTACGCCGTGATGCGTACCACCGACCAGGGGGCGTACTCCGTGTACCGCGTTTACACCGGCGCCAACACGTCGGTGGACACCAGCGTGCGCAGCGTGGGCCTGCTGGCCACCGCGAGGCAGGAGGCCCGCTTTCTGCTGCTGGGCACGTCGCAGGCGGCGGGCGGCTATCAGATCGTCGAGGGGGAGGAAGGGACCTATTCCCCCAATGACTATAACGTGCTGGATCTGGATTTCACGGCGCTGGCCGAGAGCACGGACGACGAGACCCTGAAGCGGCTGGACGAGTACATGGCCTCCGCCGCGCCCACGGCGAAAAACCGCTATACCGGAATGCTGAGGGGGTACAACCTGATCACCATCTGCGCCGAGTCCTTTTCGCCCTACCTGATCGACCCGGAGCGGACGCCCGCGCTGTATCAGTTGAGCACCAACGGCTTTGTGTTTGAAAACTATTACGGCACCTTCGGCAGCGTGACCACCGACGGGGAATACACCATGTGCATGGGCTTGTTCCCCGACGCCTCCCGGGACAAGTACCAGGCCAGCTTCCGCCAGACGGTGGGCCACGCGCTGCCCTTCTGCCTGGGCAACGCCTTCCGGGCGCAGGGGGTGGGCACCTGGGCGTATCACAACTACTACGGCGAATACTACGGACGGGAGTATACCCACAGCAACATGGGCTATGTGTTCCAAACGCCCAGCTCGGGCCTGGATATGGAAGTACAGTGGCCGTCCTCCGACCTGGAGATGATGATGGCCTCCGTGGACGACTATCTGGGATCGGGGGAGCAGTTCCATGCCTATTACATGACCTTCAGCGGCCACTACCAGTACGATTGGGACAACCCCATGAGCGCCAAAAACAGGGCGATGGCCGAGGACCTGCCCTACAGCGAGACGGTACAGGCGTACATCGCCTGCAATCAGGAACTGGAGTATGCCCTGGAGTACCTGATGCAGCGGCTGGAGGAGGCGGGCGCGGCCGACCGGACGGTGATCGTGCTGACCAACGACCACTACCCATACGGGCTGACCGAGGAGGAGTACAACGAGCTGGCGGGCCGCGAGGTGGACACCGTCTTTGAGCGCTACCGCAATTCTTTTCTCTGCTATGTGCCCGGGCTCAAGCAGGCGGTCCCGGTGGACGCCTACTGCAGCACCGAGGATATCCTGCCCACTCTGCTGAACCTGTTCGGCCTGTCCTATGACTCCCGCCTGCTGGCGGGCCGGGACGTGCTGGCGGACGGACTGCACATGGCGGTGCTGTCCGACCAGAGCATTCTGACCGACCGCTTCCGCTTCGACGCGGCCGCCAACGCGGTGACCTGGACAGGGGAGGAGGACCCGGAACTGCTGGAGCGGTGCCAGGTATTGGTGCAGAACCGCTTTCAGGTCTCCGCGGATATCCTGAACAGCGACTACTACCGCCATGTACTGCCCGACTACGTCCAACCGGACGTGCCCCAGACGGCCCAATGCCCCTTTGAGGATCTGGACTACCTGAACGGCTATTACAAGCCCATGATCCTGTCCCTCTACGAGCAGGGCTACGCCGACCCGGTCTCCGGGACGCAGTTCGGCCTGCTGCTGCCGTGCACGCCGGGAGAATTCGTGGAGACGCTGTACCGCGTGGAGGGCAGGCCCGCCGCCGGCGGAACGCCGGCCTATTCCAACCTGACGGAGGAGTATCCCTATTTCGCGGCGGTGCAGTGGGCCTATGAGAACGGGCTGCTGCCCGATTGGGGCGGCGAGCTGCCTCTGGAGGAGGGGATCACCCGCAGGGACGCGGCCTGGATCCTGTACCGCTACGCCGACTATCTGGGGGAGGACGTCTCTGTGGATGCCGCCCAACTGGCCCTGGACCGGGCGGACTATCCCGGCTTCACGGCGGAGGAGTTGGCCGCGCTGCGCTGGTGCTATGAGCAGCGGCTCCTGGTGGGCGACGGCACCTGGGAGGGCCTGATGGGCATGAGCCTGGGTTCCCTGGAGCGGCTGAACGGCTTCCAGGTGATCCACCTGTTTTTGGAGCAGACGTGACCCAAGCCGCTGAAAGCGAAACCAAGGGAAAGCAGACACTGATTTTTTTCAGTGTCTGCTTTTATTTCGCCGCTGCGGCGGCGAAACTACGCAGCATAAGTTCAGCAGCCGAAATCAAAGATTTCGTGCTTCACTTATCTACGAGGTTTTTTGACGGCCTGAAGCAGACACTGTTTTTTCAGTGCCTGCTTTCTTTTTTTGTTGACAAACGACCGTATTACTTGTATAATACAGTTGGAAACCGTATCACTCGACTAACACAGTTGCCTGTGAAATGGAGCGTGAAGCTGCCATGATCTCTTTTGACAGCTTTGTCATGGAAGATGGAATGCCCATCTACTTACAAATACTCCTGTTTCTGAAACGGGGAGTCATCGCGGGGACGGTGGCCGACGGCGACGAGCTGCCGTCCCGCCGGGTGCTGTCCGCTCTGCTGGGGGTCAATCCCAACACCGTGCAGAAGGCGTACCGCATCCTGGAGGAGGAGGGCCTGATCCAGTCCCGTTCGGGCGCGAAAAGCTGCATGGTGCTGGACCGGGAGACCGTGGAGCGGGTCCGGTCGGAGCTGCTGGAGCATGACGCGGGCCGGATCGTCAGCGCCATGCGGCAGATGGGCCTGAGCAAGGAAGAGGCCGTGGCCCTGATCGAGAAATACTGGGAATGAGGGGAATGCCATGAAAAAACATCTGTCTGTCCTGATGCTGATGGCGCGCAGTACGATCTACAAGATACTCGCCCTGCTGGTCCTGATGGCCGCCGGGGAGAGCGCTCTGTACTGCTTTACTATGTCCGACCTGGCCGGCCGCGGGGAGGACGGCGGGTTCAGTCTGGAGCTGGTGCTCGGGCAAAGCCGCATCGCGTGGGTGTTTGGGGCCTGCTTCCTGCTGCTGACCGCCCTGCTGGTCATGACGGGCTGCGAGGGGAAGAGCAAGTGCGGTTACACCCTGCGGCGTTTATCCGTCTCCGAGCGCTGGGTGTTTCTCTGGCAGAGCGTTTACAACATCCTCTGCTATCTGCTCCTGTGGGCGGTGCAGATTTTGACCGCCGTCGCCCTGTGCCGCCTGTACGAGGCGAAGGCCGCGCCGCAGTTTGTCAGCGGCCAGACGGTATTTCTGGCCTTCTACCGCAGCAATTTCCTGCACTCGCTGCTGCCCCTTGAGGACGTGAGGGTCTGGATGTGCAACGGGCTTCTCGCGGCCGGACTGGGAATCTGCGCGGCCCGGTATCCCATGGCCCAGCGCCGGGGCGGCCGCTTTACCGAACTGTTCCTCCTGGCCTGCGCCGCGGTCATACTGTTTTCCCGGGGGATCGGCGCGGAGGGCAGTTCCCTTGCGCTGGCCCTCCTTGCCGCGTCCTGTACCGGAGTCGCGCTGGCGTTTGCGTTGAGAAAGGAGGGGGAATATGAAGATTGACCTTGCCCGCTATGTCCCGCCCGGATCGGACCTGAAACCGGAAACGCGGGTCTTCGGCTGGGGGATGGCCCTTTCCACCTTGTTCAGCATGGTGTTTTTGGCCGAGTTGTTCCATGAGCGCGCTGATCTTTACCGGAAGGCCGGCTCAGAAATGATCCTGAAGACGGGTGCGTTCATGCCGGACTTTGTGGAGATCCTGCACCCGTTCCTGCTGGGCTTCCCCATCCTGGCCCTGTGCATGGCCGCTTTTATCCCGGTCCACTATGCCTGCTTTTACCGGGACAGCAAGAGCATCTATCTGATGCGTCGCCTGCCCAGCCGCTGGGAACTGCACCGCCGCTGCCTGACTGTGCCGATGTGCGCCGTACTGTGCTGCCTGGCTGCCGCCCTGGTCCTGCTGCTCATTTACTTCGCGGTCTACATGCTGGCCACCCCGGAAAACTGCCTGCGGCCCGGCCAATGGCAGAAGATATGGAGCGTGAGAATATGATCGAATTGAAAAACGTGACCAAAAGCTATTCCGGGAAGAAAGCCCTTCAGGACGTCAGCCTGCGGCTGCCCCGGGGCGAGATCGTGGGCCTGTTCGGGGAGAACGGCGCGGGGAAGACCACCCTGATGAAATCCATCCTGGGGTTCATCTCCTATAGAGGAGAGATCACTCTGGACGGCGCGCCCATCACCCGGGCCAATATCGCCCGCATCTCCTTTGCCACCAGCGAGCACTCCTTTTTCCCCAACCTGACGCCCCAGGGGCACAGGGAGTTTTACGCCGAGCACTTCCCCCGGTTTTCCCAAAAGCGCTTTCAGGGTCTGATGGAGTTTTTCGAGCTGCCCATGCACAAGGCGCTGCGGGGCTTCTCCACCGGCCAGAAGAACCAGTTTGAGGTGATCTTGGCCCTGTGCCAGGGGGCGGACTACATTCTTATGGACGAACCCTTCGCGGGCAACGATATTTTTAACCGGGAGGATTTCTACAAGGTGCTTCTGGGTATTCTGGAGCCGCGCGAGACCGTGCTGCTGTCCACCCACCTGATCGAGGAGGTGTCCGGGTTTATCGGCCGGGCCGTCCTGATCCGCAAGGGGCAGATCGTGGGCGACGTGTCCATGGCGGAACTGGAGGAGTCCGGGCGCGGCCTGATGGATTACATCAAGGAGACCTACCACTACCGCCCGGACCGCGTCAGCAAGGCGCTGGATGAGCTGACCGGGGAAGAGGAGGGGTGAGCTGTGCGGAAAGCCGCGATTTTAACGGCGCTGCTTCTGGTCCTGTCCATCGGCGGGGTCTGTGTTGCCGCCTCGGGCGTGTACGAAGCCCGTGACCAGGTGGTGCTGACGGAAACCGTCGTCTACGGCGACCGGGCGGCGGCCAATGGGCTGACGGTGGGGTTGAACATCACCTGCGCCGATCATTTGTTTTGGGATACGACCTGCACGCTGGATGCACAGATACAGACGCGGACCGAATATTCCTTTTCCTCGTCCGAGGTGAGCAAACCGAGGCCCCGTGTATACAGCGGTATTTCCTTGGATGCGACGTCGGGATCGGAGCTGGCCAAGCTGGAGTTGTACAACTCTCTGGAACCCGGCGAGGAAAAGAGCGCGGTCATTTATCTGAAGGACTACATGGACTATTATCCCATTTCCGTGTCACTGGATCTTCCCGGCATAACTCAGGGCATAGAGGGAAGCGATGTGCCCGATTGGGATCCGAACGAGGGTACTTCCTACTACGCCCTCTTAAAGATCCGGGACTATTTCAAGATTCCTGTCTTGGAAGAGGAATGCTATAAGATATCTGTTTGGAAGGGGGAGGGCAACAATGGGTCCTACTCCAGCAGAACGGATTTCTCATCAGAAAGCGACCATTTCAGCATGAAGACGTTCAGCGTCCCGACCGGCGACGCCTGCTATTTTACCTTCGACGCTCATACCTGGAACGGAAAGCTGGTGGACCTCCATGAGATCCCCGGCGGCTACGGTATTTACCGCCTGCCCTACCAGGCGGACGAAGTGGACGCGGACGCGCTGGAAATGGTCTATCCCCTGGATCCGGAGATCAAGCTGTTGGGGTTATTTTCCAATGAGGACCAGACCAGGCTGCTGCTGCACGCCGTGGAAAACGGCAAATATATTCTGACGGTCATTGACCTGGACGGCATGACCACCCTGCAAAAGCTGGAGATCGCCGAGTGGCCGGAGGATCAAGGGTGGCAGCTTTACAGCGGCGATGGCTGTATGGCGGTCCTGCTGTCCCGGGAACAGGAACTGGCGGTGATCGCGGAGACAGACGACGGCGATTATGAACTGTGGTATATGGGTGACGCTTGGCCTGACGAACTGGGCAGCTTCCCGTTCCGGTGGGAACCTGTTCTGACTTTTGACGGGGAGCGGCTTGCGTTTGCCGACTTCCTGACCAATGAATATGGGTATTATGATTATTACACTTGTGATTTCGCGCTGGCGGTCTATGAGCCGTCAGGGCTGGCGTACTATGGGGAATACGGGAACAGCCTGAATACGGGAAAGGATGCGTCCGGTAATCACCGCTGCCGAGGCTGTTATTATGATCCCCTGACGGTCAGTTGGGCGGCGGAGGATCAAAATTGAAACAGCCCCCTTTTGTACCGCGGTACAAAAGGGGGCTTCCAGCTTGTCAAAAACCTCGTAGAGTTTCGCTGCCGCAGCGGGCCGCATTTAACGGAAATTCAGGCCAAAGAGAAAAAGAACCAGCTCCGCAATGGTGAGGACGATCCACCCGATCCACCGGGAGAACAGTTCCCAGTCGGAGGGCTCGGCATCCTCCGGGTACCGGATGCGGAAGCGCAGGTTCCAGCGGAACAGGGCGTCGGCGTACAGGACGGACGCGGCGTTGAGCACGCAAAAAAGCGCGCCCAGAAGAAAAATGCCGAAGGATCCCCGCTGGACCACGTTGGGTTCCAGAGCCAGCCGGAGGATGGTGGTGACGCCGGGAGTATAGCCGGCCGCTGTTTTGGGACTGCCCACGCCCCCGATCAGTATATAAGAGTCGGGGTCGTCAAGGCCGGGGATATAGTTCTCGCCGTTTTCATCGAACAGGGGGAACGTATGGTTGCCCACCATATAGCCGCCCCGGAACAGCATGGTGTCCCCGTCCCATACTTCGATCCCGGTCAGCCGACCGGCAAACGCGCTGCTGTTGGAAACGGCGGTGGGGTCGAACACGATGCTGTAGGGGCCGTATTGGGCGTCGCCCCAAGCGTATTCCACCACCGGGCCGGGAGAGACGGTGAACACGGCTGTTTGGCCGTCGATCCTGCCGGAGTAGGTTGTGACCTCGCCGCTGGCGCGGCAGTGCAGGTACTCGCCACGGTAGGTGATGACCTGCTGGCGGCCCAGGGTGCAGTACAGGATCAGAAACAGCAGGATCAGAAAGGCTTGGATGAAGACCATGGCCCGTTGGGGCCAGGTCAGGTCGAGCCACTTTTGCTTCATGACGGCATACCCTCCCTTTTAGATCTCAGTATAACATGAAGGAGGAAGCCCCGTCAAACGACAAAAAGCTGCAAATGGGACATCCCGTCCCCCTCATATACTTTCCTGTGTGGGAGGTGTACGAGATGTCCAAATTGCTATCCCGCAAAGGGGCGCGGGACATTTTGCTGGGGTTGGCGCTGCTGGCGGCCACCCTGGCGCTGATGCTCTGGCCGCAGCAGTCCATGGAGGCGGCGAAGGCCGGCCTGCAGCTTTGCTATAACGTGATCATTCCCTCCCTGTTTCCCTTCTTCGTCCTGTCCACCCTGGTGGTGGAGTTGGGGCTGGCGGGCTATGTGGGCCGGGCGCTGGAGGGGGTCATGCGCCCGCTGTTCAACGTGCCCGGCTCCTGCGCCTCCGCCGTGGCCCTGGGCTTTATCGGCGGCTACCCCGTGGGCGCGCGGACGGCCATTTCCCTGTACGAAAAGGGCATGTGCACCAGGACCGAGGCCGAGCGCCTGCTGGCCTTCTGCAACAACTCTGGCCCCGCCTTTATCCTGGGCGTGGTGGGGGCGGGCGTGTTCGCCAGCAGCCGGGTGGGCGTGCTGCTCTACCTGGCCCACGCCGCCGCCTCCCTGTGCATCGGACTGCTGTTCCGCTTCTACAAGCGGGGGGAGAAAGGGGAGGGGGAGGGAGCGCGCCTGAGCTTCCGGACCCAGCGTCTCAGCGCGGCCTTTACCGGCTCGGTGAAGGATTCCTTTCTCAGCACCCTGAATATCTGCGCCTTCGTGGTGTTCTTCACCGTGGTCATCCGGATGCTGGTCGTTTCAGGGGCGCTGCCCGCCCTGGCGGGGGCGCTGAGCGCCCTGCTGTCCCCTCTGGGCCTGACGGAGCAGTGGGGGGAGCGGCTGCTGACCGGCGTGCTGGAGATCTCCTCGGGGGTGTGGTCCCTGTCGGGGGATGGCTCGCTGACCGGGCGGCTGTCCATGGCGGCCTTCATGCTGGGCTGGGCGGGTATCTCGGTCCACAGTCAGGTGCTCTCCTTCCTGGGGGGCAGCGGCCTGTCGGTGCGCACCTACCTGATCGGCAAGATGCTCCACGGCGGGCTGTCCGCTCTGTTCGTGGGCGGGCTGGTCCGGTTGTTCCCTTTGAAGGCCGAGGTGTCGGTTTACCTGGCCGAGCAGGTGGAGGGCATCGCCTCCCTGGATTTTTCCACCGCTCTGACCGTCTCCACCGTGACCGCCTGGGTGGTCTGGCTGGCTTTTTTTGCCGTGGCCGCCCGAACGGTGAGAAAAACCAGTGGAAAAGTGCGCAAAGGTGTAGTATAATATCAATGATTTGATGATTCTGACAACGAGGGGGTCGCTTCATGCTGTTCACCAAGAAGATCGAGCCGCGCTGCGCCTACTGCCAGCGGGGGACGGCCCTGGACGAGGAACAGGTGATCTGCCCGAAGCGGGGCGTCATGTCCGCGGGCGGGCACTGCCGCGCCTTCCGGTACGACCCGCTGAAGCGGGTGCCCCCCAAGCCCGCGGTGCTGGAGCTGGGGAAGCTGAAGGACGAGGATTTTGTGCTTTGAGCAAAACAAGACCGGGCGGGCCGATCATCGGCCCGCCCGGTTTTATGATCAGGGGGTCGTCCCCTCCGCCTGAAGGTCACCCTCCGCACCCAGAATGGTGTGGCAGTCGTTCAGTGCCTTTTGCAGCTTCTGGTAGACGGCGTCGGTGACAGTGGTCTTGTCGCCGCTCTCATACTCCGCCATGGCGGCGTACACGTCCAGCAGCACCATGCGCTCGCCGTTGATCTTCTGGCCCTTGTTCAGCATGTAGAAGGGGACGTAGCTGACGCCCTCCACCGTGGTCTCGCCGGTCACCAGGTCCTTTTTCAGCTCCAGGTTCAACAGCACCGTGGTGTCGGTGTACTCATAGACCTGGGAGGAGATGAAATTGCCCAGGGAATAGCACACAAAACCGGTGTTGCCCGCCTCGGTGGTGACAAATTCGTAGGGTTCCAGCACATGGGGATGGCCGCCCAGCACCAGGTCGGCCCCCAGGTCGATCATGGTTTGCGCCATCTGCTGCTGATAGGCGTTGGGCTTGAGCTGGTACTCGATGCCCCAGTGCATGATCACGGCAATCAGGTCGCAGTCCAGCGCCCGGGCGGCGGCCATGTCGGCCTCCAGCAGGGCGGTGTCCGGGGTGTACATGGTGGTGGTGTAGTCGGTGTTGAACAGGTTGATGCAGTATTCCTTGCCCGAGGGGGCGGGGATGCCGTTGGTGCCGTAGGTGTAGGCCAGAACGGCGATGGAGATGCCGCCGCAGTCGGCCACCACGATGCCGTGGTTCTCATCCCGCTCCTCCTGAGTGCGGTAGGTGCCCACATGGGGCAGACCAATCTCGTCCAGCACATCCAGGGTGCGGCTGAGACCGGAAAAGCCCTTGTCCAAAGAGTGGTTGTTGGTGGTGGACAGCAGGTCGAAGCCCATGTCCTTCAGGGCATAGCCCAGGGCGTCCGGGGTGTTGAAGGCGGGATAGCCCGAGTAGTTGGGACCGCCGGAAAAGGTGGTCTCCAGATTGGCGATGGCCAGATCGGCCCGCTCCACCCAGGGCTTGGCGTAGCGGAGCATGGGGGAGTAGTCATATTCCCCGGTCTCGGCCACATAGGCGTCATTGGTCTGGGGCATATGGCTCATAACGTCCCCGGCCACCGTCAGGGTGGCGGTGATCGGCTCGGGCGGCGGCGTGGGGGTGGGAGTCGGCGTCGGCTCGGGGGTCGCGGCGGCGTCCGGAGTGGGGGAGACGGGCGTGTCCGTGTTTACACTGGCGGGCGCACACCCGGCCAGCAGGGCCAGGATCAGCAGAAGCGGAAGCAGCTTTCGCATAGGATCGACCTCATTTTCTAAAATCTGCCCATCATTATAACCGATTTTCCTTGAATTCTCAATGAAAAACAGATAGGATAAGAAAAACGTAAGAAAAGGGGGGAGCATATGCTGCGTGTGTTTGTGGGAGAGGGGGACGCCTACGCCCTGCTGGCCCGTGCGGTCAGGGAGGTCTGGGGGATGGACGCCTTGCCCGGGATCGCCCGCCTGCCCGGCGGAAAGCCTGTGTTCCCGGACCACCCGGACCGGCATTTCAGCCTGTCCCACAGCGGCCCGCTGGCCCTGTGCGCCCTGTCTGACCGCCCCGTGGGGGCGGATATCGAGGTGATCCGCCCCCGGAGCGCGGGGCTGCCCGCCTATGTCTACAAGGGCGCGGAGTATGAGCGCTTTTTATCCCTGGGCGGGGACTGGAGCGCCTTTTACACCCTCTGGACGGAGACGGAGAGCATTCTGAAATACACCGGCGAGGGCCTAAAGGCCCTGCGGCGCGCGGCGCTCCCGGAGGGGTGCGTTCTCACCAACCTGTCCGGCGAGGACTGGCGGGGCGCGGTGTGCGGCCGGGAAAAGACAGCAATTCTTTATGAGAATTTAAAAAAACCTTAATCACCCCCCTACTTTCAACTTAAGAACCTCCCGCTATACTTTTCTCAGAAAGTACGGCGGGAGGTTTTTGTATGGAGATTCTGATTTTGACCGGAAAGTTTGGCATGGGCCACTGGTCGGCGTCCCAGGCGCTGCGGGAAGAGCTGCTGGCCGCCTTCCCGGATGCCGGGATCGACGTGGAGGACTTCTTCTCCTACGCCGTGCCCGGCGCGTCGGAGACGGTGTACAAGGCGTTTTCCCTGCTGGTCACCTACGGCGGGGGGCTGTACAACACGGTGTACCGGCACACGGCGGACGCCCCGGCGGACCGGGTGCCGGTGTATGCCCTGCCCCTGTCGGAGAAACTGGCCGAGCTGCTGGAGAAGCGCCGCCCCAACGCGGTCATCGCCACCCATCCGGTGTGTGCCCAGTTGATCTCCCGGTACAAGGAAAAGTCGGGCAGCGCCCTGCCGCTGGTCACCTGCATCACCGACCTGACCGCCCATTCCGAATGGCTGTCCGACCGCTGCGACTGCTACCTGGTGGGCTGCCCCGCCCTGCGGCGGGAGCTGATGGACAAGGGCGTGGAGGGAGACAGGATTCTGGTCACCGGCATTCCCGTGCGCGCTGCTTTCCGCCAGGGAAAGGTCCGTGACGCGGGGCGGGAGCGCCGCCTGCTGGTCATGGGCGGCGGCCTTGGGCTGATGCCCCGGCAGGACAGCTTCTACCAGGCCCTGAACGCCCTGTCTGGGGTGGAGACCACCATCATCACCGGGCACAACCGGAAGCTCTATGACCGGCTGGAGGGGAAATACCCCCATATCCATGTGGTGGGGTTCACCGACCGGGTACACGAGTACATGGCCCGCGCCGATCTGATCCTCTCCAAGCCGGGCGGCATCACGCTGTTCGAGGCGATCTTCTCCCAGACCCCCATGCTGGCATGGGAGCCGTTCCTGCAGCAGGAACGGCTCAACGCCCGCTTCCTTCTCCGGGCGGATATCGGCCGCATCGCCCGCAAGGGGACGGAGGACTGCCTGATTGCCATCCGAAGCCTGATCTATGATGATTCAGCCCTCTCCCGCATGGCGGAGAACATGGGGGCGGTCAAGGCACAGTTGGAGGCGGACGGGGCGGCCCGGGCCGTGGAGGAGCTGCTGGGAGCCGGGGTGTGCGCATGAAGAGCGGAAAGAAAACCTGGCTGGGGCCGGTGCTGATTGCCGTTTTGCTGGGAGCGACCATCTGGGTGGTCTTCCGGGACCAGCCGCCCGCCGAGCTGGTCCGCGCGCTGGGGCAGGTGAAGCTGCGGTATGTGGTTCTGGGCCTGCTGCTGATGTTCGCCTTTGTGGGCTGTGAGGCCATGTCCAGCAGGACCATCCTGCGCCAGTTGGGAGATCCCGCCCCTTACCGCCGGTGCTTGGGCTATTCCTTTACCGGCTTTGTGTTCAGTTCCATCACCCCCTCGGCCAGCGGCGGCCAGCCCGCCCAGGTCTGCTGCATGGCCAGGGACGGTATTCCCGCCGCCCACGGGGCGCTGGTCATGCTGCTGAACGCCATCTGCTATCAGGTGGCGACCCTGAGCCTGGCCGTGGGCGCCATGGTCTGGCGTCCCGCCCTGCTCCACGACCTGGGCGGCGGGCTGGGCTTCCTGCTGGGCATGGGAATGGCGGTGGCGGTGTTCCTCACCTTCGGGATGCTGGCCTTCCTGTTCGCGCCCCGCCCCGCGGCGGCGCTGGCCGGGTGGGTGCTGACGCTGGGGGCGCGGCTCCGTCTGGTGCGCGACCTGCCCGCCGCCCGCCGGAAGCTGGAGGGACAGATGGAGGAATACCGCCGGGGCGCCGACTGCCTGCGGGCGCGGCCCACGTTGCTGCCCCGGCTGCTGGGGCTGGCCGGCGTGCAGTTGATCAGCCTGTATCTGGTGCCCGGGGTGGTGTACGGCGCCTTCGGCCTGTCAGGACGGGGGGTGCCCGAGTTGGTGGCCATGCAGGCCATCCTGACCCTGGCGGTGGGTTTCCTGCCTCTGCCCGGAGCGGTGGGAGCCGCCGAGGGGGCTTTCCTGCGGGGCTACGCCCTCTTCTTCGGGACTGAACTGGTCGCTCCCGCCATGCTGGTCTCCCGGGGGATCTCCTTCTACTGCTTTTTGCTGATCGCCGCCGCCGCCGCCCTTTTGGCCCACCTGCGTGCCCGGAGGCGGAAGGCCGGCGTGGTGCGCTGATGTATCCTCCTGCGAGTTTGGGAAAGGTCAGCGGACGGACACGAGGGGTATCCCACGGGAAAAGACGAAGACCCGGCACAGCGCGTATTCTGACGCGCTGTGCCGGGTTTGATCATGTTTCCACCGTAAAGGCGATCTGTGTGGCGCCGGTATAGTTCCTGTTGCCGCTGACCACCGCCACGGTGAGGACGTACTCGCCCGCGTCGCCGGGCAGCAGGGCGTTGACCGCCTCCAGACCGTCGGAGAGCAGGCAGCTCTCGGCGTAGTCCTCCGACGGGTCGTCGGTGACGGTGACCTGGATCTGGTCGTCACTGAGGCCGTCCGCCGAGGGGAGGATGGCGTTGATCTGAGCGATGGCGGAAACCCCGTTTTCCCGGGAGATTCCCTCTATCGTAAAGGAAACCTGCGTCTTGCCCGACTCACCGGAATCGCACACACCGGAGAAGGACTTCACCGTTTCCGTCAGCACAAAGTCGGTCTCACCGGAGCCGTCCCCGGCAGTCTGTCCGAACTCGTCCATGCCGCCGGGAGGTTCCTGGCCGTCCGTGCCAAAGCCGTCGGGAGGCGTCATGTCCTCCGCCCCTTCGGGCGGCTCCGTCCGGTCGGGCCGCTGTCCCTGTTCGCCGTCCCCGAAGCCCTCGGGCGGCTCTTCCATGCCGCCGGGTTCCCGGCCCTCGCCCCGCTGACCGGGCTCAAAGTCCTCGGGCAGGCCGTCCGGCTTTCCGCCGCCCATGCCGCCGCCGAAGCCGCCCATCATGCCGAAGCTGTTTCCGGAGTAGCACTGAAGCACGCCGTCCACATAGACATGGTACATCGTGTCCAGAGCCAGTTCGGGGGCGGACAGGGTGACGGACTGGCAGGTCTTCCGGGTCTCCGCCTCCCAGACGGTGTTCCCGTCCTCGTCGGTGACGGTGATCACGCTGCCCGCGGGCAGGGTGGAGGCGAAGGACAGCTCCATGTAGGGCTGGGCGGAGGCGCTGTCCGCCGCGTCGTTGCGGGTGCCGAAGGCGTACAGGGTGCCGCCGTTGATGGTGATGGCCTCATCCGCGTCGATACCGCCGTCGGGGGAGCGGTCGTTGCTCATGGTCCAGATGGTGCCGCCGTTGATGGTCAGATAGCCGTTGGAGTCGATGCCGTCGCCCTCTTCGCCCAGACCGGCGTTGACGGTGAGCACGCCGCCGTTGACGGTGGTGACCGACACGTTGTCCTCGTTGGTGTTGATGCCGTCGTCCTGGCTTTCGATATGGATGGTGCCGCCGTGGATGGTCAGGTGCAGCTCGGAGTCCAGACCCTCGTTGTCGGCCACGATGTTGAGCACACCGGAGTCGTCCCCGTTGTCCCCGTCGATGTTCATGGACATGCGGGAGTAGAACGCGCCGTCGTACTTGTGGAGCTTTTTGGTGGTGCCCTCCTTGTAGATGCGGGCCACATGGGAGCCGGTGATATTGTTCTCACTGCCCGCGGCGAGGATCACATTGGCCCCGGCGGCGGAGGTGTCAACCACGGAGGAGGCTGTGTAGCCGTCGGCCTCTCCCTCGTCGTAAGCGACCCACTGGGTGTCGCACTCATAGACCCGGTAGAAGAAGATGGCCGGGGCCACGGTGCACGTTACGTCCGCGTTGTCCAGGATCAGGGTGACGACCGCGTCGGGGGCGGTCTTGGCGTCCTCACCCAGGTCCACAAAGATCTGTCCCCGGCTCAATTGGCCGGTCAGGCGGTAGACGCCCGGCTGGGTGATGGTCACCACCGTGTGGGCGGCGGCCTCCTCGGCGGAGTGCATTTCCTCCGCGCTGCCCTCGCCGTAGGTCTCGTCGGTGCCGTCCTGATAGTAGATGATCTCACCGCCCACCCAGACGGCGCTTGCCGGGTCGGCGGAGGCCGCCTCGCCGTTTACCTGGACGCCGTCGTCAGACAGGGAGATGAGGGTTTCGCCCTCCGCCGGTGTATTGCTTGCGGGGGAAGTATCTGCTGTATCGGAGCAGGCGGCGCAGGAGAGCGCCAAGGTGCCGCCCAGCAACAGGGAAAGTATTCTCTTTTTCACGATCGCACATCCTTTCTGAATGGTTGAGTATATCATACAGAAAAGCGCTGAAAGGAAGCTGAAAAATTTGTGAACGGTTTGTAAAAAAGCGGACGTTGTGCTACAATGTGAAAAAAGCGATCCCGTCGGGGAAAAGGAGTAAGAAAACATGCACAACGAACTGACCAGCCAGGACTTGAAAATGATGCGGGAGGAGCTGGACCATCGGCGCATCGAGCTGCGGCCCAAGCTGCTGGAGGCGGTGAAGGTGGCCAGGGGCTTCGGCGATCTCAGCGAGAACTTTGAGTATAAGGCCGCCAAGCAGGAGAAGAACCGCAACGAGAGCCGCATCCGCTTCCTGGAGAATATGATCCGCACGGCGGTGGTGGTGGACGACCGTTCGGACGAGAACTCGGTGGGCCTGTACGACAAGGTGACCGTCTTCCTGGAGGATGAGGGCGAGACCGAGGTATGGCAGGTGGTGACCACCATGCGGCAGGATGCCCTGCACGGCCGAATGAGCAAGGAATCCCCCATGGGCAAAGCCCTGCTGGGGAGAAAGGTGGGGGACCGGTTTTTTGTCCAGGTCAACGACAAGTACGGCTACTATGCGGTGGTGAAGAGCATTGAAAAGGGGCAGGACGACGGCTCCGCGCCGCTGAACAGCTTTTAACAAAAACCGGCAAGGAGGAAATGATATGCGAGGATCCCTATCCGCCCTTTGCGGCTCGTAAAAAGAAACAGATCGCGATTCCACCGCCGATTATAAAAGGGCCTATACTGCCGAATATTTTGAGAGTGATTAAGGAGAGGGAAACTGCAGGTGTATTTATGATTGCGTCTATCAGCGTATGGAAACCAAGCGTTATACCGCCAAGGGCAATGGTCCCCCCGAATTTGACACAGTCTTTCTTTATTTTTTCAACTTGTTTTTGCTGTATTTCTTGAAGTATTCGAGAGACCATGATTAAGTCCAGTACCAAAGATATCATGCATATGATAAGCAAAACGATTAAGAGAGCATTCAAAAAACAGCGCCTCCTTAATATGGGCTGGGAAAGCATTCATATGCATAATATATCATTAAATTTTGCCATAGTCAAAACTGAAAACCATGCACAAAAACCGGCCCCGGGAAAACTCCCGGGGCCGGTTCATGTTTTGCGGAAAGGAAATTACTTGCTGGCCTCGCGCTTGCCGTCGAAGGACTCGACGATCTTGTCGAAGTGGTGCTCGAACTTGTTCAACTGAACGCCGTACATCTCGCACAGAACATGGATGCGCTCGTTCTCGTGCAGGGAGGCCTTCCAGGGACGGATGGCGATCTCGTGCTGCAGGCGGCGGACGGAGCGGTCGGTCTTCATCAGGTAGTGGGCGATCTCATAGGCGCGGTCCAGCAGCTTGTCGTGCTCGACGATCTCGTTGACGATGCCCATGTGCAGAGCCTTCTCAGCGGGGATCTGGGGCTCCATGAACATGAAGTAGTTGCTCTCCTTGACCTTCAGGCAGGTGCGCATGGCGAAGTTCATGCCGTCGCCGCCGACGATGTTCTTGGAGAAGTGAGCGTCGGAGAAGCTGTACTCAGGGACGCACAGGGTGATGTCGCTCATCAGGGCGAACTCATAGTGCATGCCCTGGCCGTTGATGGCGGCGATGGTGGGGATCTCAATGTCGTTGATGAAGTTCTCCACGAAGTTCATGGTGTCGGGGATGTTGACATTGAACTTGGCGTCCAGGTCACGGCCGTTCTCGATCTCGTCGAAGGAAGAGGGATCGCTCTCGTGGACCAGCCAGTAAGGATCGGTACAGGTCAGGATCAGGACCTCGTTCTTCTTGTCGTGGCCGATGGCAGTCCACAACTCGCCGTAAGCGTGCTGGGTCTGATAGCTCCACATCACGGGGCCGCCCTTCCAGGTCAGACGGCACAGCAGGATGCCGTCCTCGGTGCGCTCCAGATGAGCGAAATCCTTAAAGCGCTCGCTGTACTCTTCCAAAGTCTCTACATGAACCCAAGGCTGAATGGACATAGTAAATTCCTCCTTAAAAATATCTGCGTGAGAAGCATGATATCATTAAGATAGCACAGAAAAATTTTCTCGGCAAGGAGACGACTTTTGGATTATGGGGGTCAAGTTTTGGCTTGTTTTCCTGTGTCCCTCCCGGGAAGCATCGGGCCGAAAAACCGCCGAAAATGCCTGAAAATAATTATGTAAACTTAAAGCCCCCGGCCGCGCAGAAGATCCTCCAGGAGAAGGCCGCCCAGCAGGGCGGCGGCCAGTACGATTCCGGCGGAAGAGCGATAACAGGACACGTAGCGGCGCAGCATGGGAAAGGCGGCTGGAACGGCGGACGCCCAGACGGACAGAAGCAGGGCGGCGGCCAGCAGCGCGCAGGACAGAAGAAAGCCCTTCCAGATTATGTAATCTGACCACGAATGCAGTTTCACCGATTTCCCCTCCTTTCGACCCAATATAGCAAAAATGACCCCGGGAGCGCAAGCGGAAATCTGTGCATCTTTCATCTGCTTTTCCCAGAAAATTCGACAAAAACAGCGGCGGAAGGCTGGGTATAATTCCCTTACTAAAGTTTTTTCTTCAGGAGGGAATTGCAAAAATGAGAGAGTTGTCTGTCGTACAAAAGGAAGCTCAGGATGAGGCCGGTCGGGAGTATGTGTACGACTATTCGATTCTGGTGGGAGAGATGACGGTTTCACCGGGTGTTTCCTGCGAGAGCTACGGCGTCAGGATCCGGGAGCGGGGCGGCGAGAGCAGCGAGGTGCCCAATATCACAGTGAGCATCTCGCGGATCGACGAACTGATGGAACTGCTGATCCGAAACACGGTCACACCATGCACCCTGCGGGACGTGGTGGAGGATTGGTTATAAGGGAACATACGAAGCAAGGCGGGCGTTCTCCGGACGCCCGCCTTGCTCAATTTTTTTCATGACCGCGCCTTGCCCGACACGATCCACGGGGCGGGCTCGGTCTGGAACAGGTTCTTGGCGTTCAGGCGGGAGACGGCGATCTGCACGACCTCCATGTCCCCGATACGCAGCCGCTCAAACAGGGCGGGCAGCTTGGATACCACGCCGAAATCCAGGGTGTAGATGACAAACTCAATCTCGGGATTCACCCGCAGCAGACACTCCATCTCCTGCTCCAGGCTGGCCGACGCCACCAGGAAGGCCAGGGAGGGGACGGGCTGGCCCTTCATGGTCTCGTCGTCCACATGGTCGATGATGCTGATGTTGTTCAGGCCGAAGCGCTGGATGTTGCCCTCCATGGTCTCCCGGTCGCTGCGGTTGTACTCCACAGCGATGATGGTGCCCTCGCTGGCGATCAGGCCGGCCTCCACGGCGATGGACTCGCCGCTGACGATGCACACGGTATCCTGCAGGCCGATGTGCAGCTTGTTCAGAATGACCGCCCGGATCTCGCTGCCCACATAGTGGATGGAGCCCCGGGAGAAATTGCTGTTGTCCATGCCGATCTTGTAGGTGGTGCGGGCGTTGGGGTTGACCACCAGCATCCCGGCGGAGGCGTTGATGCCCCGGTTGATCATGTCCTTCAGCTTGTCGTGCTTGATGGGGCCTTCCGGCTCAGAACCCTCGTTGTACCACACCTCGCACTCGCCCAGGCCGATGTCCCACATCTTATAGAAGATGTCCGGTTGGTTGGCGTCGGTGAACACCAGCACCGCCTTGTTGGACTCGACGGTGGGGATCAGGTTCTTGTTTTTGCGGGTAATGTCCAGCATCTTGACCCGTTCCAGGTCGATCTCCGTGTTGTCGGAAAAATACTGGAGCCAGGACAGGATACGCTCGTTGGTGAACAGACGGTTTTCCATAGGGGGGGCCTCCTTTTTTACATCTCTCTGCGCCCCTCCAGGGCGCGCATCAGGGTAGCGTCGTCGGCAAATTCCAGGTGGCTGCCCACGGGGATGCCGTAGGCCAGCCGGGTGACCTTGACACCGAAGGGACGCAGCAGGCGGGACAGGTACATGGCGGTGGCCTCGCCCTCGGTGTCCGGGTTGGTGGCCATGATGACTTCTTCCACGCCGCCGGCGGCCACCCGCTCCACCAACTGCTTGATGTGCAAGTCGTCAGGCCCCACATGATTCATGGGGGAGATGACTCCGTGGAGCACATGGTACAGCCCGTTGTACTCCCGGCCCCGCTCCATGGCGGCCACATCCTTGGGGTCAGCCACCACGCAGATCACCGACCGGTCCCGCTTGGGGCTGGCGCAGACGGCGCAGGGGCCGTCGCCCTCGGAAAAGTTCTGGCAGACGGGACAACAGGAGATGGACTTGCGGGCGTGAACAATGGCGTCGGCAAAGGCCTCGGCCTCGCCGTCGGGGAGGGAGAGCACAAAGAAGGCCAGCCGCTGAGCGGATTTCTTTCCAACGCCGGGCAGCTTGGCAAAGTGCTCCACCAGCGCCTCCAGCGCGGGGGGAAAGTATTGCATGTGAACCTCCATTGAAATAGAGTGGAGAGTGAAGAGTTGAGAGTGGAGATAGTGGTATTTCCCTGCGGGAAACAGATCATATTTGTTTGCCTTACGGCGAATATGGACCGGCCGGATCCTTCACCCGGCTCACTATCTTCACTCTTCACGCTCCACTCTTCACTCTGAAATTTCCCCCCTCAGGGCGGAGATGGCCAGCTCCACGTCGGGCGCGCCGTAGACGGCGGAGCCCGCCACCAGCACATTGGCTCCGGCGGCGATGACCTTCTTGGCCGTCTCGGGGTTGATGCCGCCGTCCACCTCCAGCAGGCAGTTGGGGTTGTACTTTTCGATCAACTCACGGGTGCGGGAGATGGTGTCCAGTTGGCGCTCCATGAACGCCTGCCCGCCGAAGCCCGGCTCCACCGTCATGATCAGCACCATGTCCAGCTCCTCCAGGTAGGGCAGCACGGCGTTGGCGCTGGTGATGGGCCGCAGGGCCACCGCCTTTTTCACGCCGCATTTGCCCATGGCGTTCAGGGCGGCGCGGATGGCGGGGGGCATATCGGCCTCCAGATGGACGGATAGAAGGTCGGCGCCCGCCTGGGCGAAGGCCTCGATGTAGCGCACGGGCTTTTCGATCATCAGATGAACGTCCAGGAACATGTCGGTGTGCTTGCGGATGGACTTGACCACCGGCACGCCGATGGTGATGTTGGGCACGAACATGCCGTCCATGACGTCCACATGGACCCAGTCGGCCGTGCGGATCGCCTGGATGTCCCGGTCCAGATTGCAAAAATCGGCGGAAAGAATGGACGGAGCGATCTTGATCATGATGCCATCTCCTCTTTATATCTTTGCTGCTTTTTTTCTGCAGCGGTATTGCGGATTACAGGCGGGGCTTCTCAAACAGCTTGCCCAGGCCGGTGATGATGTCGTCGATGCCGCACATCTGCAGGTCGTTCCACATATTGGCCTGCTGGGTGCCGATGACGGGGATGCCGATGATCTGCTCGATTTTGTCCACGACCTCCAGGGTGCGGAAGCAGCCGCCCACGCAGAAGACGCCTTCCGCCTCGGGGTGGGCCTTGGCCAGAGTGACGATGTCGGCCAGGATCTCATAGGGATCGACCTTTGTCACGTCGGCGGGGTTGACAAAGGTCTTGTTCATCTCGCCGACGATCTCGAACCCGGCCTTTTCAAAGTACTCGCGCTCGATGGCGGCGATGGCCTCGGTGTACGGCGTGTAGCACAGGATCTTGTTGGCGCCGAAGAAGCGCAGGGCCTTGACCACGGAGATGCCGCCCGCCGTGGCCTGGATGCCGGTGGCGTCCTCGATGCTCTTGACCAGGGCGGCCTCGCCTTCGTTGCCCAGGACGAAGCAGGTGGCGGTGGCGATATAGTTGATCAGGTCCACCCGGGCGGTGGCCAGCATCTTGGCCCCGGCCACGGCGCCCTCCGACGCGGTCAGCAGGTGGTCGCGGGTCAGGGAGCGCACCATGACGCTGGTGGGCAGCGTCACCACGCCCTCGGGCGACATGACCCGGAATTCATAGGGACCGTAACCCTCGTCGTGGGACGGGGTCAAATGGCCGATGGTAGCCCGGTATCCCAGGGGATAGGGCTTGAGTTGAACTTCTTTTCCGTTGATAAGCATGGTTTCCTCCTATTCATAATGCCCGCCGGATGGACCGCTTTGCGGTCCGCCCGCGCGGCAGGGCATCCGTAAGGCACCGGGACGGGGCCGGTCACATAAGATACACTACGCGGATGGCAGCCCGGCCCGGCCTCCCGGCGTTGCTCTCCCAGCCCCACATGACCCGGCCGGGAGGGCGCGGACCGGCAGCGCGCCGCTTCAGATAGCCGTCCGGCGGATAGGTGCGCCTGTCCGCCGGGCGGCAATGGATCAAAAGGATACGGTCAGTGCCTCCCGGGCGTCGTATCCCGCGTTGATCAGGGCGTCGAGGATCTGCTTTTTGTGGCTGTGGCCGAAGGCTTCCAGCGTCACCCGCAGTTCCACGCCGCTCTGGCGGTTGATGTTGACAAACTGGTTGTGCTCCAGCTTGATGATATTGCCGCTCTCCCCGGCCACAATGGAGGCGATCTTCAGCAGCTCGCCGGGGCGGTCGGGAAGCTGCACCGAGAAGGTGAAGATGCGCCCTCGGTTCAGCAGACCGTGCTGGACCAGGGAGGAGACGGTGATCACGTCCATATTGCCCCCGGACAGGACAGGCACCACATTCTTGCCCCGGCAGTCCAGGTGGTTCAGGGCGGCGATGGGCAGCAGGCCGGCGTTTTCCACGATCATCTTGTGCTTTTCCATCATGTCCAGGAAGGCGTCCACCAGCTCGTCGTCGTCGATGGTGATCACGCCGTCCAGATTCTTCTGGATATAGGGGAACACCTGGTCACCGGGGGTCTTGACGGCCACGCCGTCGGCGATGGTGACCACTTTGTCCAAGGTGACCACATGGCCCGCGTCCAAACTGGCCTTCATGGACGCCGCGCCGGTAGGCTCCACGCCGTAGACCTTCACGTTGGGGTTGAGCAGCTTGGCCAGGGTGGACACGCCCGCCGCCAGTCCGCCGCCGCCGATGGGGACCAGAATCACGTCCACGTCGGGCAGGTCGGAGAAGATCTCGTAGGCGATGGTGCCCTGTCCGGTGGCCAGGACGGGGTCGTTGAAGGGGTGGACATAGGTCAGCCCTTCCTCCTGGGCAAGCCGGGCGGCCAGCTCGGCGGCGTCGTCAAAGGTCTCCCCGTGGAGGATGACCTTGGCCCCGTAATCCTTGGTATTGTTGACCTTTACCAGGGGCGTGGTGGTGGGCATGACGATGGTGGCGGCCACGCCCGCCTGCTGGGCGGCGTAGGCCACGCCCTGGGCGTGATTGCCCGCCGAGGCGGTGACCAGGCCGCGCTCCTTCTGCTCCCGGGTCAGGGTGCTGATCTTGTAGTAGGCCCCGCGGATCTTATACGCCCCGGTGACCTGCATGTTTTCCGGTTTGATATACACCTGATTGCCCGCCGTCTTGGACAGGGCGGCGGAGTGGACCAGGTGGGTGTCCCGCAGGACGCCGGCAAGCACGCTGCGGGCGGATTTGAATTGATCGAGGGTCATCATGGCAAATCTTCCTTCTTGATAAGGATATTCTTTATTTTATTGAATTTTGGCGATAATGTCAATGTGTTCTTGACACTTGGCCGCCGGGGGCGGTACAATATATGCAAATGTTTGAATCGGAGGTACGGATGATGGCCAAGGTAGTGAAAAGATCCGTGGCGCCCATTTACGCTGTGGCGGTGCTGTGGCTGGTGTGGGCGCTGTTTTTCCCGCTGTATAAGCCGTTCCATTTTGTCGCGGCGGTCCTGGCCTCCATCGCGGTGTATTTCCTGGGCCAGATCGTCTGGCCGGACCGGGTCTGTGAGACGCCGGACCAGAAGCCGAAGCAGAAGGCGAAGCCCGCCGAACCGGAGGGCACCGGCGATCCCGAGCTGGATGCGCTGATCACGGAGCGGGACCGGGCGGTCTCCGAGATGCACCGGCTGAACGACAGCATCAAGGATCCCATCATCTCCGATCAAATTGACCATCTGGAGTCCACCACCAAGAAGATCATTGCCCATGTGGTGCAGAATCCGGAGAAGCTGTCCCAGATCCGCAAATTCATGAACTATTATCTGCCCACCACCCTGAAGCTGCTGAACGCCTACGACCGCATGGACGCCGCCGGGGTGTCGGGGACGAATATCGACGGCACCAAGGGCAAGATCGAGGACATGATGGACACCATCGTGATTGCCTTCGACAAGCAGTTGGACGCCCTGTTCGGCGACGAGGCGCTGGATATCTCCACCGACATCACCGTCATGGAGCAGATGCTGGCCCGGGAAGGGATCGGCGGAACGACCTTTGCCTCTGAGCAGGGGGAGGGCTGAGCGCCGTGTCTAAGGGAGCAAAGTGGCTTCGACTGATCATGGCCGCCGTCTGGACCGTAGCTGCCGCGGCGCAAATTGCCGGGGCTGTCGATCGGTATCCCTCTTTTTCGATTGCGCAAATCGTGGTCTTGGCCTTGAATGTGTTCTGTGCCGTGATCTGGTGGTGTAATTATTTAAAAATGAGAAAAATTGAAAACAATTCAGGAGGAAACAGCCATGAGTAATGAAAATATGATCCCCGAACTGACCCTGACGCCCAACGCGGCCACCGCCGCCGCCGAAGTTCCCGCCGCGCCCGAGGCCCCTTCCCTGACTCTGGAGCCGGCTCTGGACGCCAACGACGCCGCCGCCGTGCAGAAGGCGCGGGATGAGAACGCCGTCCAGTTGCACGAGAGTCAGTTGACCGAGGCCGAGCGCAAGATGGTGGCCGACTTTGCCGAAAAGATCGACATCACCGACTCCGCCGTGGTGCTCCAGTACGGCGCAGCCGCTCAGAAGAACATTGCCAGCTTTTCCGAGAACGCCCTGAACAACGTGCGCACCAAGGACCTGGGCGAGGTGGGCGAGGCCCTGTCCTCCCTGGTGGTGGAGCTGAAGACCTTCGGCCAGCAGGAGAAGAGCGGCGTGTTCGGCTTCTTCCAGAAAAAGAAGAACGAGACCATGGCCCTGAAGGCCAGCTATGACAAGGCCGAGGTCAACGTGGACAAGATCTCCGCCATCCTGGAGGGCCACCAGGTCACCCTGATGAAGGACATCGCCATGCTGGACCAGATGTACGACCTGAACACCAAGTATTACAAAGAGCTGACCATGTATATCCTGGCCGGCAAGAAGGCGCTGAACAAGGCCCGCTCCGAGACGCTGGAGGAGCTGCGCAAGAAGGCCGCCGAGACGGGCGCCCAGGAGGACGCCCAGAAGTACAACGACTACGCCAACCTGTGCAACCGCTTTGAGAAGAAGCTCCACGACCTGGAACTGACGAGAATGATCTCCATCCAGATGGGCCCCCAGACCCGCCTGATTCAGAACAATGACACCCTGATGCTGGAGAAGATCCAGTCCTCCCTGGTGAATACCATCCCCCTGTGGAAGAGCCAGATGGTGCTGGCCCTGGGCCTGGAGCATTCCCGTCAGGCCACCGCCGCCCAGTCCGCCGTCACCAACATGACCAACGAGCTGCTGCGGAAGAACGCGGACATGCTGAAGATGGGGACCATCGAGACCGCCAAGGAGGCCGAGCGGAGCGTGGTGGATATCGAGACCCTGCAGCACACCAACCAGCAGCTCATCTCCACCCTGGACGAGGTCATGCAGATCCAGAAGGACGGCGCGCAGAAGCGCAAGGAGGCCGAGCTGGAGCTGGGCCGCATCGAGGGCGAGCTGAAGCAGAAGCTGCTGGAACTGCGGGGCTGAGCTGGCATGACCGGGAGAAAAGCGGTTTTCCTGGCCTTCATTCTGTTGATCTTCGCGGCCCTGTTCGCCCTTGCCGCTCCGGCCGCCGGTATTCTCTTGAGCGCCCTTCATGGCGCGCCGGTTTCGGCCCCCTCCACGCGCGGCTGGGTCGGCGTTCTCTATCTGCTGTACCTGTTGGTCCTGCTGCTTTGGGGTGTCCGCGACCGCGGCGGAGCAGTCCTTACCCTTTTGGGCGTGTACGGGCTGGTGTGTTTGACGCTGCTCCTGCTGGGGCTTGCCGCTATGGCCACGCCGGTGTTTTGGATCGGTTTTTTGTTCCTTGCGCTGGCGGGGTTTCTGATCCTTCCCATCTTTACCCTCCACGCTTACCTTGTTCCCGCCCTGATCGGCCTTGCCGTCCTGCTGCTTTCGGCGGCTGTTCTGTTCTGGCTCAGGCGTATCAGGCCGCGGCGCGCCAAGAGAAAAGAAAACGAGCGGCTCTGGCAGGAGGAGCGCCGAGAGTGCCTCCGACAGCTCAGCCGCCAGGGAAAAGACGGCCGGTAGAGGCTGCTCTGCCAGAAAGGAAAGCCTATGAATATTTTAAAAAAACGGGGCGTGGCCTGGATCATCACTCTTGTGGTGATCGTGGCGGCCATCGGCATCGGGCAGGCCAAAAAGCCGGGTGATGAGCCGAACCAGGGCCCGGACCATGGTCCGGGCAGCTCCAATATGGAGCCGGGCCAGTCGACCGGCAGCTATGTCTACGACGAGGCAAACGTCCTGTCCGATGCCACGGAGAGAGCGCTGGAGCAGTGCAACGCGGAGCTGCTGGAGGACTGGAACGTGGTCATCGCCGTGGTCACCTGCAACTACGGCAAATCCGACCTGGGCGGCTATGCCATCGACTTCGCCGACGAGATCGGCCTGGGTGAGAACGACTTTATTGTGGTGCTGGATATCTCCGGTGACAATTACTGGCTGGTCCAAGGCTCCGGTCTGATGAACGACTTCACCGACGACGACTGTACCGCGTACGCCTGGAATTACATGGAGACGGATTTCGCCCGGGGCGATTATGACAGCGCGGTGCTGTCGCTGACCGAGGCCCTGGCGGCCTGGTATCATAACTATTACTAATAAAAAGGAGGTCGTTATATGGAAATTCTTGTTGTGATCATACTGATCGTCATTATACTTCTGGCGATGGAGGGTTCCCACAGGCGCCGCTATCAAAGCGGCTACTATGGCCCCAGCTATGTGTATCGTCCCTTCTTTATCTTCCGGCCCCGGCCTCCCCGCCCGAGAGGTCCCCGTCCGGGACCCGGCCCTGGGTTCGGCCCCGGTCCCGGCGCAGGTCCCCGTCCCGGCCCCGGCCCGCGCCCCGGCGCTGGCCCCCGTCCCGGTCCCGGCC
>X355_Hoffmanns_Two_toed_Sloth__coassemble_1917_pt1 | contig 37403 bp, 35 predicted proteins | sample X355_Hoffmanns_Two_toed_Sloth__metabat2_high_PE_003 | metagenome-assembled genome bin X355_Hoffmanns_Two_toed_Sloth | reverse complement strand
GATAGGCCAGGACAAAGCCCAGAACGATCAGGAAAATGCGGGCGATGGCGATGACCGGCTCCACCATGAAGAAGGTGCTGATGCCGGGGAACAACTGTGTCAGAAAATCAGTCATTGTCGTCCCCCTCCTTCTCCTTGCGGTTCATCACTTTGTTGGTGACGACGATGATCGCCACGACCAGCAGAGAAATGACGATCGTCAGGCCATACGTCATCAGCGCGTAAGGGATAATTCCCATGTTCTCCGATTCTCCTTCCCTCAAAGCGGCTCGTTGCCCCGTCTGCCGGGGTGGGGCTTGTCCTCCAGGAGCTTCAGCGCACCCAGCAGCTTGTGCCGCGTCTCCGAAGGCCTGATGACCATATCCACATACCCGCGGGCGGCTGTAAAATACGGGTTGGAAAATTTCTCGCGGTAGTTCTCCGTCAGCTCCTCGCGCTTTGCCTGCTGGTCCTCGGCGCCGGTGATCTCCTTCCGGAACACGATGTTCACCGCGCCGTCGGCCCCCATGACCGCGATCTCGGCCGTGGGCCACGCCATGACCAGGTCGGCGCCCATTTCCTTGGAGCACATGGCCATGTAGCTTCCGCCGAACGCCTTGCGCAGGATCACAGTGATCTTGGGGACCTCCGCCACGGAATAGGCATACAGCAGCTTGGCGCCGTGGCGGATGATGCCGGCGTGCTCCTGCTCCATGCCGGGCAGGAAGCCGGGCACATCCACCAGGTTCACTAAGGGGATGTTGAAGGCGTCACAAAGAGCAATGAACCGCCCTCCCTTATCCGACGCGTTCACATCCAGGCAGCCTCCCAGGGAGTAGGGCTGATTGGCCACGATACCCACGCTGCGCCCGCCAATGCGGGCAAAGCCGATGATCAGATTATCCGCAAAGAAGGGCTGCAGCTCGAAAAAGCTGTCCGGATCGACGATCTGCTCAATGACTTCCTTCATGTCGTAAGGCATGTTGGACATGTCGGGGATGATCTCATCCAGGGCGGGGCGGGTCTCGTCACCATGCTCATAGGGCAGGGCCGGCGGTTGCTCCCGGCAGGAGGAGGGAAGATAGCTGAGGACCTTGGCAGCCAAGCGCAGGGCCTCCCGATCATCCCCGGCCGACAGGTGGGACACACCGCTGATGGCAGCGTGGGTATAGGCGCCGCCCAGGGTCTCGGAATCCACATCTTCCCCCGTGACCGACTTCACCACCGCGGGTCCGGTGATGAACATCTGGCTGTTGTTCTCCACCATGATCACCAGGTCCATCAGGGCGGGGGAATACGCCGCGCCGCCGGCGCAGGGGCCCATGATCAGCGAGATCTGGGGGATCCTGCCCGAATTCTGGCTGTTGCGCCGGAAGATCTCACCGTAGCCGGAAAGGGAGTCCACACCCTCCTGGATCCGTGCGCCGCCCGAGTCGTTCATCCCGATGACGGGTGCGCCTGCCGCCGCAGCCAGATCCATGATCTTGCAGATCTTTGCCGCCTGCATCTTGCCCATGGATCCGCCCGAGGCGGTAAAGTCCTGCGCGAAGACAAAAACCTTGCGGCCGTCCAGGGTGCCGTAGCCGGTCACCACGCCGTCGGCGGGGATCTCCTTGTCCGCCATGCCGAAATCGCTGCAGTGATGCGCCGCGAAACGGTCGGTCTCCTGAAAGCTGCCCGGATCCAGCAGGGCGTCGATCCGCTCCCGGGCCGTCAGCTTGCCCTGGGCGTGCTGCTTGGCAACGGCCTTTTCCCCGCCGCACGCAAAAGCCCGGGTGTTGCGTGCCTCCAGGTCCAGTAATTTTTCCCGTGTTGACATGCCGCGCCTCCTCACTTCAGCAGGGCTGTGACTTCTTCCACACTGCCCACATTGACCGCTTTCGCGCTGGGTTCGATACGGGCAAGGAGGCCGGTGAGCACCTTCCCGGGACCGATCTCCACAAAGGTATCCACGCCTTGGGCCAGCAGGAACCGGATGGTTCGCTCCCACTGCACGCAGCGGCATACCTGATCCGTCAGTTCCGCCCGAACCGCTTCCGCACAGTCCATCACCTGGGCGTTGACATTGCCGATCACGGGAATTTTCGGATTGCAAATGCGCGCCTTCTGGATCTCCGGCTTCAGGCCCTCTGCGGCGGAGGTGATCAGCGGGGAGTGGAACGCCCCGCTGACCTGCAGGGGAATGACCAGCTTGGCGCCCCGCTCTTTCGCCAGCTTTCTCGCGGCCTTGACAGACTCGGGCGTGCCGCTGATGGCGATCTGACCGGGGCAGTTGAGGTTGGCAATGTAGGCGCCGGTCTCGTCGCAGACGGTCTGCAGCGTCTCCTGATCCATAGCGATGACAGCGGCCATGGTCCCCGGCTGCTTCAGGACCGCGTCGTACATTAATTGGCCGCGCCTGCGGGCCAGGGAAACCGCCGTCGTGAACTCCATGGCATCGGCGGCGCAAAGGGCGGAGTATTCGCCCAGGCTGTGACCGGCCATGTAAGCAGGGGCAGGGAGTCGGTCGCCGTACACCTCGCCCATGGCGGCCAGGCAGGCCATGCTGACCGTCAGCAGCGCCGGCTGGGCGTTGACCGTCAGGGTCAGCTCCTCCTCCGGGCCGTTGAAAATCAGCCCGGACAGGTCAAAGTCCAGGGTCTGGTCGGCCAGAGCAAAGACCTTCCTGGCCGCAGGGTACTTTTCATACAAGTCCCGGCCCATCCCCACATACTGGGACCCCTGGCCGGGGAATACATAGGCAATTTTGTTCATAAATCTTATCCCTTCTTTAAAATCTGCCGCTCCTTTGGAGCGGCAGATTTTAATTTACTCTTTCGGTTATTCAGACAGCGAATGAAACAATTTGATTACATCGTCGATTGTGGTGCATGATTTTACCTCTGCATAAGTCGGACTTTTATTAGTCAAATCTTCAATCGTGCCAATCATTCCAAAATAATGAGCTGATTTTGCGTTCAAGTCCTCGCGCAAGCGGGTGTTGCCACCGAGTTCACCTGGTTGTTTATCAAACAACAAACTGAGTTCACGCACAAAAGAGTCCAATTTTGATTGTTCAGCCATAAATATACTTCCTTTCCCCTGGATATTGCTGAATAAAACCTATCGTTTCATTTTGGTATAAGGTCACTCGACTAAGCGTAGGCAGGGATAAGAAATGGTGTCATCTAACTTTGTGATTTCGAACTTCGTACGGAAAGTCTCCCCTGCCCGCATACGGTCAAATATTTCGTTCTGTTTCTTTTCATCCACGTCCAGCAGGACAGCCTGGAACAACATTCCTTCTTTCAACCGGACATAGCCGGTAACTGCTGGGGTGTTGCCGTAGGGATAAATCCCCATGGGGCTGTAACTGAGGGATATCAGTTCTCCTTTGCCGCTCATTTCCATCCATTCCATATCAAATCTGCCGCACTGGTTGCAGATGGGGACGGGCGGAAATTCCACAGTGCCGCAGTCCTTGCAACGCATCCCCAACACCTTTCCATCGTCCCGCAGGGCATCATACCACGTCTTTAAAATCGCTTGCATTTTTGCCATTGTCTTACCCTCCTTAAAGTGCTCTCAAAACACAGGTGCCGGTGGAATAACTGGAGCCGCCGCCCCAAATCACACTGACTTTTGGGGGAACAGGCATTTGCCTAGCACCATTTTCACCCCGCATTTGCGCAATAGCCTCGGTTACCTCAACGCCAAAAGCAGGGGCACGGGGGTGACCGGCCTGGGTTCGGCCACCCGTAGTGGTCAAAGGTCTGTCGGAATCAAAGCTGACACGGCCATCCCTCATAAACCGCCATGCCTCGCCTCGGCGGAAGTAACCGGCATCCTCTGCCGCTACAATCACGCTGGTAGCTGGACAGTCATGGATTCCCATGTAACCTATCTCGTGGTAAGGGTCAGTGATACCAGCCATTTCATAGGCCTGCTTGTACATCTTCATGTCGGGAACCAACGGCACCTCGCTCCAGGCATTTCCCTGGGATGTCATGGTAGCGATACCGGCTATCTCAATAGGACGTTTCGCCAGTTTCATAGCTTTCTCCGTCGAGCAGATGATGACGGCGGAGGCGCAATCTACAGTCTGGCCCATGTACTGAGACCGAATCAGCGTCCCCATGGGTGGGTTATACCGTTTGCTGAATAGATAGTCGCGCACGTCGTCGAATCCATGCTTCTTTGCCTCCTCCTCGTAGGTCATAGTGATCCGTAGTGCTTTGGGGTTAAGCAGGGCTTCCTTGCGTTTACAAAGGACATAGTTGACAAAGGTTTCATCAATATCATCACGGGACAGGTTGTGCTGGATGGCATACCGAACGAGAACGGCCTCCATGGGGCCTACGCCTCCATAGGTTGGCTTTTCATACCCCGCTTCCACGCCGGTATATAGGGATTCCCACATCGTATCATTATCCTGATCTTTTCGGATATGAGGGGGATAGGCAGGAATAGGAACAGAAGAATTGATTCCGATTCCCAGTGTAACCACGCAGTCATATTGACCGGAGGCCACCGCATTGACCGCCATCTCCATGCCAAACACCTGCCCGCCGCAGCCCTCGTCGTGGAACACGGCAGATTTTTGCCGTAGGCCCAACCAGTCGGCAAAGAAAGGTGCGCCGCTTTTCATCTTCGTGTCGTAGTTTGGACCGCTGATGCTCAGGTAGTAGGCTTCCACATCCTGGGCAATGATCCCGGCGTCTTCCAGCGCTTCGATGAATGCCAGAGAAGCCATCTCCCGTTCAGTAAAATTTAAAAGTTCCGGTGATGAGCGCACATCACCCATGGGGGTATATCCCGCACCGATTACCGATACGCTTCGCGCTAAACGACCTTTTTGCATGTTTTGAACCATCCTTTCCTTGTTTATAAAAACAGCCCTTGCATAAAATAGAGCAGTACCAACGCAATGATACATAGGAACATGCAGAAGAAATAACCGTATCCAATCAACTGTTTTGAGGTAAACATATCTCTATCTGCATGGAGAATAATGGCTGTTGAACTTGAAGGCGGCAATGCAATGGATAGATACGTAGAAACCAAAACCATAAGCATAAGCATTGCAGAATAGGGGTTATCTAAACCGATTGCTCCAAATCCGATCGGCGCAAAAAGCAGCGCTGTCACAAAATTGTTCATTACATTTGTTAAAATCGTCATGAGTAGGGAGAGAATGCAAATGACCATAAAGGGACTCATATTTGCGAGTGGAGCACTTATCACAGAAAAAATCTGCGGGATCCCAGTCTCCTCTAGGTTCAGGAAATTGGCAAAATAGAGTAGCAATGCAGTATATAAAACTATATCCCAATGTACCGCATCCCTGACTGCGGTTCCAAAATTGAATACGTAATGCCCCTCCTCATTACGCGCAAAGCACATAATGACAATTGCCACCGCAAATGCACCGGCGACTCCGAAACGGTTGCATAGGGAAGAGACAATGGAATCTGCCGGGAATACTACAGGTAAAAACATGATGACAACGACAGCAATGATGCCAACAATGGCATGTTTTACCGGACCGGACATTTTTTCTTTCTTGCCATTTCCCACAACGGACAATTTCTTGAGTTCGTCAAAATTCACTTTCGGGCGAATCAGGTATTTGCTGATTAGAACAAACAGCACCATTCCAATTATTTGGAATAAAAGCATGTAGATCACGTACGGTCCATATGCAGGCATGTTTGTCACGCCAAAAGATGCACCAATGACAGAGGTTGTTGTAACCGTATTTGCGTTAAATGGCAAAACCATGACACCCAGCAGAGAAAACAGCCCTATGCCCAGCCCTGTAAGAGCTGTCCATGTATTATGCTTCTTCAACTTCAGTTCCTCGGATACACTTTTTAGCAGCGCCAGCAGAATTACCGTTACAGCAATGGCGGCCTGGGCAAATATGCTGATGAGCCACGCCGCAAACAGGAACAAAAACATCAAAATATAGGGGCCTTTTTTTACGAAGCTTAATCCCAACAACTTTTTAGCAAAATACTCTACAACTCCCGATGACTGCATGGCGGCAATGAACCAAAAAGAGACAATGAGTAACCACACAACGTAATTGGACATCACTGAAGGCAAGCAACGGTGTACAAGGGGCTACAAGCGGTATAAAGAAACAAGTAGTTTGATAGAGTGGAAAGAGTGTCAGATTTTCCACTCTATCTTTACATAGTCGCTGGTTGCGCTGATTGAAGAAATCAGGCCGTCAGCGGCTTTTCGTTTGTCCTCAAAGCTGATATGCTCCCAATCGTCCAGATACCCGGACAGCAATTCAATCTGCTGGGAGGACAGCGTTTCAACGGACAAGTCGGCAATCGCCTTAGACAATGTTTTGCGGCGGTTGTCTAAATCCTCGATTTTCTTGTTGGCGTAGGCCAGCAGGGTGGCGTTGGCTCCGGTCAGCGTATCAAGCAGTTTTTCAATCTCGGCCTCCACCTGTGCAAGCTCCACTTGATAAGCGGTAATTTTCGGGTTGGCCTTTTCCTCGCCGCTCCGCAGCAGCTTAAACTCCCGGAACTTTTCACCCATAGCGGTAAAAATGAACTGTTCAAACTCTGTCTTGCGGAGAGTGCCGCACCCCGGACAGCCTTTGTGGTCGGCCCGCTTGGAGCAGCGGAGATATTCATAGCCAGCGGGATTGTGGGTCGTTTTGAGTGCGTACCCGCATTTCCCGCACTTGATTTTCCCGGCCAGCCAAGTATTGCGGGCCTTGCGGCCATTCTGGAAGGTGATGTTTGTCATCAGCTTTTTGCGGCACCGAAGCCACACATCCGAAGGGACAAAGCCCTCATGGGGCGCAATCACAAGAATTTGATCTTTCAGGCTCTTGTCCTTGTCCTCCTTCACATCCCGGCCCTGATAGAGATAACAGCCATTTGTCCCGGCGAAGTCGGCGGCGTCATTGACTACCACCGTACCCTGACTTTTGAAGAACTCGTACATTTCCAAGTCGGCCTGTGCGTATACCGGGTTGCGCAGGAGTTGGGATAAGTAAGAGCGGGTCAATGACTTCCCATAAACCTTGATACCCCGTTCCTCAAAATACCGGGTAATATCCCCGAAAGAAGTTTCGGGCTCGGCGTACATTTCAAACATCAGGCGCACATGGTTTGCGGCTATGGGGTCGGCTACCATCATCTTTGTGCGGATATTCTCTACTACTGTCGGCTCCAAGCCGAAGCCATAAGGGGCTTGGCCGCTCATGTGAAAGCCTTTCAGGCACCGGGAGTAGTAAGCATCTGTGACACGCTTCTGAATTGTCTCCCGTTCAAGCTGGGCGAATACGATACAGATATTCAGCATGGCCCGGCCCATGGGGGTCGAGGTGTCGAATTTCTCCGTGGAGGAAACAAACTCCACATCGTATTCCTGAAACAGCTCCATCATGTTTGCAAAGTCCAGAATGGAGCGGCTTATTCTGTCCAGCTTGTAAACAACTACCCGGCGCACCTTGCCTTTGCGTATCTCGCCAAGGAGTTTTTGAAACTCGGGCCTGTCGGTGTTCTTGCCAGAATAGCCCTTGTCTTTGAAAATTCGACAGCTACCACCTTTCAACTCGTACTTGCAGAAATCAATCTGGCTCTCAATGCTGATACTGTCCTTGCGGTCTACGGATTGTCTTGCATAAATTACATCTTCTCTGATATTCATGTTGGGCTCCTTTCCTGTGGAATGGAGCTACCAACCTACAAGTATATTATACCATTGATAGCCCCGAGGGGCAATGTTGTCGATAGTCAGGCAGGGGTATCTCCAGCCCGTCTGTACTTGCTGAACACTTCATAAAGACAGCGTTCAATCTCCTTTTTCCGCTTCTCCTTTTCCTTCGGGGAAAGTACCGGCGTAAGACTTTCCAGCACAATGCTTTTTCCCTGAAAAGGTACGGTTTTGGTTTCGCTCTGATAAGTAACAGATTGTACCATTAAAGCCTCCTTTGCGTAGTTGGTTGATTGCCAGCGTTTTCCCGCATTGTCCCGGTGGGGAAAAGCGAAAAGACAGCACCCGGCAAAGAGTGCTGCCCTTTCGTTCTGCTCCACGCTTCGGGCCAAGTTGGCCCGAGGTCAGGACTGCCAGTTTTCGTAATAGTGCGCCGCCTCCTCCACGGCGCAGAAGTCAAAGACTTCATAGAGCTCGACAAGTACCTGTCGAATGTCCTTTGCGTTGAAGCCGCAGTTTTCCATGGCCTTGATAACATAGCCACGGCAAGCGTTGTTGCTCCATTCCTCATACATAGCCAAAACCTTCTTTCTTATAAAGCTGGGGGCGCTGGCCCTGTATGTTCGGCCTGTCGCAAGACAACGGTTATTTCGGCCAGCGCCCCCGCTGGATTGTGCGGTAAATCGGAGCGGATAAGCCGCCAGCTTATCCCTTGCGGCCCGTTGCAGATCGTGGCCGTGGGGATGGCTCGTCCCCACCTGCGGCATGGGTAGTTATCGCTCGTTTTCCGAGTGGAAAAGTCTTTGCGTACCTGCCGCCCGGCTCCCTGCATGGCACTCCAAGTTACCCGCTATTCAGTTGTGGGAGGAATGTTCATCCTCTTATTAACCGTGTCGGTTTGAACGGAAAAAGGAATAGGCTCACAGAACTTTTTTCAAATATTTTTTCATGTTGTCCAAGCCCCGCTGGATAGCGGCGCTGACAGCCCTTTCCGTCACGCCCTCGGCGGCGGCAATCGCTTTGACCGGATGGCCCAGCAGATAGTGCTCAAACACCCTCTGGCCCTGTGCGTCCGGCAGACTGTTCAGGGCATGGCAGAGATATTCAAAGCGTTCCATGCGCTCGATCAGCTCCTGCGGAGAGGGATTAGAGAAGCAGGCGGAATACTCGATACCGTCCTCGGCGTCCAGCGAGTAATGCGCCTTGTTGCGGTAGACACGGCGGCGGCTGGCCTTGATGTAACGCTGGCCCGCCAGCAGTTCTTCCGCAACTTCCTCCGTGACTTCGACCGTTACATCTTCCATATACCACGGGTAAAAATCCCGCAAATTGATTTCCTTCATTGTGTACCTCCGTTTCGGTATTGGGTGTTGACGAGTGACCGAAACGGAGGGCGGCGGGGAGCGGCACCGGGGACGGACTTCGGGCCAAGTTGGCCCGAGGCAAGATAAAAGAAAAGCGTCCGCACAGCATAAAGCTATACAGACGCATGAAACAGTATATTTATTTATGTACTGCCATATTGCATGTTCATAACCGGACGGCTCCGGGGGAGGAGCTAATCTTTTTTAGCCGGTAGAGATTATGGGGACTGTGAAAAGCAAATAAGGACACGGCAATACCTCCCGGACACCGCCGTATCCTTAAAAAAGGGCGACTTTAACACACCCTCCGTATTTCAATTTTTCAAAAAGAAAACGGCGGCTTTGATTGCTATTTCAAAACCGCCGTTAGGCTATCTGTATTTTGTTAGGCGCATGAAAACTTTTTCGCCAAACAACGGTTTTTTTTATTTACCGTTGGGCGAATAGTAGATTTATCCGAGAATAATGTTTTTTACTATCTCAAAAAATCTTTCGTTTGCGTATGCTTCTTCAAATGGTGAATGTCCACATTTAGGTAATATATATGTTTCACAATCTATATTCTGATGTAAAAGAGGATAAACAATACCAGTTATAGGATGTGGGTCATTTTCGCCGTGAATTAAGTATATTTTACACTCAATATTTTGAAACGCAGACAATAATCTCCCTTCATGCCTCATTTTTGCCGCTTCCAACCATACTTGTGAATACATTTCACTATCAAGGTTTGCAGACTTTGAGTGGCTGCTTTTGAGTAAACAGACGTTATCGGCTTTTTCGACCAATGCTTGCATTATTAGCATATCCTCATTACAAGTAATATCATCTTTTATCCTATTAAAAGTACAGCGGTCTTTTTTTGAAAGATTACAAAGTCTGCGATTAGTAATTTCATCAACATATTTATCTTCTAAAGGCGGACAGCCAACTAAAATAAGTTTTTCTACAAGTTCTGGGTATTGTCCAGCTAACAACGCGGCTAACCAAGCTCCCCATGAATGACCAATTAGTATTACCTTTTCGCTAATATTATCTTTAAGTTGCATATATAGCTCACAAATCAATTCAGATATAGAGTATTTTGATTGTAAAGGCTCTATAACACCTATTTCAATTTTATTTTCCAGTTGTTCGGCGCAATATTTCAGTGAGCCAATGTCACCTGGGCCGCCATGTATTACTGCTATTTTATAGGGCTTATTTCCGTAATAGCGCACCATATCTTCTTACCTCTGCTAATCTTGCAATATAACTTCTATTGAAGTAACGGCATTGTTTTTCAAAATATTATAATCAATTCCATCGTGTAAGCGGGTAGCTCTTTCTTTACATAAAGCGTCTACCAGTAAAAAAGCTAAATAGGTTTTTTCGAGAGATAATTTTCTAAAGTTCTCCTGGCTTTTTAAGAAATTGAACACTTCCTCTGTAAATTGAGTTTCAAAAGATGAAAAGTGTTTATTAAGAGCGGTTTCTTTTGACATTACACTATTCAATTCCGAAAGAGCCTTATTTGATTGTCCAAACACGTTAAAATATAAGTCAATCCATGAATTGATAAAATCGTGTAAAACAAAAACTTCTTGCTTTTTTAGCTCTAACATAATGTTTTTTGTCTGCTCGTTTAGATAATCTTCAAAAGCCGCAATATATATGTCCGCCTTATCGCTAAAATAACTATAAACTGTCCCTGTTGACACGCCTGCATATTCGGCAATTTCTGCTGTATTGGTATTGTAATACCCCTTTTCACAAAACAACTGAAATCCTGCCATAACAATTTTTCGTTTTTTTTCAATAGAACGCTTTTGCCGTGGTTCTCTTACCTTTTCTGCCATCTCAATTCCTCCTTACCGTCTATACCCATTATACTCTTAATGAGAAGCAAAATCAATATATGAACATGAAATTTTGTTCATGTTTATATAAATGATATGAAATTAAATAGTCAGCGTTATGAAAATAAAAGTCGTTCAAATACTATGACCTGAAATGTAAAATTACATCAGGTGATATTATGAAGATAGAGCGAGATGAACGACGATTTGATTTTCACGACATAGGGCGCGCCATCAAAAAGGCGCGGGAGGCCAGCGGGATGACACAAGAGCAGGTGGCTTTTATTGTTGACCGTTCTCCACGGACGATCATGTATAACGAAAACGATGGCCAGCACCCCAGCCTCAATACCTTTTATCAACTGGTCACGATGTTCGACATATCCGTAGACCAATATTTTTATCCGTCCCAAAATGCGGGGAGCGAGTGCAGGAAACGGATTGACGCTATGCTTAATTCCTTGGATGAAAAGGATTTGCAGATTGTTGAGGCCACAATACAAGCATTGAAGAACGCCAGAGAAACGGAGGTCAAGTAAAAAGGCCCTTCGTTTTTCTTGTTTTTCGGGGACTTTTCCGGGGTTCCGCTAAACGGCAAGCAATGCTTCTGTGGCCACAGAAGCTATTTTCACAGGTCTGGCCTTGCGGCCATCCCGTGAAAATTTGCTTGTTGGGGAGCCTCCCCAAACCCGGCGCTTCGGGCCAACTTGGCCCGAAGTAGTGGCGTCGCTTCGCTCCTTATGCGTCACAGTCTCTAACGCTCCTGTTCCTTCTTTCTGCCCGGCTCCGAGTAGCCCAGCAGATAGTCAATGTTGGCCTTGATGGTCGTGACCTCCTGCATATCCGCCTTGGCCTTGCGGTATTCAGCGTAGAGCTTCTTTTTCCGCTCGGCCAGCTTGCGGCCTTCTTCTTTGAGTGCGTCCATCTTGGGGAGCTTGCCGCCGTCCAGAATACGCTTGAAGTCAGCACAGGCCGCCCGGTAAAGCTCAATATCCGCCTCATGCTCCGCAAGAAATTTCTTGCTGTATTTGCTGGCCTTGTACTTCTCAAAGACAGGCCGGGTTTTGGCATACTGCACCGTTGCCGCCTTCAATTCCATGTTGGTATGAAGGGCTGCTTCGGTGCTTTTGATTTGATCGGACAGCTTATGAAAACGCTCCGTCGCCGCCGCCGCTTTCTGCTCCAACTGCTCATAGTCCGTCAGGCCGTTGTCCTGCAAGTACGCAAGGGCGGCGGCCATCTGTTTGAGATTGAACACCTTGGCCCACCGTTCATAACCGGGGCCTTTCCCTTTGAGCCGGGATTGAATGTCGATAGCCAGACTGACCTTCTGGCGGGGCTGGCCGGGCCTTTGGCGGGAGCCTGACAGGGCGGCTTTTATATCCGCTTCGCCGTAGCCTTCCCCGAGGGTGTCAGAGCGCAGACGTGTAAACCGCTCCTGACCGGGAGCCCGAAAGCTGACCGCTCCCCGCCGCTGTTTGACCTCATAGCCCGCCTGCTCCATCAGGGAGAGAAATTCCGGGAAGTCGGCGGGCCTCTTTGCAAGGGCGGTATCAATGGCGGCCCGCAGTCTGTCCTGATAGGTCAGCGGCCTTTTTTGTCCGGCCAGCCACTCCCCATAATTGCGAAACCTGCCCTTGCTCCGGGGCTTGGGGTTTTCCACGATGGAAAGTCCGTTTTCCAGACACAGGCGGTCAGAGAGCCGCCGCAGAGCGAAGGACGAGCCCCAGAAGTTGCGGAACTTCCGGGTACAGTCAAGGGTTGTGGAATTATAGTAGATGTGCGAGTGAATATGCTTCTTGTCCGTGTGGGTCGTGACGATGAAAGCGTGGCGGCCCTTTGTCCAGCGCATAGCCAACTCATAGCTGACCCGGTTTGCTTCTTCCGGGGTGATCTCTCCCGGATAGAAGGACTGGCGGATCTGATAGCACAGCACATCTTCGCCCTTCTTTTGCTCCCGGCCCGTCATGGCCTTGTAGCTGGCCTTCGCCAAAAGGAACTCGGCGGCCACCGTGGCCGGGTCGCACTCATAGGAGGATATGTATTTCCCGCTTTCTGTCTTTTCAGGATTTTTCCCATAGTCCAGGCAATCACGGATAGCCTCGGCTATGCTCTCCCCCTCGTTGGCGTGGCGTTGCAGTAAGGTGGTCGTTGCCAGAAAAAATCCCTCCCTTCATAGGAAACGGCGGCCCCGCCGGGCCGCCGTCAATCCGTGCCGCTTCGGGCCAAGTTGGCCCGAGGCTGTCAGCTTGTGATAAACTGGCGCAGAGACAGGTTCAGCCTGTCCAGCCCCGTGATAACAGCGCCCGCTACCGCCTGCAAACCGCAGGGGGAAAGCAGGAACGCAATCACCAGATAAATGACGCCGCCCACCGGGTAGTGGATGAAGAACAGCCCCACACCCAGTAAAGCCATAATGACCGAGGCCGCCGTCAGGAAGAAGGAGGACAGGGAGAACAAAAACAGCAGGACGGCCACAAGGATAGTCAGAAGCACCACAAACGGAGCGGCAATCAGTTTGAATATCAGTCTCATATTTTTAGCCCCTTTCTATCATTTTTCTATCTATATTTTACCATGCGGAGACAGGGGCCACAATGTTGCGGACGGTTAGTAAATCTTGTCCCGGCGCACCTCGGGCCAACTTGACCCGAAGCCGCCAGAAACGAAAAAAGGCGGGGCGCAGGCCGTAAAGGCCCGCACCCCGCCGCATCATTTTTCCACCAGCGCAGACAGCTCCGTGAGCACATCGGACACCCGGCCCCACAGCTTTTCATAGTCCCGCTGGAGCCCGGCGATCTCCTCCGGGTACACGCCGAAGGTGTTGGCATGGACGGCCACCTGGTTAAGATTATTGGCGCACCGTCTTTGCAGGGACACCAGCTCCTTGACCGGGGCAAGGTCTACATGGAGGATATAACCGTTTAAGGCCATCTTTCGCATATAGGCCCCGGCGTTGGTAATGCCCGCCTCGGCCATGCGCTCCTTTATCTGGGCCAGCTCGTCCGCCGTGACCATCACATGAAGGTGCCTGTCACGCCTGCGCCGGGCCGTCAGCGTTCCTCCCGTTCCCGGCTCCGCTTGTGGGCGGGCGGCTCCTTCACTCTGTCCAGCTCCTTCTTCTCCGGCCCCTTGGGGAGCGGCGAGGGCGGCAGGTTGTTCAAAATGCCGTCCAGCATATTGCCATTCTGTTCCTCGGAAAGCTCGGCAGTATGCAGATAGTTGTCTTTCTCGTTCATAGTGTCCTCCTTATCTGTCCTCATGGGACTTGTTGTGCTTGGTCTTGTCGTGCTCCTTCGGGGGCTCCGCTCTGCGGGCCGCCTCTTTGAGCTGGGCCGTGATGGAGGGCCGGGCCGCCCGGTCAGGGTTGCCGGGAGCCGGGCGCAGCTCGTAGTCCTTCATCTGCTTTTCCGTCAGGGGCTTCAAATAGGCCAGCTCTCCCCATGCCCGCATCGTGCCGCCCTCCACCATGCGCCGCTCGTCAAAGTTGATGATCTCCACGGGAGCGTTACCGGGCGGCTTCGGGAAGGTGCCGAGGTCAACGGGCCGCTGGGTGGAATAGTAGCGGTAATACGCCGCAGGCTCCCGGCCTTCGGTGCGCTCGTGTACCTGAAACAGATACTTGTAATCGTCAATGCGCTTGGCAAAGTCCTTTTCCGCCGTCTGGCCGTCACTGTGGTAGTGGCCCCAATAGTAGTCCCTCTGGCCGCTCTCCGTTTCGGTAAACTGCCATGTGACAAAGGGGCTGGGGGCCGCCCCGTCATAGCCCAGGGCGAAGCCCCGGCCATTGTCGAAGGCGACGGATTTCAAAATCTCATAGCCTTGGTTGCTTTCTATATCGTTTCCTCCTTTCCCGCCTCGGGCCAAGTTGGCCCGAAGTGATGGAATGTTACGAAATACCCGGCCAAATCGGGGGAAAAGGTATTAGGGTATTCCCGCCTTAAAAACAGGCGGGAAAAGCCCTGAAATACCGGGCCTTTTCTCCGGGCAAATCGTAACAGTCCTACCCGGTTTTCCGCCGCTTTTTCCTCATGCGCTCCCGGCTTTTCCTGCGGTTTCCCTCGGCCTTGCAGGCGTTGGAGCAATAGGCTTGCCGCCCCTCCGGGAGAAAGGGCCTCCCGCAGACGGCGCACAGCCGGGTGTCCGGGGCCGGGCCGTCCTCACAGATCGAAGCCATCAGCGCCGGGTCAAGGGGAAGAACGGCCTCCCGGAAATAACGGCAGTAGGCTCCTGTCCACCATTTTCCCAGCATATAACATTCGCAGTCCAGCGGCAGGCAGCCATATGTTGTATAGCCATAAAGAACCTTACAAAAAACAATATTTTTCGAGCAGTCACCGAAAAAAGCAAATCTTTGTGACAAAATCAAACAACGAGCAAAAAGCACGATTTGACAATTAACGTCAATCGTGCTTTTTTCATGCTCCAAAGGAGGCAGCGGCTATGCCAGGCGAGGCATTATCAAACTATTTTTATGGAGACGAGGCAACACAATTTTCCTATTTCCGTATTCCCTGCCAGCTCATCACCCACCCCCGGTTTAAGCACCTGTCCACAGACTCCAAACTGCTCTATGGGATGCTGCTTGACCGCATGAGCCTGTCCATCAAGAACGAGTGGTATGACGATACCGGGCGCGTCTATATCTATTACACCGTGGAGGAAATCAGCAACAACCTGAACTGCGGGCGGGACAAGGCCATGAAACTGCTGGCCGAGCTGGACACCGGCAAGGGCATTGGCCTGATTGAGCGGGTCAGGCAGGGCCAGGGCAAGCCCACCCGGATATACGTCAAGCGTTTCACCACGCAGGAGCTGCCGCCCCAGCCAAAGCAGGAGCCGGAGCCTCCCGCGCCACCTCAAGGCATCGATTTTGCCGACGTGCAGAAGTCGGATTTTTCCGCCCCAAGAGGTCGAGATTTTCGACGTGTAGAGGACGAAAAAATCGACCCTAATCAAACTAATAAGAATCAAATTGATTTTATCCAGCCTGATCCATCCATCTATCCCCCAGCCCACAGCGCGGCACAGATGGAGATTGATCGATGCGAAGCGAGAGAGGAAGTCAAAGAGAGTATCGAGTATGAGCATTTGAAGCAGGAGCTTCCATACGATGACGTGGAGAGCCTTCTGGAGCTGATCGTGGACGTGATGTGCAGCACAGCGGCCACCATGCGGATCGGCGGTGAAGTCTTACCTGTGGAAGCTGTCAGGCGGCGTTTCCGCCAGCTTGACAGCGAACATATCAGGTACGTCATAGACTCCCTGCGGCAGACTACCACAAAAATCAATAACATCCGGGCCTATCTGTTGACGGCGCTCTACAATGCGCCGGTGACGATAGGCCCTTACTATTCCGCCGCTGTACGGCACGACTTTGGGTAATGCGTCTCACCGTGAAACGCATTTTTGCGAGAAGCGGTCATTCCAGACAGGCAAAAGCCCCATCAACCTTGTGTTAGAAAATACGTCTCACTGTGAAACGTATTTTTTAGCAAATATTTTTTAATCGAGGAGGACTCTAAATGGCAAATGAAATCAGCAAAACCCCAACCCAGGCAAAGCCCCAGATGATCCCGCTGTCCAAAATCCACGAACTTCCCGGCGTATTCAACCCCAAGCCCCAGGACAAGTCGCTGGGCAGCATGGTACTCAGCATTGAGAACAGCGGCGTCAAGGAGGCCGTCATCCTGCGCCAGCGGGACGATGGCGAGTATCAGCTCTTGTCCGGCTACCGCCGCCGCAGGGCCAGCGAGCTGGCCAAGAAGCAGGACATCCCCGCTCACGTATACGAGATGACCATGCAGGAGGCCATCGCCTATCGTAAGGCGGTACGGCAGAACCCCAACGCGCCTATCCCCGGCAAGCTCATTGATCCCACTGCCGAGAAGGACAAGAGCAAGACTGCCGGGGCCGCGCCCACTGCCGCTGGTGGTGAGGACGAAAAAGACAAGAAGGACAAGGCCCCCGCCGCCCCTGGCGACAAGGCCAAGGAGGGCGACACCCCTGCTGCTCCCAGCGGCAAGGCCAAGGAGGGTGATGTCCCCGCCGCTCCCGGCGATAAGACCAAGGAGGGTGATGCCCCTGTTGCACCCGGCGACAAGGCCAAGGAGGGCGATGGCCCCGCCGCCCCCGGCGACAAGGCCAAGGAGGGCGACACCCCTGCCGCTCCCGACGATAAGGCCAAGGAGGGCGATACCCCCGCCGCACCCGGCGACAAGGCCAAGGAGGGCGATGACCCCGCTACCCCCGGCGATAAGGCCAAGGAGAGTGACGCCCCTGCTGCTCCCGGCGATAAGGCCAAGGAGGGTGACACCCCTGCCGCTCCCGGCGACAAGGCCAAGGAGGGCGACGTTCCTGCCGCTCCCGGCGACAAGACCAAGGAGGGCGATGCCCCTGCCGCTCCCGGCGACAAGGCCAAGGAGGGCGACACTCCTGCCGCTCCCGGCGATAAGGACAAGGATGGCACTCCCACGGTTGCTGAATTGGAGGCGAGGGCCAAAGCCGGGGAGCGAATTTCCCTGACCGACCTTGCCGCCGCCAGCAAAGCGGAGCGCGAGGCCAAGGCCAAGGAAGCGCAGCCTGCCGCCCCGGAGAAGGACAAGGAAGCCAAGGCCGCGCCCTCTGCCGCTGGCGAGGGCGAAGCCCTGACCGCCGCCAGCGAAGGGCCTGCCGGGACTTCCATCACGCAGATTTTCGAGAAGCGCCTCGCTCCCCCGGATGAAGCATCCCGGAAAAGCCTGCCCACGCCGAAGGAGGGCGAGTCCTACTTCATCACCCTGCATCCGGCCTATCTGGAAAAGTCCAAGTTCAATAATTTCTCTGTGGACACCGAGAGCGAGAACTTTAAGGAGCTTTTAAAATCCGTTGAGCTGGTGGGTATCAAAGACCCCGTGCTGGCCCGGTTCAACCCGGAGGGCAGGCTGGAAATCCTGTCCGGCCAGCGCCGCCATATCGCCGCGACCATGCTCAATCAGGCTGTCCCCACCATTATCCAGAAAATCGACGATGCGGACGCCAAGATCATCGTCGCGGACGGCAACCTGCACCGTGATAAAATTTCCAGCTATGACCTGTCCCGCGCCCTGCGGATGAAGATGGAGGGCATGAAGCAGAAGGCTGGCCGCCGCAAAAAGGGCTACACCGCGAACGAACTGCAAAGCGACGCGAAGCTGGCCCAGGAGATGGGTATGAGCGTTGCGAAGCTCAACCGCTATATCCGAATGTCTGAAGCCGTCAAGGGCGTGTGCGACCTGGTTGACGATGGAAAACTCACCGTTTCCGTGGCGGCGGAAATGTCCGCGCTGAAGCCCAAGACACAGGAGGGCGTTCTGCACCTGCTCGACCTGGGCTACAAGGCCACCAATGAGCGTATTTCCCGCATGAGGAAGGCGGAAGCGGGCGGGAACAAGCTGGATGACATGGAGCTGCGGAAAATTTTGGACGACAAGGACATTGCGCCCAAGCAGACTGCTCCGGCACAGCAGCCGGAGGCCCCTGCCGCGCCCACTCCCGGCGCTGTCCCGGAAACTCCCGGCGCATCCGTGCCCCAGCCGACCATCCCCGCCTCCCCGGATGTTCCCCCTTCTGCGGACGCTCCCTCCAGTGAGGCAGACCCCACCCAGGAGCAGAATACCACGCAGACTCCATCCGGTTCCTCCGAAGCGGCAAAGGAGGAGGACGATCCCTTCAAGGGCGGGCAGGAGCGGCCCGAAGTGACCAAGGTGATCCTGACCGGCGACCGTCTGCGCAAATATTTCCCCGATGTCTCCATGACGCCCCGCGAGATCGAGGAAAGCGTGTATTCGGCGCTGGAGGAACGCCGCCAGCGGCAGCTGAGAGAGCAGCAGAAAGCAGCCATCTTCAAGAAAAACAGCGGGCCTTCCCATTGACCGCCCGCCCCGCGACGTGCGCCCGGAGGGGCGCTTTTTTTCTGCCCGAAAGCAGGTGACGGCCTATCCGTGATAGATACTATCACGCCGTCTCCTGCTCAGGGGGTAAGGACTCGACAGCCATGCTCCTGCTCATGCTGGAATGTGGGATGCCCATTGACTGCGTGATCACGGCGGATACGGGTATGGAATTTCCAGAGATGTACCGCCATTGGGACAAACTTGACCAACTGCTGTATCAGGAGCGAGGCATCCATTTGACGATCCTGCGGCACCCCAAAGGGTTTGAGTGGCTTATGTTCGACCAGCCGAAGGAGAAGCCCTCAACCCTTGCACTGCGGGAGACACTCGGCGTACCGCCCTATGGGAACGGCTGGCCGGGAATCCACGTGCGCTGGTGTACCGGGCAGCTCAAGACCCACCTGATCGCAAAGGAAGTCAACCGGCTGAAGAAGGAAAAGAACGCCCTGAACTATGTTGGAATTGCGGCGGACGAACCGGCCCGGATCAAGGATGAGGTTTACCCCCTGGTAGAGTGGGGCATTACCGAGGCCCAGGCGTTGAAAATCTGCTATGACCGGGGCTTTGATTGGGACGGCCTGTATGAGATTTACCACCGCTGTTCCTGCTGGTGCTGCCCGTTCCAGCGCATAGGCGAGTTGAAGAACCTGCGCCGTCACCACCCGGAGCTGTGGGCGAAGCTGCGGGAGCTGGACGGGCGGGCGTTAGATCAATTCGGGCACAGCGCATTAGGCCGTTTTAAGGATAACTGGAGCGTGGAGCAGTTGGAACAGCGGTTTTCCGCCGAGGACATTAAGGAACAGGAGGCCGAAATGAAGCAAGACAAATCTGGAGAAATTCGGGATCTGTTCAAAGGCGTACCGCCGAAAAACGTGGTAATTGCCGTGGACGATCTGCCGCCCAAGACATTGGAGCAGCACATCCGGGAACAGCAAAACAAGAAAACACAGCAGAAAAAGCGCAATAAAAAACGCTGATACGATGCCACTGCCGGAAATGCGTTTCACCGTGAGACGCATTTCCGCTTTTAACGCCCTAAAATCGGAAAGGATGATTTTTTGAACGATTGTAAACGGAACAGACAGGAGACACGGCGATGAATGTTTTAGTTGTGGAGCCTGGTTTTCTCCCCTATGAAAAGGAGATCGATGGACTTCCCGATATGAACAAAATCGTCGGCGGGCCGATTGAGGCCATCTATCCATTCAAAGAAAATGTCGCTGTTGTCTATAACGCGAACAGCGCAAACCTGAAAATGGAATTTAACCGCAGCATCCCGGAACGGGACTATGGCGGCGTGTTCGGCACATTCTTTGTCTGCGGCCTGGGGGAAGAACATTTTATCTCCCTGACCCCGGAGCAAATGAGAATCTACAAGGAGCGTTTCAAAGAGGCGGAAATTCTTATCACTATGCTGGGCAATACGCCTGCTGTCCTTGAAACCACAGCAAAGCGGAAACGCAGTCCAAGCGGAGCAGCACGCCCACCAAAACCTCGGAGGTAATGCGATGAATTTTAACGCTGTTGAACAATCCGACCATTTTCAAGATGAAACTATTTTTTGGGTTAGTCTCTCAGACCCTCCCGCCGCGCTGAAAAGCAGAGCCATGCTCATTGATGGCGACAATTATAATGAAGCCTGCTTTGGTGTATGTGTTGCCTTTGATGCAGGGACACAGCAGTTTAGCCTTGTTCCCGAAGTGAATCAGGGCAAAATCTGCAACATCTATTACATTGACAATGATGGCGATAAACACTGGTTTGCTTGTGAAATCACCAGAAAGCTGGAAAAGCGCATCTTTTCTGAGTGCAAACAAATTCTTGACTTCAAAAAAATCGAATACGGCTGCGAAATAAAAAAAGACATCCAGTTTGAAAACGGCAGCGGTTTTGTCCTTGCCAAAAATCCGGTTCCAGATCGTCCTTTTTTAACAGCACATTTTACTGCGGCCGCCCGTGGACAACGCAACTATGATGAACGGAAGTCTTTTCACAGTTGGAATGAGGCCGTAGAGGATTTTATCAAATGTACTGAGCGTCAAAAACAATTTATGTGCGTAAAATTGGGCCAGCCACAAACAGACACTCCCCGAAGGAACAGTACAAATCAGGTAAGAAGCAAGGCAAACCGGCCCAAACGTAAGCGGAGGTGATCCACCATTCCCTATGAAACCGACGAGCGCGTGGCGGAGCTGACGGACAGGCTGGAGAACGGCGTCAAGGAATTATACGCCAGCAACAGCTATGCGCAATACATCTCCGCTATGGCAAAATTCCACCATTACAGCTTTGGAAATGCCCTGCTGATCCTCTTTCAATGCCCCACCGCCTCCCAGGTTGCCGGTTTTGGCACATGGAAACAGTTGGGACGAACTGTGAAGCGTGGTGAGAAGGGTATCCAGATTTTAGCGCCATGTGCGTTTCGCGCCACGCTGGAACGGGAGAAAATCGACCCACGAACCGGGCAGACACTTTGCGGGCCGGACGGCCAGCCCCTCACAGAGAGGGTGAAAACCTCCCCAAACCGCTTTAAGATCGCCCACGTTTTTGATGTGAGCCAGACCGAGGGGCGGGAGCTGCCGCAAATCGGCGTCTCCGAACTGACTGGCGATGTGGCGGACTATACCGGCATCTATGACCGGCTGGCCTCGCTATCCCCTCTGCCCGTCGTGCAAGAGGACTTCCAGCGGGAGGCCAAAGGCTACACCAGCTTTGCGGAGAACCGGATCGTGATAAAGCCCGGTATGAGCCAGGTGCAGACCATCAAGACGCTGGTGCATGAAATCGCCCACGCGAAGCTGCATGAACCCGCCGAACTGCTGCCGGGGAACCCGCCGAAGCAGCGGAGGCAAAAGGAGGTGGAGGCCGAGAGCATCGCTTATGTGGTCTGCCAGCATTTTGGCATAGACACGGCGGAATACTCCCTGGCCTATGTTGCCGGGTGGAGCAGGGGCAGGGAGCTTGCCGAGCTGAAAGCATCCCTTGATGTGATCCACTCCACCGCAGGGGCAATCATCGACGCAATTTCCCCGCCCCCGCCGAAGCTGGATCGGACGCAGGAGCGAGAGCAGCGGCCACGGAGAAAGCGCCGCCCCTCAAAAACAAGAAGATAGGAGATACCCTTATGGAACGAGCGATAGAGCAAATCCCCATGCGGGAGATTGAGATTTTCGGTATTCCCGCCCTGTTCACAGAGCTGGAAATTCCGCCCCATGCGCAAATCTGTGATATGTACTGCTATGAGCTGGTCAGCGCCGGGGACGGCCAGACGTTTTTAGGCTCGGTGCTGACCGCCATCCCCGTGGAACTCCCGGAAAACGGTGAACGGGATGTCTATGCCCGTGACCTCATTCTGGATACCGCGGGCAAGCCGTTGACCCCGGAGGAATTTGCGGAGAAGTACCTCTCCCCGGTGTACGGCCCCGATCTGAATGAACGCTATGGAAAAGAAGATTGATATTATTTCATTTTTGGCGGGAATTGTGGAGGAAAACACCCACAGCTATCAATCAGACTTTTCCATTGACGAGGAACACCTGAAATCCGCCATGCTGGAAGCCAGCCGGGAAAACCGCACCTTCCTCTGGATGAGCCGTCCCTGCGGGACGTGGTGTTTTTTGGAACGGGAGGTTTTTATCCGGGAAGCTCCGGCACACCTCACCTGGACGCATGACGACTATGCGGCGGAGGCCGGCAAAATCAGGGCATACCGCGTCATTGTGGCCCCCGGACGGGAGGGCGCTTTTGTGCCGGGCACGGTCAAGCCCCTCAACTATGGGGAACAGGTACAGCGCGTCAAGCGGAGCGCCATCCACGCGCAGTCCGTTGCCATCACCTTTGAGGACGGCGAAGCCCGCACGATGTCCTACCAGGATTACTCCAGAACCTTTCGCGGCCTGATTGCCGCCCATGGGAAGATTGAGCAGATCTATTATAAGGTAGGGAACGAGGACGAGCTGGCCCATATCCTTCAGACGGAGCGCATGATCTCCGCCTCCAGAAAGCAGCGGCCCCAAAAGAGGAAACCGCCTACCCGGTAGCACCCACAAGGACAGCGCCGCCGGATGGCGGCGCTGTCCGAGCAAGTATGTCATTTGTTAAACACAAACGACCACTTGTTAGGGGGCAGCGCCCCCTTAAAACCCCCGCCCGCGAAAATACGTCTCACGGTGAAACGTATTTTTTAGCGCCCGCATATACAATGCGTTCCACCACGGGACGCATTTCTGGAAGGAGGAAGCCGTGAGAAAACGAGAAAAATTTGTTGGCCTGTGGCTGAGCGACTCCGAGTTTCAGCATCTGCTGAAACAATGCACCCTGTCCGGCCTCAATACCAGCGCCCTGATCCGGCACAGCATCATGGGCGTGAATATCCGCCCGCGCCCGCCCGACACCTATGCCGCCCTGCTGCGGGAGTTGTCCGCCATCGGTAACAATGTGAACCAAATCGCGTATTGGGCCAACGCAACCAAAGGCATCGGCCAGACGGAGATCGCGGAGGCCGCCGCCTTAGTCCGACAGGCGTCGCGTCTGGTGAAGGAGACGCTGTAAGTGGCTTATGACAAAATCATCACCCTGCGCGGGCGCATGGATCACTGCATCGACTATGTGCTGAACGAGGAAAAGACGGGCCTCGCCGCCGCGCTGGCCTATGCGGAAAATCCGTCCAAAGCGCACCGGCTTGTCACGGGCATCAACTGCGAAGCGGAAACCGCCCTGTCGGATATGCGTACCACCAAGAAACGCTGGGACAAAACAGGCGGCATCCTCGGCTACCACATCATTCATTCCTATGCCCCCGGCGAGGTCACGCCGGACGAGGCCCACGCCGCCGGTGTGGAGTTTGCCCAGCGGCTGCTGGGGGACAAATACGAGGTTGTCGTGGCCACCCATGTTGACCGGGCGCACCTGCATTGTCACATCGTTTTCAACTCCGTTTCCTTTGTGGACGGGAAGAAATACCGCAGCGACTTTCAAAGCTATTTTGGAGACTTGCGCGGTATCTCCAACGAAGTGAGCCGGGGGCGCGGCCTGTCGGTCATCGAGCCGGAGGGCCGCGGAAAACATTATACAGAGTGGGCAGCGGAAAAACAAGGGCGAAGCACCGTTTTGGGTCTTGTCCGTCAGGATGTTGACGCCGCCATCGCGGAGAGCTTTACATTTGATACCTTCCTCGCCGCCCTGCGGCGGCAGGGCTATACCATTAAATATGGATCAAACGTGAAGCATACCACCGTCACACCACCCGGCAGCGCCTTTGCGTTCCGTCTGAACAGCATGGGCGCGGGCTACACCGAGACGGACATCCGGGAGCGGCTGGCGGCGGCGCGGAGAGGGGAACCATACGAACCGCCCACGGCGGAACCACCGGCGCCCCCGCCGATGCTGCTTGTTGTCCCCAAAGCAAGAAAACGCTATACCGTCCAAGGGGGCGCTGTCCCCCATCAGCCGCGCCGGAAACTGCGCGGCTTTCGCGCCCTCTATGTGCGCTACCTGTATTTATTGAACGGCTCCCGCAGGCCCAACCGCCCCGTGCCGCCCTTTGCCGTCCGCAGGGAGGTGACGAAGCTCCAACGGTATCAAAAACAATTCCGTTTTCTCCTGCAATACCGCATTGAAACGGACAGCCAGCTTGCCATGCTGGGCGACGCCCTGCAAGGCCAGATCGACCTGCTGGTGGATTACCGGAAGGAGCTGTACGGACAGCGGCGCGAAGGGCTGGACGTGGAGGCCGAGCTGGAAACCGTCAACCAGAAGCTGCGCTCCACCCGCCGCGAGCTGACGATCTGCCGACAAATTACGGAGGATATTCCGAAAATCAGGGATCAGGAGCAGCTCATGCGGCAGCAGGCGCAGCGTGACCACGAGGCCGTCCGGGATCGAACGGACGAGCAAGTAAGGAAGGAGAAAAAAGGCAAATGGATGTAAGTGCTGAAGCGGCTGATGTCGTTGTGCGGGAAGGGTTGCAGGCAACCGAGGCGGCGGCAAAGCTGACGCTGGAGGGCATGAAAAATGTCGCGGCCCTTCTGCTGGCGATTGCCAGGCAGGATATGAAGGTTGTGGGCGAGACAACGGCCAAGCGGCTGGCCCGCGACCCGGCCCCCGCTGTGGTCATCCCCATCAAGGCCGGGGACAAGGCGAAATTCCAGAAGCTGGCCAAGGAGTTTGGCGTCCTCTATTTTATCGCGCAGAAAAAGGGCAGCGACAGCGGAATCCTCAATGTTGTTTCCAATCAGAATTATGCCGCCCAGCTCAACGCCGTTATGGAGCAGATGGGCTACCCCATCCCCCAGCAGGCCAGGGAGGAGGATACGTCAAAAAAAGCGAAGTCCCGCGCTCCACAAGAGAAATCCTCGCAAGAGCGCGGGAGTGGCTTGAATCCCTCCCCAGCGACTGCGACGGCGGCGGTTGAGCAGGACTCCCCCACCAGGAAGAAGCTGGAGCAGTTACAGAGACTGGCGGCACAGTCTCGCTCCACACAGGAGAAAGTAAAAGGAAAGGTAAGGTGAACTCATGCCGAGTTTAAGCGAAATCTTGAAAAGCAAAGCGGAAAGCAAGCAGCAGCGCGCCGAAAGCAATAAGGCCGCGCGGGATCAGCTCTCCCAAATGCGGGATGGGGCGCTCATGGCGATTACCACGAACCCCGACCTCTATGCCCGTTTCCTCATTTTGCAGGCGGACAACATCAGCCTGAGCGCCGGGAACATCGCCCTGGCCCTCTCCCAGATGGCAGACCCCACCAGAATCGGCACCACCGACTTCTGGCACAAGCAGGGCCGGTATGTCATGGACGAGGAGATGCAGAAGGGGGCGGCGGTTTTCATTCCGCCCCGCAATCAGAACTTCCGGGGCTACCTCATGGGCAGCTACTATGATGTGAGCCAGACCGCAGGCAAGCCGATGCGGGAACCCGAACCGCTGGCGGAGGGCAGCGACCGCATGAACACGGCCTTCGCCGCCCTGCTGGACACCGCGCCCGTGGGCTTTATTGAGAACACGGGGCTGGACGTGCCCGTGCGGTACAACGAGCGCGAATGTATTCTGGAGATCAACACCAAGTACAGCACCGGCCAGGTATTCGCGGCCCTGGCCGCTGAGATCAGCTATGCCCGCCTCCATGACCGGGGCCAGAACCGGGACTATGACCGCGGCATATTCCAGTTGACTGCGGAGAGCATCGGCTTCATGGTGTGCCGCCGTTTCGGGGTGGACTGCCCTCTGCCGGATGCGGCGGGCATACAGCAGTTTTACAGCTACTACGCGCCCGATGAGCGGGGCAAGTCCCTTGACCTCATGCGGGAGACGGCCCGGAATATGGGCAACACGGTGGAACGGAGCATCCAGCCCCGCCAGCAGGAGCATACTGCCAGCCGGAGCAATCCCCGCAGGCAATACGGCGGGCGCTGACCAAGCGGCACAATCCGGGGTATGCCCCCTTAGAGGGCGGATTTTACACCGTCGTTCTTTGCCAGTCAAGGCCAAGACGAGCCGCGCCGCCCGTGGCCGGGCGGCGCGGGCCTTGACAGCCAAAGCCCGCCGGTGCTTTTTGTTGCCAAGGGGGGCATACCCCAAAAAGCGGTTTGCAACCGCTTTTTGCTACAATGGGAGACGGCGGCGCTTCCCGGAAAGCCGGTTGGTCATCGCGGGCATGGGCGGCGGGCGCGGGCACGCCCAGGCCCCGCCCATAATGCGTTTCACCGTGAGACGCATTTAGCAGTTCACAGGAAGGGAGGAAGAACGCGGCCATCCACAATATTGCGTATCACATGGACTGCATGGGCGTGCTGTGGGAGCTGCCGGAAAACGCCTTTGACCTCGCTGTTGTCGATCCCCCATACGGCCTCCATATCCGGGGCGATATGGGGCGGCGCAGGGGGCAGCCCCGCAAGTACAAACGGGTGTTTTGGGACGCGAAACCGCCTCCCCCGGAGTATTTCCGGGAGCTGCGGCGCGTGTCCAGGCACCAGATCATTTGGGGCGCGAACCATTTTATCAGTATGCTCCCCGCCGCAGACAGCCACTGCTGGCTGTGCTGGGACAAGAAGTATTCCCCGGAAGTCTCCTTTGCGTCCTTTGAGCTGGCCTGGACGAACTTTGACCTGACCTGCAAGCGGATCTCGCTGTCCTCGTTCCAGCCGGGGCGCATCCACCCCACGCAGAAGCCCGTCGCCCTCTATGCCTGGATATTTGAGCGTTTCGCCAAACCGGGCGACAGGATCATAGACACTCACTTAGGCAGCGGGAGCAGCCGGATCGCCGCCTATGACGCGGGGCTGGACTTTACCGGCTATGAGATCGACGGCGACTATTTTGAAGCCCAGGAAAAACGGTTTGCCGCCCATGTACGCGAACACCCACTTTAAGAAACAGGAGGTTTTTCCATGAAGAAACACCGCAAATTATTTTCGATTGCCTCCGCACTCCTGCTGGCCCTCGCCGCCCTTCCCGGCACGGCATTGGCGGCGGAGGCGGAGAGCGCGGAACCGGCGCAGGGCACACAGCCCTCCGCCATCCTCTACCCGGCGGAGGTGCGGACGAGCGAGGAAAACGGCGTGATCCGGCTGGAAAAGGTGTACTACCTGTCCACCCGTGACGATCCCGCCGCCATCCCCACCGGGGACTTTGACCGGGAGGGCCGTCACTACACGCTGCTGGACGTTCTGAAGAACGACCTGAGCGAGACGGACACCAGGGACTATATCGAAGTCGTCACGCTGGAGAGCAGCACCAAGGATATGGGCGAGATCATCCAGACGCTGGAGCCGGAGCGTGAAATCACCACGGAGGACGGCTATACCGGCGTTCTGAAGCCCGACTACACCAAGATCACCGTGGAGGCGGCAGGCTATAAGACCAGCAGCTGGACGGTATCGGCGACCCGCACATACCCCAACCTGTCCGACGCCGACGCCTCCCTGATCCCCAAGAGCATCACGGACAGCGGGCGGACGCTGACGCTGGCCGACGTGGACTGGCAGGAGGCCGGGGAATTTTACAACGCCACCGCCAGCTACACCGGCACCGCCTCCGGCCGCAGCGTCACCGGGTACACCGTCACTGTGGAATACAGCGGCGAGGTTGCCAAAACAAGCTGTGATACCGTTATTTATACCGCTGTGTTTTCTGCGGGAAATGCGTCTCACGGTGAAACGCATTTAGAGGATGACGGCTCCCAGCAGGAACCGGCCTCCGACAGCGGCGGGAGCATTGCTGGGAAGCTCGCGGTCACAGCCATTGCCGGGCTTGCCGCCCTTGGCATGATCGGCTACGTCGGCTGGCGGGGTTACAAGTACATTCGTGACAAGAAACGGGGGTATGTCTAAATGAAAAAGCACCTTTCCCTTCTGCTTGCCGCCTGCCTCATGCTGACGGCCTTTTCTATGCCCGCCCATGCCTTGGAATATACCTTTGACAGCCCATCCACCGGCGACTTTGGAACGCCTACCAGCACGGAGGACATCATCCAGACCGGTGCCGAACCCGCCAACAAGGACAGGAGCAAGAACAGCGCTCTGATCCCGCCCGGTTTTGGCACACCCACCAGCTATCTGCCCAACTCCGGCGAGTTTTTGACCCCCAATCTGGCGGCAGACGGCCCACTGAACAGCGGCAGTTTGATTACCAGCAGCGGAACAGTCACACTCCCCGGCGCGGTGGATGTGTCCACACCCGCTTCTCCCTCCGCCGGCTATCCCACTGCCGGCGGCCCTGTCACCGCCTTTACCGACGTGACCTCCGATCTCTATTACAGCAACGGGAGCCTGGGGACGCTGGAAATCCCGGCTATCGGCCTGACGGTGAACATCGTGCAGGGGACGGACAGCGCGGCGCTGGCCAAGGGCGCGGGCCACTTCACCAATACCAGCATCTGGGATGGCAACGTGGCCCTGGCCGGGCACAACCGGGGGGTAAATAATCACTTTGGCAAAATCCATACGCTTGCCATTGGAAATACGATCATCCTCACCACGGCCCTGGGCACACGCACCTATACCGTTACCAGCGTAGCAAAGGTTGACGTGATGGACAACACCATGCTGGAGGCCACCAGCGGCAACTGCATCACGTTGTTCACCTGCGTCCAGAACCAGCCGGACTACCGCTGGTGTGTCCGGGCGGTTGAACGCTAAACGAATCCCTTAGAAGGCTATGGAAGGGGCGGACTGTCTGCGGACGGCCCGCTTTTTCCATGCCCTGCGGAAATGCGTCTCACCGTGAAACGCATTTTTATATCACGAACAAACGAATATGCGAACAGGAGGTTTTATGAAACACAAGCATTTTTCCTGCGCGATCTCCCTTCTGCTGGCGGTGGTAACGCTGTTTGGCATCCTCACCGCCCCGGCCAGCGCCGCCAGCCTGAGCGACAGCGGCACCGTCACCATCCAGCAGGCCGGATACGGCAACTACCTGAGCAGAACCACCGGCGGCACCATCGGCGGCGGTTACTGGAAGTATACCAGCAACACCGGGCTGACCGGCACCGCCTACTGCGTCAACCACGGGCTGAAGGGGGTGTCCCCCTCCAAGGCCCTGACGGTGCAGGAGTATAACCGCAATCCCAAGACCATGGGGGCCTTTGCCAACGGCTACCCCAACCGGACGCTGGAGCAGTTCAAAGAACTCCACCAGAATGATGTGCGCGGCATCAGCGGTCTGACGGAGGACGAGTATAAATACGCCACACAGGCGGCGGTTTGGGCCACCTGCGGCCAGCTCGCTGTCCCCGGCACGTCCTTTACGGCGGGCAGCGAAACCCTCGCGGAACCCACCTCGGACGCGCAGAAAATCCGTATCTTCGATAGCGTCAAGGCCATCCTGCGCCTTGCCAACGGCTGGACGAAATCTCTCTACACCGGGATGTCCCTCCGGGCCGAGGAGGATCAGGATGTGCGCGGCGTGGAGGTCGTCAACGAGTCCGGACTGGAGGGCGCCGCCGGGGACGGCACAGACGGCATCAGGCTGGAGCGGATCAACGGCAGGGAGTATTACACCCGCGTGATGTATGTGGCCTCCGCCACCTCCACCTGGATCGACGGTTATACAACCAAGGTCTATTCCACAGACGCCCCCAGCGGCACCATTTTTGTGGCTGAGAACAACTCCCCGCTGGAGACGGTGCAGGAGAACGGGGCCACCTGCTACAAGGTGGACACCAGCAAGAACCGCAGCACCAGCCTCAACGCCAACGGCAGCGAGTATTACGGCGCGTTCAAGGTCTGCGTCCCCGCAGATAATGTGTCGGACGAAGGCTCCTTCACCGTCAAGGCCACGGGCGGCGTGGCCCAATTCAATTTGTATTTGGCCTATAACCCCTCCGCCTCGGAGCAGTCTTATATTATTTCCGACCCTGGCTATACCACGCTGGACGCGCAGGCCACGTTCCAATGGAATACCACCGATAAACTGCCCGAAACCGCCAGCCTCCAGGTTGTCAAGGCAGGCGCGGGCGGTTCCCCGCTGGAGGGGGCTGAGTTCACCTTGACCGGCGACAGGGGCACCACCGTCACCGGAACCACTGACCGAAACGGGCAGATCATCTGGCGTGACCTCCCCGCCGATGAAAAGTTTACCCTGTTGGAAACGGCGGCCCCGGAGGGCTATCAGATCATGGCCCCCATGAACGTCACCCTGACTGCCGGACGCACGTCCTATTTGACCGTAACGGACGATGTGGAGCGCGGCTTCACCATCAAAAAGGTGGACGCGCAGAACAAGGGCAGCTTGCAGGGGGCCGTGTTCCGCTTTGAGCAAATCGACGGCAGCTATGTCACCACCGGCACCACCGGCTTTGACGGCACCATCTCGTTCCAGGGCGACGAGCTGCCCTACGGCTCCTATCGAATCTCGGAGCAGTCCAGCCCGGACGGATATGTGAAGTCCTCCCGTGTGGAGACGGTGGAGTGGACGGGTGAAAAGGATGTGACCATCACCTGGGAGAACGTGCGGGACATCAGTTTGACCATCTTGAAGGTGGACGGGCAGACCGGCGTTTCCCTGCCTAACGCCACCTTTGATGTGTATGCGGATGGAACGCTCATTACCTCCGTTACCACCAACGACGACGGCGTGGCCCGTGTGACCGGCATCCAAAAAGAAGCCTATATCGAAATCGTGGAAACCGCCGCCCCCGCTGGGTATGTGCTGGATCGGACGCCCCACGGCATCCATATCGACCCCTATGATCCCGCCGTTGAGGACGACCCCGTGCTGACCGTCACCAACCAGGCGCGGCCCTCGCTGCGGATCATCAAATATGACCGCCAGAGCAAAAGCAAGCTGCCCAATGTTACCTTTGAAGTATATAAGGACGCCGAGCTGTATGACACCGTAACCACCACGGGAAGCGGTGAAATCAACCTCTATGACCTGGAACCGGGCACTTACCTCGTCAAAGAGGTGTCTACAGACGACGCCCACATCGTGGACACGAATCCGCAGCAGATCGAGCTGAAAGCGGGCCAGACCGCCACGCAGGAGCTGGTTTTTTTCAATGACAGGCTGCCCGGACTCCACCTGATCAAAGTGGACAGCGCCGACCTGTCCAAGCCCATCGCCAACGCCCGCTTCAAGTTTGAGGCGGTGGACGGAAGCTGGGGGCCTGTGGAGCTGACCTCGCTGGAGGACGGCACCATCGACCTGTCCAAGCTGCCCACCGGCGCGGCGGTCGTCACCGAGCTGGACTGCCCCGGCTATGTCATCGACAACGCTCAGAGGATCATTGAGCTGAAGCCCAACGAGACGGCTCAATTTGTATTCACCAACAGCAAGCTGCCCTCCCTGCGGCTGACGAAAACCAGCGCGGACGGCACTCCACTGGCGGGCGTTTCCTTCCGTTTGGCAAAGATCGAGGACGGCTCCCACTATCTGGATCGAGTCACCTCAAGCACAGGCGAGATCGTATGGGAGGGGTTAGACCCCGGCGTTTACTCACTGGTGGAAACCGCCACCTTGAACGATCACATTTTGGACTTGAAAGAGCATCATGTAGAGCTGTTTCCCGGAAAAGAAAGCACTATCGTACTGGAAAACGACAAGCGGCCCAATCTCTATGTCTATAAAAATGACGCAGACGACGGAACGCCGATTGAGAACACAGTGTTCACTGTCCGGGCGGCGGACGGCCACAGCGTGGACGAGATCAAAACGGACAGCACAGGACTCGCCGTGCTGGAGAACCTGCTGCCGGGCGTGTATGAAATTTCTGAAAAATCCGTTCCGTCGCCCTGGCTGAAGGACGCTGACCCCCAGCTTGTCACCCTCTATCCCAACCGGGATCATACGGCCTATTTCGAGAACCATAAGCGGCCTGTGATCGAAATTATCAAGGAAAACGCAGTCACTTACGAGCCGCTGGCCAATGTACCCTTCCAGGTCTGGTACGCCAGCAACAACACCTCTACCGGGGAATTTAACGATTTGGGCGTGTTCTACACGGACGAGGATGGCCGCATCGAGCTGAACGGCCAGGAGATGGGCGACCTGGGCCTGCGGGACGGCTGGTTCCGGGTAAAGGAGCTGGAGCCGCTGAAGGGCTTTGCAGCGGCTGATCCTGATACCCAGGAGGCGTTTATCCCTGCCGGGCAGGGCCACACCTTCCGTTTCCGCAACCAGCCCTTATCCGCCATCTGTGTATGGAAGTACGACAGTCAAAATCCCAATACTGCCATTGAAGGGGCGGTCTTTCAAATCCGCTACTTGTCCGGCAACACCTCCGGCACAGGCGGCACTGTGATCGGGACGTTCCGCACCTCGGCCAACGGCAGCTTTACCGCCACCGGCCTGTCTAAAGGCACTTATATCATAGAGGAGCTGTCCAGCGACGGCTCTCATGTGATCGACACGGCGCCCCAGACCGTCTACCTCTCCGGCGAGGAGCAGGAGGTAATTCAGGTCTATGTCGGCAACAGCGCCAAGGGATCACTTTTGGTCACAAAGGTGGACGATGAGGGCAAGCCCCTGAGCGGCGTTGAGTTTTTAGTCACCAAGTCCGATGGTACGCTGGTAGGCGATGCCAACGGGAAATTCACAACGGCGCTGGATGGGACGTTCCTTGTGGAGAATGTAGACCCCAACACGACGCTGGTCGTAAAGGAGACGCGCCAAAAAACGGGCTATGTTTTGGACGAGGTGGCACAGACCGCCGTTGTCAAGGCCGGTCAATGTGTGCGGCTCCAATTCGTCAACCACAAGGCCGGGAATTTGGTGATCCACAAGCTGTCCAGCGCCGACAAGGCCCCGCTTGAGGGGGTACAGTTCAAATTGACCTATGCGGACGGCAAGGTGGTGGATACGGCGGACGGCAAGCTGTCCTCCAACGGGCTGTACTTCTCCAATGCCGAGGGGCAGATCATCATCCCCAATGTGACCGGCACTATCATCGCAACGGAGGTGGCCAGCATCGACGGCTTCGCCATTGATCCCAACACCCGCAGTCAGACGGTGGTGATCAATCCCGGGGACGACACACAGCACCTCTATTTTTATAACGATCCCCTCTGTTCGCTCACGCTGTCAAAGGTGGTTTCCGTCACGTCCAAGCCCATCCCCAACACGACCTTTTCTGTTAAGGATGGAAACGGCAACCTGATCGGCAGATACACCACCGGGCAGGACGGGACTGTGACCGTCACCGGCCTTCTCCCCGGCGCAACCGTGGTGGTGTCTGAATACAAGGTGCCCGATGACTATGTATTGAATCCCATGCCGCAGACCATCACACTGAAAAGCGGAAAGAACACCGTCACCAGCGGAGCGGCCAATAGCTCGGACAGCGGCACTGGGAGCAGCGGGGACAACAGCCTGGTTTTTGAAAATGACCCCAAGATGACTCTCACAGTCAAGAAGTATATCAAGGGCACCAACTATGAGCCGCTGGCCGGGGTATGCTTCAAAATCGTGGACGGCTCTGGAAAGCCCATTGGCTCTGGCGACGGCACATTTTACACCAATTCGGCGGGCGAGATCGTGGTGGAGGGGCTGGAACCGGGCACAACCGTGACCGCCCGTGAAATTTCCACGGTGGAGGGCTTTGTTTTGGACGGCGAGCCGAAATCCGTGGAGATCAAAGCGTCCGGCAAGGCCCCGGAATTGATTTTCTGGAATGAAAGAGCAGGCTCCCTCGTCATCCAGAAAAAGAGCAGTTTGGACGGAAGCCCGCTGGCCGGGGTGCAATTCCTGTTGACCTATGCGGACGGCAGCTATGTGGACGCCGACAACGGCCACATGAGCAGCAATGGCCTGTATGAAACGGACGCCGCGGGAGAGATCAGAATTACCGGCATCACCGGCACCGTCATCGCAAAGGAAGTCAAGAGCCTGCCCAATTTCACCATTGACCAGACAGCGCAGACCGTCACCATCCGCCCCGATGACTGCCAGACCCTCGTTTTCTACAATACCCCCGTGGGAGGCGTCGAAATCATTAAGGTGGACGAGGCCGACCATTCCCAGCGCATCCCCAATGTGACCTTTGAAATCAGGAGGATGGACGGCGCTCTGGTGGACACCGTGACCACCGGGGCCGACGGACGGGTTTTCGTCACATTGGAGGCCGGGAGCTTCTATGCGGTTGAAACCGCCTGCCCGAAGGAGTACACGCTGGACAGCACGCCCCACTATTTTGAAGTAGTCTCCGGAAAGACGACGCCGCCCCTGACCGTGACAAACCGCAAGGGAGGCTCCGCCCTGATCCATAAGGTGGACAGCCTCACTGGGGAGGGGATCTATGGCGTAACCTTCCTTATCTCCGACGCGAAGGGCAATCCCATCGGCACCTACCAGAGCGATAACGAGGGATATGTGTATATCGACAAGGAGCTGGCGGACGGAAAATATACCGCCCGTGAATTGGAATGTGCGGATGGCTACATTTTAGACACCCAGCCCAAGACCTTCTATGTGGAATACGGCGGTTGTACCACCATCACCTGGCCCAATACCGCCGTTCGCGGACAAATCCAGATCATCAAGAAGTCCGCTGACTACAACCCCACCAACGGCCTGCCCGCCGGGACGCTGCTGGAAGGCGCCACCTTTGAAATCTACAACGAGCGCACTGGGAACAAGGTGGACACCATCGTGACCGGGGCCAACGGCCTTGCGTCCTCCAAGCAGCTCCCCCTGGGCCGCTATACCATCCGGGAAACCAAGGCCCCGGCCAATTACGGTGCGTCCACGGAAACCTATACCGCTGTGCTGGAATACTCCGGGCAGATCGTCAAGCTGGAAATCACCAACAAGAGCCTGTCCACGGGCGTTTCCATCGAAAAGACCGGCCCCAGGGAGGCCACCAGCGGCCAGCCTGTCCGCTATGTGTTCTCCAAGATTGGAAACACCAGCAACGTCTCCCTCCAGTCGTTCTATTGGCGCGATACCCTGCCCGCCGCCGTCCGGCTGGACAAGGTCGTGACCGGCACCTACAATTTCCCCGGCACCTATAAGATCGTGTATAAGGTAAACAACACCGGGGACTACCGCACACTGGCCGACAGCCTCAGCACCAGCCGGAACTATACGCTTGCGGCGTCCCCCACGGCTCTGGGCCTTGCGTCCAATGAGCGTGTGACGGAGATCATGTTTGTATTCGGGCAGGCCCCCGGCGGTTTCAGCCAGGTGGAGGCCCCTATGCTCTACTGCACCGCCCTCTCCGGCCTGACCTCCGGCAGCAGCTTTGTCAACGTTGCCGATGTGGGCGGCACCTACGACGGCGTGTGGGTGCAGGCGGTCAGCCGCTGGATAACAACGGTCTACGGTAAGCCCACCCCGCTGCCCAAGACCGGCTATTAAAAATGCGTCTCACCGTGAAACGCATTTTTAGATATGGAAGCTCTCTGAAATAGATGGTCAACACCATATCCGTGCCGAGGCCCAGGGCGCGGCCTCCCCCCGGCGTACACCCAAGCATTTATAAATTCCTATCTTTGCCGGAAATGCGTCTCACCGTGAAACGCATTTCCGGCTCCCTTTAAGGAGGCGAACACCATAGACGATTTTAAGGCAGTACGCAGCAGCCTGGACATCAGCAAATATCTGAAAGAGTTATTGATCATGTGCGACCCTGTGAAATACCCGCCCGGTGAGGACTCAAAAATCGTCCGCAGCTTGAACGACACCCTGCAAGGACGAAGCGAGCAGACGGTTGATGAACTGCTGGCAGACGTGGACGCCGTATGCGGGCGTTCGGCAATCTACAACTTGGAGTGGCTCACGCTCCGCCAGGCGGTTGAGGACTTCCGGCACCAGAAGGAGCTTTTAGCCCGTCCCTACACCAAGAGCAGCGGTAAGCAGTACCAATACCGCACCTTTGACCTTGACCCGGAGCGCCCTCTGAGGGTTGTGGATCAGAGGCTCTATGACCTTGCGGCAAAGGCCGGTTTTCCCCCAAACTTTTTCCGGGAAACCTGCTTTGACGGCGTGACCTTCTACTGCATACCCGACCACACGGATTTTAACTTTTCCCGTTTCCGCAACTGCACCTTTGCCGTGTGCCGGATCAGGGAGGCAACCTTTGACGGGGCCAGCCTTTCCAGCTCCGAATTTCATAGCTGCGCCATCCAGTACGCCACATTCTATCATGCGTCCATCTCGCACACCCATTTCCGCGACAGCACCCTGCGAAATGTCTCGTTCCAGGAGGCCCGTCTGAAGTCCTGCAATATCGTTGACTGCGGACTGGAGGGCGTGGGCTTTTTGAACGCGACGCTGGACGGCTGTTTTTTTGGCAGGGTAGCCGTCCACGGCATCCGGCATCTGCACACCGCAACCATCACCCAGGGCGGCGCAACGGAGGGTGAAGTGCAGCGCAGCCGTGAGGCCATCCTGGCCGCGCTCCGGCCCCGGCAGGAGGAGCGGCGGGAAACACAGGCAAAAAGGCGGGGCGGGCGATGAGGCATCCATCCGGCGGCGGTTATGCCAAATGGATATTCCCTGCCCTGCCTGTTATGTGGATCGGCGCGGGGCTGGCCTCCGGCTATGAGGACGGCATGACGGTTTTTGAGGTGCTGGGCCGCTTTTCCCAGTGGGCCGACCACCCGCTTCTGCTCCGCTGGACGCCCTATACCCCGAAATTCATGCTGGGGGCGCTGGCGGCCTATGCCTTTGCCGTCGTGCTGTATCTCTCCTCAAAGCAGAACCGCAGGCCCGGCGAGGAACACGGCTCCGCCCGCTGGGGCGACCCCCGGCAGCTTGACCGGAAGTACCGGGACAAAGACCCCCGCCGCAATGTCATCCTGACGCAGCACCTGCGCATGAGCCTGAACAGTCGCCGGCATTTCCGAAACCTCTTGCAAATCGTGGTGGGCGGTTCCGGCGCGGGCAAGACCCGGTACATCGTAAAGCCCAATTTGTACGAGGCCAACGCCTCGTATATCTCGACTGACCCGAAAGGGGAGCTGGCCCGCGACGCCATCCCCCTGCTGCTCCGGGAGGGCTATATCATCAAGGTTTTTGACCTGGTAGACCCGGATCGCTCCGACTGTTACAACCCGTTTCACTATATCCGTAACGACGCCGATGTGCTGAAGCTGATCGCAAATTTTATCCGCAACACCACGCCCAAAAACGCACATTCCAATGATCCGTTTTGGGAAAGTGCGACACGTTCGCATACAAACACTATTCCACAGGGACTAAAGCTCTGTGGG
>X355_Hoffmanns_Two_toed_Sloth__coassemble_1916_pt1 | contig 38975 bp, 38 predicted proteins | sample X355_Hoffmanns_Two_toed_Sloth__metabat2_high_PE_003 | metagenome-assembled genome bin X355_Hoffmanns_Two_toed_Sloth | reverse complement strand
GATAGGCCAGGACAAAGCCCAGAACGATCAGGAAAATGCGGGCGATGGCGATGACTGGCTCCACCATGAAGAAGGTGCTGATGCCGGGGAACAACTGTGTCAGAAAATCAACCATTGTCCTCATCCTCCTTTCCGGGCTTGCTCAAAACCTTGTTCGTGATGACGATAATGGCTACGACCAGCAGGGAAATGACGATCGCCAGACCATAGGCCATCAGTGCATAGGGAATAATTCCCATTACTCATTCTCTCCTTTTGTTTGGAAGCGCATCTCGGCTTCCCAGATCAAGAGGCATGTTGCCCCGTAGTCGAATGCCCGCTGTTACAGGGGCATGTTGCCGCGCACGCGGCCCTCGCGCTTCTTGTTCTGCAGGACCTCCAGCGCTTCCATGATCTGGGCGCGGGTCTCGGAGGGCTTGATGACCATGTCCACGAAGCCGCGCTCGGCAGCCACGTAGGGAGTGGCGAACCGGTCGGAGTACTCCTGGATCTTCTGGGCGCGCATGGCGGCGGGGTCCTCGGCCTCCTTGATGTCCTTGCGGAACACGATGTTGGCGGCGCCGGCGGCGCCCATAACGGCGATCTCGGCGGTGGGCCAGGCGTACACATGGTCGGCACCCAGGTCCTTGGAGCACATGGCCAGGTAGGAGCCGCCGTAGGCCTTGCGCAGGACCACGGTGATCTTGGGCACCTCGGCCACGGAGTAGACGTACAGCAGCTTGGCGCCGTGGCGGATGATGCCGGAGTGCTCCTGATCCACGCCGGGCAGGAAGCCGGGCACGTCGACCAGGTTCACCAGGGGCACGTTGTACGCGTCGCAGCACTGGATGAAGCGGGACGCCTTGTCGGAGGCGTTCACGTCCAGGGAGCCGCCCATGGAGAAGGGCTGGTTGGCGATGATGCCCACGCTTCGGCCGCCCACGCGGCCGAAGCCGGTGATGATGTTGTCGGCGTAGTAGGGCTGGATCTGGAAGAAGAAGCCTTCATCCACGATCTGGTCGATCACGTCCAGCATGTCGTAGGGCATGTTGGAGGCGTCGGGGATGATCTCATCCAGGACGGGGCGGGTCTCGTCGCCCTTCTCATAGGGCAGGACGGGGGGCTTTTCGTCGGCGTTGGAGGGCAGGTAGCTGAGGATGTGGCGCACCTGCCACAGGCACTCCTCCTCGGTGGAGGCGGACAGGTGGGCGACACCCGACACGGTGGTATGGGTATCCGCGCCGCCCAGCTCCTCGGCGGTGACTTCCTCGCCGGTGGTGGCCTCGATGACGGCGGGGCCGGTGATGAACATCTGGCTCTCCTTGTCGACCATCAGGATGAAGTCGGTCAGGGCGGGAGAGTACACCGCGCCGCCGGCGCAGGGACCCATGATAACGGAGATCTGGGGAATGTGGCCGGAGGCCAGGCTGTTGCGGTAGAAGATCTGGCCGTACCCGGACAGGGCGTCCACGGCCTCCTGGATGCGGGCGCCGCCGGAGTCGTTCAGACCGATAACGGGCGCGCCGGCCTGCAGGGCCATGTCCATGACCTTGCAGATCTTGGCGGCGTGCATCTCACCCAAACTGCCGCCCTGGGCGGTGAAGTCCTGGGCGTAGACGAAGACCAGACGGCCGTCGATCCTGCCGTAGCCGGTGACCACGCCGTCGGCGGGGATCTCCTTCTTCTCCATGCCGAAGTTGGAGCAGCGGTGGGTGACGAAGCGGTCCACTTCCTTGAAGGTGCCGGGGTCCAGCAGCAGGTCGATGCGCTCCCGGGCGGTCTTCTTGCCCAGGGCGTGCTGCTTCTCCACGGCCTTGGGGCCGCCGCAGCCCAGGATCTTGGCGCTTTTTTCCTCTAAGAGGTTCAGCTTGTCAGCAGTGCTCATGTGCTCCTCCTCTTAACCCTTGCGCTCGCACAGCTCCAGCAGGACGCCGTGGGTGGCCTTGGGGTGGACGAAGGCGATGCTGGCATTGCCGGCGCCGTAGCGGGGGGTCTGGTCGATCAGGCGCACTTCCTTGGCCTTCAGCTCCACCAGGGTCTCCTCGATGTTGTCCACGCGCAGGGCAATGTGCTGGATGCCTTCGCCGTTCTTCTCGATGAACTTGGCAATGGGACCGTCCTCCTCAGTGGACTCCAGCAGCTCCAGCTCGCTCTCGCCGATGGGCAGGAAGGCCACCTTGACCTTCTGGTCCTCCACGATCTCGGTGCCGTGGGCCTTGACGCCCAGGGTCTCTTCATACCACTTGACCATCTCGTCCAGGTTCTTGACGGCGATGCCGATGTGGTCAACGCGGGTAACGTTCATGATAATCTTCCTTCCATAATTTTCTGCATAGTCTCTTCCACCCAGTGGAAGGGGTTCTCCTTGTGGGCGAGGAAATTGTCAAATGCCTGTTTGAATTCAGGGGATGCCAGAACCGGGTGCACGATCCGCCTGCCGAACTCGTCCTGGATCATGGTCAGCAGCTCCTGCTTCAGGCGTGCGGCCCGGCGGCGGTCGATCTCGCCCTCGGCCAGGAGCGCGTCGAAGCGCGCGTCCAGCGTTTGGCACAGCTCATCCACGCCCTGGTTCTGGGAGGCGCACACCAGCAGAACGGGCATGTTCCGCTTGCGCGCGTCCTCCTCCATGTCCAGCATGGCGCGCAGCTCGGTGGCGGTGCGGTCGGCGCCGGGGCGGTCGGCCTTGTTGACCACGAACATGTCGCCGATCTCAAAGATGCCCGCCTTAATGGCCTGCACGTCGTCGCCCAGGCCGGGCACGGTGACCACCGACACCACGTCGGCGACGTTGACCACCTCCACCTCGGACTGGCCCACGCCCACCGTCTCAATGATCACGATGTCGGAGCCGCAGGCGTCCAGCACGTTGACCGCCCCCGCGCAGGCGGAGGACAGTCCGCCCAACTGGCCGCGGGTGCCCATGGAGCGGATGAACACGCCCTCGTCCAGGGTCAGGTCGCCCATACGCACCCGGTCGCCCAGGATGGCGCCCCCGGTGAAGGGGGAGGTGGGGTCCACCGCCACGATGCCGACCTTCAGGCCCTTGGCGCGCCAATACTTGGCCAGCTTGTCGGTCATGGTGGATTTGCCGGCCCCCGGAGGGCCGGTGACGCCCACCACCTTCGCCTTGCCGGTGTGAGGCCAGAGCTTGGCCAGCACGGCCTGCCCTTCCTCCCCGCCCCGTTCCACGGCGGAGATCAGCCGGGAGACCGATCGTTTGTCTCCCTTCAGGCCGTTCTCCAGCAGGGTCTCCACATCCACCGCCGCCATATCAGGAGCAGCGCTCCTTCAAAAATTCGATGGTGGCGCTGGTGGGGGTGCCGGGGGTAAAGACCTCGGCGATGCCGGCGGCCTTCAGGCCGGGGATGTCCTCCTCGGGGATGACGCCGCCGCCGAACACCAGAATGTCGCCGGCGCCCTTTTCCCGCAGCATCTCCACCACCTTGGGGAACAGGTAGTTATGGGCGCCGGACAGCAGGGACAGGCCCACGGCGTCCACGTCCTCGTCGATGGCCGCGGCCACGATCTGCTCGGGGGACTGGCGCAGGCCGGTGTAGATCACCTCGAAGCCGGCGTCGCGCAGGGCGCGGGCGACCACCTTGGCGCCCCGGTCATGACCGTCCAGGCCGGGCTTTGCGATCAGAACACGAATCTTTTTCTCACTCATCTTACAGTACCTCCAAAGGACGATATTCGCCGAAGACGGCGCGCAGCTCGTTGCAGATCTCGCCCTCAGTGGCGTACACGCGGGCGCAGTCCAGGATGTAGTGCATCAGGTTGGCGTCGGTGGCGGCGGCGGCGCGCAGAGCCTCCAGGCGCTGCTTGACGATCACGTTGTCGCGGCCTTCCTTCATCTTGTGCAGCTTGGCGATCTGATGGTCGGCCACGGTGGCCTCCACGCGCAGCAGGCCCTTGGCGGGGGGCTCCTCGATCTGGAACTTGTTCACGCCCACCACGATCTGTTCGCCGGCCTCCATGGCCTTCTGGTAGTTGTAGGAGCTGTCGGCGATCTCGCGCTGGATGTAGCCCTGCTCGATGGCCTTGACCGCGCCGCCCATGTCGTCGATCTTGGCGATGTACTCGCTGGCGATGCGCTCGATCTCGTCGGTCATGCTCTCCACATAGTAGGAGCCGGCCAGGGGGTCGATGGTGTCGGCCACGCCGGACTCATAGGCCACGATCTGCTGGGTACGCAGGGCGATGCGCACGGAGTCCTCGGTGGGCAGGGCCAGCGCCTCGTCCCGGCTGTTGGTGTGCAGGGACTGGGTGCCGCCCATGACGGCGGCCAGAGTCTGGATGGCCACACGGACGATGTTGTTGTCAGGCTGCTGGGCGGTCAGGGTGGAGCCGCCGGTCTGGGTGTGGAAGCGCAGCATCTGGGAGCGCTCCTTCTTGGCGTGGAAGCGGTCGCGCATGATCTTGGCCCACAGGCGGCGGGCGGCGCGGTACTTGGCCACCTCTTCCAGCAGGTTGTTGTGGGCGTTGAAGAAGAAGGACAGGCGGCCGGCGAAGTCGTCCACGTCCATGCCCGCCTTGATGGCGGCGTCCACGTAGGCGATGCCGTCGGCCAGCGTGAAGGCCACTTCCTGGGCGGCGGAGGAGCCTGCCTCACGGATGTGGTAGCCGGAGATGGAAATGGTGTTCCACTTGGGCACTTCCTTGGAGCAGAACTCAAAGATGTTGGTGATCAGCCGCATGGAGGGAGCGGGCGGGAAGATGTATGTACCGCGGGCGGCATACTCCTTCAGAATGTCGTTCTGAATGGTGCCCATCAGCTTTTCGGAGGGCACGCCCTGCTTCTCGGCGGCGGCGATGTAGAAGGCCAGCAGCACGCTGGCGGGGGCGTTGATGGTCATGGAGGCGGAGACCTTGTCCAGGGGAATGTCCTTGAACAGGATCTCCATGTCGGCCAGGGAGTCGATGGCGACGCCCACCTTGCCCACCTCGCCGGTGGCCATGGGGTCGTCGGAGTCGTAGCCGATCTGGGTGGGCAGGTCGAAGGCGATGGACAGACCGGTCTGGCCCTGCTCCAGCAGGTACTTATAGCGGTTGTTGGATTCCTCAGCGGTGGCAAAGCCGGCGTACTGGCGCATGGTCCAGAAGCGGCCGCGGTACATGGTGGGCTGCACGCCGCGGGTGAAGGGGAACTGGCCGGGATAGCCCAGCTTTTCGTCGTAGTCCCCGCTGACGTTCTCGGGGGTATAGAGCCGCTCGGTGGGCACCGAGGAGGCGGAGAAGGACTCGCGGCGCTCGCCGTTCTTGGCCAGGGCTTTGGCCAGGGTGCCTTCCTCCCACTGTTTCTTCATTTCAGACATTCTTATTCACACTCCGTTAAGTCGCCCGAAAACGGCGGTCACGCAAAGATTTGACATGACCGCCGCTTTGGGCAAATATTGACTTCTTACTTGCCCGTCTCGAACCGGAAGGTCTGGTCGGGGTCGGTGAGGGCGAGCACGCGCACGCCGGAGCCCTCGCCCATGACAAAACGCCAGGGGAAGGCGGCGAAGAAGCAGCGCTTGCCGGTGACCTCGTCGAAGTCGCCGCCGACCTTGCCGTAGCCGTCGTCGCCCACGTTCTCAACGCCGGGGATGCCGCCCTCGACCATCAGGAACTTGTGGCCCGGCTCCCACAGGGGGAAGTCGATCTTGGGATCGCGGCCGTAGATCTCCTTCCACTCCTCGATCAGATTGGGCTGGGTGGGGCCAAGGCCGTGGTCCACCAGCTTGGTGGCCATGGGATGGTCGTTGGCCTGGCAGCCGTAGCCGACCATCTTGACTTTCTTCTCCACGAACCACTTGGCCAGCTCGCCGGTGGCGCCGCAGCCGTAGGCGAAGTAGTCCTCGGTGTCGGCCCAGATGTGGTGCTGGTCGGTGTTGACCATGACGATGTCGCCTTCCTTGATGACGTCGTCAAACTTCTCCAGATCCTCGGGCTCGATCTTGCCCCACTTGCCCTTGGGCACGTGGATGGCGACGCCGGTGCCGAAGAAGCGCCACAGGGGGTACTGGGTGATGTCGGGGGTCAACTCGGTGACGTGCAGGGGGGCGTCCATGTGGGTGCCGCGGTGCATGATGCCTTCCCACTGGACATTGTACATGCCGTCGTTGGCGTGGAAGCGGATGACTTCCTCCTTCAGGTTGCAGCCGGAGGGCCACTGGGGCATAAACGGCTCAAAAGTATGAGTCAGGTCAAAAATCTGAATGCTCATGTCGTTACTCTCCTTTCCTTTCCATTAAAAGGCTTCGCCCTTGTCGATACGGACATTGCCGCTGGGATCCAGGATCGCGGTGAAGCGGACGGGGCAGGCGTCGCCGCGGCGGATCTTCCAGGGAGTAGCGATCATGGTCACCCGCTTGCCGGTGATGTCGTCCACATCGCCGGACATCTGCTGGATGACGGGGATGCCGGCCTTGGCCAGCGCCTTGTGGGCGGGATAGTAGCCGGGATAATCCTCCATGGCGTCACGGCCGGTCTCTTCCTTGTAGGTGGGGACCAGGCGGCGCATGAAGGGGCCGGGCTTGCCCAGGTGGGCGGTCAGGACGGTGGTGACGGGGCAGTCCACATAGGGCATGTCGACGGCGACCAGCTTGACCTTCTTGGAGATCAGGTACTCGGCGGCGTCCTCCGTCAGGCCGGGAGCCTGGCCGAAGTACTCCAGGGAGTCGGAATACTTGTGGTGCCAGCCGGTGTTGATGGCGACCATATCGCCTTCCTGGATCTCGCCGGCGGCCTTCAGATCGTCCGCGGTGATCTTGTCCCAGTTCTTCTTGCTGCGCAGATCCAAGATGATGCCGTTGCCGAAGAAGTGGTCGGTGGACAGGTTCTCCAGGTCGTCGCCGTAGGCGTACATATGGATGGGGGCGATGAAGTGGGTGCCGGTGTGGAAGTTGGTGCGGACCTTGAACGCCTGCACGCCGAACTGGGCGTGCTTCACGCCGTGGTCGAAGATGACGTCGGCGTCGCCGGGATAGGAAGGCACGCCGGTGCCCCACACGTGGCTGAGTTCATAGAACACCAGGCCGTTGTAGGGGTCGACCACGGGACCCACATGGGGGTCTTCCAGGGGGGTGTAATCCTTAAATTGCTCCAGTTCGTCAAAATTGGGCGGTAACATGTACAGGACCTCCTTATAACTTGTCGGGAAGGGATCGGCGAAGCGCGCACGGCGCCCCCTCCCATTTTAGTGCAGTATCATCTTACCAGACTCTTGTCAAATTTTCTACAGATTTTTTTTACAAAAGGGTGAAATTCTTTTCGGGCACATCCTACAAATCAGCATTGAACTGCCCCGGAAACTGTGTTATATTATATAATGTAGAATTTTATGGTTTTCCTTTGTCTGGAGGGGTTTGTGTGAAGCTAAGCATGTGGACGCTCAGCGGCTGGCTGGAGCGGCGGGGATACCGCCCCGCTCCCGTCATTTCCAGCGGCAAAAGCGTTCTGACCGGACCCCGCTTTATGGAGCGCGGCGTACCCGGCTCCGACACGGTGGGCATTATCCCCGCCCGCAACGTCACCGGCGGCGCGGGCTACGAGACCGCCCTGACCAACGGCGTGGACCTGATCTTCATCCCCCAGGCCGACCCCATCTCCATCCACAACGAGATCAACCGCTGCTTTGAGTTCTTCACCCAGTGGGAGCGCTCCCTGCTGATGGTGCTGGTGGACGGCGGCTCTTTGCAGGACCTGCTGGACGTGGCCCACCGGGTGTTCAAGCAGCCCATGTTCATCAAGGGCGACTCAAGCTGGGTATTCGCCATCACGCCGGGCTACGACCCCTCGGTCCACCCCGACTGGGCCAACCTGGAGCGCTCCGCCGTCAACCGCACCGCCGACTTCGAGTCGGTCAAGACGGTCAGCCTGGACCCGGAATTCCAGAAGGTCTTCCTCCAGCGCTACCCCGCCATCCTCCGCTCCCCCTTCTACGGCGGCATGGTGCTGCGCACCAACGTGTGGGTGGACGAGCAGCGGGTGTGCGAGATCGTGGCCTTGGAGTACACCGCCCACTTCAACCCCGGCGACACCCACCTGATGCAGGTGTTTTCCGACATGGTGTCCCGGTACATCTCGGCCAACCGCTCCCTGTACTTCTCCTTCTCCGGCCTGACCAACTTTTTTACCGGACTGCTGGACCGGCAGGAGTGCAACCCGGCCAACCTGCTGACCGTGCGCCAGGCCACCGGCTGGCAGGAGGAGGACTTCATGGCGGTGGCCGCCATCCGGGAGCGCACCCAGTGCGAAACGCCCCTGCTGGGCGTGCTGCGGGAGAAGCTGGCCGAGCAGTTCCCCAACTCCTGCGTGTTCCACTACAACGGCCATGTCGTCTGCATTTTCAACGTCACCAAGTTCAGCGGCTACGCCCAGGCGGTGGCCCAGCTCACCGCGCTGATCCCCTCCGACCCCTTCACCTGGGGCGTCAGCTATGAATTCACCGGCCTGGAGCGCCTGAGCGACTTCTACCGTCAGGCGCTGACCGCCCTGGACGCGGCGGAGGATACGGGGCGCACCCACGCCACCATGTACCAGGCCGCCTGCGGCTGCATCGCCGCCGAGCTGAAGGAGATCCCCCGCCTGCAGGGGTACATCCACCCCGACCTGCGCCGCCTGGAGGAGGTGGACCGTCGGGGGGACTCCCAGTACGTCCACACCCTGTTTGAATTTCTGCTGTGCGGCGGCAACTACACCGACACCGCCTCCCGCCTGGGCCTGCACCGCAACAGCCTGATCTACCGCATGTCCCGCATTCAGGAGATCATCTCCAGCGATCTCAGCGACCACCAGAACCGGCAGCTTCTGCTCTACTCCTACCTCCTGCTGGGCCGGGATTGAATTACAGCCGCAAGGAAGGGGCCGTCCGTGACCGGACGGCCCCTGTTTGATTTCCCAAGCTTCCGCCCCGGCAATGACCGCGCGCCGGTTACGGATGTTCCTTAATCCGGACGACCCTCCATTCGCCATTGCGGTCCTTTTCCACCGTCCACAGCGAGGGGACGCGCCAGCTTCCCGATACGCGGTTCCCCTCCGCGTCCCTTCCTTCCCGAGAATAAAAAACCCACATATATCCTCTGGCGCCCGTAAACCGCGCCGACCACAGCTTCAGGGAGTGGCTCTCCTCCACCGCCTCATACAGGTTGGAGTACCTGCTCAACGATCCGTATTTCTCTTTTGCCTCTTCTTTTGTCGACGTGAGGTCGGAAAACGCTTCCTCCGCCTGCTCCAGGATCAGCCGCGCGGTCCCGCGGTCCTCCCGGGAACCGATATAGGCCAGCATGGCCACTTCGCCCGTCTCAAAATAGCTTGGGGCCCACACCATGGCCATATGATAGATGGGAAAATAGTGAAGCAGCAGAAACAGCGCGGCGATGCAAACCGCGGCCCAGACGCATCCCCTGATCCTGCGGCGGCTTTGCCGCCGGGCCGTCCGCAGGGTCTCGGTATAGACCAGCTTCAGGTTCTCTTCCGGCAGGGCCTCCGGAAGGATCTCACACTTCATGACCTCCAGCACGCTCAGATTCAGCGCCTGTGCGATGTCCTCGATCTTCGCGATATCGGGCAGGCATTTTCCCCGCTCCCACTTGCTGACAGCCGCGGTGGAAACGTGCAGCCGCCCGGCCAGTTGGGCCTGCGTCAGCCCCCGCTGCGTCCTGACCTCTTTTAAAAACGGGCCAAACACGTTCGGTTCCATTTCTTATCACCTCGCCTTTCTATGGTAACACAAGCCGGCCCGTTCCGTAAAGCGACCTACGGTTGAATCCGCCCGTTTTCCGCCCCGCCCGGCGCTTGACAAACTGTGGACCATGAGCTATAATAGCGGCTGATTCCAAAAAGTAAATACGGACAGACAGTGCTCCCCCCTTTGGGCGCGGAGATAATAGGGAATCGGGTTTCAATCCCGAGCGATCCGGTCACTGTGAGCGACGAGCAGGCCGCATACGCCATTGTGAAAGCGAGAAGGCGCGGCCGGTGAGGAAGCGCGAGCCAGGAAACCTGCTGTCTGCCGTGTAGATAGGTCCTTCCGAAGAAAGCGCCCCTGTCTGATCCGCCGGCCGCGGTATTCGCAGCCCGGCTTATTGCGTTGTCCAGGCCCCGCTTTCCAAGGAAAGCGGGGCCTTTTGCGCGCAAAAGGGCAAGTTATTTCGGGCACGGCCCGTAACAATAACTGAAATGAAACAAAAAAGGAGATAACCACCATGAAAAAAGCGCTTTCCCTGCTGCTGGCTCTGGTCCTGTGCCTGAGCCTGTTTGCCTGCAGCGCCGACGACGCCGGCGACAAGGTCTCCGACCAGCCGGACAACGGCACCGAGACCCAGCAGCCCGTCGATCCCCCGGAGACGGACGACTCCGAGGAGGAGTACGGCGAGGTCGTCATTCAAAACGGCGACCGCACCATCACGTTCACCGAGATGCCCACCGGCGTTCTGTGCTGCAACCTGTATTCCGCTGAGAATATGGTCATGCTGGGCCTTGGCGACTATATCGCCGCCAAAAATGTTCCAAGCAACGCCGCGGAAGCTCCTCTGGAGGAGTTGGCCGCCGCCTTTGAGGGCATCCCCGAGGTGGAGAAGTCCCACGAGAACGCTATTGCCACCGGCGCCGATTTGGTGATTGGTCAGGTCAGCGCGTTCAAGGACAGCGCCTGGGGCACCTACGAGATGTTCGAGTCCAAGGGCGTGAACTGCTATACCATTTCCGGCACCCTGGCCACGGACGAGACCGTTGAGAACGTCTACGAAGACATCGAGGCGCTGGGCAAGATCTTCAAGGTGGAAGACCGGGCCGCCGAGCTCATTCAGCAGATGAAGGACCAGGTGGCGGCCGTTCAGGAGGCCGTCTCCGGCATCGCCGAAGAGGACAAGGTCCATGCTTTTGTGCTGGACTCCTTTAACGGCAACGAGATCTACACCACCTCCGCCGGTCTGCAGAGCAATCTGATCGAATTGGCCGGCGGCGTCAACTGCACCCGCAATATGGCGGACTCCCGGTGGTTCAACACCAGCGTGGAGACTCTCGTGGAGACCAACCCCGACGTGATCATCTTTAACGATTATGGTTCCCAGACCATCGACGAAAAAATCGAATTCGTCAACAGCAACCCCGCCCTTCAGGACGTGACCGCCGTCAAGGAGCAGAATTACATCGTCATTCCCCTGGTCAGCGTCATGCAGGATATCCGGGCTTCCATGGCCTGCGAAACATTTGCCCGGGAATTCTACCCCGATTGCTTTGACGCGGAATGAAAAACTGGAGATCCCTGACGCGCACAACGGTTGTCTACATCCTTATGGTGGCCATCCTTCTGATTTCAATTGTGATGACCATCAGCATCGGCTCCTCTAAAATCCCGGTGAGGGACGTGTACGGCATCCTGGTGGATCAAATCAAGGCTCTCCTGAGCGGTCAGGGAGTCGGGGCCGGTGAATGGCCCACGGCTCAGTTTCAAATCGTCTGGAATATCCGGCTGCCCCGCGTGTTGTTCGGGACGCTGTGCGGCATGGGTCTTTCCCTGTGCGGCACCGCGATGCAGGCCCTGGTGCTCAACCCGATCGCGGACCCATATATTCTGGGCATTTCCTCCGGCGCGTCGGCGGGCGCGGCGTGGGCCCTGCTTATGCCGCTGCCCTGGTTCGCCGGGCAGTACCAGGTGCCCTTTGTCGCCATGCTGGGCGCTCTGCTGGCCTCCGCCTGCGTGTACACCATGGCCCGTCTGGGGGGCGGCGGTCAGATCCGGCCGGTGACGCTTCTGCTGGCCGGTACCGCCATCAACGCGGTCATGAGCGCCATCACCAGCTTCCTGATCTTTTTGGCCAAAAGTCCCGAGAGCATCGCCGCGGTATATAACTGGCAGATGGGCAGCATCGCGGCCGCCCAGTGGACCAGCCTGAAGTTCCCCCTGGTCGGCGTGATCCTCGGCCTGATCGTGTTCACCATGACCGGCCGGCGGTTCAACCTGCTGATGATGGGAGATGAAGACGCCCTTTCCATGGGCGTCAACGTCAAGGCATTCCGTACCGTCATGTTCGCAGTCTGTTCCGTTATCGTCGCCTGCATGGTCTCCGTCACGGGCATTATCGGCTTTGTCGGTCTGATCGTGCCCCATGTGGCGCGCATGCTGTCGGGAACCAGCGACAACCGGGTTATCTTCCCCCAAAGCGCCCTGCTGGGCGGCACCTTCCTGATCTGGTGCGATGCGGGCGCCAGGGGCCTGTTCGGCGGCGCGGAGCTTCCCCTGGGCATTATCACCGCCTTCCTGGGCGCTCCCTTCTTCCTCTATCTGTTGATCCGGAAAAGCTACGGGGGTGGACGGGCATGAGCGTTTCCTTTCAGAATATCTCCGTGCGGCTGGGCGGGAAACAAATTCTGGACGGCGTCAGCCTGGAGACCAGGGAAGGCCGGGTCACCGGCATCGTAGGCCCCAACGGGTCGGGAAAATCCACCCTGATCAAGACCCTGTTCGGCATCGTGCGCAAGGAGTCCGGGAATATCGTTCTGAAGGGCGCCGACATCTCCACCCTTTCCCGCAAGCAGATCGCCCGCCAGGTTGGGTATGTGGGCCAGGAGACCTCCTGCGTGTTTGATTTCACCGTCACCGAAGTGGTGGAAATGGCGCTTTCCAAGCGGAAAGACCGCTCCCGAAAAATTGTGGACACCGCGCTGGACGAGCTGGGCATTTCCCATCTGGCCCACCACAGTATTCTGACCCTGTCTGGCGGGGAACGGAAGATGGTATTCCTTGCCCGTGCGATCGCCCAGGGCGCGGATACGATCATTCTGGACGAGCCCACCAACCACCTGGATATCCGGCACCAAATGTTCATTCTGGACTACCTGAAGCAGAGCGGCAAAACGGTGCTCGTCGTACTCCACGATCTGAACATGGCCGCTCTGTACTGTGACGAGCTTTATGTGCTCCAGCGGGGGAAGGTGGTGTGCGCGGGTACGGCAAGCCAGGTTCTCACCCCGGAGCTGATCCAAAAGGTCTACGAGGTGGACTCCGAGGTGATCACCGACAGCCGGGGCGAACTGCGCATCCTGTTTCACTCCTCCCGGGGAAAAAAGCCCGTCCCGTAAACCGGCCCAAATTCGCATGAAAAAAGGAACGTCCAACCGCCCCCATTTGGTCGCGGTTGGGCGTTCCTTTTGGGAGGGAGGGATCACGATCCCTTTTACCTTTTGTGTTGATATACGCCTATCCGCCAACCCCTTCGTCGATTTGACGGAACGATAAGCATAGGAAAAGGCTCCTCAAGACTTTTACATCTTGGGGAGCCTGCGATAATTTCAACGGATTAATTGAAGTTGTTTAGGTCGGCATCAAACTCCGTACAGTTTTCAACCATGCTGTCGGGAACTGCAACAGTAATAAACCAGCCTGCCATATCGTCTGTGGTCACTTCAGGTTCATTAATCTGTTCAACATGGATGCAGAAAGAGTTTCCGTCACAGAAGACACTATTTACACCAAACCTATAAGTACCGCTGTTAGCGCCAACATAGACTAGCATCAAGGTATTTTCTTCAAAAAAGGTTTTGTCGTATTGAGCGGTTATATCATTGAAAGACAGGACTTCATCATAGCCGTAGTCCATGGCCAACACTTCGCCAAAAGTAAGTTTGAACTCCTCTAAATCTTCCAGAGTATCGAATCTGTATATCGGAAGATGCTGGACGCTACTGATTGCCATTTTATCTTTGTTCAGCGCACCAAAATAAACTTCACTTGCTTCGGCCCAGTTTGCATAGGACACGGCAATATCAAATGTTTCATCGGCAGGAGTGCCACCAGTCTGAGCGTTATTCTCTGTGGGCTCAATGACCTTTCCTGTTTCGTCTGTCTTGTAAATGGAGAGTGCATTTAACCGTTCAGTAGGGTTATTTTCCGTATTTCGTGCCAGCAGCACCCTGGCACATTCATCAACCATAAACTCAGGACAGCCCTTTGCGGCCACAATGTCTGTAGACACTTCTACTATTACTCCGTCAGATAAATTGGTATTGCCAATGTCGAACACTTCTAACAACAGATATTCCTCATCGACTTCAATGACCTTTGCAGTAAAGAAGTATTGCATATTATTGTCGCCCTGTTGTAACTCCGCTCGCTGTCCACAGCCGACCACCCCTAACACACAGACCAATGCCAGAACGAATGCTGTAATCTTTTTCATGCAGGCTGCCTCCTTCATAGCTATATGCCTTTATTTATATAGACGCAAAAAATCTCCAAAAGTTCCCTATTATTTATATTTTATAATATATCCATGTCCCTTTCAATACCCGAAAATAAGCAGGCTAGTGAAATCGACGGAGATTTTTCCATCAGCACAAAAGGTAATAGGGAGGGATCACGCGGCGCATTGACAAAACCGGCGTTTCCGGGATATACTATAATTTAACATGCTTTGCCGCTGACAAGGAGGTACTCATGACCCGGGAACAAATGAAACAAAAGAGCACGCTGGCGGTCTTCGCCTCCTATTACAAGCCCCATCTGGGCCTGTTCGTGCTGGATATGGTGTGCGCCCTGCTGATCGCGCTGGTGGACCTGGCCTTCCCCTACCTGTCCCGCTATTCCATGCAGCGGCTGCTACCCGAAAAGCTGTACACCGCGTTTTTCGTGGTGGTGGCCATCCTGGTGGGGGCGTATGTCCTGCGCTCGGTGTTCAACTATATCGTCACCTACTGGGGCCACCTGCTGGGCGTGCGCATCGAGGCCGACATCCGCCGGGACCTGTTCGCCCACCTGCAGGAGCTTTCCTTCCGCTTCTATGACAAAAACCAGACCGGCCACCTGATCAGCCGGGTCACCGGCGACCTGTTCGAGATCACCGAGCTGGCCCACCACGGCCCGGAGGACCTGTTCATCTCCCTGGTCACCCTGCTGGGCGCGCTGATCGTCATGCTGTCCATCCGGTGGGAGCTGGCCCTGGCCGTCTTTGTGGTGGTGCCCATCTTCCTGTGCTTCACCGTCCTCCTGCGCAAGCGGATGAACCGCGTCTCCATGGAGGTCAAGCGGAAGCTGGGAGATATCAACGGGGAGGTCGGCTCCTCCATCTCCGGTATGCGCACCGCCAAGGCTTTCGCCAACGAGAAGGCCGAGATCGAGAAATTCCGCCGGGCCAACGACCGGTTCCGCGTATCTAAAAACGGCTACTACAGCGCCATGGCCACCTACCACTCCGTGCTGGAGTTCGCCCTGAGCATGATGTCCGTGCTGGTCATCGCCCTGGGCGGCTTCCTGATCATGCGGGACAAGATGGACTATATCGACCTGCTGACCTTCACCCTGTATGTCTCCGCCTTCATCGCGCCCATGCGCAAGCTGTCCGCCTTTGTGGAGCAGTACACCCAGGGCATGGCGGGCTTCCGCCGCTTCCTGGAGCTGATGCGGGAGGACCCCGACGTCACCGACGCCCCCGGCGCCGCCGTGCTGGACGCGGTCCGGGGCGACATTCAGATCAACGATCTGACCTTCCGCTATGAAAGCGACGGCGAGGACGTGCTCTCCCACATCAGCCTGCACATCAAGCCCGGCGAGACGGTGGCGGTGGTGGGTCCCTCCGGCGGCGGCAAGTCAACCCTGTGCCAGTTGATCCCCCGCTTCTACGACGTGACCGAGGGCGCCATCCTGGTGGACGGCCGCGACGTGCGTTCCGTCACCCAGCGCTCCCTGCGGGAGAATATCGGCATCGTCCAGCAGGACGTGTTTCTGTTCGCCGGGACGGTGTATGACAATATCATCTACGGCCGCCCCGACGCCACCGAGGAAGAGGTGTACGACGCGGCGCGCAAGGCCGAGATCTACGACGACGTCATGGCCATGCCCGACGGCTTCCGGACCCAGGTGGGCGAGCGGGGCGTCATGCTCTCCGGCGGGCAGAAGCAGCGCATCTCCATCGCCCGCATCTTCCTGAAAAATCCGCCGGTGCTGATCCTGGACGAGGCCACCTCCGCCCTGGACAGCGTGACCGAGCACCGCATCCAGGCCGCCTTCGACGAGCTGGCCAAAGGCCGCACCACTCTGATCGTGGCCCACCGGCTGTCCACCATCCGCTCCGCCTCCCGCATTCTGGTCATCGACGACAACCATATCTCGGAGGAAGGCTCCCACGAGGAGCTGCTGGCGCGGGGCGGCGAGTACGCCCGGCTGTGGCAGGCCCAGCAGGCGGTGCGCGATGAATAAGACCGAGATGCTGAACCGCTGCGCCGGAGGCGACGAGGAGATCCGGCTGATCCTGGCCCGGGCGCTGGACAAGCTGGACATGGCCGAGCGCCGGGGCGTTCCCGCCCACACGCCCTTTCTGTCCCCCGCCCAGCGTGCGGCGGTGGAGGGGCTGATCCACGCCTGCGGCAACCCCCGCCACCTGTTCCACGGCGGCTACGAGGGGGCGGAGCGCACCATCTGCGTCTTTCTGCCCGACTGGCTGGAGGAGGAGGACTGGCCCGCCGGGGAGCACCCCCTGGCCGCCCTTCAACTGAGCGCGCCTGCGGGGGCAAGCCTGTCCCACCGGGACTGGCTCGGCTCCATCCTGGGTCTGGGCCTGACCCGGGAGAAGCTGGGCGACCTGCTGGTGGAGGAAAACCGCTGTCAGGCCATCGTGCTGGCCGAGACGGCGGAGATCGTGCGCTCCCAACTGGATAAGGCGGGCCGCTGGCCGGTGAAGGCCGCGCCCCTCGCGCTGGAGAAGCTGAAAGCGCCCGCCCGCACCGTCAAGCTGATCCGGGACACCTTCGCCACCCTGCGCCTGGACGCGGTGGCGGCGTCGGGCTTTTCCCTGCCCCGGTCCAAGGCGGCGGCCCTGATCTCGTCGGGGCGGGTGTCCCTGAACCACGTGGAGTGCACTAAGCCCGACCGGCTGGTGGCCGAGGGCGACGTGATCACCTGCCGCGGCAGCGGCAAATGCGTGGTGGCACGCATCAACGGCCAGTCAAAAAAGGGCCGAATCATGGCGGAATTGGAGCGGTATGTATGAGCATCACCAAGGAACAGATTGCGCGCATCAACGAGCTTGCCCGGAAGTCCAAGACCTCGGAGGGTTTGACCGATGAAGAACGCTGGGAGCAAGCCGACCTGCGCCGTCGCTATATCGACAGCGTGAAGGAGAGCCTGACCGGACAGTTGGACAACACCTATGTGGTGGACAGCCAGGGCAACAAGCGCAAGCTGGGAAAGAAAGAGTAAATTCTCCCTGAACACAAAATGCTCCCCACCGGGCGGTTTTGAGGACCCGCCCGGTGGGGAGCATTTTTATTCCGGCCGCCCGCGCGCCCGGCGATCATCACGGCATGGGCAGCGGGTTTCCGCAAGCGGTATTCCCGCTGGTCACACCCCTACCCCGCAAAATGCCCAAAAGGTTTGCGGAACGAATGTAGGGGAGGATAGTATCCTCCCCTACATTCCCCACTCCTGACTCGGCAATGACCGCAACGTAACGGGCCGCCGAGGGCGGCGGCCCCGACGCCACCCGTCGATCACCGCGGCACTCCCCCACGACCCAGCCCCCGCATTCATCCCCATCCGCCGTCCCCCCAGCGCCTCCCCGCCCGAATTTTCGCAAAAAAACACTTGACTGTACACCCGGTACATACTTTATAGTGGTTATAGAAAGGGGTGTTTCCCATGACCATACGCGAGATCGAACAGCGCTCCGGCCTGGAGCGGACGAACATCCGCTTTTATGAGCGGGAGGGCCTGCTGGAACCGGAGCGGCGGGAAAACGGCTACCGGGACTACAGCGAGGCCGACCTTCAGCTTTTAATGAAGATCAAGCTGCTGCGCCGCCTGGGCTTTTCTCTGGACGCGATCCGCGCCCTGAAGGCGGGGGACTCCGATCTGGAGCAGGCGCTGGCCCAGCGGCTGGAGGGCATCCAAGCCCAGCACCGGGAGCTGGACGCCACCGAGCAGGTCTGCCGGGAGATGTGCCGGGACGCGGCCGCCTTCCCCACCCTGGACGCCCAGCGGTACCTCCAGTCCTACGACCAGGCGCTGCAGCTCCCCCGGGGCGTCCGCCCCTCCGTGCCCGACAGCGACCGCCTTCCGCCGGTGCGCTGTCCCTGGCGGCGGTTTTTCGCCCGGGGCCTGGACCTGTCCCTGGTCGCTCTCCTCTCTGTCGCGGTGCTGGCCCTCCTGTTCCGGGTAAACATCAGCCGCATCCCCAAGCTGGTCCACTGGCTGCTGAGCCTGCTGGAGTGGGGTATCTGGATCCCCGTGGAGGGCGTTCTCCTGTCCCGCTTCGGCACGACCCCCGGCAAATGGCTCCTCGGCATCCGGGTGGAGCACGCGAACGGGCGGCGGCTGACCTTCTCCGAGGCGGCCGACCGCGCCTGGCGGGTCCTCGGCCGGGGGGAGGGCTACACCATCCCCTTTTACTCCATTTACCGCAACTGGAGATCCTACAAGGCGGTGATGGAGGGCGACGGCCCGGAGTGGGACGAGGACGTGACCCTGGTGGTGCGGGAGAAGGGCTGGTGGCGGCCGGCGGCCTACTGCGCGGCCGCGCTCGCCTGCGCCCTGCTCACCCTCGCCGCCGCCTTTACGCCCGCCATGCCCATGCACCGGGGCAGCGGCCTGACGGTGGAGGAGTTCGTGGAAAATTATAACCAACTGGCGGAATTTTACGGGGTCGATACCAGGCCGCTGCAGACCGACGGCACGTTTCAGGAGGAAGAAGCCTTTGCCATATACGACTGGGAGGACGCTGTCGATATGGAACCGCTGGCGCTCCGATTCACGGTGGAAAACGGCGTGCTGACCGGGGTCTCCTATGAGCGGACCTATCCTATGTACCCCTCCTCCGATTCCGCCGGGAAACGGGCCATCCAGTTGTCCGCCATGGCCTTCGCCTGGGCGGACAGCGGCATGGTGAAATCGCTGCGCTCCCTCAGCACCATCGACCGCTTCGCGGCCCACACCAGCGGCACGCTGGAGGAAGACCTGCTGAACTGCCGCATGACCTACACCATCACCCCGCTGGGAGAAAGCATCCTCGACAGCGACGTTTTCTTTTCCGAGGGCTATACAACGTCCTTCTCCATCCGGCGGCTCGCCTGAACGGGGCGGCGGACATACCGTGAAGCGCCCGCCGCAGGGATGACCGGCAAGCGCATCAGGTGAAAAATTGCAAAACAGGCGGCGGAGCGTCACGCTCCGCCGCCTGTTCCCTTCCGTTCCTTCAGCCCGCCAGGGCGGCGCCCAGTTGACGGCACTGCTCCAGCGCGCCGTCGTCCGGTTCATAATTGGCGATCACGCCTTCGCCGCCCACCAGCTCGGCCCCGGCGGCCTCCACCCGGTCCTGCCAGTCGCGCATCCACTGGCCGTCGCCCCAGCCGTAGGAGCCGAACAGGGCCACCTTTCTGCCGCCCAGCTTGCCCTCCAGCTCGGAGAAAAACGGCTCGAACTCGCTCTCCTCCAGCACCTCGGCGCCCATGGCGGGGCAGCCCAGGGCCAGCAGGTCGCAGCCCAGCGCGTCCTCCGCGCTGATCTGCCCCACCGACTTCAGCTCCACCTCCGCGCCTGCGTTCTTCAGCCCCTCCGCCACGGCGGAAGCCATGGCCTCAGTGTTGCCCGACATGGACCAATAAATGACTGCTGCTTTGCTCATCGTAATACCTCCAAATATGTTATGGTTATTGTTGACAGAATTGTTCTGTTTCACACGGGAGCCAGAAGCTGCGCCAGGGTCTTCCCCTGGGCGAGCTGGGCGCACAGGGCGGCGCGGCACCGGTCGAATGCCTGAAACTGCCGGGCGGCCTCTTCCACCTGGTCGTAGACCTTCCACAGGCCGCACAGCTTCCAGTTGTTCCCCTTGTTGCGGCGAAAGCCGTCCACATCGGCGGGGGGATAGCCCAGAAACAGGCCGATCTCGTGGGGGAATTCCCGGGCGGTCAGCCGCTGGGCCAGCGCGTCCAGCATGGCCTCCCGGCCCGCCTCCACGGGGTAGCCCTCGCCCGCCAGCATGGCGGACACCTGCCGCCGGGCCAGCCAGTCGTCCAGCAGCTCCGGGCGGTAGATCAGCAGCAGGCACTTGCGCCCCTGCCGCCGCAGCACCCGCAGGAGAATGCCCCGCCGGGCCAGCAGCGCCGTATAGCGGGCGAGAAGCTCCTCTCCTCTCACCTCAGGCAGGTCCCAGGTGATCAGGTCCGCCGGCTTGATGCCGGACAGGGAGGGGGCACAGTGAAACGCAAGCGTCCGTTCCAGCCGTTGGGCGTCCAGACTCATGGAAAACTTCCTTTCCTGTGGTTAGTTTTGGCTAACTTGTCAATAAAAAGAAAAGGCCGAAGCCGTGTGTTTTCTGAGTTAGTTTATGCTAACTATGAAAAACTATACCATGGAAACTCCTGCCTGTCAAGAGAAATCATCCCGCCCCTTGCAAAATTTTTGGAAAATGGTATACTATGCACATCTGATTTTTAGAATAGAGGGAACGTGTATGGATCGCATCACCATCGCAAGCGTCTTTGCCGACAGTGAAAGGCTCTCGGGCCGGACGGTCACCGTCATGGGCTGGGCCAGGACCATCCGGGATATGAAAACCTTCGGCTTCATCGAGCTGAACGACGGCTCCTGCTTCAAGAACCTGCAGGTCGTCATGGACGCCAACGCCCTGGAAAATTATAAAGAGATCGCCGGTCAGAACGTGGGCGCGGCCCTGATCGTCACCGGCACCGTCGTCCTGACCCCCGAGGCCAAGCAGCCCCTGGAGATCAAGGCCGCCTCCATCACGGTGGAGGGGCCCTCCTCCCCCGAATATCCCTTGCAGAAGAAGCGCCACAGCATGGAGTATCTGCGCACCATCCAGCACCTGCGCCCCCGCACGAACACCTTCTCCGCCGCCTTCCGGGTGCGCTCGGCGGCCGCTCACGCCATCCACTGCTTTTTCCAGGACCGGGGCTTCGTCTATATCCACACCCCCATCATCACCGCCTCCGACTGCGAGGGCGCGGGCGAGATGTTCCAGGTGACCACCCTGGATGTGAACGATCCGCCCCGCCTGGAGGACGGCAGTGTGGACTGGTCCCGGGACTTCTTCGGCAAGCGGGCCAACCTGACCGTGTCCGGTCAGTTGAACGCAGAAAACTTCGCCATGGCCTTCGGCTCGGTGTACACCTTCGGCCCCACCTTCCGGGCGGAGAACTCCAACACCCAGCGCCACGCCGCCGAGTTCTGGATGATCGAGCCGGAGATGGCCTTCGCCGACCTGAACGACTATATGGACACCGCCGAGGCCATGATCAAGTATATTATCAACTATGTCATGGAAAAATGCCCCGACGAGATGAACTTTTTCTCCTCCTTCGTGGACAAGGGCCTGGTGGAGCGGCTGAAGCATGTGGCCGCCTCCGACTTTGGCCGGGTAACCTATACCGAGGCTGTGGAGATCCTGAAGCAGCACAACGACAAATTCGACTACAAGGTGGAGTGGGGCTGCGACCTGCAGACCGAGCACGAGCGCTTCCTGACGGAAGAAGTGTACAAGCGCCCGGTGTTCGTCACCGACTATCCCAAGGAGATCAAGGCGTTTTACATGCGCCTGAACGACGACGGCAAGACGGTGGCCGCCGCCGACTGCTTGGTGCCCGGCATTGGCGAGATCATCGGCGGCTCCCAGCGTGAGGAGCGCCTGGACGTGCTGGAGGCCCGGATGCACGAGTTGGGCCTGAAGCCCGAGGACTACTGGTGGTACCTGGACCTGCGCCGCTACGGCTCCTGCCGCCACGCCGGGTACGGCCTGGGCTTTGAGCGCATGGTCATGTATCTGACCGGCATCTCCAACATCCGCGATGTGGAGCTGCATCCCAGGACCGTGGGCAACGCGGAGTTTTAAGCCATTCAAACAAATCATAAACAACAAACAAACGCGCCGCGCAATTTCGCGGCGCGTTTGTTTGTTGTTTTAAGACAGCTCCTGCTCCGCCACCCAGCGGATAAAATTCCGGGTCAGCTTAAGCTGCTTCGGGTCCAGCGTCCGCAGTTCCTCGGCCACGCTTTGCCATTCCTCTCCGTCCTCCCGGCGGGCGGTGCCCACCAGAAACTCATCCGGAGTGGTGTCCAGCGCGATGGCCAGACGCATGATGACCTCGGTGGAGGGGATGGAGGTGGCACGCTCAATGCAGGACAGATATTTGTCGCTGATGTCGGCCATTTCACACACTTTTGCCTGCCGCAGCCCCAGTTCTTTCCGGCGTCTGGCAATGCGCCGGCCGATTTCCGAATAATCCAATTTCATAGCGCACCTCCCGATTCGTCTTATCTTACCCATATGACAGCCGAGACAAAAACACCACAAAAGCGGAAATTCTACTTGAAGACAGAAAAATTTTATGTTATAATGCGAAAAACGACTTGAAATCGGATTTCATTATAAAAATGGGGGTACAATTATGAATTCTCTGATAGAAAGAACGCTTGGAGCATGGTTGAGCAGACTGGGGCAATCGGACATGTTCAATTCGGAAGCCCGCGGATATATTGGTATCATCGGCGCTGTAATGGCCTTGCTCAGCATCCGGATGCCGTTTGTAAGCGCCTGGCCTATCCATATATCGTATTTTGATTTGTTATTCGCGAAAGGAGTGTGCTTCCCTGTTATTATTATCATTGTTTTGCTTGCAGCTCTCTGCCTGTATGTAGCCCGCCTTCAGGGACTTGCCTTTCCGACAGCAGTAATTTTCAGTATAACTTTTGTGATTTCCAGTCCGTCGCTTTTGTCCGAAGCAGATATAGATCTCGATTTTTTCGTTCGTACCGGCAGCGGATTATATGTGATGATTATCGGCTTGATTTTGATGATCTTGTCTCCCTTTTTATGGCGCATCAATGAGAAAATCGAAGCCCTGTTCCATGCGCCGCAGAGCAAAACCGCGGAGTGACCCCATAATATGGAGTGCAACGGTTTTCCCAACGCTTTCTCTTGACAATTTTCCGCCCCGGTGATACACTACCCCTTGTTCAAATGGCTTTGACGGAGAAGAACCCGCATGGCGCCGTGCAGAGAGAGGCCCGCTTGGTGAAAGGGCCTTACGGCAAAGCGGCGGCTGTACCACTCCCGAGCCGCCCGGGACGACCGGGACGGGTCCCTCCCGTTACAGAGGACACGAGCGGCAAGCGCTCACGTTTCGCCTGCTCGCGACGCGCGGCTTCCCTCCGACTCGGGCTGGTGTCCGGGCCCTACGGCCCTCCCCTCGCCCTTGCTCCGGTCCATCCGCGCTGCTCGCGACGGCTCAAACGCTGCTTGCAAGCAGGGTGGAACCGTGGAGTATTCAAATGCTTCACCCCTGAACTTCAGGGGTGAAGCATTTTTTGTTTCCCCCGAAATACAAGGAGGAATTCTTATGGCAGAAGAAAACAACCAGTATACCTTTGAAAACGAGACCTACCGCAAGACCTATTGGCACACCTGCTCCCACATCCTGGCCCAGGCCATGAAGCGCCTGCACCCGGAGGTCAAGCTGGCCATCGGCCCCAGCATTGACAACGGCTTTTACTACGACTTCGATACCCCCGAGCCCTTCACCGAGGGCCAGTTGGAGGAACTGGAGGCCGAGATGCGCAAGATCTGCAAGGAGAAGTGGAAGCTGGAGCGCTTCGAGCTGCCCCGGGAAGAGGCCGTCAAGTTCATGGAGGAGAAGGGCGAGCTTTATAAGGTGGAGCTGATCCACGACCTGCCCGAGGACGCGGTCATCTCCTTCTACAAGCAGGGCGAATTCACCGACCTGTGCGCCGGTCCCCACCTGGACTCCACCGGCCGGGTGAAGGGCAACGCCATCAAGCTGACCGCCTGCAACGCCGCCTACTGGCGGGGCGACTCCAACCGGGAGACCCTGCAGCGCATTTACGGCATCGCCTTCCCCAAGAAGGACGAGCTGGACGAGTACCTGGCCAAGATCGAGGAGGCCAAGAAGCGCGACCACCGCAAGCTGGGCAAGGAGCTGGGCCTGTTCATGCTCCGGGACGAAGGCCCCGGCTTCCCCTTCTTCCTTCCCAAGGGCATGGTGCTGAAAAACACTCTGATCGACTACTGGCGGCAGGTCCACAAGAAGTACGGCTATGTGGAGATCTCCACCCCCATCATGCTGAACCGCCAGTTGTGGGAGCGCTCCGGCCACTGGGACCACTACAAAAACAATATGTACACCACCGTCATCGATGATGTGGACTTCGCCGTCAAGCCCATGAACTGCCCGGGCGGGATGCTGGTCTACGCCAGCGAGCCCCACTCCTATAAGGAGCTGCCTCTGCGGGTGGGCGAGATCGGCCTGGTCCACCGCCACGAGCTGTCTGGCGCCCTCCACGGCCTGTTCCGGGTGCGCTGCTTCAACCAGGACGACGCCCACGTCTTTATGACCCGGGATCAGATGCAGGATGTGATCCAGGAGACGGTGCGGCTCTTTGACGAGGTCTATTCCGTCTTCGGCCTGAGCTATACCATCGAGCTGTCCACCATGCCCGAGGACCACATCGGCACGGTGGAGGAGTGGGAGCGCAACCAGGACATCCTGAAAAACGCCATCACCGAAATGGGCAAGGAGTTTGTGATCAACGAGGGCGACGGCGCCTTCTACGGCCCCAAGCTGGACTTCCACCTGTCCGACTCCCTGGGCCGCACCTGGCAATGCGGCACCATCCAGTTGGACAGCCAACTTCCCGAGCGCTTCGAGCTGGAGTACGTGGGCGAGGACGGCCAGAAGCACCGCCCCGTCATGATCCACCGGGTGGTGCTCGGCTCCATCGAGCGGTTCATCGGCGTGATCACCGAGCACTTCGCGGGCGCGTTCCCCGCGTGGCTGTCCCCGGTGCAGGTGAAGGTGATGCCCATCACCGACCGCGCCCTGGAGTACGCCAACCAGCTCTCCGCCGCCCTGGATGAAAAGGGCTATCGGGTGGAAGTGGACGCCCGCAACGAGAAGATCGGCAAGAAGATCCGCGAGGCCCAGCTCGCCAAGATCCCCTATATGCTGGTGGTGGGCGACCGGGACATGGAGAACCAGACCGTCTCCGTCCGCCTGCGCACCGGCGAAGACCTGGGCGCCATGTCCCTGGACGAGTTTGTGGCGCGCATCCGGGAGAAGGTGCAGACCAAGTCCCTGGAGCTGTAAGAGTTTCCGAAGCAACGAACGCCCACGCCGCAGTGATCGCGGTGCGGACGGAGCGCAAAATGGGATATAATAAAAGGAAGTTCTCCCGTAAGAGAGAACTTCCTTTTTCCTTAATACCGGTTGATCCACCCGGAGATCAGCAGAGTGGGCACCAGCCACATCAGCAGGAACACCAGCAGATTGAGCACGGACAAAGAGCCAAAGGCCAGTTGGGCGGTCAGGTAGAAGGTCAGCAGCACGCCGATGACCGAGCCGAGAACGGCCAGGGCGGTGTTGATCCGGGCGGCCAGATGGAGCCGCTTGGCGCCCACCACCGCCTCGGACAGGGGGCCGATGCCCTCCCGGCACAGGACGCAGACCAGAGGCGGGTCGTGGCGCTGCCGGGGGTCGGACAGCTCCCGGCGGCGGGACTGCTCGGGGAATTCCATCTTCTCCGCCGGGAGCTGGAAGCGCTGGCGGAGCATGGAGGGGATCAGGTTGAAATCCCGGGTGGCCAGGATGGGGGAGATCCTGTTTTCGATCAGCGCGGCCAGGGAGGGGCGCACGGTGGCGTGCAGGCCGTAGCTCAGGGCGAAAATGCCAGCCAGCTCCCCGTCGATGGCGCAGAACACGGCGTTTTTCACGTTCAGGCCCTGGGGCAGGGTCACGTCCATCAGATGCAGGAAGGCCGAGCTGCCCACCAGCACCTGCTCCCCCCGGATGACGGCGGAAACGCCCCCCTCGTAGAAGTGAAGCTCCTCCGCCCGGCGGTAGATCGTCCCCTGGCTGCGCAGCAGCTCGTGGAAGGGGCGGTCCAGGCCGCTGCCCGAGTCCCGGATCAGGGTGGCGGTGACCGAAATCACCTTGTCCAGGGGGTGGTTTTGATAGACCTTGACGCCGTTCAGCGCCACCGAGCCGGGGGGAAACAGGTCGGCGTCGGTCAGCAGGATGCCCGCGCCCTTGGCCTGGCGGCGGATGCCCTCCCAGCCGGCCAGGGCGGCGCCTACTCCCGCCAGGCGGCGGGACATCAGGCGGGAGGGGAGGGAGAAGGCCAGCGTCCCGGAAAAGGAGGCGGCGGCGCACAGGGTGGCGGACAGGCACCACAGGAACAACTCCCTGTGCCCCTTGCCCACCGAGGCGATGGCGGAGAACAGCAGGCAGGCCAGGATCAGCAGAGCGGCGGCGGGGCGGAAGGCCCGCACGGCGCAGTCGTCCGACTGGATCTGGCTGCCGAACCCGTCCACCGTGCCCGACCACTTGGTAAAAGCGGCGCGGCCGTCCCACTTCTCCTCGTCCAGAGTGACCAGGTACGGGGTCTTGGCCGCGGCGGCGGTGCGGCAGGAAATGCGCCGGTTCAGCTTGCTCAGGTATCGGCCCCAAAGCCCAAGGGCCAGGGCCACAACGGAGATCAGGCTGTAGGGCAGGCTGCCCTCCCGGTCTCCCAGGAAATTCATGGTGCAGGCGTCAGCCAGGGTGGCCAGGGCGGCCAGGGCGGTCAGGGTATTGGCCCCCAGGTGGATCAGCCCGTCGCCCACCAGGTCGATGCTCAAGAGCAGGGCCAGGCCCTGGACCCCGGCGCACACCCAGATCCGGATGCTGTGCTCCGCCAGCGGACCGGGCAGGGGGAGGGGCAGAGCGCCGGCCAGGGTCAGGTAAAGCAGGGGCAGGGCCAGCAGGAACACCAGAAACCGCCGCACCCGCAGGGAGCCAAGCCCTTTCCCGTACCGGTAAGCCAGCTCCTGGGGCGGAGTGTCCGGTTTGGTGCGTATTCGGCGGGGCTTGGGCGCGCGGGCCGTCCACTGGCGGCGGGGCCGCTCCTCGTCCACGCCGGGCAGGTAGCGCTCCGCCTTCTGGGCCTCGGGGTCCGGCTCCTCGTGTTCAAACATCCGGGCGGCGAAGCTGTCCGCCCGGTCCATCAGCCGGGACAGCAGGGAGGGGCCCCGCTCCTCCTCTTCTTCCTCTTCCGCCTCCGCTTCCCCGTCCTCCGGGGTCTCCTCCGGGGTCTCCTCCGTGGTCGGCTCTTCCGGGGGCTGGGGCGCGGCCTTCCGCTGGGCGTGGCCCGGGAAGCGGATGACCTTTTCCCGGGGTTCCCGCTCTTCCCCGGTGGGATGGGACGAGGCCGCCGGGGGCGGCGCGGGCTGTTTCCGGGGCCGGGAAAGGAATTCGGGCACGTCAAGCTCCTCCTCCCGCTTGCGGGAGGAGGAGAACTCCGCCAGGATCTCCTCTAGGGTAAAATCCTGACCGTCCCGGTCCTTGTCCATGGAGTCTGTTCACCTCTTGGTCATTTTATAAACGCTGCCGGACCGCCTCATACAGCAGGATGGCCGCGGCGGCGGAGGCGTTCAGGGAATTCAGCCTGCCCTTCATGGGGATGGATACTTTAAAGTCGCAGGTCTCGGACACCAGACGGCCCATGCCGTCCCCCTCGCTGCCGATGACAATGGCGGCGGGGCCCTTCAGGTCGGCGTCGTACAGGCTGGTATCCCCGTCGGCGGCGGTGCCGAACACCCAGACGCCCTCCTTCTTCAGGTCCTTCAGCAGGGCGGGCAGGTTGGGCACCCGGGCCACGGGCACATGGCTGACCGCCCCGGCGGAGGTCTTGGCCACGATGGCGGTCAGACCGGCGGAGCGGCGCTTGGGGATGATCACGCCGTGGGCGCCCGCGCACTCGGCGGTGCGGATGACCGCCCCCAGGTTATGGGGGTCGGACAGCTCGTCGCACACCACGATCAGCGGGGCCTCGCCCTTCTCCCGGGCGGCGTTCAGGATGTCGTCCACCGAGGCGTACTCCCGCACGGCGGTCACGGCGATGACCCCCTGGTGGGAGTGGGTGACGCTCATGCCGTCCAGCTTGCGCCGGTCGCACTCCACCACCACGATCCCCTTGTTCTTGGCCGTGGAGGCCAGATGCCCCAGGGCGGAGTCGGTCTCTCCCCGGGCCAGATAGAGCTTGTCGATGGGCGTGTTGGTCCGCAGCGCCTCCAGCACGGCGTTGCGCCCTTCGATGATGCCGTCAGCCTCCCCGTCCGCCGGGGAGGTGCGGGGCCGGTTCTCCCTCATGGTGTGCCCGCCTTTCCGAACTTACAGATAAAATTACAGATAAAACAGTATACCACAGGAAATACAAAGAAGGCAAGCGGTGCGGGCTGTCATCTTCACAGAAAGTTTACCGGCTGTTCCTTGCTTTTGCCAAATCCCCGTGATATAGTAGTAGCTGTGAAAAAACGGCGCGGGCCTGATCCCCCGCGTATAAAGGAGGGCGTCTGCTTGGAACCCAAAAAAGACGATAAGACCCCAAATAATAAACGGAAATGGACCGGATTCATCTCCATCGTCATCTGGGCCCTGATCCTGACCATCATGGTCAACTATTTTATTTCCAGCATGAACTCCAGGGACACCGTGCACGTGTGCTACACCGATTTCCGCGCGGCGGTGCAGGAGGGCGCGGTGGAATTTGTGGAGATGACCTCCAGCGAATTCACCTTCTACCTGCGGGACGGCTGGTCCATGACCACCGACGGCGAGCTGACCTATCAGGAGCCGGGGAACGCCGATCAGGAGGAGCCCAGTTTGAACGGGTTCCCCATGAACTTTTCCGACAGTGACGAGACCGTCTACACCACCACGCCCTGGACGGACGCCGGGCTGATCCAACTGCTGGAGGAATACGGCGTCCGGGGCGGTCCGGAGCAGGTGGTCGAGTCCTCCTATCTTGTCAACTTCCTGGTCTCCTATATTCTTCCCATGGCGGTGTGGATCGGCCTTCTTATGCTGCTCTACCGCTTCATGTCCAAGAAGATGGGCGCCGGCGGCGGCCTCGGCGGCATCGGCGGCGTGGGCAAGGCCAACGCCAAGGTGTATGTGGAGAAGAAGACCGGCGTCACCTTCAAGGACGTGGCCGGGCAGGATGAGGCCAAGGAGAGCCTGGAGGAGATCATCGACTTCCTCCACAACCCCGGCAAGTACACCGAGATCGGCGCGAAGCTGCCCAAGGGCGCGCTGCTGGTGGGCTCCCCCGGCACCGGCAAGACCCTGCTGGCGAAAGCCGTGGCCGGCGAGGCCAACGTGCCCTTCTTCTCCATCAGCGGCTCCGACTTTGTGGAGATGTTCGTGGGCGTTGGCGCGTCCCGGGTGCGCGACCTGTTCAAAGAGGCCGCCAAGATGGCCCCCTGTATCATCTTCATCGACGAGATCGACACCATCGGCAAGTCCCGCGACAACCGCATGGGCGGCAACGACGAGCGGGAGCAGACCCTGAACCAGCTTCTGGCCGAGCTGGACGGCTTCGACCCCACCAAGGGCGTCATCGTCCTGGCCGCCACCAACCGGCCCGAGGTGCTGGACAAGGCGCTGCTGCGCCCCGGCCGCTTCGACCGGCGCATCACCATCGACCGGCCCAACCTGGCGGGCCGTCTGGCGACGCTCCAGGTGCACACCCGCAACATCCGCCTGGCCGAGGATGTGGACCTGAACCGCATTGCCCAGGCCACCGCCGGCTGCGTGGGCGCGGACCTGGCCAACTTGGTCAACGAGGCCGCCCTGCGGGCGGTGCGCAAGGGCCGCAAGGCAGTCAACCAGAACGACCTGCTGGTCTCCTTTGAGACGGTCATCGCGGGTACCGAGAAGAAGGGCACCGTGCTGACCGAGCTGGAGAAGAAGATCATCGCCTTCCACGAGGTGGGCCACGCCCTGGTGGCCGCCAAGCAGAAGAACGCCCAGCCCGTCAGCAAGATCACCATCGTGCCCCACACCCAGGGGGCGCTGGGCTACACTATGCAGCTTCCCGAGGAAGAGAAGTTCCTGATGTCCAAGGAGGACATTCTGACCGAGATCCGCACGTTGTTGGCGGGCCGCTCCGCCGAGGAGCTGGTATTCGATACCCAGACCTCCGGTGCGGCCAACGACATTGAGCGGGCTACCGATATGGCCCGCAAGCTGGTCACCATGTACGGCATGAGCGACAAGTTCGGCATGATGGGCCTGGCCACCATTCAGAATCAGTACCTGGACGGCGGCATGGGTCTGACCTGCGCCCAGGCCACTGCCGCCCAGATCGACGCGGAGATCCTGGACATCATCGAACGCTGCCACAAGGAGGCCCGGCAGATCCTGGAGGACAACCGGGAGATGCTGGACAAGATCGCGGGCTACCTGCTGGAGAAGGAGACCATCACCGGCCAGGAGATGATGTGCATCCTGGAGGGCAAGGACCCCGCCCTGGCGGACAACTACGGCGCCGGCGAAGGGGACAAGCCCCGCAACCTGACGGGGGACGTGGAGCCGCCCGCCCGCAGCGTCCACATGGTCAGCGAGCCGATCGCCGCCCCGCCCGCAGAGGCGGAGCCGCCCAAGACAGAGGAAGAAAAACCGGAAGGCAGTCCCGGCACGGGAGCGCAATAAATATAAAACAGTCCGCCCAAATGGGCGGACTGTTTGTTTGCGGAAATCTGACCCCCGCGAGTTTAATACACCGGAACAAAGAACAGCCACGGCGCGGTGACAATGGCCATGGTCAGGGCAATCACGTGTTTTTCCCGCCCGGTCAGCAGTTCGCATTTCTTCATGGCCTTTTTATCAAAGAAGTAGATGCACACCCCCGCCAGGGCCACCCCGGCCAGCGTCCACAAAAAGGCCGCGGGATGGGCGAAGGCGTTGTGGGTAACGTGGCCCACGGTATTTTCCCACACCTCTCCGAAGGGAAGGGCGAATATCCATCCCAGAAGCATCCACACGATCCCCGCAAGATCGGCGGCAAAGCCCAGCAGCCAGAGCTTCCACCACAGCCGCTTCAGCACGGCGGCCTTGCCTTGGTGTCTCAGGGCGGCCAGCGCGATCAGCAGCACCGCGCAGTCCACGATCAGGTTGCCTGGAACGACGATCAGCCACACCTGGGGGAAGAGCAGCAGCAGCCAGATGGGGAAGATCACATTATACAGTCTGGTCTCTTTTTTCATTTGATTTCCCGCTCCTTTCGCTTCCTTTTTGCCCAGACATACCCCGCCCCGGCCAGATCGCCCAGCAGGGCGGCAGCGGCGGCAACGGGGATCAGCACTCCATCCGCCATGTTGGAAAACAGACGGGCCAGGGGGATCAACAGGAGAATGAAAACGCCGCAGGCCACGGGGTACAGGGGACAGAACCCATGCCGCTTCCCCAGGGACAGGCCGGAGAAGAACCCGCCCACCGGCAGGAGCAGCCAGCCATACAGGGCGCTGAGCACCGGCACGTCCGCCGCGTCAAAGGCCCGGAGGACCAGGGGCAGCACCAGGCACAGCAGGAAGGCAAAGCCAAAATAGGGCAGCGTCTCCTTCCATTTCAGCGGGGACGGCCCGGGGGCCAGCCCCAGCTTTTCCCGGATGGCGGCCACCTCGGCGTACCACCCCACCCAGCGTCCCAGCCAGATCAGCAGGTAGACCAGCAGCAGCGGGATGAGGAAGAAAAGGACCTCCCTCAGTCCGAAGTTCAGCCAGGCCCACGCCCCCACCGTAACTGCCATCACGGCGAAGTGGGCCAGGGAACGGAGCACCAAACTCCATCCGCTGTCGGCAAAGGGCAGGGTGGCCACCGCGACCTCCGCGCCGAAGGCGAACCAGAGGGCCAACCCCAGCGCCGCCCCCAGTCCTTCTGGCACCCGGCCGTCAAAGCAGAAGGTGAACGCGAAGTCCGGGGAGCCGCCAAAGACCGCTCCCGGCCGGGCCAAAAAGGATACCAAAAGATACCCTGCCGCACCCAGCGCCCCGCCGATCACGACGCGGACCAGAAATTGCTTTTTGATATTCATGCCGCCGCCCCCTTACAAGCCCAGCGCTTCCTTGATCTTCTTCACATACCGCCGGGACACATAGCACACCGCCGCCCCGTCCGCCAGGGTCATTTTGATCGTCCCGCTGAAGGACAGGTCCAGGGCGGTCACCCGCTTCAGGTTGACGATCTCCGAGTGGGAGATGCGCACGAAGGTGTGCCCGTCCAGCCGCTCCTCCAGCTCGTACAGCCGCAGGCGCACGCCACAGACCCGGCCGTCGGCCAGTTGGGCGGAGACTCCCTTGTCCTCGGCGTAAAAGCGCAACACGTCCGCCGCCGCGGGGCGCACCGCCCGGTCCCCCTGCCAGAGGGCGGGCATTTCAGGCTCCAGTGCGGCAATGCGCCCGGCCAGCTCCGCCACCCGCTCGGTCCGGGCCGGGGTCTCGATGACCATCACCGGCTCCTCCCGCCCGGGGACGATACGAATCTCCACCTTCATGCCCTTCCCCCCTTTCCAAAATCAAGTATAGCCAAAACAGGACCGCCCGTCCAGCAATTTCGGACGGGCGGTCTCGCGGCGGGGATATTCGGTTCAGGAGATGAACTCCGCGCCGACGCTGTATTTCGACCAGATCCCAAGCTCCGGCCAAACGGCGCTGCAGTCGGAAAACCCATAGACGGCCCGGGGGCCACGCCGCTTGGCTGCGTCAAAGCGCAGGACAACGCTCAACAGAAGCGCCAAAATTCCGGTGATGCGTTTCGTGAATATCATCCTCCCTTTCCTCCCTTGGACGAGAAATTCAAAGAATGATTCCCGGAAAAGAAAAATGAGAACAAAGAGGGACCGCCCCACGGCAATGCCGCACGGCGGTTTCTTTTTGTCTTATGCTTCCTTGCGGATCACGCTGTGCAGGCGAAAGCCTTTCCGATGTTCAAATCGCTCCAGCTTTAATCCCGATTCCCGGCAAAATCGCGCAAAATCCTTTTCCCCATAGCAGGCGACATCTCCCCTTCCCAGCAAATGAGCCAACGGTATCTCCACCCCATTGATGAGCTTCCGCAAAAAGGGCGACGCCGTCATATCCCGGATGATCAGCCGTCCGCCGGGACGGAGCACCCGCCGGCAGCTTCGAAAGAACTCCACAGGATGCGGGTAGTGGTGAAAGCTCATAGAGCAGGTGATCACATCAAAGGAATCCGGCTCAAACGGCAATGCTTCACAATCGCCGCATACGAACTTCGCATGTTTCGTCCCCTTCGCGGCGGCAATTTCGATCATCTTGGGCGACAAGTCGATCCCCGTATAGTGCCTGTCCGGATGCTTCTCTGCCAGCAGGGCGATCACGGCGCCCGTGCCGCAGCCCGCGTCCAGCACATCCGTGAAGTCCTCTTTTTCCAACTCCGCAAGAATATCGGGATAATCCTTGCGGCACAGGTTGTACACGCTCGGATCGCTGTTATCAAATTGTTCCGCCGCCCTGTTGAATTCGTGTAACGTCAACGTTTTCAGTTCCTCTGCCGATTTCGCCATAACAGATCCATTTCCTTTCCCATTCTTAGTTAGTTATAACTAACCACGCCGCAAAATAAAAACCCGGCCGCGCCGATCCGAATCAGATTATACCGCCGATCCCATCACTTTGCAATCCCTTTCCAATGAAAATGCCGTCAATTTCAAAAAAGCATTTCGGCACAGTGTATTTCCATGCCGCATCTGTCCGCAGGGGCGGGTCCCAAACCCGCCCCTGGCCCGGCAGGGACCGCCGCGCTGTCTGAGACAGACACAGGCCCCCGCTATTCCACCCGGACCTCCGCGCCGCAGTGGGGGCAGCGGGCCGGGCACTTTTCGGTGTGGATATCGACGCCGGAGCCTTCGGGGAGCACGTTCTTTCTGCAGTTGGGACAGCGGAACAGCCGCTTCATACACACCGCGCCCAGAAGGCTGACGCAGAACCCCCCGGCGATCAGAGCAAGGCTCAGGTCCGAGTGGGACGACGACGCGGCCGAAACGACCACGCCCGCGGCGACGACGACGATCCCGCCCCACATCAGAAACCGGGTGAGATACAATTTTTTCTTGGAAACGATCAGCATAGGCTCCCTCTTTCCCGCCTGCCGCTCGGGCTGGCGGCGTATTTCGAATCTTTCCTCGTCATTGTATCAAAACAATCCCGGAAGTGCAAGCGGAAGCTCCCGTTGAGGCGGTATCCGAGGCAGAGACAGGCGGGACGTCGAATCGTCAGGAAAACTCCGGCTCACCCTCCGTCGGGAAAAATTGGATCGCATCCTGTACCGTGAAGAATGCGCCCGCCTCGTTCCAGGAATTGGCGATCCGCTGCTGCTTGGCGGTCAGGACCGGGTACTGCCGCCAGGTCTGCTGGTGGGTGTAATTGACCCAGGAATTGATGAGATAGCCGTCCTGTATTTCCCGGACAGCATAGGAAATATATCCTCGATATTCCTCCCCCTTTCCCGGCATGGAAAAAGCGGCAAATATATCGTCGGAAGTATTCTCCCCCCATAAGATGCTGTTGTAGGTGTAAGTTTCGCGGTCCAGGGAGTAATAGGGCGCGGCATAAGTCAGGCCGTCTTTCGTGCAGAGCACCTGCCCGCTGACCTCCCCCACCAAGCTCCAGCCCTCTGAATAGTCGGCGGGCCAGAGTTGAATGGACTCCGTCCCGTAAAAGCCGGGGTCCTCCAGCCAGCGGAAGTGATGAAACAGCTTCCACTGCTCCCGCTCCCCGGGCAATTCCACCGCGATTCCGGTGATACGGAGCATTGGGACGTCGTCCCGGCCGACGGAGGAATCATGCACATCCACAACCACCCGCAGCGCGCCTTCGCACGCCTGAATGTCCCCGGCGGTCAAATCGTCCAGGATCTCCTCCGGGAAGCCCAGAGACGCGAGCTGGGTCTTGACCTCCTCCACCTGAGCGTGGCCGGAGGCTTCCACCGCCGTCCACTCCATAGGATAGCGGTTCAGGAAAAGGTAACCTCCCGCGATCCCGACAGCCAAAAGGGCGAGGATCACCCCGACCAAGGGCCGGTCCCGTACCCGTACCGGGGCCGCCTGCACGGCATACCCGGCCTCGTCCAGCTCTTTGGACAGCTTAAACAGGGCGCGGATACAGAAAATATATGCCGCAATGAGTCCAACGCCGAGGATGATTCCGCTATACTGGAGCAGGCCGAGCAGGCAGATCAGCGCGTACCAGACGATCAGGGCAATCGCTCCGCCCGCGTGAGCCGGCAGACCGGACTTCCGCTGAACCGCCCGGAACCCATTGCCAAGGCAAACTATCAACGCAAAGCCGATCCCTGTATTCAGTGCAGTCAGCACAGAGAAAAACGGGAGCGCGTATACCGTCTTCTGATATATCGTGGCGTTCAGGACCAGCAAGGGAAAATAGCTGACCGCCCGCAGGATGGTCAGAACGTAGCAGCCCCTGAACCAGCCGTTTTCCCGACGCAGGGTGCGGAAGCCCAACAGCATGCAAATGATGCCGATCGTGGGAAGAATGTAATTCAGACGCAGGAAATTCAGTGTCAATAAGTTCAGCGTCAGCCCCACCAGGGCGCGATCGGTCGCCGTTCGCCATGGGGTCACCTCATGGGCTACATCGTCGGGCGGGGAGTCGGGCAGGCTGTTCCGCACCATCTCCTCAAAGTCCGGGTCGTTTATTAGGCACCAGTCCCGGTTATTCACATCCGTCACCTCCCAACCTGCCGCGCAGCCGCTTCTTCAGCCGGTACAGCCGTCCCTCCACCGCCCGCGGCGTCATGCCAAGCTCGGACGCGATCTGGGCGGTGGACTGTAAGTAATAGTATTTTCGATAGAACAGAAGCCGGTCCCGGGAGGACAGTTCCCTCAGCGCGCGCGCCAGCGCGTCCCGCCGTTCCTGTTGAAGCACCTGCTCCTCCGGCGTCGGTTCCGGGGAAGGGACGCTCTCGGTCAGCTCCTCCGGGGGCCCTCCCCCCCGGCCTGCCGGGCGCGGGTCAGCGCGGCATTGCGGGTCAGCGCGGTCAGCCAGCCGGTCCACGACCCCCGATCCGGGTCGTACAGTTCGATCTTCTCCCAAACCCGCAGGACCGCCTCGGACAGGCACTCCTCCCGGTCCCGGGGATCGGACAGGATCGGCGCGATAATATACCGCATCAGCGGTCCGTAGTGCCGGATCAGTTCCTCCGCGCCGCGCTCGTCGCGCCCGCGCAGCAGTTCGATCAGCTCCCGCTCCCGCTCCGGATCTCCTCCTTTCGCTTCGCTCTGCTCTATTTCATTATACACTGTCCCCGAGAAAATCCCACGGCTTTGCGCACAATTTCCCGAAAAAACAGGTATCTGCCGGCACAGCCGATTGCCGAAAAAGGCTGTCGCTTTTGCCTTATTTGAAAAAACTTATCTTTTGATGTAAGATTTTCGGTCAAATCCATAGTACAAAGGTGAAAGGAGGTCAATGCTTTGTTAGAGGATAGCAAAATCATTGAATTGTTCTTTGCGCGCGCAGAACAGGCAATCGTTTCGCTATCGGAAAAATATGGAACAGTTTGCAACAGGATCGCAAGGAACATCTTGAAAAATAACCTTGACGCAGAGGAATGCGTAAACGATACCTACCTTGCGGCATGGAATACCATGCCGCCGCAAAAGCCCGATCCGTTGCGAACATATATTTTCCGCATTGTCCGAAATATCGCCATTGCTAAATACCACGCAAATACTTCCGAAAAGCGCAACAGCTATTATGATGTTGCATTGGAGGAATTGGAAGACTGTCTTGCAGCTTCTGTTACCGCAGAGCAGGAAATATCCGCAAATGAACTTTCGCAGGAAATAGACCGTTTTCTTGATACATTGGATCGGGATACCCGGGTATTGTTCGTGCGCCGCTATTGGTATTCAGACAGTATTTCAGACCTTGCGAAGATGTTCCAAACCAGCAATAACAATGTATCCGTACGCCTTTCCCGAACACGCGAAAAACTGAAAAAGCATCTAAAGAAAGAGGGATTTGAACTATGACGAAAAAAAAGATTTCCGAAGCTGTCAGCAATATCAGCACCCGGCATATCGAAGAAGCCGCGGACTATTCTGAAAAGAGACAGGCCCATAAGCCTATTTGGACAAAATCAGGAGCGATTGCAGCTTGCCTGGCATTCGCGCTTGCCATCGGCGGCATACTTTCCTCGTTGAATGGCGGCGGTATTGTAACAGCGTATGCCTATGAAACAAAGGAAGAAATAACTGCGGCGGGCACAGTTATTGACACAGGAACGATCCGCGACCATGGCGAAATGACGGGACACCCACTCATGTTCTATCTTTCCGGTGAAGATATTGAAACTGTTCGTTTCTCTTGCAAAAATCAGAAAATCAATTTTACTGATTGGACTGAAAAGCGAGATGAATATGGCAATGCACAGAACTTTACCGTCACTTACGGGGAAGACGAAAGCGAATACTATTATTTAACGATCGATTGGGTCCCTAATGCGATAATTCGTGAATTGACGGATAATCCGGAAGCTGCCATTGCAACGCTTCCGACAGAAATGCGCGAGGACATTATCGTTATGGAAATCACTTTTTCAAATGGGAAAACAGCAACAAAGGCCATCACTATTTCGCTTTTAGAGGACGGGACCTTCTTTGCTGTGTTTGATGATTATGAGATCACCGCAGAGGATAGCTTTGTTGCGCGCATTGACAGCGAAAGCATCCCGCGTGATGTTCTCTACGAACAAGGCGCAAATGCCGGACAGAGTGAGGAAGAAAAAGCTACTGCTATCATTGACGCTCCTGTCGATGTTACGGGTGAAAATTCTCTTGAGCCTGCAAGAGCCGTTGCTGGAGCCTATTACAAGAATACAGTTTTTGAGGTTATTTCAATGGAATTAAAAGACCAAACGGCAGACGAGATTTCTTTCTCTGTTTGTGTAAGTAAAGGCGGCGTTGTGCAAGACCCTGATCGAGCGATCTTTTTACAGTTCGTAAATGGCAGTTGGCAAGTTGTCAATGAGGGCTACTAATTTCCATTCAAAATAACTTGAAACAAAACAAATAGCAAATCCAGCCAAGCCTGTCAACGGTCAACCAGCAACAGCCCTTTGTGGAGGAACGGGGGGAATTTCCATGCCCCGCACAGAAGAATACCGGGACCATACTGAGTACATGTTCCATGCCTTTTGTAAAGCCGTTATCCGCAACGCCAGCTACACAGCGTTAAGGACACGGAGCAGGAAGAGCAAAAGAGAAATATCCCTTGATTGCCTCATAGATGAAAAGCACTGCTATGCCTTGACACCACCGGGGTAAAGTGCGCACTATGGTGACGCTTTTTCTCCTTTGTGCCCCCTGCTTTTGCAACGGGAAGTTCTGCCCATACGGGAACAAAATAAGGGAAACGCCACGCAAGCCGGGAAGCGGCGGGCGTGGCGTTTTTTGGCTTAAAATCACAAAGGAGATATCGAAGTGTGGACATTTAGGGGGCGAAACGCCCCTGCCTGTAAGGCTTTCAGGTCCCGGAACAGCGAGGGCCTGCGTCCTGTCATTCCCACCCCCGGAAAGGGGAATTTACTTCCGCATCAGAGGGGGCGTACTGATAAGAAAAAATCCGAACCCATTCCCGATTGGGATCAGGTTCAGATTTCTCAAGTATGGTGGACGATACAGGACTTGAACCTGTGACCTCCCGCACGTCAAGCGGATGCTCATACCAGCTGAGCTAATCGTCCGTAATCAGCGAAAGTTATTATACCTCGCTGAGTTTTATTTGTCAATATCTTTTTCAGCCTCCATGTTAAAAATATTTTGAGAAGCAGGAGAGGTGTGGAATAAGAGGTTTGCATTTTGATTTCAGCGCAGCCGGAAGCGAAATGCAAACCTTCGCCAAGGCCGTTAGGCCGCGGCCAACTTTTCACGCAGCAGTTCAATCGGGCTTTTGTTATCCAGCGTGCGCATTGACTTCCGATTGCTCCGGTCCAGATGCTTTTTCAACTTACTGTTCCGCTCTTCTACACCGGTGAATTTTTTCCCGAAAAACAGCGTGATTTCTTTGGCCGTTTCCCGCAGTTTACACAAGGAAAGAGCAGCCCCGGCAGGTATCCTGCCGGGGCCGCTCTTATACTTTTACGCCTTCTCCAGGGTGATGACGTCCACGTTCTTGGCCTCGTCCAGCACCACG
>X355_Hoffmanns_Two_toed_Sloth__coassemble_1909_pt1 | contig 40695 bp, 53 predicted proteins | sample X355_Hoffmanns_Two_toed_Sloth__metabat2_high_PE_003 | metagenome-assembled genome bin X355_Hoffmanns_Two_toed_Sloth | reverse complement strand
CAGGTGTGCGGCAATGCGCAGGTGTGCGGCAATGCGCGGGTGTGCGGCGATGCGCTGGTGTACGGCAATGCGCGGGTGTACGGCAATGCGCTGGTGTGCGACGATGCGCTGGTGCGCGACGATGCGCAGGTGTACGGCAATGCGCGGGTGTGCGACGATGCGCAGGTGTACGGCAATGCGCAGGTGTGCGGCAATGCGCAGGTGTGCGGCAATGCGCGGGTGTACGGCAATGCGCGGGTGTACGGCAATGCGCGGGTGTGCGACGATGCGCAGGTGTGCGGCGATGCGCTGGTGCGCGGCATCGGAACAATTTTATGGATCGGCCCCATCGGCTCCAGAGGCGACACGACCACCTTCTTCGCCTGCAAGGACGGAAAAATTCACGTGTCCTGCGGCTGCTTCCACGGGGATTTGGATGAATTTGCCGCGGCGGTGAAGGAAAAGCACGGGAACAACGAGCACGCCCAAGCATACATGAGCGCCATCGAGACGGCGAAAGTGGTGATTTCCCTCCCGGCGGCCCCGGAGGATGGAGAATAAGAAAGCCGCCCCCGATGGTGCGAACACCGGGGACGGCGGATGGCGCGAGGCCAAGAAAATGACACCCTTATTGCAGGGCGCATCTTGACCCCGGCGAACCCTGTGACTGTCAACACGATACTAAGGAGGATTATACCGATGATGGAAATGAAAATCAAGGTTGAGGCTCCGGCTTTGGCTGCCGCCATTGAAAAACTGGCCGCCGCCATTGCCCCCATTGACCCCGCTATTTTGACCCCCGATGAGTCCCGGCCCGTTGCGAACCCCACTCCGCCCCCTGCGACTACTGCGGCGGCTCCCACTACCCCTGCACCCGTGACTACTGCGTCGCCTGTTGACCAGACTGTGACCCCCGGTAACACCGCCCCGGTCATGCCCCAGACGCCCGGCCCTGCCGCTCCCGCACCCGCCATGCCCACGGCCACGGCACCCGCTTACACGCTGGACCAAATCTCCAAGGCCGGTGCCGCCCTGGTAGATGCCGGTAAGATGGAGCCTCTGCTGGGCCTGCTGGCCAAGTATGGCGTCCAGGCCGTCACTCAGCTCCAACCCGCCCAGTATGGCGCCTTTGCCACGGAACTGCGGGCCCTGGGTGCTCAGATTTAACGGAGGTGTACCATGCCTCCTGAGAAACACGCTCTTTTGTCTGCATCATCTGCTCACCGCTGGCTGGTCTGTACGGCGGCCCCCCGTTTTGAGGAGGGGCTGCCGGAGAGCATCAGCACCTATGCGGAGGAGGGCAGCCTGGCTCATGCTATTGCGGAGCTCAAGGTCCTCAAGAAGTTCACTGTTATGTCCAGCCGGTCCTACACCACCCGGCTCAACAAGCTCAAGAAAGAGCCCTTGTACGACCCGGAAATGGACAAGACCACAGACCTCTATATGGAGCATCTGCTGGAGCAGGCCATGACCTACAACAGCACGCCCACTGTGGCCGCTGAGGTCAAGGTGGATTTTTCGGAGTATGTCCCGGAGGGCTTTGGCACCTGCGACTGTGTGATGATCGGCGGAGATACCCTTTGCATCACCGACTACAAGCACGGCAAGGGCGTCCCGGTGTCCGCTGAGGGCAACCCCCAAATGCAGCTCTACGCCCTGGGGGCCCTCAAGCGCTACGCTCCCATTTTTGGGGACGCCATCAGGAAAGTCCGTATGAACATCGATCAGCCCCGCCTTAACAGCTATTCCTCTGACACCATCACGGTGGAGGAGCTGCGGGCATGGGGTGACAGCATCGAGCCCACCGCCCAGAAAGCGTTTTCCGGCTTGGGTGAGTTCGTCCCCGGTGAGCACTGTCGGTTTTGCCGTGGCCGTGCCCAATGCCGGGCACGTGCCAATATCAACACTGCTCTGGAGGACTTCAAGGACTGTGTGCCGATGGGCAAAGCCACCCCGGAACAGCTCACCCAAGCAGAGCAGGATGGCCAGGACGGCATCCCCGTCCAACTTCTCACTGATGCGGAAATCGGTGATTTGCTCATCCGTGGCAAGGAGCTGGTGGCCTGGTACAAGGATCTGGAGGAGTACGCCACCAAGGCCCTGCTGGACGGCAAGCCCATTGAGGGGTGGAAACTGGTGGCCGGGCGGAGCATTCGCACCTTTACAGATCAAGACGCCGCCGTCCAAGCGGTCATTGACGCAGGCTATGATGAGGCCCTGGTGTATGACCGTAAACCCAAGACACTCTCTGAGCTGGAGAAGTTGATGGGCAAAAAAGAGTTTGCTGAGAAGATCGGCAGCTTTGTGGTCAAGCCCCTGGGCAAGCCCACGCTGGCCCCGGCCACTGACAAGCGGGAGGCGTACAACCCCGCCGCTGCTGACTTTGCAGGGGTGAACTCCTGATGGCCCGCACGATCTACTTTTCAGATGGCTCCCGTGAGGTGCTTTTCTGCGGAGATGACACGGAGAAACAGGCGGCGCTGGAACGCATCCTCAGAGAGCGCCTTGGTGATGATACCGCCGCCCTCTTTCGTGAGATGGTGCAGGACAGTAAAGATGAACTCGACGCTTTAGCGGACGAATTAAAGAGCTATGAGGACTCCTGCGAAAGCTACCGCTCCTGCCTGCAAGATGTATTTGACAGCATGGGGCAAGCCTCTGCCTTGTTGTTAGAAAAGCGCTTTGACCGCGAGAAGATGGATCATATTTTCTGTACTTTACTGACCCAAATAAACAATGAATTACAAGGAGATTATTGATTATGTATCAGAATGACCCCATGAAAGTGCTGACCGGCGAGGTTCGCCTGTCCTATTGCAACCTGACCACCCCCAGAGCCGCCCAGCAGGGCGGTGAGCCCAAGTACAGCGTCACGCTGCTCATCCCCAAGACCGATGTGGCCACTAAGGCGGACATTGACGCCGCCATCCAAGCTGCGGCCAATGAAGCGCTGTCAAAGGTATGGAACGGCGCCCGCCCGCCTCAGCTCCGGGTGCCCATCTATGACGGTGACGGCGTGCGGCCCTCCGGGGTGCCCTTTGGCGATGAGTGCAAGGGCCACTGGGTCATGACCGCCAGCACCAAGAACAAGCCCCAGGTGGTGGGCATGGACAACATCAACTGTGAGCTGGCCCCCTCCGACATCTACAGCGGGATGTATGCCCGCGTGACCATCCGCTTTTTCGGTTACTCCAACAGCGGCAACAAGGGCATCGGCTGCGGTTTGGGCAACGTCATGAAAACCCGTGACGGTGAGGCTTTGGCGGGCAGCGCCTCCGCCTCTGTTGATTTTGCTGGTGTGGGTGCCTCTCCTGCCACTACCGCCTACGGTGCGGCAATGCCTGCTACTCCCGGCGCTTATGGTACCGCCCCTGTGGCCCCTACACCCGGCACGCCGTACACTGGCCACGCCGGTGCCATCCCCTCCACCACTCCCCCCTGGACCGGCGGCAACGGCATCAACCCCATCACTGGCCAGCCCATGTGATAACCAAAGCCCTGGCAGACAAAACCACTGAAACAAAGGAGCGGGGTGCTGGGTATAAGCGGCGTTTATTGACGCCCACCCAAAGAAACCCAAAGATACAGCAAATGCGCTCATTGGGGCTGGCGTGCCATAAAGCTGGGAAAGCACGCCATCACATCATTTAAGGAGGACATCATGCACCATCTCAGCATTGACCTTGAAACCTTTTCCAGCGTCCCGATTGCTAAGGCCGGGGCTCAAAAGTACATATCCAGCCCCGACTTTGAGATCCTGCTGTTTGCCTACAGTCTGGATGGTGCATCTGTTGAGGGCCTGGACCAGCCACGGGGGCGCATCTGCCCCCGTGGCTGGTCCAGGCCCTCACCAGCCCGGAGTACATCAAGCACGCCTACAACGCCTCCTTTGAGTGGGGCTGTCTGTCCAGGTTCTTGGGCTGGCTGCCGCCGGATCAGTGGCGATGCACGATGTTCCACGGCCTCTACTGTGGCTATACAGCAGGCCTGGACGCCACAGGGCAGGCCCTGGGGCTCCCGGAGGACAAGCGAAAGCTGAACACCGGCAAAGCCCTCATTCGCTATTTCTGCACGCCCTGCGCCCCCTCCAAGGCCAACGGTGGGCGCACCCGTAACCTCCCCCAGCATGACCCCGCCAAGTGGGAACTGTTCAAAGAGTACAACCGCCAGGATGTGGTCACAGAAATGGAGATCGACCAGCGGCTTGCCTCCTACCCTGTGCCAGACTGGGTACAAAAGCAGTGGGAAACAGACCTCATCATCAATGCCCGTGGCGTGGCCGTGGACATGGAGATGGTGAGCGGAGCGCTGTATCTGGGTGACACCGTGCGCAAGGATCTCATGGCAGAGGCTATGCAGCTTTCTGGGCTTAATAACCCCAATAGCGTGTCACAGCTCACCACCTGGCTCCAAGAGGCCACAGGAGAGGAATTGACCGATTTACGCAAGGACACGGTGGCCCGGCTGCTCAAGCAGGACGGCAACAGTCCCCAGGTTCAGCGGATGCTTGAAATACGCCAGGAGCTGGGCAAGACCTCCACCAAAAAATATGACGCCATAGAGGCCGCTGTGTGCCCGGACGGACGTGTCCGCGGGCTGCTCCAATTCTACGGAGCGAACCGCACGGGGCGCTGGGCCGGGCGGCTGGTGCAGGTCCAAAACCTGCCCCGCACCTATACAGAGCCCCTGCCCCTGGCCCGTGACCTGGTACGCCAGCGCAACCTCAACGCTCTCAAGGCGGTCTATGGCTCCGTGCCTGACACCCTCAGCCAGCTCATCCGCACCGCTTTCATCGCCCCGGAGGGTCACGTCCTCATTGACGCCGATTTTTCCGCCATTGAGGCCCGTGTCATCTCCTGGCTGGCCGGGGAACAGTGGCGGCTTGAGGTTTTCCGCACCCACGGAAAAATCTATGAGGCCTCCGCCTCTCAAATGTTTGGCGTCCCCCTGGAGCGCATCAAAAAGGGAAACCCGGAGTATTCCCTGCGGCAAAAGGGCAAGGTGGCGGAGCTGGCCCTGGGCTACCAGGGCGGTGCCGGGGCGCTCATCGCCATGGGCGCTCTGGACATGGGCATCCCGGAGGAGGATCTGCCGGACATCGTGGGCCGCTGGCGTGAGGCCAACAAGCGCATCCGGGATTTGTGGTACGCCATGGACAACGCTGCTGTGCAGGTCATCACCCAGGGCGGCTCTGTGGGCCTCAACGGGCTCATCCTGTCCCATGAGTACGATTATAACCAAGGCACAGACTGTTTCACCATCGCCCTGCCCTCTGGCCGCAAGCTCTACTACACCAGCCCCGGTATAGGTGAGAATGAATGGGGCAGGCCATCCATCTCCTACATGGGTATGGATCAGAAAACAAAGCGCTGGAAACGCATTGAAACCTATGGCGGCAAGCTGGTGGAGAACTGCGTGCAGGCCATCGCCCGTGATGCTCTGGCCGGTGCCATTGATCGCCTGGAGGCCGCCGGGCTGCCTGTGGTGTTCCATGTGCATGATGAGGTGGTCATTGATGTGGCCCCTTTTGCAGATGAGGACACCATGCTCCAGACCGTGGTGGACATCATGCGCCAGCCCATCTCCTGGGCCCCTGATCTGCCTCTCAATGCGGACGGATGGGTGGGGCAATTCTTTAGAAAGGATTGATTGACTGTGCAATATCAGGGTGGCAAAAGTCGAATTGCCCGGTCAATCGCTGAAATTATTAGCATGACTGGGGGGGGAGAACCTGATGAGGTATCAGGGCGGAAAATCCAGAATTGCCGCCCCGATAGCACAGATTATTTCCGGGCTGAAGGGGGGGACTGCTTTGTCAGCCTCTTTTGCGGCTCCTGCTCTGTGGAAAGCAAGGTGCAAGGGTTTTCCCGCAAAATCCTAAATGACAGGCACCCCTATCTTATTGCATTGCTCCAAGGTGTCCAGGATGGCTACGAGCTGCCGGAACTCATCACCCCGGAACAATACCAGCTCATCAAGGCCAACAAAGACTTGGATCCCGTGCTGGCCGGTTTTGTGGGCTTTGGGTGCAGTTTTGGCGGCAAGTGGTTTGGCGGCTATGCCAGAAACGCTACCGGCACCAGCTACGCTCTGCAAAGCAAAAAATCCCTGCTCAAAGACATGGCCACCCTACACGATGCGGAGTTTGTCTGTGGTGACTACCGCTGCCTGGGCATCCCGCCTGGCTCAGTCATTTATGCCGACCCACCCTATAGCAACACCACTGGCTACGGTGGGGAGGTGTTTGACACCGCTGAGTTTTGGGTGTCCATGCAGCTATTGGCCGATACTGGCCACACCGTTTTTGTCAGTGAGCAAGAGGCCCCGCCCGGCATTGCCTGTGTGTGGGAGCGACCATTCACCCGCACTCTGGACCGCAACAAAAGCAATCAATTCAAGGTGACAGAAAAGCTATTTTACTTACCACCAAGGAGGTTTTAACCGTGGAAAAAACACTTGCTGATACCGAACCCCGCTATTTGGAGCTGATTATGGGGCTGAACGACGCCGCCTATGCCCGCATGGATGCCCCTGATTTTGTCCGAGTGCTCCCCCCCAGAGGATAAAACACCCGGCAATCTCATCTACGCTTGGGGAGTTGAAATGCTAAGGCAGGGCTTTGAACTTGCCCTTGAGATGTTTGAAGAAAGCCAAGGAGGCCAGGATCATGCACATGATAAATGATAAGGGCGAGGCCGTCTATTATAACCCAGTCCACAAAAATGGCAAGGATCAGTGGGTCATCAAGGGCATCGGCTCCACCGTTGTCTTGGGCCGTGACCGCCAGCGCCGGAAAAGCCGCACATTCACCCAGGAGCACCAGGCAGTACCTTGCCCAGCATGGCTTTAGACCTGACCGAGCCTGATTTTTCCGCTGGAAAAATCACCTATTAAATAAATGTGCCCCCCCCGCTACCCATGCGGCGGCGGGCTGAGGGAGAACAAAATGGAAAATCGACACCGGGACTGGGAACTGCGGCAGATGCAAAATCTGCCGTTAAAACTCAAAATACAAAAGACCCGTCGGCGCATCAAAGAGTGGTATGATCACTTTGACGGCGGTGCGTATCTCAGCTTTAGTGGAGGCAAGGACAGCACTGTGCTCAGGGACATTGTTCTGAAGATGCGATTAAACATCCCCAGTGTTTATATCGACACCGGGCTTGAATATCCGGAAGTCCGCAAGTTTGCCATTGAAAATGCGGATGTGGTACTCCGGCCAGAAATGAACTTTCGACAGGTCATCCTCACCTATGGCTATCCTGTTATCAGTAAAGAGATCGCCCAGTGCATCCAAGATGCCCGCAAGGGGCTGAAGCGTGGTGACGGCTCATACAGCTACCCCATCAAAAAGCTCCAAGGATTATGCACTAAAAAGGACGGCACCTTGTCCTCCTATAACCACAAAAAATGGGCTTTTATGCTGGATGCCCCCTTTTCCATTTCCGCACAATGCTGCAAGGTGATGAAAAAAGCTCCTGCTAAAAAATATGAAAAAGAAACCGGCAGACACCCCATGATTGCGACTATGGCTTGTGAGAGTGCCCTGCGGAGACAGCGGTGGCTCCGTTACGGCTGTAATGCTTTCAATGACAAAGAGCGGCCAGCGTCAAATCCCATTTCATTCTGGACTGAAAATGATGTGCTCCATTATCTCTGGCGCTACAAGGCGCCTTATGCCTCTATTTATGGAGAAATCCATTGCAGGTACAACGGGAAAGAGTGCCCGGACAGAGCCGCCAGACGGTGTCTGGACGAATACCCGGAGAGTGAAAGCAAATTTGAATTTTACACCACCGGTGTGGACCGTACCGGGTGTATGTTTTGCGCTTTCGGCGCCCATCTTGAGGACCACCCCAACCGTTTTCAGCGGATGAAAGAAACTCATCCCAAGCAATATGACTATTGCATGAGGCCCGTGGACCGAGGCGGCCTTGGCATGGCTGAGGTGCTGGACTACGCAGGCATTGAACATTAAGGAGACGCTGATTTGATGAGCAAGACCACCATTGAGACCATGACCTCTTCACTCTTGACCCTTGCTGTACCCATGAAGTGGGAGCCGCGGAATACCGGGATGATCGGGCCGTGCGGATGCCGTAAGTAAGAAAAAGGAGCGCCACCACCGTGCAATATGACCGCAAAGTGACAATATCCGCCGGTAACAACCGGCGGGCCATGAACTGGACAGCCCAGACCATGCTCCTTTCAGAGCTGTGGGCCAAGCTCCAGACCCCCGCCAGAGGCACGGAACCGCTGGCGGAATATCTGAATATGAAAAAGGCCCGGCAGGATGACCTCAAGGACGTGGGCGGCTTTATGGCAGGCACCCTTTCCGGGCCCCGCCGCAAGGCCAGCGCCGTTACCGGGCGGGACATTCTTACCCTGGACCTGGACAACATTCCCTCCGGGGGCACGGATGACGTGCTCCGCCGTGTGGACGGGCTGGGCTGCGGCTATTGCATCTATTCCACCCGCAAGCACAGCCCGGCAGCCCCCCGGCTCCGGGTCCTGCTGCCCCTTGACCGCACCGTGTCAGCGGATGAGTATGAGCCGCTGGCCCGCAAGGCGGCTGAGATGATCGGCATGGAGCTGATGGACCCCACCACTTTTGAGGCGTCCCGGCTTATGTACTGGCCCTCCTGCTGTTCAGACAGTCAGTATGTTTACACCTGGCAGGACCGGCCTCTCATTTTCGCCAGCGGCCTGCTGGCCAAATATGAGGACTGGCGGGACTGCACCCTCTGGCCGCAAGTTCCGGGCGCTCTGAGCCTCCCCAAGCTGGCCGTCAAACAGGGTGACCCGGAGGCCAAAAAGGGCGTGGTGGGCGCTTTCTGCCGCACCTATGACGTTTACCGGGCCATGGATGAGCTCATCCCCGGAATGTATGAGCCTGTGGCCAATATGCCGGGGCGGTACACCTATCTGGGCGGCTCCACCACCGGCGGCGCTGTGATCTATGACAGCGGCAAATTCCTCTACAGCCACCACGCCACTGACCCGTGCGGTGGGCGGCTGGTCAACGCCTTTGACCTTGTGCGCCTCCACCGTTTTGGTGACCTGGACGATGCGGCCCAGCCCGGCACGCCTACCAACCGCCTGCCCTCCTATACGGCCATGTGTGAGCTGGCCGTGCAGAACGCCGGTGTGGCCGCTCTGATGAGCCAAGAGCGCTACCAGGAGGCCGTGCAGGACTTTGAGGGCGTCGTTGGCGCCAACGAGGAGGATCCCGCCAACTGGATGGTCAAGCTGGCCGTAAACCCCCAGACGGGGCTCCCAAAGGCCACCATTGACAACGTATGGACCATTCTGGAGCATGACCCCCTGCTCAAAGGCCGTTTTGCCCTCAACCGTTTTGCGGGCCGGGGTGAGGTCCTGGGCGCCCTGCCGTGGGATGACCGCACTGACCGCCGCCTATGGGATGACAATGACAACGAGGGGATGTATTGGTACATGGAACGCTATCACCATATCACCGGCAAAGGGAAGATTGACGGGGCCTTGTCCCTGCACGCCAACGCCCACGCTTTCAACGAGGTACAGGACTTTTTGGGCGGCCTGACTTGGGACGGAACGCCCCGGCTGGACACCCTCTTTATTGACTACCTGGGGGCCGCTGACACCCCGTATACCAGGGCCGTGACCCGCAAGGCGTTCACCGCCGCCGTGGCCCGTGCCATGGTCCCCGGCAGCAAATACGACAACATGCTCATCCTGGCCGGGCCCCAGGGCCTGGGTAAGAGCACCCTGCTGGACAAGATGAGCAAGGGCTGGTTCAACGACAGCATCCGCACCTTTGAGGGCAAGGAGGCCTCTGAACTCCTGCAAGGGGTGTGGCTGGTGGAAATATCGGAACTGGACGCTTTCCGACGCACGGACGTGGCCCGCATCAAGCAGTTTTTGAGCCTGCGCACGGATCGTTTCCGGGCCGCCTATGGCCGCCATGTCAAAGAGCTGCCCCGGTGCTGTGTCTTTTTCGGCACCACCAACACCAAGGACTTTTTGCAGGACCGCACCGGCAACCGGCGCTTTTGGCCGGTGGATGTGGGTGTGGCCCCCGTGACCAAAAGCGTCTGGCATGATCTGCCGGACGAAATTGACCAGCTCTGGGCGGAGGCCAAGGTCCGCTGGCAGCTTGGGGAGCCCCTGTACCTCAGCGGTGAACTGGAGGACGCCGCCAAGGCCAAACAGGAGGAGCACCGGGAGGCCAGCGCCCGTGAGGGCGTCATCCTGGACTTCATCAGCCGCCAGGTGCCGGAGGACTGGCTGAGCTGGCCGCTGGACCGCCGCCGGATGTTCTGGGCAGGCTCCGTGCAGGGCGGCGTCAAGCTGGTGGACCGGGACCGGGTGTGCGCCCTGGAGGTGTGGTGTGAGGCCTTGGACGGCAGGCAAAAGGATATGAAGTACAGCGACACGGCGGAAATAAACAGCATTATTGCGTCTGCCGCTGGCTGGGAAAAACCGAATAAAGTGATGCGGTTCGGCTACTGCGGAGTGCAGAGAGGCTTTCAGAAAATCGTGTAACGCCGGCGATAACATTGCGTAACCTTCACCCCTTTAAATGTCACATGAGTTTGTAACCTGTTATGCAAATGTCAACAATTAAGGTTACGGCTGAAACCGTTGCGGCGCAAGGCTTTGAATGGTTTTGTAAACATCGTAACATTTTTTATTTATTAATATAAAAAAATAGAGAGTTAGAGTATATATATATACCGCCTAAATCGCCTATACGCGTATAAATATAGGAAAAATGCCCGGATGTTACAGGAGGTTGGAATGAAAGAAAGTCAAATCGAGAGATACATGGTCCGCAAGGTCAGAGAGTACGGAGGCCTGTGCTTTAAGTTCGTTTCTCCCGGAAATCCCGGCGTGCCTGACCGCATCGTCATTACCCCCGATGGCCGGAGCATCTATGTGGAGCTCAAAACCGAGATCGGGCGGCTGGCCAAAGTGCAGAAGTGGCAGCGGAGCGAAATGGAGAAACGGGGGGCGGATGTCCGGGTCCTGTTTGGGATGGACGCCGTAAAAGAGTTTTTGAGTGAGGTGTTCCCGGATGGAGTACATACCGCATAACTACCAGGCCTATTGCATCCAGCTTTTAGCGGACAACCCCGCTGTAGGGTTGTTCTTGAGGCCGGGCCTTGGTAAAACCAGCATCACCCTTTCTGCTATCAACATTCTCAAGTATTTTCGTTGGCAGGTGTCCAAGGTGCTGGTGGTGGCCCCCAAAAAAGTGGCGGAGGCCACTTGGCAGAAAGAGGCCATGCGATGGGATCACTTGCAGCACCTGCGCATCTCCACTGTACTGGGCAGCGCCTCCAAGCGCATCAAGGCCCTCAACACCCCGGCGGACATCTACGTCATCAACCGGGAAAATGTGGAGTGGCTGGTGGACTACTACAAGCAGGCCTGGCCTTTTGACATGGTGGTGCTTGATGAAAGCACCAGCTTTAAGAACTCCCAGAGCAAGCGCTGGAAAGCCATGAAACGGGTGCGGCGTTTCATCAAGCGGATCGTTCTGCTGACCGGCACACCGTCCTCCAAGGGCCTCATTGACCTGTGGGCCCAGGTGTACCTCTTGGACGGCGGTGAGCGTCTGGGCTCCACCCTGAGCGCCTACCGGGAACGATATTTTGACCCGGATCAGCGGAGCCGTACCCAGATTTTCAGCTATAAGGCCAAAGATGGAGCAGAGAGTGCAGTGCTGGCGGCCATATCAGACATCTGCATCTCCATGAAAGCGGAGGACTACCTGCAACTGCCGGACTTCATCCGGCATGAGATCCCGGTGATGCCGGACACCAAGGCCAAGCGGGACTATGACCAGTTTGAGCGTGACCTGCTGCTGGAGGTGGATGAGGATATTATCACGGCAGGCACCGCCGGGGTGCTGGTGGGGAAACTTTTGCAGTATTGCAACGGGGCTGTTTACAGCAATGACGGTAAGGCGGTCCCCGTTCATGACTGCAAGCTGGACGCCTATGTGGAGCTGTTGGAGCAGCTTGACGGGGAGCACTGCCTGACGTTCTACGGCTACCAGCATGACCGGGATCGCATCCTGGAACGGCTGGAGAAGTACAACAAAGGCCGCCGGGACAAGCTGCGTGTCCGGGTCTACAAGGGCACGGAGGATGAGGATGCCTGGAACAACGGAGAGGTTGACGTGCTGCTGGTGCATCCGGCCTCCTGCGCCTATGGCCTCAACCTCCAGCAGGGCGGTCATCATGTGGTGTGGTACGGCCTCAACTGGTCTTTTGAGCTGAATGACCAGGGCAACTGCCGCCTTTACCGGCAGGGCTCCCCCTATGACAAGGTTTTTGTGCACTACCTGGTGGTGCAGGGGTGCCAGGATGAGGACGTGATGGCCACTATCCGGGATCGGGCGGACACGCATGAGGCCGTCATGCAGGCTCTAAAGGCCAGAATTAAGAAAATCAAGGAGGGCGTCCAATGACCATCAAAGAACTGTCCCAGCTTTATTACCTCAACCGGGAAATTGAGATGGACAAGCGCCGCCTCCAAGAGCTTGAGGCTAAGGCCCTGCCGGGGGCTCAGGTCCTCACGGGGATGCCCCACGGTGCCGGCGTGGTGGACAAGGTGGGCAATTGTGCGGCGGAAATCGCTGACCTGCGGGGCATTATTGAGGCCAAGCACCAGCAATGCCTTTATGAGCGGAGCCGCTTGGAGCGTTACATATCCAGCATTGATGACAGCCTCACTCGCCAGATATTCACCTATCGCTTTATGAATGGATTGCCATGGCGGCAGGTGGCGGCCTGTGTCGGCGGAGGTAACACCGGGGATGGGTGCCGTATGGCGGTGAGACGCTATCTGGAACGGGACTGAAAGTGTAACAAAATTCAAGTTGTTCGTTTTGTTCGTTCATTCTGTGGTATGCTTTAAGCTGCGGGTAGTGCCTAAAGGTACGCCTCCTTGGTTGACAGCGGCAAGGTGATGGAAGATAGAACCTCCTGACCCTTGCCGCTGTCAGTTATTTTGATTTGGGGTGGTGAGAATGGCCAAGTTGACACCAAAGCAGGAGCGGTTTGTGGATGAGTACATGGTGGATCTCAATGCCACCGCTGCTGCCGGACGGGCCGGTTATAAAGACCCGAACATTGGGCGGCAGCTCATAACGAAAGATAACGTTTCTGCGGCCATTCAAAAACGCCGTGAAAAGCTGCAAGGCAAGCTGGAGATCACCCAGGAAAAGGTGCTCCAGGAGCTTGCCGCCATCGCCTTTGCCAATGGTACGGATTTTGTAACCGTCACCCAGGCGGGGCTTTTGGCCGTCAAGGCCACCAGCGATGTGCCCAAGGAAAAGCTCCCGGCCATCGCCAGCGTTAAATACAACCAACTGGGCATTGAGATCAAGCTGCATGACAAAGTGAGGGCCCTGGAGCTCCTGGGCAAGCACCTGGGAGTGTTCGGCAACGGCGGGAGTGCCGTGGCCGTGGAGGACAACAACATCTTTGAGGTCATCGAACAGAGTACACGGGAGGCAATAGACACCAATGGAATATCAGAAATTGAGCCCCCGGCAGAACCTGGCGATGACGTGGTGGAATAGGCCGGGCTTTGAGCGCTATGACGGCATTATCTGTGACGGCTCCATCCGATCCGGCAAAACAGTGGCCATGACAGTGGGCTTTGTCATGTGGGCCATGTGCCGCTTTAGCGGCCAGAATTTTGCCATCTGCGGCAAGACCATTGAAAGCCTGCGGCGCAATGTGACCTCCAACCTGCACACATGGCTGGCGGGGGTGTTCACGTTCAAAGAGCACCGCACGGAAAATAAGATCGTTGTGAGCGCTGCCGGACGGAGCAACAGCTTTTATCTGTTCGGCGGCAAGGACGAAAGCAGCGCCGCCCTCATCCAGGGCATTACCTTGGCGGGCATCCTGCTGGATGAGGTGGCCCTGATGCCGGAGAGCTTTGTCAATCAGGCCACAGGCCGCTGCTCCGTGGCCGGGTCTAAGCTGTGGTTTAACTGCAACCCAGAGGGCCCCAGCCATTGGTTTTACCTCAAGTGGATATTGGAGGCCAGCAAACGGAAAATGCTGCACCTGCATTTCACCATGGAGGACAACTACAGCCTCACGCAAGAGATCAAGGACCGCTATGAGCGGCAATACTCCGGCGTGTTCTATGACCGCTACATCCGGGGCCTCTGGGTAGTGGCGGAGGGGCTGGTTTATACCATGTTCAACAAAGACTTTCATGTGGTGCCGGAGGTGCCCCGGCCCTATGATAAATACTATATGTCCTGTGATTACGGCACCGTAAACCCCACCAGTGTGGGGCTCTGGGGCCGTGCAAATGGCCGATGGTACAGGATGCGGGAGTATTACTACGACAGCCGCAAAGAGGGCCGCCAGCGCACCGATGAGGAGCACTATACAGAACTGGCCAAGCTGGCCGGTGACCTCCCCATCACCGGCGTTATCGTGGACCCCTCAGCGGCGTCTTTCATTGAGGTCATCCGCCGCCACGGGCGCTTTTCTGTGGACAAGGCCTCCAACGCCGTTATTGACGGCATCCGGGACGTGGCCACACGGCTCCAATGCGGGGATGTGTTTTTTAATGCCTGCTGCACGGACTGCATCCGGGAGTTTGGCCTTTACCGCTGGGATGAAAAGGCCCCGATGGACCGGCCTATCAAAGAAAATGACCACAGCATGGACGATGTGCGCTATTTTATCCACAAGGTTTATGCGCCGTCCCTGTTAACGTTCAAATGAGGTAAGCAATGTTTGAGCAAAAACAGATTTTAGATAAAATCGAACAGTGGGCGGAGCGCCTACCCTATCGGACGATAAAAATTGAAATCGAATTGCCGGGGGCAAACACTGACGCTTGAAAAAAGCAAAGCGCTCCCGATTGGTTTTGCTGACCGGAGAGGTGAACAACAATGGTAACACTGCATTTACGGGATGACTGTGCGGGAAGAACGGCCACGGACTTCCACCGGGGCATGACAGATAAGCGCTTTCTGGAGTTGGAAATCACAGACTGGCTCCACTCCCCAGAGCGCAAACGGCAGCTTACTGCTGAGGCCTACTATGACGGTCAGCAGGACGTGATGCACCGCCGCCGCATGGCCCTGGACGATGATGGCAAGCCCATTGAGCTCAAGCACCTGCCTAATAATCGCCTGGTTAATAACCTGTATTCCAAGATGGTAGACCAAAAGACCAACTACTCTTTTGGCCGCCCTTTTTCGTTTGATACGGAAAATAAAACCTATGCGGAGGCTCTGGGCACGGTGCTTGGGGCCCGTTTCCGCCGGACTATGCGGGTAGTGGGAGAGGGCGCATGGATCGGCGGCAAGGCCTGGCTCTACCCCTACTATGAGGGCGGAGAGCTGGCCTTTAAGCGTTTTCCTGCGGATGAGGTTCTGCCATTCTGGGCGGACGCTGACCACACCATCCTGGACGCTGCCGTCCACGTCTACGTTGTGCTGGAGTATGACGAAACCGAACAGGCCAAGGATGTGGTCAAGGTGGAGGTCATGCACGGCGGCGGTGTGGATTGCTTTATCCGTCAGGATGACGGCACACTGGAGCCTGACCCGGACGCCTACTCCGGCCCTTATATCATGGCAGAGGACCCGGACACCGGCAAGGAACGAGGCTACAACTGGGAGCGCATCCCCCTGGTGTGTTTTAAGAGCTCCCACCGTGAAATTCCCCTGCTGTCTAAAGTGAAGTGTTTGCAGGACGCCTATAATGACCTGCTCTCCAACTTCACCAATCAGATGGAGGAGGATGTGCACAACACCATCCTTGTCATCAAAAACGCTGAGGGTGAGGATCTGGGCAAGTTCCGCAAGAACTTGGCCACCTATGGGGCGGTCAAGGTTCGATCTTATGAGGGCAGTGAGGGTGGCGTGGAAACGCTGACCATTGAGGTCAACGCTGAAAACTACAAGACTTTGCTGTCTTTGCTCAAGGACGCCATCATTGAGAACGCCGGGGGCTATGACGCCAAGGATGAGCGCATGAGCGGCAACCCCAATCAAATGAACATCCAGAGTATGTATTCTGACATCGATCTGGACGCCAACGGCATTGAGATGGAGTTCCAGGCCAGCATGGAGGAGCTGCTTTGGTTTGTCAACCGGCACCTGGCCAACACCGGTAGGGGCAACTTTGACGGCACAGAGGTCAAGGTCATTTTTGACCGGGATGTGCTTATCAACGAAACGGAGGCCATCAACAACTGCAAGGCCTCTGTGGGCATCCTCTCTGATGAGACTATCGTGAAGATGCATCCCTGGGTAAGCGACCCGGAACAGGAGCTCCGGCGCATCAAGGACGAAAAGGAGGAGGCCATGGCGGATCCCTACCGGGCCGCTTTTGAGGCCAACTGCACCGGCAGCGGACAAAATCCGCCCGTAAAGGACGGTGAGGGCGATGGCCAGACAGAGTAATGCCGCCTATTGGGCCCAGCGGCTCAAGAACATGGAGGACGCCCTGCTGGATCAGTCTTACTCCTATGTGGAGAACATGGAGCAGCAGTTTGCCGCCGCTCAGGCTGAGGTAGAAAAGGAGATTGCTGCCTGGTATCAGCGCTTTGCCGTCAACAATGAAATTTCCTTTGCGGACGCCAAGCGGCTGTTGACCAAAGACAAATTGGCAGAGTTTCATTGGACTGTGGGAGAGTACATAGCCTACGGCCAGCAAAATGCCCTTGACGGTGCCTGGGTCAAGCAGCTTGAGAACGCCAGCGCTAAGGTGCACATCTCCCGGCTGGAGGCCCTAAAGCTGCAAATCCAGCAGCAGGCAGAGGTCTTGTACTCCAATCAACTGGACTTTGTGGACGCTGCCGCCCGGCGCATCTATGAGGGCAGCTACTACGGTACGGCCTTTGAGGTCCAGCGGGGCCTTGGTGTGGGCCGGACTATGCAGGCGCTCAATGAGGGCACCATCACAAAGGTTCTCTCCCGCCCGTGGACAGCGGACGGCCAGACGTTCCGAGATCGCTGCTGGACCAACAAGGAGAGCCTGGTCAACAGCGTCAACACCCAGCTTACTCAGATGATTATACGGGGCGAGGCCCCTGACCGGGCCATCTCCGCCATCTCCAAGCAGTTCAACGTGTCCAAGAGTAAAGCGGGCCGCCTCATTATGACGGAGAGCGCCTATTTTTCCAGCGCTGCGCAGAAAGACTGCTATGGGGCGCTGGGAGTGGAGCGCTATAAGATCGTGGCCTCCTTTGACACGGACACCTGTGAGCTGTGCGGAGCTTTGGATGGCAAGGTGTTCAAGATGTCGGAGTATCAGGTGGGCCTTACCGCTCCCCCGTTCCATCCGTGGTGCCGCTGCTGCACAGCCCCCTACTTTGAGGACATGGAGGGTATTGGCGAACGCTGGACCCGTAACGGGGACGGGAGCACCGGCAAGATACCGGCCAACACCACTTATGAGGACTGGAAAAGGCAATATGTATTGCCTCAATCGGAGTGGAATGGTATAATTGGGGTGGAAACCAGTGATGGTCACATTGTTGCAAATCTGAAAGAGCATTTTCTTGACCAGGCTGGAGCCAGAGCCGTGAGTGTGGAGGATGCTGTTGACGCTTTGCTTCATCCTTTACACAAGACCGATGTGAAATACAATAACCGGGGTGAGCCCTCTGTCCAGTATATCGGGAGCACGGCCACAGTGGCGTATAATCCAGACACGGACACCGTTGTCACTACCTGGCCAACGGGAAAACGCATCCGCAAAAAGTATGGAGGAAAATGAGATGGAATTAAATAAAAAACAACTCAGCCTTTTGCGGGAGGCCGGTGTGAAAATTCCTGCTGGAGCCAAAGACGACAGCTTTCTCACCGCTGAAGATGAGGAACTTTTGGCTGATTTGCTTATGAATTCTTTAGACCCGGGGCAGGAATGGACACCAAAGGCTCAAGAGGTCCAGGACTTGCTCATCTATCTTGCGAAAGAGGTTTGATACATACGCATGAAAAAGCTGATTAAGCCCATAAAATAACCCAATTTGCTGTTAAAAGCATCGTGCTGAAAATGCACGGTGCTTTTTTCACACCCAAAATACCGCTGGCCCGGCGGACTACAAGAGGGGCCCCACATTACCGGGACTGGCCGGACAAACAAGGAAAGTGGAAACACAAGGAGGTAAAACATCATGGCATTGGAATGGCTCAAGACCATCCTGGGGGATAAGTACACCCCCGAAATTGACACGGCGGTTTCTCAGGAGATCGGCAAGGGCTTTGTTGCCCGCACGGACTTCAACGACAAAAACAGCAAGGTCAAGGAGCTGGAGGCACAGGTTATCCAGCTTACGGAGAGCGTCAAAACCCGTGATACTCAGCTTGAGGAGCTGAAGAAGTCCGCCGGGGCAAGTGAGGACCTGCAAAAGCAGATCGACACTCTGACCCAGCAGAACAAGGATCAAAAGGCCGCCTATGACAAGGAGCTGGCCACCGTCAGGCTCATGGCCGCCGTGGATGCGGAGCTTACCGCCTCCGGGGCCAAGAACAACACCGCCGTCAAGGCTGTGTTGGCGGACTTCCTCAAGGACGCCAAGATTGTGGACGGCAAGGTCACCTCTAAGGAGGGCACCGATACCGTCACCCTGGCGGCCAAGGTGGAGGCACTGAAAAAGGACGCCTCTACGGATTTTCTCTTTGGTGCAGTCCCCAAATACACCGGCTGGAAACCCGGTGAGGGCGGAGATGGCAAGCCGCCTGCGGGCGGCAAAAAGCCCTCTGAGATGTCCTATGCGGAGCTGGCTGAGTATCTGGCGCAGAACCCGGATGCCAAGCTGGATGAATGAGAGGTGAAACTGTATGAACCGCATTGTTAAACCTACCAAGGCCATCTCTTTTGAGGAGGCCCTGCGCAACCTGGCCGGCCGCTTGACCGGCACACCGGCGGCGGAGCTGCCCGGAACTCAGGAGGCCATTGTGCAGTACATGGCCGAACACATCCCATCTCTGGATGACATGGCGGAGGCTGTCACCCAGGATGTGATCGCCCGTCTGTCTGCCGGCGACACGTCGAAGCCCAAACGCAAAACCCGAACAAACGACGAATAACAGAAAGGAAGATTGAATTATGCCTAACGCAAAGTTTGACGCCAAGAGCTTTAACCCCCAGGCCTTTCAGTATAAGGCCGACCGCATCCCCCGTACCCGGCTCAATGAGATGCGCAAGTCCAAGGTACTGGCCGGAAACCCGGACATCCGCACGGTGTTCACCACTCAGGACGGCACCGCCTATGCCCGGCTGGCCATGCGCGGCCTGCTGGACGGTGATGCCGTGAACTATGACGGCCAGACCGACATTGAGGCCACCAGCACCAAGACCTTTGAGCAGGGTGTTGTTGTTGTGGGCCGTGCCAAGGCGTGGGTGGAGCGTGACTTCTCCCATGACATCACCGGCGGCATTGACTTCATGGACAATGTGGCCCAGCAGGTGGTTGAGTATTGGCAGGATATTGACCAGGACACCCTCCTGGCCGTGCTCAAGGGCGTGTTTGCCATGACCAGCGCCAAGGGTGCTGAGTTTGTGACCAAGCACACCTACACCGTGGACGGCCCCATGGAGGCCACCACGCTCAACAGCGCCACCGCTCAGGCCTGCGGTGACCGCAAGAAGAAGTTCAGCATGATTTTCATGCACTCCGTTGTGGCCACCAACCTGGAAAACCTCCAGCTCATCACCCATCTCAAGTACACCGACAAGGACGGCATGACCCGTGATCTGGAGATGTACACCTGGAACGGCAAGCTGGTGGTGGTGGATGACGGTATGCCCACGGAAACCGGGGAGGACGGCACCGTTACCTATACCAGCTATGTGCTGGGTGAGGGCTCCATCAGCTTTGAGGACATCGGCGCTAAGGTGCCCTATGAAATGGCCCGTGACCCCAAGACCAACGGTGGCCAGGACACCCTCTACACCCGCCAGCGCAAGGTGTTTGCCCCCTACGGCCTGTCCTATGAAAAGAACACCCAGGCCAGCCTCTCCCCCACGGACGCTGAGCTGTCCGATGGAGGTAACTGGGATCTGGTGCACTCTGGGGAGGCCGCTGAGGCGGATCGGTCCTACATCAACGATAAGGCCATCCCCATCTGCCGCATCCAGTCCAAGGGTTAATGACCATGGACGTGTATGCGGCAACCGTGTCCCGGCTGGCCATGCTGGGCTGCACCGTAACGAAGGATGACGAACCCGCCATTAACTACCTGATCGGCAAGTGCCGGGTGGCGCTGCTGGCCAGCATTCACCACAAGGATGTGCCGGACGGCCTCATTTACACGTTGGTGGACATGGTGGCGGGCTCTTTTCTGCAAGACAAGCTGAACGCCGGGGCCCTTGAAATTGATGGCCTGGACTTCTCCCCCGCGGCCAAGAGTATCACGGAGGGGGCTGTTTCCGTCACTCTTGCGGGCGCAAGTGACGGGACGGTCAGCGCCGAGGCCCGCTTTATTGCCGCCCTGGAGGACATGGCGCATCCATCGGAGCGCATCCTGGGGGCTTTTCGGAGGCTGAAATGGTGAGGATTCCCGCTGCTTACAAAAAAGCCGTCCAGAGCCTTTGGGACGGCAAGGCCACCATCACCGTGCTGGATGGGGTGCTCAACCCTGCCAATGGCCGTACGGAGCCTGTGGAACGGGTTACCGCCTCCGGGCTGTCCTGCCGCATCTCTCACACCACTGTTAAATCCACGGAGCCCTCTGAGGAGGCTGCTGTGGCAGCTCAATCCGTTACTCTCTACATTGACCCCGACCTGGACATCCCGGAGGGGTCAAAAGTTACCGTGACCCAGAACGGCGTCACCCGTGACTATGAGCGGAGCGGCAAGGCGGCAGTCTATACTGCCCATCAAGAGGTGCCGCTGGAACTGTTCAAGGGGTGGGCTTGATGGCGAAATGGGGCAACTGCGATTATAAGCAGCTCCAAAAGCTGCGGGACAACCTCACCAAGCTCCAGAGCGCCAATCTGGATAAGTTCTGCCGGGACGTGTCCAAGGAGCTGGCGGCCCGCCTGCTGGCCCTTGTGATCCCCCGGACGCCGGTGGGACGATACCCCAAGGCCAGCGGCAAAAAGGGCGGCACCCTGCGCCGGGGCTGGACAGCCCGAACGGAGCAGGAGGCAACCGGCAGCAGCAACAATGACGCCAAGGCCTATGCGCAAAGTCTGCCCATCTCCAAGCAGGGCGGCAGCTACGTTGTGGAGGTCATCAACCCCGTCCACTATGCCAGCTATGTGGAGTTTGGCCACCGCACACCCGGCGGCAAGGGCTGGGTGGCCGGGCAGTATTTCCTCACTCTGTCTGAGCAGGATTTGAGAGGCGTGGCCCCGGCAGTCATTGAGAAAAAGCTGGATGCGCTTTTGCGGGAGGTGTTCCGTGTCTGAACTGAGTTTCAACAGTATTTTTGACGGCGTGAGCCTGGCCCTTCACGCCGCTTTCCCCGGGCCGGTACAGGTTCACGGCGGGGGCGTCAAGCAGGGCCTCCAGCCCGGTGACTTCAACGTCATTATGCCTGCCGCCAGTCACAACCGGGAGGTGGGGAGCCGCTGCCGGCGGAGCCCTACGCTGGATGTGATCTATTACCCCAAGCAGGACAAAGCGGAGTGCTACGCCGTGGCAGACCAGCTTACCGCTGTGCTGGGGAGTATCACCACCCCGGAGGGGGATGTGGTGCACGCCACAAGCTGCGAGTGGACTGTGACGGATGATGTGCTCCATGTGCTGATCACCTATGACCATTTTGTCTATGTGCCCCAGGAGCACACCATGATGGAAACGCTGAAAATGGAACAGGAGGGATAATCCCATGGCGAAAAACGAAACTGCGGCCCCGGCTCCCGCTGAGGTCGTTTACACCAAGGAGCAGCTTGCCGGCTCCAAACGATATGCAAACCGGCGGGATCTGTTGAGCGCCCTGCTGGAGAGCGGCAAGACCTACACCTTGACTGAGGTGGATGCGCTCATCAACAAATTCACGAAAGGAGCGGTGAAATAATGGCTCTTGGAGGAGGCACTTGGCTGGTGCAAAACAAGGTTTTGCCCGGCAGCTACATCAATTTCTCCAGCATCGCAAAGGCGTCCGCCACCCTGTCTGATCGCGGCGTGGCAGCGGCCCCCTTTGTTCTGAGCTGGGGCCCGGAGGATGAGGTTTTTTCTGTCACCTCCGGGGAGTTCCAGACGAACAGCAAAGCCCTCTTCGGCTATTCCTACGATCACCCCAAGATGCTGGCCCTGCGGGAAATTTTCCTGCACGCCACCACCGTCTACTGCTACCGCCTGGGCCAGGGGGCGCAAAAGGCCGCCTGCACGCTTGCGTCTGCCAAGTACCCCGGCGTGCGTGGCAACGACATCTCCATTGTCGTGGCCCCCAATGTGGATGATGACACCCTCTGGGATGTTACCACCTATTTGGACGGCATCGCCCAGGACACTCAGACGGTGGCCACGGCGGCGGATCTGACCGGCAACACCTATGTGGACTTCAAGACAGACGCCGTTCTGGCAGCTACGGCGGGGACGCCTCTGACCGGCGGCACTGACGTGGAGAACATCACGGGAGACAGTCACCAGGCGTTCCTTGATAAGATTGAGGCTTACGCCTTTAACGCTCTGTGCTGCCCGGCGGCGGATGCCACCATCGTCAAGCTGTATGCAACCTACACCCAGCGTGTCCGGGATGAGGTGGGCGCAAAGTTCCAGCTTGTGGCCTGGCAGCCCTCTGCCACGGACTATGAGGGCGTCATTGGCATCTGGAATGAGGCTGCCCATGCCACCATCCGGGATGTGGACGCCCACGCCCTTGTCTATTGGGCCGCTGGGGCTCATGCAGGAGTTGCGGTCAACAAGTCCCTGACCAATACCAAGTATGACGGTGAGCTCATCGTTGATACGGATTACACCCAGGCGGAGCTGGAGTCGGCCATCAAGGCGGGCAAGTTCATGTTCCACAACGTCAACGGCGTCACCCGTGTGCTGGAGGACATCAACACCCTGCTGACCCTCTCCGACACCAAAGGGGAGGTTTTCCAGTCCAATCAGACCATCCGGGTATGCGATCAGATCGCCAATGACATTGCGGTGCTGTTCAATGAGCGCTATGTGGGCACGGTTCCCAATGACGCCTCCGGCCGGTCCGCTCTCTGGGGTGACATCGTGTACTATATGCAGCAGCTTGAGAGCATCCGGGCCGTGGAGGACTTTGACCCGGACACGGTGACCTGTGAGCAGGGCAGCTCGAAAAAGGCCGTGCTGGTCACCGTCAACGGCCTCAACATCATCAATGCTATGGCCCAGCTCTACATGAGTGTGGTCATTCAGTAAGGGAGGGAAAATAGATGCCTAACGCTATGATGAACACTAAGGATGCCGTAAGCGCCCACCGTGCGGAGTGCTTTGTCACCATCGACGGCACCCGCCACTCCATGCTGATGGCCAAGGATTTTGAGGCCAAGGCCCAGGTCAACACCCGGGAAGTCCCCCGGCTGGGCAATGTGGTGGTGGGCCACAAGGCGGACACGGTGGTCCTGGCCTTTTCCATGACCATCTACAAGTGCACGGAGATCTTTGATGATGTGATCGAGGAATTTATCCGCACCGGCGTGATGCCCACGTTCACCATCCAGACCTCCAACGATGACCGGGCCAGCAGCGTGGGCCAGAGCACGAAAATCTATCATGACTGCGTGCTGGACGGTGACGTGCTGCTGTCCATGTTCAACTCTGAGGGCGACTTCATTGAACAGTCCATTGAGGGCTATTGCGATAGTTTCAGCCGCCCGGAGAAGTACACCAACCCGTCCTATATGTAAGAGCGGCACAATGACGAAGGAGGAAAAACACCATGAGTAACCTGACCGCATTTATGCGCCCCAATGTGGCGGAAATTGCCAATGCCAAATTTGCCCCCTCCCCCCGTTTCAAGGGGGAGGACGGCAAGCCTCTGGAGTGGGAAATCCGCTGCATCTCCGCTGATGAATACTCCCGCATCCGCTCCGGCTGTATCAAGCAGGTGCCGGTGCCGGGAAAGAAAAATCAGTTTACCCAGCAGATTGACACCTACGCTTTCCAGGCCAGAGTGGCCGCCGCCTGCACCGTGTTCCCGGACTTGGGCAACGCTGAGCTCCAGGATAGCTGGGGCGTGACCAAGCCGGAGGAGCTGCTGGGTGCTATGCTCATCGGCGGGGAATTTGACGATTATGTCACGGAGGTTTTCCGGATCAACGGCTTTAAGGCCGATGGTGACCTGGTGGATGAGGCAAAAAACTGATTTTGGACGGCGATCCAGAGGCCAATTTTGCGCATTTCTGTCTGCAAAAGTTTGGCTGGGAGCCGTCCAAATTTCTTGATTTGCCCATCCGGGAGCGGGCCTTTGTCATCGCCTCCATAGAGGTCCGCTGTGAGGCGGAGAAGAAAAAAGAGGCGGAGCTGAAAGCAAAAGCGGCCAAGGGGAAAGGCCGCCGTAAATGATCCCGGACCCCTGCCCGCAATGGCGGGGCCTTTTACTGTAAAGGCGGTGAAACATGGCGACCATAAAATCACAGATGACTCTTACAGATGGGATGAGTGCTGTCCTCAAGCACATTACCCAAAATATGCAAACCCTTAACGGTAGCTTTATTGCTATGCAACAATCTTGTGATGAGGCCGTGCATATTCAGAATTTTGAGGCCGCCAGCGCATCGTTGCAAGAGCAGATCACCCTTGCAGAACAGTTGACCGGTGGTTATGAAGATGCTGCTGAGATGGAGGGGCGGCTTAACCAGGGTATCAGTGCCGGGACCTCCGCCATGGATGGGATGCTGAAAAAGGTCACATCCATGGCGGCGGCCTATATGAGCGTGTCCAAGGTCAAGGGCCTGGTTACTGACAGCCTGAGCGCTGCTGACACACAGATTGATGCGCAGGTACAGCTCAAGACCGTCATGAGCAACATGGGCACCTTGGATTACTATGATGAGGTGCTGACCAAAGCCAGCGAAATCCAGAGCAAAGGCATTTATGGCGATGAGGCCATGATTGCCGGAGCCGGGGAACTGTCCACCTATTTCTCTGATGGTGAGGCTATTCTCAGCATGATGGATACCCTCAGCAACTACGCTATGGGTATGTCCGGCGGCGGAGAATTAGATACCACGGCCATGGTGGACTACGCTACCGGCATTGGTAAGATCATGTCCGGCAGCTATGACGCCATGACCAAAAAGGGCTTTGAGTTTTCTGACGGTCAAAAGGCCGTCATTGAGGGCACCGCCACGCAAGCCCAAATTGTTGAGGAACTGGGAGCGGAATATCTTGGACTAAGCCAGGATATGCAGGCCGCTGCCGTCATCGGCAACGTCATAGACGAGGGCTGGGCCGGGCTGTACGAAACCATGAGCAGCACGCCACGGGCACAGCTTATTTCTCTCAACAATACCCTGGGGGACATCAAAGAAACTGTTGGCGCTGGTATCTATCCGGCAATACTCAATTTTGTCTCTGTGGTAAGCACCCGCTTTCCGCAAATTCAAAGCGCCGCAAACAGCTTTGCCGCTGCTGTCGGCTGGATCATCACAATGCTTACCGGCGCATTGGAGCTGGCCCTTAACTTTGGCGCCGCCGTAGCGGATAATTGGGGCTGGATAGGCCCCATTGTCTACGGTGTCGTTGCCGCCCTTGCCGCTTACGCAGGGTATCTGGGTGTGGTGAAAGCCCTGGAGATTGCCAGTGCGGCAGGCAAGGTCATCATGTGCGCCGCCTCCTACGCTCACGCGGTTGCGACTGGAACAGAGGCAAGCGCTACGGCGGCGGCTACGGCGGCCCAGTATGGGTTTAATACGGCCCTGCTGGCCAGCCCCATCACATGGATCGTGTTGGCTGTCATCGCCTTGGTAGTGGCCCTGGTGGCCGTCTGTAACTGGATTGCCAAAACCACCGGCGTGGCACAAACTGGCTTTGGTGTTATCACGGGCGGCATCAATGTGGCCATTCAAGCCGTGAAAAATGCCGCTCTTGTGGTGGCCAATGTGGCCCTGGGCATCTGGAGCGCTTTGGGTGCCGTTTGCTCCAATATCGGTACAGCTTTCCACAACGTCATAGCCAATGTGCAGGGGTGGTTTTACGGCCTCCTGGCCACAGCATTGACCGTGGTGGAGGGTATCTGCGCTGCTCTTAACAAGCTGCCTTTTGTCGAGTTCGACTATTCCGGCATCACCAGCAAGGCCGATGAATACGCCGCCAAATCTGCTGAGGCTTATGGCAGCGCAGAGGAATATACCAGCATAGCCGATGCTTTCAGTGAGGGCTTTCACACGTTCGACACCTTTACCGATGGCTGGGCCTCTGAGGCTTTTCAAGCAGGGGCTGCTTGGGGTGACGGCGTTGCTGATAAGGTCGGCGGGCTGTTCAGCTTTGATACCGGCAGCTTGGAGGATTACACCGGCGACTACAACACCGGCCTGGGCTATGACCTCAGCGGCATTGCGGATGACACCGGCAGCATCGCTGACAGTACAGGCGGCATTGCAGACAGCCTGGACGTAAGCACTGAGGAGCTTGCGTATCTGCGGGACATCGCCGAGCGGGACGCCATCAACCGCTTTACCACGGCAGAGGTCAGGATTGACATGACAGGAATGACCAATAAAATTGACGGCGGCGCTGATCTGGATGGCGTCATCCGTGAGCTCACGGACGGCTTTACGGAGGCGCTGCTGACCGCTGCGGAGGGGGTGCACGCATGAGCTATGCCTGCTATTTGGCCGGGGTGCAGATGCCTACCCCGGCTAAGCTGACCGTCAAGGTCAAAAACAAAAACAAGACGCTTGTCCTGCTCAACGAGGGGGAAATCAATTTCCTCCGCATGGCTGGGCTCATGGAGATCGTGGTGCCTTTCACTTTCCCCATGCTGACAGGCAGGAGCCCGGACTACTATCTGGGAGTGCTGGAACAGCTCAAGACTTCCAGAGAACACACGCAATTTATCCTGGTTCGGCTCTCCCCAGATGGGCGGACCCTCTACGATACCAACATCAAGGTGAGCGTGGAGGATTACAGCATCGTGGAGGACGCCACCAAGGGCCTGGACGTGGCCGTGGATGTCAACCTCAAGCAGTGGCGGGACTACGGCGCCAAGACCGCCGTGGTGGAGCAGCCTGCTGAGAGCGGCCAAGCTGCCACCGTGACGGTAGAACAGGAGCGGGACGCCAGTACGGCCCCCACCGCAAAGACCTACACGGTCAAGACCGGTGACAGCCTGTGGGCCATTGCCGCCAAGTATTATGGCAGCGGGGCCGAATACTCCAAAATAGCCAACGCAAACACGGATCAAATCAGCAACCCCAATTTAATCTATCCGGGGCAGGTGCTCACCATCCCATGAGCTATGAGCTGATCATCCGGCACAACGGGGTGATTATGTTCCCCGCCGTGGTGGAGGACGTGGCCATTGAGTGGGAGCGCCAGGGCCAACCCGGCAAAATGACCTTTGAGGTGGTCAAGACGGACGGCCTGAGCTTTCAGGAGGGAGACCCCTGCCGCTTTTCCGTGGACGGCACCCCCATCTTTTATGGCTTTGTCTTTGAGAAGTCCCGCAAGGGCAGCAGTCCCAAGGTCATCAAGGTCACTGTGTATGACCAGCTCTATTATTTCAAAAACAAGGACACCTATGTCTACACCAATAAAACGGCCACAGAGGTCATCCAGATGGTGGCGGAGGACTTCCGGCTCAATCTTGGGGCCCTGGAGGACACCGGCTATAAGATTGCCAGCCGTGTGGAGGATAACCAAACCCTGTTTGACATCGTGCAAAACGCTCTGGACCAAACCCTCAAGGCCACCGGGCAGATGTATGTGCTCTATGATGACGTGGGCAAACTGACCCTCAAGGCACTGGGGAGTATGAAATTGGGTATGGTCATTGACGATGAAACCGCTGGTGACTATGACTATAAAAGCTCCATCGCCTCCCAGACCTACGACAAAATCAAGCTGTCCTATGAGAACAAGAACACTGGCAAGCGGGAAATCTTCATTGCACAGGACAGCTCAAACATCAATCAGTGGGGCGTGCTGCAATACTATGAGAAAATCGACAGCACCGCCAATGCCAAGGCTATGGCGGACGCCCTGCTGAATCTCTACAACACCAAGACCCGGACGCTCAAGCTCCAGGACGTTTTGGGGGATGTGCGGGTACGGGCAGGCACGCTGCTGGTGGTGACCCTGGGCCTGGGGGACATCAACCTCTCCAACTACCTGATGGTGGAACAGGTCAAGCACACGTTCAAAGAGAGCGTGCACCTGATGGAGCTGAAAATGCGAGGTGGTACATTTGTCGCTTGACATCAATGAACTGGTCAAGCTGGTCAAGCAGGCGGCGGTGGAGGCCGTGCAGGCAGACGCCCCTATGAGCGTCTGTTATGGCACAGTAACCTCCGCCTCTCCGCTCAAGATTATGGTGGATCAGAAAAAGACCCTGACAGACGCCCAGCTCATCCTTACGGATAACGTGCGGGACTACGCCGTGGAAATGTCCACCATGGTGGGCACCGGCGAGGCCCCGCACTACACCGAGGATGAGAGCGGCGGCAGCGGTGACGCCGCTTTTGCCGCCCACAAGCACAAATACCAGGGGCGGAAAAAGTGGAAAGTCCACAACGCCCTGCAATCTGGAGAAAAGGTCATCCTGCTGCGGTGCGACGGCGGGCAGAAATATATTGTTTTGGACAGATGGGAGGCGAGGCAGTAGTGGCAACTTTACCAACAATGGGGGATGATTTGGACCTCATCCGGTTTGCGATGAGTGAGCAGCCCGGATATACCCACAAGCTGGACATTGACCGCCGGAGAGTGGTGGGCATGACAGACAAGCGGGAGGCCCTGTATCAAGCCATTTACCTCATTTTGAACGTGGAGCGCTACGCTTACCCCATCTATTCCCGCAACTACGGCTCTGAGTTCAGCGACCTCATAGGCAAGGCCAAAGACTACGCTATGAGTGAGCTAAAGCGCCGTATTACAGAGGCTCTGGAGCAGGATGACCGCATCACCGGCGTGGGAGACTGGAGCTTTGAAACGGGCCGCAAGAGCGTGACGGCCAATTTTACTGTCTACACCATCTACGGTGATCTGGATTTTTCAAAGGAGGTTGAGGTGTAGATGTTTGAAGACTATACCTATGAAGCGCTGGTGCGGCGTGCTCTGTCCCGGATACCTCCGGAGCTTGATAAACGGGAGGGCTCCATGGTGTTCCATGGTGTGGCTCCCTCTATGGCTGAACTGGCCCAGCTCTACATTGGGCTTGATTTCGTTTTTGCGGCGACTTACATTGCCACAGCGCCTCGCGAATATCTGATTCGGCGGGCGGCGGACCGGAGCATTACGCCATACCCAGCCAGCCCCGCCGTGTTCCGGGCAGAGTTCAACATTGAGGTGCCGGAGGGCACCCGGTTTTCTTGCGAGGGCATCAACTTTGTGGTGACCGGGCGGATGGCAGAGGATGACACAGACACCGGCCTGAGCCATGCTGTCACTTGCGAGACTGCGGGGGCTGTGGGCAACGGCTACACCGGGCAGCTTATCCCTGTGGAGTATGTGAACGGCCTGACCCGTGCGGAGCTGGTGGAACTGCTGGTGCCCGGTGAGGACGATGAGAAAACGGAGACTTTCCGCAAGCGGGTTCTGGACAGCTTTCAATCCCAGGCTTTTGGCGGCAACCAGGCGGACTATACGGAGAAAGTGTTGGCCATGCCCGGCGTCGGCGCGGTCAAGGTACACCCTGTCTGGAATGCGGATATACGCCCTGTCGACCTCATCCCCTGCGACAAGGTGCGGGCGTGGTATGAGAGCGTTGCGGGCACTTTGGAACCCGCTGTGGCGGCCTGGCTGACCGCTGTGTATACCGCCGGCAGTCTCAAAAAGCTCACAGTGGGAGGATCGGTCAAGCTGGTCCTGCTGGCGGCCAACAACACCGCCCCCTCTGATACCCTCATTGATACGGTACAAACGGCGATTGACCCCACAGAAAATGCGGGAGAGGGCCTTGGACTTGCTCCCATCGGTCATGTGGTCCATGTAACCGGCGTGACGGCGGAGAGCGTTGACTTGACCCTGTATCTGACCTATGCCTCCGACTGGAGCTGGGAGGCAGTGCAGAGCTATGTGGAAAATGCTGTGGATGCCTATTTTGAGGAGCTGGCCAGCCAATGGTCCAGCTCTGATTTTTTAACTGTGCGCATCTCTCAAATTGAAAGCCGCATCCTGTCCGCCTGTTCCTCCATGATCGCAGATATAGGCGGCACAAAGATCAACGGAGCAGAGGAAAACCTGGTGCTGGGCCCGGACAGCATCCCTGTGAGGGGGAGCATCCATGGATAGAAAGCTCATTGACTACCTGCCGCCGGTGCTCCGGGAAGTGGCGGACTTCAAGGCCATCAACGCCGCCAATGAACCGGAGATCGTTCTTGCGTGGGACGCTCTGAACCGGGTGATGGACAATCAATTCCTGGACAGCGCCGATGAGAACGGCGTGCAGGTGTGGGAGCGGGAACTGGAGATACGCCCCAAGGACACAGACTCTCTGGAACTGCGAAAGATGCGCATCCGGGCGATGTGGGGGATGCAGCCGCCTTACACACTGCCTTGGCTCCGGAAGTGGATCACCGGCCTATGCGGAGAGCAGGGCCACCAGGAGTGGACGGACCAATACCAGATCCACATCCAGCTTGATTACTCTGTGCTTGAGAATGGTAATGCTCTGCGGCGCGAGATCACCGCCCTGCTCTTAAAGGTGCGCCCGGCTAACATGCTGATGGAAGTAGCCTCCCACCTGGAAACGGATGGGGCGGTCACCTACAGCGCATGCAGCGAGATGACCGGGCGCATGGAGGTCTGGCCCATGCTGGTCACGGAGATGGAGAACACCGGGGAAGTTGCGGTAGGCGGAGTGCAGGTGTACCGGACAAAAATGGAAATCTATCCAATGGGAGGGATGGCAAATGGATAATACCGTAGTCGTGACCCCGCAGTATGGGACGGTGGTCACGGACATCGGCGCGGCAAAGCTCGCCGCGGCGGCCTTCGAGGGGCGCAGAGTAAACATCACCCATGCCGCTGTGGGCGACGGCGGCGGGGCCTACTACAAGCCCGCCGCAGAGCAGACGGCCCTGGTCAACGAGTGCTGGCGGGGCGAGATCGCCTGGGCAAAACCCAATGAGGCCACGCCCAACATGTACGACGTCAAGTTTATCGTCCCCGCCGACGTGGGCGGGTTTACGATCCGGGAAGCCGCCATCATGGATGAGGAGGGCGACGTGATCGCCGTCTGGAACACGCCGGCGGCGGACAAGGTGGCCATCACCGAGGGCGTCAGCTTCCCGCTGACCATGCTGTCCCACATCGTGTTCCAGGACGCCGGGGCGCTGGAGTTCCGGGTCAACTCGGCCTTGGACACGGCGAGCCTGGAGGACCTGGACGCGGCGCTGGAGCGGCACAACGCGGACGAGGACGCCCATGGAGACATCCGGAACCGGCTGACGGAATTGGAAAATCAGATTCAGCCCGAGGAGGGCGGACCCGCCTTTATCCCCGCCGGCGAAAAGGGCGCGGACGGCGGCGTGGCCGGGATGAAGGTCATCCGGACCCGCGACCGGGACCCGGCGAAACCGGGCTATGATCTGGGCGGCGGAGGGGAAGACGGTCAGGTAAGCGCAGCTCTGCTCACCGGGGACTACACCGGCGAGGCAGAGATCGGCGTGGTGGTCAGCGGCCAGGAATACGACGCGGAGAACATGTCCGCCCAGGCGGACGCCGCGCCCGACGGGACGCTGATCGTCAGCCAAGTCGAAGAGTAATGAAACATCAAATCATTTTTCAGGAGGAAATTTATCATGGCTGGTACCAAGTACATTCTGCAGCAAATCAAGATCGAGGGCGTTCTGAACGACCTGATCGCCAAGACCGACGGCGACAACACCACCGTGGTCTACAACGGCACCTCTCAGACCCTGACCAGCGCCCTGGCCGCTATCCTGGCCAGCGTCAGCGCTCTGCCCACCGGCAGTGACGTGGACACCAAGATCAGCGCCGCCATCAGCGATCTGATCGGCGGCGCTCCCGAGACCTACGACACCCTGAAGGAGATCGCCGACTACGTCTCCGAGCATCAGGACGTTGTGGGCACCCTCAACGCCGCCATCGGCCAGAAGGCCAGCGCCGCCGACCTGACCGCCGCCGTAGAGCGCATTGATGCCCTGGAGGCCAAGAAGGTCGCAGAGGCCGACCTGGACACCGCTCTGGCGGAGAAGATCAACGACGCATCTGCCGCCAACCACAGCCACTCCAACAAGACGGTGCTGGACGCCATCACCGCCGAGAAGGTGGCAAGCTGGGACGGCAAGGCAGAGAAGACCGTGGCCACCGCCGACGCCGCAGGTCTGATGTCCGCCGCCGACAAGTCCCGCCTGGACGGCCTGCGGGGCGTCCGCTACGGCACCACGGCCCCCGACGACATGAAGGACGGGGAGCTGTTTATCCGGGTCGTCTCGGAGTAATTTCACCTGGGGCGGCGGGAGGCCGCCGCCCCTCCACTTCATGACGGGAGGTAATTTAATATGTCGCTTAAGGAAAGAGACATCGTTTTGACCGGAAAGGACGCGGACGGGAACTCCACGATCGACCTGCCTATTACCCGGTTGGGAAATGTGGAAGGCACCGCCGATGTAAAAGCCGCACCTGAGCAGGGGGACTACATTCCGCTGGTGGACAGCGCCGACAACGGGCAGATGAAAAAGATCCTGGTCAGCGCATTGGCAGAGCTGCTTGGCATCGACGTAGACTCCGCGCTGTCCGCCACATCTGAGAACCCTGTCCAGAATAAGGTCATTCAGGCGGCGCTGAACAAGAAAGCGGCGCTCAACGAGGATGGCGTGGTGTCTGTTGACCAGGGCGGCACCGGAGCGGCCACGCTGGAGGCTCTGACCCAGAGCATCGCCACGGCTGTGGCCGGCTCTGCCGACCTGGCTGCGGCACTCGGCGACGCCATCGGCGGGTGCAAGATCCAGACGGGCAGCTACGTCGGTACCGGCACCTATGGAGCCAGTAATCCGTGCAGTTTAACGTTCGATTTTGTGCCAAAGATCTACGGAGTTGTTGGCTACGTAACATCAAGCAACTCTCCTGGTTCCACGGAGGGCAACCTGGTTTGCACTGTGGAGCAGTTAACCACAACGTTTGCTAAAGCAATGGTGCCAGTCGCTTCCGCTTGGTCATATGGTTATGGCAAAGTTTCGGCGGACGGGAAAACGGTGTCTTGGTACACCACAAACGCGACTAACTCCGCGCAAAGTCAAAACAACGAAACGGGCCGGATATATTACTGGTATGCGTTGGGCTAACCGTTCGATTTTGTGCCAAGGCTTGTCCTGGTCAAAATCGTATCGTATGCCTGGGACGCACATACGGGTCTTTTGTACCTTGTTCCCCCGCACGAATCGAGTACAGTTGGTGCTGACCAGATTACAGTATCCTGGCAGAGCAACACCGTGTCCTGGTACGCCGGAGATATAGGGACGCAGCTTAATGCCAGCGGGTACAGCTATGCTTGGGTTGCTTGGGGTTAGCCGATAGCAACATAGTGATATGTGGACGTATACCCGTTCATCTGATACTGAACAGCATAGGATTCATTTGGGTAACTTGTGTACCATGACAATTTTGTGCCGTCTAAAGTGTACTTTATGTTCGTGTCGTATCCGGGATTACCTGCCCAGATTAGTAAACCGCCCATGCAGGCTACATATGTTCCGTCACCAGCTACGATGATTAACAATCTAGGCACAAAATCGAACGGTTTAGCCAAGGGCAACATAAGTATATGTTATGCCAGAATCGTTAAGCTGATAAATGCTGCCAGCTTCTTGATACCACCATATAGTATTGTTGACTCTTTTGGCTGCAACCCTGTAATTATACTGTACATTGAACGAGGCGAATAAAGCATTTTCATTATAGGCTGAAGTCAGCTTGTTGGGGTTACCTATCAAAGGCGCGCCGTAGCCCATGTAGATAATCCCATTTGATTCAAAAAACATCAAAATGTCAGGCACAAAATCGAACGGTTTTGCCCTACCGATGTTGTCTCTGGCAACAACCGGCGGGCGACCAATAAGCAGGGAAAAGATGGTAAAACGTGCAGGAAAAGGGTATCTATCCTGCCACACTTTTTTCGCCCGCCTGTCAGCTATGGCAGGATAACCACCTTTTTACGCTACATCTGCCATCCTGCTCTTAGCAAATCGGACAAGCGTGGAGCGGTCCACATGGAGCAACCGGGCGATCTGCGCCCAGTTGGTGCCCTCCTCCCGGAGCACCCGGATGACTTCTTCCTTGCCGCTGAGCTTGACCGTTTTGGACAACGCGCCCTTGGGTCGGCCCAGGACCACGCCGGCGGCCCGCCGCCGCTCCAGACCCTCTTTGGTGCGCTGGCTGATCATCTCCCGCTCCGTGTGGGCCACATAGGACAGGAGCTGCAGCACAATGTCCGCGATCAGGGTACCGATCAGGTCCTTGCCTTGCCGGGTATCCAGCAGGGGCATGTCCAGCACCACAATGTCCACATCCTTCTCCTTGGTCAGGATACGCCATTGCTCCAGGATCTCGTCATAGTTCCGGCCCAGCCGGTCGATGCTCTTGACATACAGTACATCACCGGCCCCCAGTTGGGAAACCATCTCCTGGTAGCGCGGCCGGGCAAAGTCCTTGCCCGATTGCTTGTCCACGTAGATGTTGCCGTCCGGGATGCCGCAGTCCTGCAGGGCGACAAGCTGTCTGTCCTCATGCTGCTTGTCTTTTGATACTCTCACATATCCGTAATCCATTTTGATCAACCTTTCAAATTTTTTTGTAGGAGGTACTGCCATGAAAATCATACCATTGGCCGCAAATCCCAGCGGGGCTTATCCGCCCATCCAGACGGGGAATTATGCCGCCGTTCCGGAGGGGATGGCCGTATGGCCCGACACACTGTCCACCGACGATTTTTACGCCTACAACGGCTTTGTGACGCTGACGGTGGAGGAGCTGACGATCCCCGTGGGGGAGGAGCCAAGCATCATCCCCACTGTAACGGCCTGTACGCCCAACACGGAGGCGTGGGAGGCGTGGCGGGCGTCGCTGCCCGAGGAGACGGAGCCGGCGGAGGAACCCACCGCCCAGGATGATACCGACGCCATGTTGGTGGATCACGAGTACCGCATCACGCTCCTGGAGCTGGGCGTTACCGATGATGTTTAAGGGGAGGAGGTGAAAGCAATGCTGTATCGCACCTTGAAGCGCATGATCGAGCGCGGCCAGACTGCCGGTATGGAGACCAAGCTGGACGTGTTCTACGCGGCGGATAAGCTCACTGAGACCGAGTACACCGAGTTGACCGCCCTGCTGGCCGCAAAGGCGTAATGCAAGCCCTTCCCGGGCAGCCGGGAGTGGCGCTCTTAAAATATCACCGAAAAGGGTGTTGCACATGGAAGTAACGATCAGCGCGGACATGATCATCAAAATCGCGGCGGTGCTGACCGCATTGGGCGTGATCGGCGGCGTGGCGGCGTGGTGCATCAAGTTTGTACAACGGCAGAAGAACCAGGACAGGGAGATCGCCGCCATGCGGGAGGAGCAGTGCCTGATCTGCTACGGCCTGTCGGCCTGCCTGGACGGGTTGTGCCAGTTGGGAGCCAACCACGATGTGACCACGGCCAAGGAGAAGATGCAGAAGCATCTGAATCAGGCCGCCCATAAGGGCGAGGAGTAAAGAAAACGCCGCCCCGTGGGGGCGGCGGAACGGACATAAATTGACAAAAAGCGGCGCGCATGGTAGGATAAGGCTGTCCCGAAAGGGACCCTGGGCGCTGCCATAACGGTAGGCGGTTGTTCCTCTATTGCGGAGGAGCTTCTTGCCTCCTCCGTGCGGAGGAGGTGATGCTTATGCTTACATACTCAGAGCTGTTTCAGTTCTGCCTTGTGGTCATCGGCATTTTGGGCCTGTTTTTTCAGGCAAAAAAGAAGTAACCGCCCCTGTCCCCACAGTCTGGCGGTTACTCTCTTTGAGTGATTCTTTTCTGAGGGGCTAACCGTTTACCGGCAGCGCCCTTGCATCTTTATTATACCGCAACAGGCCGCTTTGTCAAGTACGAAGTGCCGAACCGTCGCGAACAGCGCGGATGGACCGAAGCGAAGGCGAGAAACCGAAGGACCGCGAAGCGGGCCTGTTTCAAGCCTGAGACGGAGGGAAACCGCACGTCGTGAGCAGGCGAGGCGTGACAATGACAGGGCGGCTTTTTGCCGCCCGGAGAGGAGAATTTACATGGAAACTCTGAAAAGAAAGCTGTCCAGCCGCAAGCTATGGGCGGCGGTGGCCGGGGTGGTTACCGGGCTGGCCATGGTGTTCGGGCTGGACGAAGGTATCATCACCAGCGTGTCGGGCGCGGTGGTGTCGGTGGCGTCCATCGTCGTGTACATCATCACCGAGGGCCGGGTGGACGCGGCCGCGGTGAAGACTGCGGTGGAGGATGTTACCCAAGCTGTGGATACGATTACCGCCACGACTGGTGACGGGGTGACAACGGCGGTGCAGTCCTCCAAAGAAGCGCCGCCTTCGAGCAACTGGGTTGTAGGGGACTGGCCGCCTTCGCCTTCGCCGACATGTGAGGTGCAGGATGAATAAACAGCCCATATCCTACCTGCAGACCGATCCCCGGTGGGCCAAGCTGCCCTATCGTGTGACCGGCGAGACCGCCACCATCGGCGGGAGCGGGTGCGGCCCCACATGCGCCGCCATGCTCATCGAGACGCTGACGGGGCGGACTTTTACCCCGGAGGACGCGTGCAATTGGAGCGTGGAGCACGGCTACAAGGCGCTGAACCAGGGGACCTACTACAGCTATTTCCCGCCGCAATTTAAGGCGTTTGGGATTGACTGCAAGCAGTTGAACGGCGTATCCCTGTACGGCAAGCCCAACGACGCCGCCCATGACAAGGCCTTTGATCTGCTGAAGCAGGGGTATTACCTGATCGCCTGTATGGGCAAGGGACTGTGGACCAGCTCCGGGCACTTTGTGGTCGTGTGGTGGGAGGACGGCAAGGTCAGGATCAATGACCCGGCCAGTACCAGGGAAGCGCGGCTGAACGGGGACCTGAACACCTTTAAGTCCCAGGTAAAATACTACTGGGCCGTTGACGCCCGGGAGCATAACAAAGAAATTCCGACAGAGGAGGATGAAGATATGGTACGCTACAACAAACTCACCGACATCCCGGAAGGATGCAATTTCCGGGATATCGTCGACGATTTGATGACCGCCGGTATCATCGGCGGCGACGGCTCCGACCCGGTCGGAAACGACGATGTGATCGACCTGTCTCATGACATGGTGCGGATGCTGATCTTTGAGTACCGGGCGGGCGTCTATGACAATGCGCTCCAGGCTGTCGGCCTGACCCGCCGGTATACGTGATGAAGCTGCTGCGCGTGGCTCTCTGGGCCGCCGGTACCCTTGCCGGGGTGCTGGCGGCCACGGCGGGCGTTTTGTACTTACTGCGTCACTGGGGTCTGGAGGCCATGCTGATCCTGTTTATCGCCCTCTCTGCCGCCGGGTGGGGCTGGGTGCTGCGCTGGCTGTGGCATGACGGGAGGATCACCCTGTCCCACATCCTGGTGATCTGGATGGTGTGGACGGGGACCGTCCTGTCCGGCGCCTCCTACTACCTGGCCTACCGGGGCCTGAGCGCCGATCTGGAGACGCTGTCCCGGTACATCATGGTAGAGGTCGTGGCCGGCGTCGGTGGGTACTTTGTGAAGTCAGGCATCGAGAATGTGGTTGGGATGAAGAGCACTAAGACGAACACGAAGAAGGATCTGTTTTGAGTATACGAACGCCCTCCCTCGCTGGATTCAGACCTGTGGGGGAGGGCGATTTTGCGTTTATGCGTTTACTGCATCCATAAAATCAGATTCTGTGATCCCGAGCGCTAAAGCGCTTTGTTTAATGCCGCTCAGTGTAGCGGCACGGTACGCGGCCCTTTTTGTCAGGTTTTTGTAATCACGCATTTTGCCTTTTTCGAGCGCCATGTACGCCTGCTCCTCCATCGACACATATACCTGATGCCCGATTTTATATTTATGGGCCAAAGTTTCCAATATTTCTGATTTTTTCACGGCGTTACCCTCCTTGATTTTTCTGCCTTACTCGTTTATAATCAAGGTGGCCGGGGTAAGGCTCCCGGTCGCCCTTTGGGTTTGGGTAGCGGTTCTCTTGGTTGGGGTCCCGCTACCCTTTTTTACTTGGTCTCGTCAAGCACTGCCTTGACTGCCTCCCGAAGTTCATCCAACGTCTTGCACTTGTCGATCAGTTCAAGTACCATCCGAAGAATGTACTCGGTGTTGGTTGCCATCTCGTCCATGTCCTCCCTCCTTTCATATCGGGTGGTATCTTCATCACCTCCTGACCACCTCTGCCTTACGAGTATATGATAACATGAGTTAACTCATATTTCAATTGGCGGAATAAACAAAGTTAACTCATAATATTTGTGCATTTTGTGAGTTAACTCAAACCGCAAAGCATGGTATAATCATCTCAGGAGGGATGATTATGCCATATAAAGGAACAGAGGCAGAAAAGAAAGCGGTGCGAGAGTATCAAAAGCGACAGGACAATATTATGATTCGTCCAAGCAAGGAGGAGGGAGCGAAAATACGCCAAGCGGCGGCAGACGTCGGGAAAAGCGTACAAGCGTTTATTTTGGACATTTTAAGAGAACATATCAATTGAATATTGTTCCTGCCTGTAAGCGTTCAGACAGAAGAAGAGAAAAGCCCGGACATCTGCACGTCCGGGCTTGAAAAATTGACTATAATTGAACCCTGCCTATTGCAAATTTATTGCAAACAAACACGCCTGAACCCGTTGGGAACGCTGTATTTTCATTTGTATGGCATTCAAGAGGTCAGCGGTTCGATCCCGCTTATCTCCACCATCTCAACGTGGGAAGGACGTAAGGGAAAGCCTTGGGGCCGTAAGGTTCCGAGGCTTTTTCCTGCTTTTTTGGCGCGGCGCTTCGGCCATCCTTGAAAGAGCCTGTACCAGAACGATACCAGAACGGAAATCAGATATGCTGTCACAGAAGGATAACGGATAGGACAGCCTATCATCTATCATAAACTGTTCCCTTGATTCTGGTATTATACCAGAATTTCAAAAGGAAAAACACAGTGAATTTTCTATGTTATCAGCGTGAGATTCCAAAGGTTTTGCTGAACTTCTCGGCGGCGGCCTGCCGCACTTCTTCCTGAACGTGTAAATAATGCTGGGTCATTTCAAGATCAGCGTGGCCTACCATGCTCTGTATGGTTTCCATGTCCACGCCCATGGCTTGCAGTTGGGAGACATAAGTGTGGCGGCAGCTGTGAGGCGTCAGCATACGGACGCCTGAAATGCGGAGCAGGGCGTTTCGGTATTTATCCCGGAAGTGGCTGGGATTGACCGGCTGGCCGGGGATAGGGCTTTCCCATACGAATGTCCCGGCCTGTTCCCGGAGGAACACGGCGCAAGGCCGTATATTGGGCGGTACAGGCACGTCCCGGACGCTGTTAGCGGTCTTAGGCGGGCCAATGTAGGGTTTGCCCCACACCATATTCACCGCCTGCCTGATGTGAATACAGGAGCCGTCCGGTTCGATGTGCTGTGGCTCCAGGGCAAGGACTTCCTGTGTCCGCATACCCGTTGCCAGCATGAGCCGTATGGTATGCCCCACCTTGTTGTCCGGCAGCTGCTCCATCAAAATCTTTACTTCCTCCTGGGTGAACGCCTCCTTGCGCTTCACGGGTTTGTGGGCCTTCATTTTCTCCGCGAAGCGGACGGGGTTTTTATGTATCAGGTCATTGGCCTCCGCTTTGTGCATGATCTGGTACAGCATACCCCGGCATTTGGTGAGGTAAGAATCGGACTTCCCATCGGCCCGGAGGCCCTTTAGAAACTGCTCTACATCCAGGGCCTTGATACTGTTCAGCTTGCGCCGCCCAAAGGCCCCGATCAGAGTTTTCAGCGTGTAACCGTAGCTCTCGTAGGTGGTTGGGGACACGGAATCCTTGTAGCCCTCGTACCACTTCTGCGCCCACTCCTGAAACGTCAGGTTTGGGTCGATGTAAAGCCCGGCGGCGGTGTCCCGCTTGTATGCCTCCGCTTTGTCCTTGGCTTCCTTCTGGGACTTTCCGTAAAAGCTCTTGTAACGGCGTTTCCCGTCCTCCTGATAGTCCACCATCATCGTACACTCCCACAGGCCGTTGGGCCGCTTACGAAGCGTCCCCTCGCCATTGGAGCGTTTTCCCGACATAGCTTGCCCTCCTTCATTGTAAATTTACTGCCCCTCCCGCAGCTTCCGTTCCTTCACCCTCTTTCTGGTCATTTTGGAGTTATAGGCACCCCGACAGCGGGGAGAACAGTATTCAGCACGCAAATCCTCCGCAATAAAGAATTTTCCACAGTTCTTGCACTGGCGGATGGCTTTCCCCTCCCCGGAGACGAGCAGGGCGTGGGCCAGATTGATACAGGACAGCAGATCGAACACCTGGGCGTTCAGCCTGGGTGTTTTTTGTTATGAAAACACACCCCCAAAAAGGGCGCAAAACGCCCCCACCTTGCGGCAGGCAGCTTGCGCTATGCAATAGCGCATTCAGGC
>X355_Hoffmanns_Two_toed_Sloth__coassemble_1907_pt1 | contig 41026 bp, 37 predicted proteins | sample X355_Hoffmanns_Two_toed_Sloth__metabat2_high_PE_003 | metagenome-assembled genome bin X355_Hoffmanns_Two_toed_Sloth | reverse complement strand
ACAGGGAAAAGCGAATAACGAAGAAACCGATTGCGACTTTCGCAAGAGAGATATTAAAGCCGGGTACAGTGAAGCCAGTGAACAAGTCCCAGATACCGGAAAAGAACACAGTCATTGTTTCTTTCATAGTTTCCATAACATACCTCCTTTTGAAAGTGCACAATCAATTTCTTTTTCTTTGAAAAAACAGAGGGATTTATGGGGTAAGGAAATCCAAGTACCCCATAAAGGAAAACGGGGCGCAGAGGGCCTGAAAAGGGCATCAGAGCCAACTTGTGATAAAGCTGAGAATAGCTGAAATAATTGAAAGGACACCCTGCACCAGCTTAATCAGGACAATAAGAACAAGAATGGAGAACAGAGCCATAAGGGGAATACGAAGAACAAGGGGAATCCATTCAAGGGAATAGCCTAAAGCGGTTATCATGGTGAAACCTCCCTAAAGCACGAAGTTACGAATCATGACAAGGCCAACAGCGACGGCGAAGAACAGAGCAACGGTAATACGAACAGCGAGAGGGAACGCAGACCAGAGAGCACCCATAAAGGTAAATACTGGCTGAATTCCGGTTATCACTCTTAAGAGTAAGCCCATACGTCAACCTCCGAATCAATTCCAAAATCATTTTGAAAATACTGGTTATCATCCGAGAACCATGTGAACCACTGAGAAATAGAAGATATATCCAACAGGCCCATAAACCACCGGATAACTTGAAGAATCAAATCCGTAATGGTCACAATGACCTGATTAACAAGGTATTCAAGACCGGAAGAAAGGCCATTGACGAGGGCAGAGATAAGAGAACGGAACAAGCTCGCAAGCCAAGAAAGCAAACCGTCATTTTCAGCGGAAGCACCGTTGTCCGTTTCCGTATACTCATTGCCACAGACGGCACAGCGATAGAGGGAATAAGCGGCAGTAACGAGGTTTCCTTCTTCATCATACTCGGAGGGGAAATACTGGACTAAGGCGTAATGATGACCAGTAGCGGGAATTTCTTCCGTATATTCATCTCCGCAACCAGAGCAGTTATAAAGGCCAATTCCTGCTTCATCACAGGTAGGTTCTTGATAGATAGAATATTGATAGGAATGACCGGTTGCTGGGACGTCCTCGGCATAGGAAGAACCGCAAATAGTACAGGTATATTTACGCTCGCCAACGGCTATACAAGTAGGCTCGGAAACGGTCTCATAATCCCAAACGTGGTCTGTGCGAGCAACAGTTAAAGTAACTGCTTTACCACAGAGAGAACAGGTATAAAGAACTTGTCCTTCTTGTGTACAAGTTGCCTCAACAAGAGTTTCAGACGTATACTCATGCGCACACTCAACAACAGTATTCGTAGAAATCACATAAGCAAAGTCCTCCAAATAAGTACAGACATCATACAAGCAGGCAGAGACTGCAGAAACACCACTTCCATAATCCGAAGCGGACGCAGAACGCAATTTATCATAATCATCCGAAGTAAAATAATATATCGTCACACCAGAAGTATAATAAGCAACAACAGCAAATGTAATAGTTTCACCCTTATAAATAAAGGAATCATCCGCAAGCACCAAAGAGTAAGAACCTATATCCTCTGTCCAATACACATACCACCAGTCAGAACAAAGATACTGCTTACCAGAAATTGGCTCGGTGAATGTAAGTGTCTGTTCATCAACAATAACAGGAGAATAAACATCAGTAACGTTGTTAGATGCATCAACAGTGCCAATATAATACTTATTCTCAAGGTCTAATTCGTTATAATTATGTTGTACTTGTGTAAGGGCGGCAGGGCGAGTATCAGCGCCGGGGTCAGAAGCGGAAAAAGCAGAACCAGAATAAAAATTGACATTATCGCTAACCCAAAGTTTCAAGCCTTTAAAGCCAGGTCCAGAAACTGTTCCCGTAAAGCGATATAAAGAATAAGAGTAAGAAGAAAGGTCAAGCAAATAATTTGAATAATCAGATGTTTTACCGGAAAGCTCAATTAAATCAACCCAAGAATCAGTTTCAGAATCATAACCTTGCAATGAAGAGTATACGGAACCACTATCAGAAGCAATACATTCAACACGAACATAAAGAGAGGATGAAGCTACAGAAAAGGGATCGGAAGCAACCTGAGCACAAGTACCAGACGAGGAAAAACGATAATAAAAATAATCACTATTAGTAGGAAGCGAAGAACTTTCCCAAGAATCAGGAACAAGAAAGGAAATATTAGAACTATAGCCCGAGCAACTAAACAAAATCCACTTATAACCATCAATATCCGAATCGTTAAAACCTTGATATGTAAATGTATAATTTTTTTTAGGCCTATTTTCAAGATAATAACCCGTCACAGGTTCCCAGATAACAGAAGAAACATCAGAAGAAATGGCGGACGCAGATCCGTACTTATTTACCGAAGAATATCCCGGAGCCGTCGATGAACGGGAAACGGAAGCACTCGAAGAAGAAGATACAGAAGATACACTCGAAGAAGAAGTAGAAGTGCGAGTATAAAGCGTTTCGTCATAAGTCAACTGAACAGAAGAATAAGACCCAGCAGGACACTCAACCTTAACTCGCCATGCAATTTGGTCATTGCCCAAAGGAAATGTATACTTCAAATTACCGCCATATTGAGACCATGCACCAAGTTCAACATCCTGCCAACCAGTCACAGCAGAACGATACATTAAAGTAACTTTAGGGCAAATCGCAGAAGAAGATGAAGAAAATTTATTAAGGTAAATGACAACATTAGCACCATAAGCATAGTGCAAGGAAGAATAATAAATTTCACCCGCACTTTCTTTTCGCAAATCTACATCAACACTGGAAGAAGTATTGGAACCATTATAATTACCAACGGATAAAACAGTACCTTTAGCGGCAGTAGAAGTTGTAGTGGTTGATGTAGAATCACTGGAGGATAAACTGTTGGAACTGATATAATCTAAATAAGCAGTCTGAAAAACAGAATCCGCAAGAGTATAACAATACCGACAAACATACAAAGGACCAGTTAAACCACCAAAAGTAGTATTCTGCAAAACAAAATCATGAAAATGATTTGGGCTGTCTGCGCAATAGTCCGAATTAAACAAACTGACAATAAAATCGACTGCATCCGAAGCAAGACCAACAGTATCTTTAGTCATAGAGACAAGCGACTGCCCAAAAGAAACAGCTTGTGAAGCAGATTCCAAGTCAGCAGCCATAGCAGAAGTAGAAACAAACAATATACAAAGAACAAAAGCCAAAAAGAGGGATAAAATACGTTTAAACACCTTGACACCCCCTAACAAAACATACTAAAATAAAAGAAAAATATAAGAAAGGACAATTACAATGACCACAGAACAGCAATTAGAAAAACTAATTGAAACAAATAATGACAAAAAGGTTGTCTATGGGATTGCAACAATTGCCATTACAATTTTACTAATTGTTATTCTCGTACTGATTCTCTGGAAATTGTCAAAAACCATAGCACGAGGTATAAAAGAACAAAAAGCAGGGAAAATAGCCATTTGCATAACAATATCTTTGATTCTATTTTGGCCCATCGCAGTTGGTCAAGGTATCTATCTCTTACTAACTTGGCAACGTGAGCAACAAGAGCAAGCCGCATTTCGGCAGGCTGCGGCGAATATCCCACAGCCAGAAAGTTACGAAGAGTTTCGGGCCAGAAAGTTAGCGGAGCAGGAAGCCGTGAAGGAAGAGCCGTGAGAGATCACGGCTTTTCTTCTGTTAAATCATCAGACAGCCGCCATCCTTATAGTAATGCATGACCCTATGACCAAGCGTTTTCCAATACATAGCTTCTTTCCAGCTATAAGTCACAGCGCCAGTAGTGGAATCTTTATAAAAATCTACATGATACATTCCCATATGTGATACTCCAACGTCAATTGAAAACATCCATGTTCAACACTACTTTTGAAAGTGCACGTGCAAAAAAGTGTTTTGTAAGTGCACTTTCAAAGGAAGTGCTTTTTTAGTGCCCTCCCCTGTTCGTGGTTCCTCACAGGGGAGGGCGGAATTACTTTTTCTCATGGAGAAAAAGTATAAAAGCGGCGAGGGACAGGAGCAGGACAACGAGAAGAGAGAGAAGAAGGATAACGGCCATGACAGCGGCGTTATTATGGAAGAGGATATTCGCAAAATAAAGATAGGCAAACAGGACAAAAGCGGAAAGTGTTCCAGAGAGGATATATTTGCCATAAACATAGAAGCGGCGAAGGAAATTTTTCATATTAATCACCAATAGGTAGTTGTTCAGCTTCATCCGCCCAATCATGGCGATGAAGGTAAGCGTTAACACCCTGATACTCGGTAAAGGTTCCATTCTTCTGATACTCGATAACTGTATTGATACGGCGGAAAAAGGCTTGTCTACTTTCACGGTCAACGTTCAAATACTGATCATCCGGGGGAACGTTGGTAATAATAAAAACTTTCGTATAGCAAGCCTGACGGTTGAAATAGCGGCAAGGGAGGAGGAGCGGATAACCGTCAAGGTAATTGAGCATATCACCGTGTTTCAGGCCACCTCGGAACTCCTCAAAAATAAGTACGTCTTGGCCATCATAGGTATCGAAGGGATGCTTATAGTCAGTGACACGGTAACAATTGGAATATCCGTATTTATCCATAACGGAGCGGGTTTTACCGGCTCCCGTATGACCGAAAATGTAAGTAACATGGAGGTCACGCCAAACGTTGGCAAACTCAGCGTCACGGAACATTGACCGGGTGCGTCCAATTTTATCAAGCTCACGATATGCAGTAGCAACGGCAGAAACGATCTGGAGATCAGTAGCACCATCACGAATCATATCAACAATGAGGTCAGCGGATTTGGATTTTCCCTGGTGTTCATCCGGACAAATACCGTACTCTTCAAAGGTGGCGGAATAGTTAATACCCTGATGACGCTTTCCAGTGGAATCGGTATAATCATAACGGCCATCCAACTGTTTGTTATATTTATCGCCATCTTTCAGGACATAAGCACGTGAATCTTTTGCGGTTCCATAGCAGTTATCACGATGCATTTTGGGGAAAAGGTTGTCGATTTGACGAGCGGTAAACGGAGAAGAACGGTAGATGAAAATGTGGGTATGGAGAGTTTCACATTCGTCCCCTTCCTCGTCACACATACACCAATAGAGGGAATTGCCACGGACAGAGGACATCAAAGAAACGATTTGGTCATGGGAAAAGCCATGGTCAAGGGGGTTATTAATTGTGACCATCCATTTTCGGGACTGCTTTAAGTCGAGAGAATCGGGCATAAAAATACACCACCTGATAGAGAAATTGAAAAATACAAAAATACAGAAGTCGGGAAAGGGTAATACTGTACCTTTCCCGCCCCGCCCGGCTTACGCCGGGCGGGGTTTCTCAGGTGGTGGAGAATTGGAACGAGGAAAAAGCGGGTGTTCCCGAAGCGTAAAACACCACGGGGAAAACCTGCATTTTGGGCAGTATTTTGGGCCATATTTGGAACATGGGTGCTCTGTTTCAAAGTAGGAAAGTCCCTGTTTCATAGCGCTACACCTTACAACAATACACAGTATTCCAAAAGCAACAGTCCTCACAACCTTTGTACAGGTGGCAATCCTTACAATTCAATATGACAGGTATACAACGCTCGCCATATTCCTCTTTGCTTGCATTTGGGCAAGACCCATCAACACAGGCTAGGCCGCAATAGTGAGGACACCGACGACCGTCTTTACATAAAAATGGATGCATAGTAACTACCTCGTTGAAAAGTATTCAGGATTTGCGGCAGGACAGCCGGGACAGCCCTGAGCAGGAGCTAAATAGGGATAGAGGCCGGGCATGTAATCCGGGCATGGAAAAAGGCACGGAGGCCACCGCTTACGAGAGCAACCACACGGGAAACACGCCCCGGCCTCATTCTCACTTGGCCGGGATGAAGGCAACAGGGTAGCCACGGTTGTCAAACTCCACATCATAGTCACCGTTGACGTGGATGGAGGCATAATCGTACTCCTTAGGGTCGAGAGACAGCGTGGTTGCCGCAAGACCCTCCACGCCGTATGCCTTGCCCAGATAGTGAATCTGAATGAAGTCATAGGGCTTTCCGGTTTTCTTTGCAGTACCGGACAGGTGGGCCTTACCATAAACTTTGATTCTCATGATTTCTTTTTCCTTTCTTGGTTATTTATTTTTGTATATATTAACAGGTTGGCCCTGTTCGGTTATTAGTATAAATGCGCCGACCGTGGAAAATTGGAAAAAGGGGGTTGACAAAGGAGGGACGTTCGGGTAAAATTGCTATGTTCTAGGTTAGGGTTCGCTAACCTTGAAGATTTGACCGCGTGTTAGCCCTGGCTAACTTCGGAGGAGGAACGCTGTATGCTGCCTTTGGCGATGGCAAAGCCGGGAGAAGCTGTCACAATTCGGAAGATCACAGGCAAGGATGACGTCCGCCAGCATTTGGCGGAGTTGGGCTTTGTAGTGGACAGCGTGGTCACTGTGGTAACAGAGCTGGCCGGAAATCTGATCGTACAGGTAAAAGATAGCCGTGTCGCTCTGGACCGTTCGATGGCGATGCGGATCATGATCGAATAAAGAAGGAGGATAGTGTGATGAGGAGTTTGAAAGAGGCCAAGGTGGGGGATACCGTCACTGTGGTGAAGCTCCATGGAGAGGGCGCGGTAAAGCGCCGTATCATGGACATGGGCATCACCAAGGGCACGGAGATCTTCGTCCGTAAGGTGGCCCCGCTGGGCGACCCCATGGAGCTGAACGTGCGCGGCTATGAGTTGAGCGTGCGCAAGGCGGACGCGGAAATGATCGAGATCAATTGAGAAGCAGAGAAGTTTTAATTTGTACATGAGTTAGCTTGAGCTAATTCTTGGAGGGAGTTAGAAAATGGACATTAAGATCGCGCTGGCGGGCAATCCGAACTGCGGTAAAACCACATTGTTCAACGCCCTGACCGGCTCCAATCAGTACGTGGGCAACTGGCCCGGCGTTACGGTGGAAAAGAAAGAGGGCAAGCTGAAGGGCAACAAGGATGTGGTCATTCAGGACCTGCCCGGCATTTATTCGCTGTCCCCCTATACGTTGGAGGAAGTGGTGGCCCGGAGTTACCTGGTCAATGAAAAGCCCGATGCCATCCTGAACATCGTGGATGGCACCAATATCGAGCGTAACCTGTACCTGACAACCCAGTTGATCGAACTGGGCCTGCCCGTTGTGGTAGCTGTAAACATGATCGACCTGGTTCGTAAGAACGGCGATCAGATCGACCTGAAGAAGCTGGGCGCCGCCCTGGGCTGCGAGGTCGTGGAGATGAGCGCCCTGAAGGGCGAAGGCGGCAAGGAGGCCGCGGAAAAGGCCGTTGCCCTTGCCAAAGCGAAGCGGAGCGGCGAGCTGCCCCATGTGTTCACCGGCAGCGTGGAGCATGCGATCGCCCACATCGAGGAGTCCATCGAGGGCAAGGTTGACGGGCGCTATCTGCGCTGGTACGCCATCAAGATCTTCGAGCGGGACGAGAAGGTGCTGGCAGATCTGAAGCTGGATAAGGCTTTGGCCGACCACCTCGAAGAGCACATTGTCGACTGTGAGAAGGAGCTGGACGACGACGCCGAGAGCATCATCACCAACCAGCGCTATGCGTACATCAGCAATACCGTGGATAAGGCCGTGAAGAAGAAGGCGGCCAAGCACAGCATGTCCACCTCCGACAAGGTGGATAAGATCGTCACCAACCGTATCCTGGCCCTGCCTATCTTCGTGGTGGTCATGTTCCTGGTCTACGCCATCGCCATGGGCGGCTGGAGCGTCTCCATCGGCACACGGCTGACCGACTGGGCCAACGACGGCCTGTTTGGCGACGGCTGGTTCATTCCCTTCACCAGTCACGAAGACGCGAACGGCGTTTCCTGGGACGACGCCCTTGGCGATTTTGAGACGGCTGATCAGATCATCACGGATTATGAGGCCGGCGAAACCGTGTCCTACTTCTATGACGACGAGTCTGGCGATACGGAAGAGGTGACCCTGACCCGGGAGCTGTACGAGGAAGCCTGCGAAGTGGAAGAGCCCGACCCGACTGACTACGGCGTCTGGGTGCCCGGCATCCCCGTGCTGATTGAGAATCTGCTGAACGCCATCCACGTCGAAAATGAGGTGGTCGTGGGCCTGATCCTGGACGGCATCGTCGCCGGTGTGGGCGCTGTTCTGGGTTTCGTGCCTCAGATGCTGGTGCTGTTCCTGCTGCTGGCTATTCTGGAGGACATCGGCTACATGTCCCGTATTGCCTTCATCATGGACCGGATCTTCCGCCGCTTCGGCCTGTCCGGCAAGTCCTTCATCCCCCTGCTGGTCGCCACCGGCTGCGGCGTGCCCGGCGTCATGGCCTCCCGTACCATCGAGCAGGACCGTGACCGGAAATTGACCATCATGACCACCTGCTTTATCCCCTGCGGCGCCAAGGCTCCCATTATCGCTCTGTTCGCCGGCGCCCTGTTCGGCCACTCCGCCTGGGTGGCGACCTCCGCCTACTTCATCGGCATCGCGGCGGTTATCGTTTCCGGCATCATGCTGAAGAAGTTCAAGTCCTTTGCCGGCGAGCCTGCGCCCTTTGTTATGGAGCTGCCCGCCTACCATGTTCCCTCCGTAAGCGGCGTTCTGCGCGCCATGTGGGAGCGCGGCTGGTCCTTCATCAAGCGCGCCGGTACCATCATCCTGCTGTCCTCCATCATCCTGTGGTTCCTCCAGGGCTTCGGCGTTGTGGACGGTGCGTTCCAGATGGTGGAAGACAACAATGACTCCCTGCTGGCTATGATCGGCGGCGCCGTCTGCTGGATCTTCGCGCCTCTGGGCTTCGGCAACTGGCAGGCCACCGTGGCTACCATCACCGGCCTGATCGCCAAGGAAGAGGTCCCGGCCACCATGGCTGTCCTGTATCCGGGCAACCTGACCGCGGAGATCGGTGCGGTATTCAACGGCATCACCGCTTACAGCTTCATGATCTTCAACCTGCTGTGCGCTCCCTGCTTCGCCGCTATGGGCGCTATCAAGCGTGAGATGAACAACGGCAAGTGGACCTGGGCCGCCATTGGCTATATGTGCGGCTTCGCCTATGTGATCGCCCTGATCGTTTATCAGATCGGCGGCCTGATCGCCGGCGTGCGTTCCTTCAATGTATTCACCATCGTTGCTGTACTCCTGCTGGCCGGCCTGATTTACCTGCTGTTCCGCAAAAATAAATATGAGGAACAGACTCTGAGCGTCCGCTCTGTGGAAGCTGCCGCTGCTGGGAAGTAAGAGAGGTAAGCGCTATGAATGCTCCTACCATCATAGTCTGTCTGGTCATTCTGGCCATCGTTGTGGCCATCGTGGGCCGAAGCATCTATAACCGTAAGCACCGCAAGGGCGGCTGCGGCTGTGGATGTGAGGGCTGCGCCAACAACGGCGTGTGCCACCCCAATCAGAAATAATTGCAAGGCCGCCCCCGGACGTGTCCGGGGGCGGCCTTTATACGCACACGGCCTGACGGGTCATCCGTCAGGCCGTGTGTTATTCGTTATAGATCAATAGATGGCTTTTGCGCGCTCACACGCACTTGGCCAGCAGGGCCTCCCACTTTTCGTCCACGTACTTCTGGGCCTCTTCAATCGTCCACTCGTTGCCCGGCTGGAAGCAGTGGCGGAAGCGGCCCTGGAGCTTCATGAACTCCTCCACGGGCAGCTTGTGCTTGGGCTCGTAGGTCAGCCGCCACTGGCCGTGGTCGATCTCATACATGGGCCACACGCAGGTGTCCACCGCCATCTTGCAGATCAGGGCCAGGTCGGCGCTGTCGTACTGCCAGCCCCGGGGGCAGGGGGCCAGGACGTTCACAAAGGCGGGACCCTCGGTGTAGATGGCCCGGCGGGCCTTCTCATGGAAGTCCTTGAAATTGCCGACGAAGGTGGTCTGGGCCACATAGGGCGCGCCATGGGCGGCCACAATGGCGGTCAGGTCCTTCTTGTTCTGCACCTTGCCGGTGGACTGGGTGCCCGCCGGCGTGGTGGTGGCGCTGGCGAACCGGGGAGTGGAGGAGGAGCGCTGGATGCCGGTGTTCATGTACGCCTCGTTGTCGTAGCAGAAGTAGGTGAAGTCGTGGCCCCGCTCCAGCGCGCCGGACAGGGACTGCAGGCCGATGTCATAGGTGCCGCCGTCGCCGCCGACGGTGATAAATTTAAAGGTATCGTCGATCTTGCCCCGGCGCTTCAGCGCCTTATAGGCCGCCTCCACGCCGCCGATGGTGGCCGAGGCGTTCTCAAAGGCGGAGTGGATGTAGCTGTCCTCCCAGGCAGTGTAGGGGTAGAGGAAGGAGGAGACCTCCAGACAGGAGGTGGCGTTGCTGATGACCGCCTTGTCGCCGGGGTCCAGGGCGCGCATGATGGCCCGGCAGGCGATGCCCGCGCCGCAGCCGGCGCACAGGCGGTGTCCGCCCACAAAGCGCTCGGGCTTGCTCATTTCCTGTTTCAGATTGTAAGCCATCTCACTTCGCCTCCCTTTGTCCCATGTGGGTGTAGAGCGCACCGGTCTCGCCGGTGGCGATGATATGCAGCAGCCGCCGGTAAACAGTTTCGATGTCCTCCACGGCGCAGTCCCGGCCGCCCAGACCGTAGACAATGTTGATCAGCTTGGGCCGGTTTTCCAAGTCGTAGCAGGCGGAGCGGGTCTCGGCGAACACCGGGCCGCCGCAGCCGGAAAAGCCCTCGCTCTTGTCCATGACGGCCACCGCCTTGCAGCGGCTCAACGCTTGGGCCAGCTCCCGGGCGGGGAAGGGGCGGAACACCCGCAGCTTCACCAGGCCCACCTTGTGGCCCGCGTCCCGCAGCTTGTCCACACAGGCCTTGGCCGTGCCCGCCGTGGAGCCGATCAGCACAAGGGCGGCCTCGGCGTCCTCCATGCGGTACTCCTCCAGCAGGCCGTACTTGCGGCCGAAGGTCTTTTCAAAATCGGCCGCCACATCCAGAATAGCCTGCTTGGCGTTTTTCATGGCGTTGGCCTGCTGCACCTTGTGGTCCATGTAGTAGGGGCAGGTGTCATAGGGGCCGACGGCCAGGGGATTTTCATGCTTGAGCAGGTAGTTTTCCGGGTGGTATTCCCCCACGAAGGCCTTGACCGCTTCGTCTTCCTCCAGAGTGATGTTCTCCACCGCGTGGGAGGTGATGAAGCCGTCCTGACAGATCATGACGGGCAGGCGCACGCTCTCACCGATGCGCATGGCCTGGAGGAAATTGTCATAGGCCTCCTGGTTGTTCTCGGCGTAGATCTGGATCCACCCGGCGTCCCGGGCGCCCATGGAGTCGGAGTGGTCACAGTTGATGTTGATGGGGCCGGTCAGGGCGCGGTTGACCACCGCCAGCGTCACGGGCTGGCGGGCGGAGGCGACCACATAGAGCATCTCGTACATGTAGGCCAGACCGGCGGAGGAGGTGGCGGACACGGCGCGCGCGCCGGCGGCCTGTGCGCCCAGACAGGCGGACATGGAGGAGTGCTCGCTCTCCACGGTGACGAACTCGGTGTCCACCTTGCCGTCGGCGGCGTACTGGGCGAAATACTGGGGGATCTCGGTGGAGGGAGTGATGGGGAAGGCGGCGAAGACGTCGGGGTTGATCTGCCGCATGGCGTTGGCCACGGCCTCGTTGCCCGACAGGCGGTCACGGTATCCCATTTACATGCCCTCCTTTTCCATATGAATGGCCCCGAAGGGGCAGACCTTGGCGCAGATGCCGCAGCCCTTGCAGTGGTCATAGTCAAAATCAGCCCGCCGCCCGTCGGCCACGGGGATGGACACGTCGGGGCAGAAGGGGGTGCACAGCAGGCACTGCTTGCACTTGCTCTCATCCCAGCGGGGCACGTCGGAGCGCCACTCGCCGGTTTTGACCACCTTGGCGGTGCCGCCCTGGGCGATCTCGCCGCCGATGGTCAGCTCTTGCCAGGGAGTCTGCTCGTTGATTTCCAAAGGCTTCCGGATCATACTCTGCGCACCTCCTTCATGGCGGTGATCAAGGCGTTCATATTGCCCTGGATCACATGGGGCTTACTGGCGAATTTGTGCTGGTAGGAATCTCTCATATTGGCCACGAATTCCCCCGAGTCCACCACCTGGCTGACCTGCACCACAGCGGCCAGCATGGGGGTGTTGGGGAAGTACTTGCCCAGGCACTCCTCCGAAATGCGCCGGGCGTCCACGGCGTACACCGCTCCCTCGTAGCCGTGGAGCAGGGCCTTCAGCTCGCCGGGGGCCTTGGGGGAGTTGATGATGATGCCGCCCTCGGGGCTGAGCCCGGCGGTCACGTCCACCGTGTGCAGCAGGGACTCGTCCACCACCACCACATAGTCGGGCTTGTAGATGTTGGAGTGGATGGTGCAGGGCGTCCTGCTGATGCGGTTGTAGGCCGTGATGGGCGCGCCCATGCGCTCGGGGCCGTACTCGGGAAAGCCCTGAACGTACAGACCGGACGCGAACGCGGCGTCGGCCAGCAGAAGGCAGGCGGTCTTGGCGCCCTGACCGCCCCGGCCGTGCCAGCGGATCTCTGTCATGTTATTCATACTGAACCCTCGCTTTTCCATGGAATAAAAAATACCCGCCCTTTCGTAAAAGGGCGGGTATCAAAGAATACCGCGTTGTACCACCTGTTACTGCGTACCAGCATACGCGCCCTCTGTAACGGGAAGGACCGGCAGAGCTTACTAACCGAAAACGGCGTTCCGTCTGCAGCTCGGGAGTGATCTTCGCCTTCCGCCTACTAAGGTCCGGCTCCCACTGTCCCGGACTCGCTGCGCCGTTTGGCATGGAGGTTACTGTCTCCGTCAACGCTTTTTCAGATTTTCGATATTTATGACTAAGTATCCATGCGGCAAAGCCGCGTCTGCAAACCTCTGTTTGCAGGACCAAACATGATTTATCATGTTTGGTCGGATACTGAATTATACTTCCGGTGCGGACAAATGTCAACAGTTAAATTACATAAACTACGCGAAAACGGTTCTGCGGAAACCGGAAATTTTTACGCTCCTTACAAAAGAAAGGGGGGAGGGCGGAAAAAGAAGGTGGAAATTGACCTTTGCAATTTTGGTCCGGTTTTTTTAAAATATAACAGAGCAAGATTCATTCGATACGATATAGGAATGCGGCACGCATTCTGAAACGATACAGAATGCGGCTTTGTGCGGTTGCCTTTGTATCGTTATTTTTGCGCATACGGAGGTATGCGCTTTTTTGTTGCGCAAAGACGGCCCTGTGTTCGTATCCGGAATGAAATTTGCGGCAAAAACAGGAGGTAAACTATGGCAGAAATGCAAACAAACGACTTTCTTGAAAAGGAGGGCCTGGGAAAGCTCATGCGGAAATTCTCCATTCCGTGTGTGACCTCCCTGGTGGTGGCGGCGCTGTACAATATCGTCGACCAGATCTTCATCGCCAACGCCGACTATCTCGGCTCCTTTGGCAACGCGGCCAATTCCGTGGTCTATCCCCTGACGGTGGTCGCCTTGGCCCTGGCCATGATGATCGGCGACGGCTGCTGCACCTATGTCAGCATCAGCCTGGGCGCGAAGAAGCGGGATAACGCCCGCTGCGGCGTGGGCAACGCCGTGGTCACCCTGGTGGCGGCCGGCATCGTGCTGATGGCGGTCTTCCTGATCTTCCAGGAACCCATCCTGACCCTGTTCGGCGCAAAGGTCAACGAGGAGACCTTCCGCCTGTCCAAGGAATATTTCTTCTGGATCTCCCTGGGCGTGCCCTTTTATATGTTCGGGCAGGCCATGAACCCTATCGTCCGGTCCGACGGAAGCCCCCGCTTTTCCATGGCGACCCTGCTGATCGGCGCGGTCATCAACATCGTCCTGGACCCGATCTTTATTTATGTGTGCAAATGGGGCATGATGGGCGCCGCCCTGGCGACCATTCTGGGCCAGATCGTGTCCGCCCTGATGTTCGTGGTCTATCTGTTCAAAATGAAGACAGTCAAGCTGGACTGGGACAGCCTGAAGCTCCGCTTCCACGTGATGAAGAACATCATTCCCTTCGGCCTGACCAGTTTCCTCTCCCAGTTCTCCATCGTCCTGTCCATGGCGGCCGTTCTGAACATGGTCACCAAATACGGCGCGCTGGACCCGATCTTCGGGCAGGAGGAGTACGCGCACATCCCCACCGCCGTGGTGGGCATCGTGATGAAGTTCTTCCAAATCGTCGTCTCCATCGCCGTGGGCATCTCTGCGGGCTGCATTTCGGTGGCCGGCTACAACCTGGGCGCCAAGCGGTTTGACCGCGTGCGCAAGCTGATGGCGCTGGTGCTGAAGGTGGAGGCGGTGGTGGGCCTGGTCGCCACCGTGATCTTCCTGCTGTTCCCGCACCAGTTGACCAACATCTTCGGCGGGCAGAATGAAAGCGTTTATTATGTGGACTTCTCCGTCAAATGCATCCGCATTTTCCTGTGCATGGTCGTTCTGACCTGTGTCAACAAGGGTACCTTCATTTATATGCAGGCGCTGGGCGACGCGAAGGTGTCCACCGGCCTGTCCATGGTGCGTGAGATCCTGTTCGGCGTGGGCCTGCCCCTGCTGATGCCGATTTTCTTTGGCCTGGACGGCGTGCTGTACTTCATGCCGCTGGCCGATCTTCTGACCTTTGTGGTGTCGATCATCGTTGTGGTGTGTACCAACAGGAGCCTGCGCGTCCGGGAGGCGGAAGCGCAGACGGGGACCGCTTAAAAGATGGAAGGGCGTATGTGGAGCGCGCGGATGGGCGCTCTCCACATACGATTTCTTTCCGGAACTCCCCCTTGCATTTTGAAAAAAATCAGATTACAATAAGAGAAACTAAATTCATTCGATACGATGTAGGAAATGCAGTTTGCACGCTGAAGTGGTACAGAATGCGCCCATCTTACAGATCCTTCGTATCGTACCATCCCGCGCATACGAAAGGTATGCGCTTTTTTTGTTGTGCAAAAAGTCTTTTCCGCCGTATCAATGACCCGCCTCGGCGGAGACAAGCGGCTGAACTGCCCGCCGCGTGGAAAAACAGGAGGTAACAAAATGGCAGAAGCAAAAGCAAATGATTTTCTGGAAAAAGAACGCTTGGGAAAGCTGATGGTGAAATATTGCGTGCCCTGCATCATTGCGCTGCTGGTGGCAACGCTGTACAACATCGTGGATCAGCTTTTCATTGCGAATGCGAGCTATCTGGGTTCCTATGGCGTGGCCGCCAGCTCGGTGGTATTCCCCCTGACCGTCGTTGCCCTTGGCCTTGCCATGCTGATCGGCGACGGCTGCTGCGCCTTTGTCAGCATCAGCCTTGGCGCAAAGGAAAATGATACCGCCAGACGGAGCATCGGCACCTCAGTGGTCACGCTGGTGACCATGGGCATTATCCTGATGGTGATCTACCTGGTGTTCCAGGAGCCGATCCTGTCCCTGTTCGGCGCAAGGGTCGATGAGACGACTTTCCGGATGTCCAAGGAGTATTTCTTCTGGATCGCGCTCGGTATTCCGTTCTACATGTTCAGCCAGGCGATGAATCCCATCGTCCGCTCCGACGGCAGCCCTCGTTTTGCAATGGCCGCCCTGGTGGTCGGCGCGCTGATCAACGTCGTTTTGGATCCTGTTTTCATCTTTGCGTGCAAATGGGGCATGATGGGGGCCGCTGTTGCGACCATCCTGGGTCAGATCGTCTCCGCCCTGATGTTCGCGGGCTACCTGTTCAAAATGAAGGCGGTCAAGCTGGACCGGGACAGCTTCAAGCTCCGTTTCAGCCTGCTGAAGAAAATCGCGCCGCTGGGAATGGCCAGCCTTTTGACCCAGATCTCGATCGCGCTGTCCATGGCCGTTGTACTGTCCATGCTGGAAAAGTACGGCGCGCAGGACCCTGTGTTCAGTCAGGAGGGCTTTGCGCAGATTCCGACGGCTGTGTTTGGCATTGTAATCAAACTTTATCAGGTTATGATCTCCATCGCCATCGGCCTGGCGACCGGCAGTATTCCGATCGCCGGATATAATGTCGGCGCGAAACGGAATGACCGCGTCCTGCGGCTGATGCGACTGCTTCTGCTGGCGGAAGCCGTGGTCGGTCTGATCGGCACGATCGTCTTCCTTGTGTTCCCGACTCAGATCACCTATATGTTTGGCGGCAGAAACGAAAGCGCGGAATATGTGGAATTCTCGGTGCGATACATCCGGATTTTCATGTGTATGTCGATCTTGTCCTGTGTCAACAAGGGCGTCGCCATTTATCAGCAGGCCATTGGCAATGCGAAGATAGCCACCTCGCTGTCTTTGCTGCGGGAGATCGTGTTCGGAATCAGTATGCCGTTTATCCTGCCGATTTTTATGGGCCTGAACGGTATCCTGTACTTTATGCCGGTTTCCGATATTGTGACCTTCATCGTGTCGGTGTTTGTGGTGGTTTATACCGCTAAGACGCTTCATAAATCGGCAGCCGATGTGGAGACAGGCAACTCTGCAAAGACGACGACAGTCGCCGCCGATCCCTCCGCCAGAGGCATCATTACCATCGGCCGCTCCTACGGCGCGGGCGGCAGAAGCGTGGGCAGGCTGGTGGCCGACACGCTGGGCGTTCCCTACTATGATTCCGAGCTTCTGGAGCAGGCGGCGATCCGCAGCGGCTTGAACCGGAAGTTCCTGGAGAGCATGGATGAGAAAAACAGAAAGCTCGGCGCGCTCTACCGCTACAGCGGACTTCCCTACGATCCCAATTCCGAGCTGGAGCTGACCGCCGCGCGGGCGCAGCAGGAAGTGATTGAAAAGGTCGCCGAGGAAGGGGCCTGCGTGATCGTCGGCCGGCGCGCCGACCAGATCCTGAAGGGCAAAAAAGACCTGTTCCGCGTATTTGTGGACGCGCCGGTGGAGGCGCGGGCCAAGCGGGTGGCGGAGCGTGAGAACCTGTCCGAGCAGGAGAGCGCCCAGAAGATCAAAAAGGCGGACAAGGAGCGCAGCGCCTATTACAACCAGTATGCCGGCGGAAGCTGGGGCGACGCGTCCAATTACGACCTGTGCGTGGACACCGAGAAGCTGGGCGTACAGGGCGCCGCCGACCTGATCGTCGCGGCCGTGCGCAAGCTGCATGATTAAGCCATAAAACGCAAAACGAGGGAGAGCACGAATGCTCTCCCTCGCTTTGCGTTTTTCCTCAACAAAACTCAGTTGTCCTTTTTAAAATATTCAATATACAGGGGCCTTTTTATTTCTTGCGTTTCACATCCCGGTTGATGGCGGAGAGGATGCCCTTCAGGGGAGCCAGGTTGATGTTGTGAGAGATGCCCACGCCGAAGATGTCCTGCCCCAGGGAGTCCCGAAGCTGGATATAGGCCACGGCCAGGGAGTCGGAGCCCCGGGAAATGGCGTGTTCCTTGTAGTCCACAAAGGTGAAGCGGTCCATCTTCTGACCGTGGATGGCGTTGAAAAAGGCGTCGATGGGGCCGTTGCCGGTGCCGGAGACCTGGAACTCGGTCTCCTTGTGGCGCAGGGTGCCGGTGAAATCGACCTTGGTCACGTCACCCTCGGTGTGCTCCACAAAGGAGTGGCGGATCAACTGATAGGGGGCGGTGGCGTCGATATAGTTGCTCTGGAACAGCGCGTAGATTTGATCGGGCTTCAGCTCCTTGCCCACCCGGTCGGTCTCCTCCTGGACGATGGCGCCGAACTCCGGGTGCATGGCCTTGGGCAGGTCAAAACCAAAGTAGGTCTGCATGACGTAGGCGGAACCGCCCTTGCCGCTTTGGCTGTTGATGCGGATGATCGGCTCGTACTGACGGCCCACGTCGGCGGGGTCAATGGGCAGATAGGGGATCTCCCAATAGGGGGAGTTGCTGGACTGCATATAGTGCACGCCCTTGTTGATGGCGTCCTGATGGGAGCCGGAGAAGGCGGTGAAGACCAGCTCGCCCACATAGGGCTGACGCTCGGGCACCTTCATCTTGGTGACGCGCTCGTAGACGTCCCGCACCTTGTTGATGTCGGAGAAGTCCAGCAGGGGGTCCACGCCCTGGGTATACATATTCATGGCCAGGGTGACCATGTCCACATTGCCGGTGCGCTCGCCGTTGCCGAACAAGGTGGCCTCCACGCGCTCGGCGCCGGCCAGAAGGCCCAGCTCCGCCGTGGCCACGCCGGTGCCCCGGTCGTTGTGGGGGTGCAGGGAGATGATGGCCCGCTCCCGGCCGGGCAGCTTACGGATGAAGTATTCGATCTCGTCGGCGAAATAGTTGGGCAGGCAGTTTTCTACCGTAGTGGGCAGGTTCAGGATGACCGGCTTCTCCGCTGTGGCGTGGAGGGCGTCCAGCACCTGGGCGCAGATCTCCACGGCGTTGTCCATCTCGGTGCCCATGAAAGACTCGGGGGAGTATTCGTAGCGCAGGTTCATGCCGGCGGCAATGGCGGGCTGGCTCAGCTCGTAGATCAGCTTGGCGGCGTCCACGGCGATGCCGATGATGCCGTCCATGTCCATCTGGAAGACCACCTTGCGCTGCAGGGTGGAGGTGGAGTTGTAGAAGTGGAAAATGACGTTGGGAGCGCCGTCGATGGCCTCGAAGGTCTTCTTGATCAGATGTTCCCGGGCCTGGACCAGCACCTGGATGGTCACGTCGGAGGGGATATGGCCGCCCTCGATCAGGGCGCGCAGGAATTCATACTCGGTCTCAGAGGCGGAGGGGAAGCCCACCTCGATCTCCTTGACGCCTACATCCACCAGGGTATGGAAGAACTCGATCTTTTCCTCCACGCTCATGGGGTCCACCAGGGCCTGGTTGCCGTCCCGCAGGTCGACGGAGCACCAAACGGGGGCTTTGGTGATCTGCTTGTCCGGCCAAGTGCGGTCGGGCAGGTCGATGGGGACGAAGGGGATGTACTTTTCATATGCTTTTTTCACGGGGAAAGTCCTCCTTTTGGGGGCGTTCTGTTTTAAGCGTAAAAAAACGCCCCCGACTAAAATTCGTCAGGGGCGCAGATGACTGCGCGGTACCACCCTTGTTCCGCCGCCCGTTGCCGAACGGCGCTCATTGACCTCCAGCAAGGCCGTGGCCGGTAACGGGGCCGGACGGCTTGCCCTAAGCAAAAGCCTCAGGCAAGCGGCTCAGGGGCCAGTATTCATGCGGGATCCTCGCGCCGGTTCGCACCAACCACCGGTTCTCTGAGCAGGACGGGCCGCATCTTTTCCCCTTCATTGCCATTGTGGTATACATGACTATTTTAGCGAAGAGGAGAGGGTTTGTCAAGGACGATTTTTATTGCGCAGATGAAAAAACGTCCTTGACATTGGTCCATAGATTGCTTATAATGATACTGTTAAAGCCATAGCTATCGACCTGGTTTGCATGGCCCTTGCGTGGCGGTGAACACCGTCACTTCGGAGGGAGGGAAATATACAATGTCGGAAGTCCATGTACGTGAAAACGAATCTTTGGAGAGCGCCCTGAAGCGTTTTAAGCGAAGCTGCGCCAAGTCCGGCGTGCTGGCTGAGGTCCGCAAGCGCGAGTATTATGACAGCCCCAGCGTCAAGCGCCGCAAGAAGTCTGAGGCTGCCCGCAAGAACAAGAAGAAGTTCTATTGATGCCGCTGTAAAGCCCCGTACCGTTTGGTACGGGGCTTTTGCTGTATTATGGGGCGATGACCCTGCGCTGATTTTCCTCACAGATCTTTTCCATGGCCCCGTCGGCGATCCGATAGGCCTCGCCATATACGGCAGCGGTGCCCTGTTCCGACAGGAGGTAGCTGCCGTCCGGGATGGCGATAAATTCCCTGCCCATGCTGTCCGCGTAGGTGATGTCCTCAAATACGCGCTGTCCGTCCAGCACGGCGTCCTTGATCATCTGATAGTGGGGGAGAAGGTTGATCCTGACCAGCCCGAGGCCCTCCAGAAAGCGGGCGTAATTGGGGTCGGTCGCCTCCCCGGGCAGCTCGGGCTGGGCGTAGACAAGCTCCGCACTGTTCATGGAGCCGGCGCTGATCCCGATCACCACGCCGTCGAATTTCCGCAGCTTTTCCCGCAGTTGGATCTTGCGGAAAAAGGCATTTTGTGTCGGCACATGTCCGCCGCCCAGGAAGAGCACGTCGTAGGAGCACAGCGCCGCCTGGGAAAAATCCTCGGTCCTGTCGTCCCAGAGATCAAAGGTGCGGAAGGGAAAGCCGCTTTGAGTCAGGGCGTCCATCATGTGCGCGCGCATTTCGTCGTTTTGATCCGCCTGCGAGGGAGCCGCGCAAATCAGCAGGCATCCGGCGTCCGCCTTCCAGTACCGGTTCAAGTTCTCGATCAGTTGATTTTTATCATCAATTCCATGGACCACTCTGCTTTGATCCAGCGGCCCGGTGGGGCTGCTCGTCAGAAAAACAGTCATACCACACACTCCTTTATGGTGTTTTACCATCCCATGATACCATATTTCAGCAAAAGCCGCAATGGGCCGCTGCTGAACCCCTTTGGCCTCCTGCGCATACTTTGAAATGAAGAGTTTTTTATTGGAGGTCAGACTTATGCAGGCGAACGCGAAAATTCGCTATTTTTTGGGCGCGAACTCGCCCCAGGGCTTTTACTCCCTTTATGACCAGTTGATCGACCCTGCCCAGGCGCGGGCCATCTATATCCTGAAAGGCGGTCCCGGCTGCGGAAAATCCTCCCTGATGCACCGGGTGGCCCAGCGGGCGGAGGAGGCGGGAGAACTGGTCGAGTATATCCAATGCTCCGGTGATCCCGACTCGCTGGACGCGGTGATCCTGCCCGCCCGCGACACCGCCATCGTGGACGGCACGGCGCCCCATGACTGAGCAACAAAAGGACACCGGGCGAAAAAAGTCAGGTTTTGCAGCGGTTTGCGGGGTCGATTTTGTTATGGTACGCACACCGGTGTGAGAAACCATAGGACACTTTTATCGGACAAGCTATTTAAAGTAAGGCGTAACTGCTCAAAGAAAAAGGCTCTGACAGCAGAAGTCAGTTGCCTACAAGTTGTAAGCAACTGGCATGACTAAACGGGAAAAAAGTTGCAATATGATTGCGAGTGCATGTAATAAAAAGGAAGAAAACTACTTGAAACTCATTTGAAAGCGTAGATTTGTATGGATATTCGGAAGAAATGCTTGGCAATTCGTCGGGTTATGAGCCCGACGAGTTTATTTTTTGGAGATTTTTGAATATGCCATGAATATTTAACCGTGAAAGCCTGCTGTCAAGCGGGGTTTCACGGTTTTTACATATATAAAATTTGACCTGTCAAAACCGATAATGAACAAGGCAGAAATTGCAATTCAGTTGCGAAAGGAATGGTGTCTTTATGATAACCGGAAGGCTAGTGGAAGTGAACCATAAATACTACGCGATCCTCAATCTCAAACATCCGGATGGGCGGCGGCTACAGAAGCGTTTTGATCTGGGCTTGCCTGTACAGAACAATAAGCGGCGGGCACAAGAAAAACTCAATGAACTGTGTGCGGAGTATACCCGCAAGCAGCAGGTAGAAGAGAATCATCCCGATGTTATTTTGACGGATTTCCTGAAAACGTGGATCGAGAGCCGAAAGTCCGAACTCTCACCGACCACCTATCGCAACTATGTACATATGGCTGAGCACCATATGCAGGACTATTTTGGAGATACCCCAATACGGGATGTCAATTACCAAATGATTGAAGATTACTACCAATATTTACAGGAGCGTGGACTGTCCTCCACAACGATTCAGCATCACCATATGCTTCTACAGGGCATCTTTCGGGAGGCCTGCAAACGGGAGATCATTCTGCGCAGTCCCATCGAATTTGTCACAAAGCCTAAACGGCAGAGGCCGAAAGTGGACTGTTATTCTGAACAGGAAGCTCGACAGCTCCTGGACACGGTCAAAGGGACAAAACTGGAACTAGTCGTTACGCTGACTTTGGCCTATGGCCTGCGCCGTAGCGAAGTGCTGGGACTACGGTGGCAGGATGTTGATTTTGAAAAGCAGACAATACTGATATGCCACAGTGTAGTAGAGGGCATTGACGATGGAAAGCGCATGGTCTGCCAAAAGGATACCCTGAAGCAAGCGGCCTCCTATCGGACTTTGCCGCTGTTTGAACCGATCATTTCACTTCTGCAGGAGGAATGGAAACGGAAAAAGGAAATGCGGCCAATCTATGTATGCAGTGACCGTCATGGAGCTGTCATGAAGCCGGATGTGGTCACACATGATTTCCAGAAGTTCCTGAAAAAGAATGGCCTGCGCCATATCCGCTTTCATGATCTTCGTCACAGCTGCGCCAGCCTTTTGATCGCAAATCACACGCCACTGCTTCAGGTACAGCATTGGCTGGGACATCGTACGATGTTGACAACCGCTGACTTGTATTCTCATCTTGATTCCAGCTTGATTGATGAGTGCGGCGAGAGTATGAAAAAAATTTAGCTGTAAAATAAGTTACAATAGATAATTAAATAAGAAAAAACATAATTCAACATATTTTTCTTGACTTAACTTTCCCTTGCGGATAAACTATATCCATGAGGTGATGGTAATGAAACGCAAAATCGAAGAACAGCTTTTAGTTTGGAAGAATAAAGCCGCTGACCGCCTGCCGCTGATCGTTAATGGTGCCCGCCAGGTGGGGAAGACCTATATTCTCCGCAAATTCGGGGAGGAGCAGTTCAAAAATGTGGTCTATATCAATCTGGAGACTAATCTGACGATTGCATCCTATTTTAACGATAATATCGCACCGGAACGCCTCCTGCGGTACTTGGAGGCCTCTACCGGTGAGCGTATCATCCCCGGCGAAACGCTGATTATTTTCGATGAGATCCAATCCTGTGAGCGTGCGCTGACTTCTCTGAAGTATTTCTGTGAAGAAACCCCGGAGTTTCATGTAGCCGCGGCCGGGAGTCTGCTGGGCGTCGCTATCAATCGGCAGCATTACTCTTTTCCGGTCGGTAAAGTGGAGACAATCACTCTTTATCCGCTGGATTTTGAGGAGTATCTCTGGGCCAGAGGCAAGGAACTGCTTTGCGAAGAAATCCGCACAGCCTATGAAACGATGGAACCGCTGCCCGATGCGCTGCATCAGGAGGCCATCGAACTATATCGGGAGTATTTGATCATTGGCGGAATGCCTGCCTGTATCAACGCCTTTTTGAAAAGCGGCAGCTTTCTGGATGTTCCGCTGGTGCAAAATGAGATTCTGGACAACTATATCGCGGATATGGCCAAGTATGCTAGTAATGCGGACAGCGTGAAGATCCGAGCCTGCTATAACTCCATTCCAGCGCAGCTTGCCAAAGACAACAAGAAGTTCCAGTACAAGGTCGTTCAGAAAGGCGGCAGCGCGACACTGTTCGGTGCTTCCATCGAATGGCTGAACCTGGCCGGTGTTGTGCTGAAATGCCAGCGCATCAGCCAGGCCTTTGAGCCGATCGCCGTCTATGCCGACCTGTCAGCGTTCAAGCTCTATATGGGCGATGTGGGCTTGCTGACCATGAAGTCCGGAATCTCACAGCAGACGGTACTCTCTGGGGAGGGCAATACCTTTATGGGTGCCGTTACGGAGAACTATGTGGCCCAGCAGTTAGCCGCCGAGGGCTATGATCTTTACTACTGGGAGAGCAGCAGTACGGCAGAACTGGATTTTGTGCTGCAAAAAGGCAATCAAATCATCGGCATTGAGGTCAAGAAAGGTGAGCACGTCCGTTCCCGCAGCCTCAGCGTTTTTGTAAACAACTATAAGCCGGCGTATTCCATCCGTTTGTCACTCAAGAATTTTGGGGAGAAAGATGGGTTGAAGTCAGTGCCTCTGTATGCTGCGTTTTGCATTTAAGATGCAAGTAGCTCAATAGATTTGCTATATGAAATTTGTTTTAGTTTGCCTATCGCATTTTTGTTGTAAGTTTCTCTCTTTTGCGATATAATACACAATATATCGACACAAGGGGGATTAATATGGTTCGATCAATTGATATTATTCAATACAGAAAACTGAAAAATTTGGACTTATCACTGTCTCCCACTGTCAACGCTATATCTGGTACAAACGGAACTTGCAAAACATCACTCCTGCACATTATTAGTAATTCTTTCCAAGCTGTTACATCGAAATGTGATTGGGTAAATGACCCTAAGTGTCTTGCAGCTATCAATGCAGTTAATGACTCAATCAATCCAAAAGTTGAAGGATTAACTCGTGGAGATAAGACCTACAATGATCCTGCACACGGAGTACGGGGGACGCTATTTACAATTCATTATTTTGATCGAGAGGCTTTAGAATTTCGTAGGCATAATTCTTCTATTACAACAAGATATGCGGTAAAACCTAAATATCCTCCTGGCACAGAACAAAAATTGCCGTATTGTCCAGTGATCTATTTAGGATTATCGCGGCTTGTTCCTTTTGGTGAATTTCGAAATGATGATGCAGTTGTCGATATAAAGAAAAAACTTCCAGCGGAGTATCAGGCAGAGATTGCCCGTTTGTATAGAGGCTTTACAAACTATACTATTACTTATGGCTCGGCACAGCAAATGGGTGATATTAAAACTCGTACTGAGTTTGATTGCGCTGTGGAAGGAATAGATTCTAATACTATTTCAGCAGGTGAAGACAATCTTTTTATTATTTTAACTGCGCTGGTTTCGCTTAAATACTATTATGAAAATATTAGTCATACAAAAACAGTTGAAAGTATATTACTTATTGATGAGGTTGATGCAACCCTCCATCCTGCATATCAGATTAAGCTACTAAATCTCTTTCGTGACTTTTCTAATCAATACAAGGTTCAAATTATATTTACGACTCATAGTTTAAGTTTAATTGAATCTATGTTGGATAAGAGAGATAATGTCATCTATTTGTTAGATAATGTGAGCAATGTAGCTGTAATGCAAGAACCTGACATTTTCAAAATAAAAATGCACCTTCAAATGCTTACAGAAGATGACATTTATTCTGACCGAGTAATACCTATTTTCTCTGAAGATGATGAGGCACGAGCATTGATAGAGTTACTGGTTGAATACTTTATGGAAATCCACCCAGATGATTTTCGTGGGGTTTCTCGATTTTTCCACTATGTACACACAAATATTAGTGCAGAAAATTTGACGGGTATATTTTCTGACAGTAAATTGTTGAAAATCGCTATGCGCTCTATATGTATTTTGGATGGTGACCATGATTCGGACTTAAGCAACTGTATAGTAGCTCTCCCAAGCAGTGAAAAAGAATCTCCTGAAAAAATGTTATTTAGTTATGCAAAGAAACTGTATGACGTAGACTCTCCTTTCTGGACAAACCGAGTGATAATAGGAAAGGGATTTGGCAAGCCATATTATCTCGAACGAGTTGCAGGTTCAATAGAAACTTTTGAAAGAAAACTTGCGGATTTAAAAGCGAGTGGTTCTAGTACAAAAGGAATGGTTCGAGAGTTTAATAAAAATTTATTTAAGGACAATAAGACTTTCTTTGAACTCCTATTTAAACATTGGCTACATGATCCTGATAATGCAGCGGCAATTGAACGTTTCTATGGTGATTTACGAAGCCTTTTTAAAAAAATTTCTCCGTATAACGAAATTAATCCTGATGAGTGGAAGTAAACCCTATTCAAGCAATGTGAGGAGGTGATATTATGCCAGCAACACCGTCACCATTGCGGTATCCTGGAGGAAAAACAAAACTATACTGTTATGTCAGGAATATACTTGAAACAAATGGGCTTCTTGGTGAAACGTATATTGAACCATTTGCAGGTGGCGCTGGACTGGCATTTAAGCTTCTTCTGAATGGGGATGTAAAGCGTATCCTTATTAACGATTATGACCCTGCAATTTTTGCATTTTGGAACTGTGTTTTGAATAGAACAGATGAGTTGTGCGGACTTATTCAGAGCACAGATATTTCAATTCCTGTATGGATGGCCCAAAAGGAACTATACGAGAATCAAGAAAATGTAGATGAATTGAGTTTAGCATTTGCGACGTTTTTTCTTAATCGTACAAATGTTTCTGGAATTATCAAAGGTGGAATTATTGGGGGACTTCAACAGAATGGAAATTACGGCATAGCAGCGAGGTTCAATAAAGAGTCTCTAGTAAAAAAAATACAAAAAATTGCAGAAAAGAAAAACCAGATCATCATTAGTAATGATGATGCTTTTGATTTTATCCAAAAGCAAAATCTTCGACATTATTATAAAGTTTTCATTAATTTTGACCCTCCATATGTTAAAAAGGGAGCGAAACTATATAAAAACGCATTTACTGTAGACGACCACCGCAATTTGTCAAATCTAATTCAACAGTGCAATCGAAAATGGATAGTGACTTATGATGTATGTCCTCTGGTAGCTGAATTGTACCAGTCGTACAGGCGAAGTGAGATTGATATTACTTATAGCGTTAATGGAAGCCGAAAGGCAAAAGAATATATTTTTTTCAGCAACAATTTGATATTACCTCAGGGCATTCAACTCTTTTAAATTACTTAAAGCGTCTGATTTATTCAGGCGCTTTTTCATATCTGTTTCGACTTCATCATAAATTTCCCTGGAGGCGATTTTATGCAAAACACACCCCTGATCCTAACCGAGCAGCGACAATCCAACGACGAGTCCCCAATCAACCCCATCATCCAACAAGCCATCACCGCATGGCTCACAAAAGAACTCTACAAATGACGCCTATGCCGGATTTTATTGGCATAGGCGTTTCAAATAATTTCTTGCCGAATAGCTGCTCCTATGCTACGATTGAGAGGAGCAGTTACGCCTTGAAGGAGGTGTAACAGATCCTTTGCGCGATTTATACACGGCTGAGTAAGGAGGACGAAGACAAATATAAAACGGAATCTGAGAGCATACAGAACCAGAAATCCCTGCTGATCCACTATGCGGTGGAGCGGGGATGGGACATCTACCACATCTACTGCGACGAGGATTACTCCGGTGCAGACAGCCTGCGGCCTGACTTTAACCGTATGATCGAGGCGGCCAAGGAGAAGAAATTCCAGATCATTCTCTGCAAGAGCCAATCCCGGTTTACCCGTGATATGGAACTGGTGGAGAAGTACATCCATGGCCTGTTCCCCATTTGGGGCATCCGGTTCATCGCTGTGGCCGACAACGCCGACACCGAGGTCAAGGGCAACAAAAAAGCCCGGCAGATCAACGGCTTGGTGAACGAGTGGTATTTGGAGGACCTGTCCGAAAATATCCGCATGGTCTTTGACATGAAGCGGCGGCAGGGACAGTACATCGGCGGATTTCCCATCTACGGTTACCAGAAGGACCCCAAGAACCACAACCATCTCATCATCGAGCCGGAGGCGGCGGAGATCGTTCGCCAGATCTTCCAGTGGTCCCTGGAGGGCCACGGCAAGCAGGAGATCGCCAGACTGCTCAATGACCGGGGGATTCCCAACCCGACCCGCTACAAGCTGGAACGCGGCTGGGCCAGCGGACACCCGCTGTCCAATAATCACGGCCTGTGGAACAAGACCACCATCTGGCGTATCCTCCGCAACGAGATGTATACCGGGGTCATGCTCCAGGGGCGGCGGAAAAAGGTGAGCTATAAGTCTAAGGTGCTGATCGACATGCCGGAGGAGCAGTGGTTCCGGGTGGAGGGTACTCATGAGGCCATCATTGACCGGGAACTGTTTGAGAAAGTCCAACAGGGGCTGCGGTTGCGCTCCAAAACGGACGGCACTGGGGAGGCCCATCTGCTGTCTGGCCTAGTCAAATGCATGGACTGCGGCAGCACCATGAGTAAGACCACCAACTGCCAGCAGGGGCGGCCCAGGGTGTCCTATCTTCGCTGTAAGCTGTACGCCGACAGCGGGAAAGAGAAGCTCTGTACCCGCCACTCCATTCGACTGGACCAACTGATCGAGCTGGTATCTGAGCGAATCCGCTACTATGTCCAGAACTACTACAAGTTAGAAGAACTGGACATTCCGCCACCGCCGGATACCCACAGAGAGGCTCTGGAACAGGAACAAAGGTCACTGATCGCCCAACTGGAAAAGCGGAGCCAGGCGCTGAAGAACCTGTACCTGGACAAAATCTCCGGCATTCTCACGGAGGGCCAATTTGTAGAGCTGAACAAGGACTTCCTCGCGGAGAAAAGCCGTCTGGAGCGGCGACTGGCGCAGATCGACCAGGAGCTTGGTGAGCAGGCACAGCCGATAGATCAGGCCGCTCTGATGGAACGGGCCCAAGAACTGCTGAAGCTGGATACCATTCCCCGTGAACTGGTGGTCGCCCTCATCGAAAAGATCGAGGTCGGTGAAAAGGACCGGGAAAGCGGGAAACAAGAGATTCGCATTACATGGAAGTTCTGATACTCAGGTACATCTACCAGGGCATGGTGCCATCCACAGGAAACCTGGAAACTGTCCTATTGTTACTCACTCACATGTGGTGGAGCCGCGCTATCCGGGCGTGATAGAAAGTTATGTGAACCTTGGAGAGTGCTATGACAGGACAGGGCTTCAGGCGGTGCGGAAGGAGATCATGGGATGCATGACAGGGTACAAGGACTGCTACAAGCGGGCCTACCGCTGCCTGGGCGCGGCGGCGGAGATCGCGGAGGATATGCGGGCGATCCTGACAACAGATACCCTGGAAGAAAAGGTGATCAAGCGGGTGAAAGGTATCCTGAGCCGCGAACTGCGCACACAGGGCAGCGGAAGCGGACAGGTGAAGCAGCGCTTTCTGGGTGCGATCACCCACAGGGGCGCGGTGTGCTATTATGACACAGCGAGTACATTATGTAAACGGATCTACACTTTGGAGGACAACTGCGGACTGTCCCATTTGCTGCTGACCCATCTTCTGAGTGCGTCCACAGCGGCGGGATATGATGTGGTGGCCTGTCCCTCGCCGATGGCGCCCGACAGGCTGGAACATCTGCTGATCCCCGAGCTGTCGCTGGCCTTCCTGTCCGGTTCGCCCGGGCTGCTCTATGAAAAGCGGCCCTACCGCAAGATCCGCGTGGACGCCATGACGGACGCCGAGCTGGCCCGCCGAAACAAGGCCCGGCTGCGTTTTTCCCGCCGGGTCTCTTCCGCCCTAATCGACGAGGCGGTGGACTCCCTGGCCCAGGCCAAGGCCATGCATGATGAGCTGGAGGAGCTTTATAATCCCCATGTGGACTTTGACCGGGTCTACCGCACGGCGGATGATCTGGCGGCGGAAATTTTAGGCGCATAAACGAACGCGCCGCGGAGCGCGGACCGGCAGACGTGCCGGCCGTCTCCACGGCGCGCTTTTTTTGAATCAGCCGTGCAGGGTCCGGTAGGCCGAGGGCTTGATTCCCACCAGACGGGTAAAGATCCGGCTGAAATATTTGCTGTCCGCGTACCCGACCGCCTCGCTGATGGCGGCGATGCTCATATCGCTTTGCCGCAGCATGTTTTTGGCCATCTCAATGCGGTAGCTGGTCAGGTAGTCGGAGAAATTCTGCCCCGTCTCCTTTTTGAACACGATGCTCAGATAGGACGCGTTCAGATGGACATACTTGGAGGTCTCCTCCAGCGTCAGTGTTTTCATATAGTGCTTGGCGATGTATTCCTTGGCGGCGCGCACCGGGCGGCTGCTCTTGCGCTCCTGGATACAGCGCTCGAACTGCGCTCCGGTCCAGTCCAGCAGCTCGGAGATGGTGCCCGGCAGCGTGGTCGCGTCCCCCAGACGGTGCAGAATGGCCAAATGTTCTTCATTGCTGACCGCTCCATATCCCGCTTGTACGCAGGCGTCCATGACCGCGTCGATGGCGGCGTGGCAGATGTCGATGACCACGGCGGGGTCGCTGCAGGGGGAGACGGGGGCAAAGGCGCTGCGGACCGCGTAGGAGAAGGCGTCGGCGTCCAAAATGGCGGCGCTGCCGCGCATTTCGCCCAGCAGGGTGGGGGTCAGCACATCGTCGCTTTTAATGGCGTCAAATTTCAGCTTGCCGTACCAGTAGATCTGGTTGCGCCCCCGAAGGATCCCGCAGCGGACCGCCCGTTCGGCGGTGTCCAGGGTATGGCGCAGCAGGCTGACGTCCTGCTCCGGGAGGCCCACGCCGATGCAGGAGGTCAGATGGACATATCCCTGCTTGCGCAGGTGCTCCCGCAGGATGTCCAGCATTTCGGGCAGACGCTCCTCCAGCCCGCTCCCGGATACATAGTTCAAAGTCAGGGTCAGCCGCTTGTTGTCCTGCACGAAGGGGATCATTTCATAGCAGACCGGCTCAAACCTGGCCCGCAGACGCTCGGTCAGGCCGGCCAGGAACACGCCGTTCTCCTCCGGGGGCAGTCCGTCCACCATCAGAATGGCCGATTGAAAAATTCCCTCCCGCAGGCGGAAATGGTACTTTTTGTTCAGGGATTCCAGAGAGAAGTCTTTGGGCGGCGTCAGGCCCGTAAAGCTCTCCATAAAGGAATTGCGCAGGGACCGGCGGGTCCGGAAAAACTTCTCGTCCACATCCTGGCTCTCTCTGGCCTGCTTGCGCTGCCACATTTTTGCCAGGACCCGCTCCAGCTCGCCCGCGTCCAGGGGCTTGGTCAGATATTCTTCCACGCCCAGGCGCATGGCGCTTTGGGCATACTCAAACCGGCGGAACCGGCTGACGATGACAAAATCGCAGGCAAGCCCGTGCTCCTTCGCGTGGCGGATCAGGTCCAGGCCGTCTGTGCCTTTCATGCAGACCTCGGTAAAAACCACGTCGGGCTTCAGACGCAGGATCGCCTCCAGCGCTTCCACTCCGCTGCTGCAGGTGCCGATCACCTGAGCGTCCAGCTTCTCCCAATCTGTGAGATGCAGGATCCGGTCCCGGGCATCCTGCTCCTTATCCACGATCAGCGCTGTCAGCATACCAGGAACCTCCTTTTCCAATAACGTCCGATCACGGCCAGATCAGATCCGCGCCGGGACTGCGGACAAGCCCCCGATCCGGTCCTTCATCATATTTAAGTACATTATACTTGATTTCACCCCAATTTTGCAAGAGGCAGCTTTTCCGGTCACTTTTTACATTTTTCCACCCTGTCCGCGCCGCTTTCTCTGTGAAAAAACAAAAAGCTATCCCCCCACATCCAAAGGAAGTCTCCTTGCCCCAAACGGGGAAAAAATGATATGCTTTTAATAAACTTGGGCTTGCTGTGAATCTGTGTTTCCCGGCGCCGGTATTTCCGGCGCGCTCCCAAGAAAAATAAAGGCCGGCCAACAGCCGGGGAAAGGAATCTGTCATGGTAGATTATAAGAATATGTTCAATCTGGAAGGTAAGCGCGCGGTTGTCGTCGGCGGAGGCGGCGGTATCGGCGGCGCGATCGCCGAGGGCTTTGCCGCTGTCGGCGTCAAGGTGGCTATCGTGGGCCGCGGCCTGGAGAAGCTGGAGAAGAAGGCCGCTCAGATCAAGGCCGACACCGGCGCCGACGTCGTGTGCCTGGCCGGCGATATGGGCAGCGAGGCCGATGTGGCCCGCGTCTGTGAGGAGGCCAAGGCCGCTCTGGGCGGCGTGGACATCCTGGTCAACTCCCAGGGCGTCAACAAGAAGTTCTCCGCTCTGGAGCACCCCGTCGCCGAGTGGGATGAGATGTTCGCCGCTAACGTGCGTTCCATCATGCTGACCTGCAAGTACTTCGGCCAGGGCATGAAGGACCAGCACTGGGGCCGCATCATCAACGTCAGCTCCATCGGCGCCGTCCGTTCCAAGATGAGCGACATCTCCGTCTGCTACGGCTCCACCAAGGGCGCTGTCAACGCTTACTCCCTGAACCTGGCCGCCGGCTGGGCCCAGTACGGCATCACCGTCAACTGCATCGCCCCCATCATGACTGAGACCGAGATGATGAAGCCCATCTTCGAGAAGAACCCCGAGCTGCTGACCGGCACCATCGCCCGCGTTCCCGCCGGCCGTGTGGGCAAGGTCGAGGACTGCGCCGGCCTGGCGATGTTCTTCGCCTCCGAGGCCGCCGGCTTTGTCACCGGCCAGATCCTGTATCCCGACGGCGGCCTGTGCACCCTGCAGTAATTAAAAATAAATCTTAAGACAAGAGGTACATCACCCATGAAAGAAGCAGTAATCGTTTCCGCTGTCCGTACCGCTGTCGGTCGTGTCGGCGGCGCTCTGAAGGATTACCGTCCCGAGAAGCTGGGCGGTATGGTTGTCAAGGAAGCTCTGAAGCGCGGCAAGGTCGACCCCAACATGGTCGACGAGTGCATCTTCTGCTGCTGCGATAACGAGGACATCAAGATCTCCGGCCGTGTGATCGCGCTGGAGGGCGGTCTGCCCATCAACGTGCCCGGCTACCAGATCCAGCGTGGCTGCGGCTCCTCCCTGACCGCTGTTTGGGACGCCGCCATGATGATCCAGACCGGCTTCGCCGAGACCATCGTCTGCGGCGGCACCGAGTCCACCACCTTCGCTCCCTACCTGATGAACAAGCCCACCCGCGCTTATTCTCAGATGCCCATGCCCTGGGCCGAGCCCATCTTCAGCCCCAAGGAGTATGGCAACCTGCCCAACGGTCCCACGGCGGACAACATCGGCAAGCGCTTCAACATCACCCGCGAGGACTGCGACGCCTTCGCCGTGGAAAGCCACCGCAAGGGCGCCGAGGCCTACAGAAACCACCGTTTCGACGAGCAGATCCTGCCCATCGAGGTCAAGCTGAAGGGCGGCAAGACCATGATCTTCGACCGCGACGAGCCCCTGCGCGACGACTGCAGCATGGAGTCTCTCGCCAAGTTGCGTCCCTCCTTCGCGCCCGACGGCGTCTGCACCGCCGGCAACAGCTCCCCGCTGGTGGACGGCGCTTCCTGCGTTATCGTCATGGAGCGTGAGAAAGCCGAGTCCCTGGGCCTGGACATCATGGCCAAGGTCTCCAACTTCGCCGACGCCGGCTGCGAGCCCGCCATCATGGGCGAGGGCCCCGTCCACGCCTGCCGCAAGCTGTTCCAGAAGACCGGCCTGACCTGGGACGACATCGATCTGATCGAGATGAATGAGGCTTTTGCCGCCCAGTCCGTCCACTGCCTGCGTGAGTCCAAGATGCCCGTCGAGAAGCTGAACGTCAACGGCGGCGCCATCGCTCTGGGCCATCCCTTCGCCGCCACCGGCACCATCCTGGTCACCAAAATGGTCTATGAGATGCGCCGTACCGACGCTCAGCGCGGCGTCGTCACCTTCTGCATCGGCGGCGGCCAGGGCGTTGCTCTGCTGCTGGAGAAGCCCTGATCCGCATTCGTTGAATAAGCCGATGGCCTTGGAAGCCTGACTTTCAAGGCCTGACGCTTTGTTTTGAAGTGAATTAAAATTAGTATAGAAGGAGTTTTTCATCATGGCTAAGACTATCATTACTGCCGCTCTGTGCGGCGCTGTTACCCCCAAGGCCAAGTGCCCCGCTCTGCCCATCACCCCCAAGGAGATCGCTGAGGACGGCATTCGCGCCTGGAAGGCCGGCGCTTCCATCCTGCACCTGCATATGCGTGACGACGAAGGCAAGGGCACCATGGACGTCAACAAGTTCCGTGAGACCGTCAACATCCTGCGCGGCGAGTGCGACGCCGTCCTGAACCTGACCACCTCCGGCGAGCTGGGCGTTTCCGACGAGCGCCGCATGGAGCACGTCATCGAGCTGAAGCCCGAGCTGGCCACCTTCGACTGCGGCTCTCTGAACACCGGCGACGGCATCTTTGAGAACAGCCATGACTTCCTGGTCAAGCTGGCCGGCGTCATGATGGAGAACGGCGTCAAGCCCGAGGTCGAGATCATGGACTTCGGCATGCTGAACGCCTGCAAGTGGATGGAGAACAAGGGCATCCTGGCAAAGCCCGTTCACTATCAGTTCGTGCTGGGCTTCGGTCTGTACGGCTCTCCCGCTACTCCCAAGGTCCTGTGCGATCTGGTCGATCAGATGCCCGAAGGCTCCACCTGGTCCGCGTTCGGCACCGGCACCGGCCACCTGCCCATCCTGCACACCGCGATCGCTCTGGGCGGCAACGTCCGCGTTGGTCTGGAGGACAACATCTGGTACGCCAAGGGTGTTCCCGCGACCAACGAGATGCTGGTTGCCCGCGCTGCCCGCGTGATCAAGGAGTACGGCAACGAGGTCGCCACCCCCGCCGACGCCCGCGAGATCCTCGGCCTGAAGAAGTAAGGAGGACGTCTCAATGGCTAACCATGTCGCCTTTGTCGGCGCCGGCCTGATCGGCACCGGCCTGGCCCTGAATTGCGTGACCCACGGCGTCCCCGTCGTGTTGCAGACCCGCAGCCAGACCGAGCGTGTCAAGAACCGTATGGCCGACGGCCTGGACTTCTATGTGGAGCACGGCATCATCACCGCCGAGGAGAAGGAGAAGGCCGCTTCCTTGATCACCATCACCACCTCCGTGGAAGAGGCCGTCACCGGCGCCCGCTTCATCCAGGAGTCCGGCCCGGACTCCGTGGAGCTGAAGCATCAGATCATCGCGCAGATCGAGGCTGTCGCCCCCGCCGACGCCATCATCGCCTCCTCCACCTCCAGCCTGTCCATCACCAAGGTGTTCGAGCAGGCGCAGCACCCCGAACGCTGTATGGGCGGTCACCCCTATAACCCCGCCAACCTGATCCCCCTGGTGGAGATCACCCGCGGCGAGCGCACCGCCGACGAGTTCATCGCCAAGGCCAAGGAGTTCTACACCGAGATCGGCAAGGAGCCTGTCGTCCTGAATAAGGAAGTCATCGGCTTCATCGCCAACCGCTATCAGAGCGCCATCCACCGCGAGGCCGTCGACCTGGTGGAGAACGGCGTTTGCTCCGTCGAGGACGCGGACAAGGCTCTGATGTACTCCGTCGGCCTGCGCTGGAGCGTGATGGGCCAGTATCTGACCATGCACCTGGGCGCCGCGCCCGAGGGCATCGGCAACTTCAACACCAAGTATCATGTGGACGTGACCAAGCCCGACGGCCGTCTGAGCAACATGCCCACCTGGACCACCTTCCCCGCCGACTGGTGCGAGAAGGCCGCCGAGGGCCTGGAGGAGGCCATTGCCCACCGCACCCCCGAGATGGGTCAGGATATCCCCTCCATCGAAAAGTGGCGTGACAAGATGCTGGTGGACACCCTGCGTCTGCACGGCAAGCTGTAATTTACAACAATTTTAATGCAGGCCGGCGCGCGTTGCGCGCGCCGGCCCTGTTCATAGCAACGTCCCACCCATTTCGATCAACGAAAGGATGGTTTTTATGAAACTTTTGGTACTGAATCCCGGTTCCACCTCCACCAAGGTGGCCATCTTTGAGGACGCGCAGGAGATCACCCGCAAGTCCTTGAGCCACTCCAAGGAGGAGCTGAGCCAGTTTGACACTCTGCTGGACCAGTTGGAGTTCCGCTACAACCTGATCATCGACTTCCTGCACGAGATCGGCTGCGCGCCCAGCACCCTGGACTGCGTGGTCTCCCGCGGCGGCTCTCCCCCGAACGTGGCCTCCGGCGCCACTATCATCGGCGACGAGCTGGTCACCGCTCTGCGGGAGCGTCCCAAGGAGCCCCATCCCGCCTCCCTGGGTCCCATCATTGCCGACCGCATCGCCAAGGCCGAGGGTATCCCCGCCTATATCTACGATCCCATCACCGCCGACGAACTGAACCCCCTGGCCAAGGTCTTCGGCGTGAAGGGCATCGAGCACGACGGCATGTGCCACATGCTGAACACCCACGCCATGGGTATCCTGGTCGCCAAGGAGTTGAACAGGCCCTTTGAGGAGCTGAACCTGATCGTGGCCCACCTGGGCGGCGGCTGCTCCATGGCCTTCTGGGTCAAGGGCCACCCCATCGACGTGGTCCCCGGCGACGCCTGCACCTTCTCCGCCGAGCGTTGCGGTCCCATCCGCGGCGAGAAGCTGCTGCAGTTGACCAAGCAGTATGATTACAAGACCATGGAGAAGTGGTTCCACGGCAAGGGCGGCTTCGTCTCCCTGCTGGGCACCAACGACCTGCGCGAGGTGGAGAAAATGATCGTCGACGGCGACGAGTACGCTCTGCTGTGCGAGCAGGCCATGGCCTATCACCTGGCCAAGAAGATCGCCTTCCTGTACCCCGTCACCAACGGCGAGGTGGACGGCATCGTCCTGACCGGCGGCGGCGCCTACTGGGAGCGCCTGACCAACGATATCCAGGCCCGTCTGGCCTATCTGAACACCCCCATCTATGTGCGTCCCGGCGAGAACGAGATGCAGGCTCTGGCCGAAGGCGCTCTGCGCGTCATGAGAGGCGAGGAGACCGCCCACGTATACGAGGGTTAAGAAAGGAGCTTAATGACTATGGAACTTCATTCTTTGGACGAAATCTTGGAGATGTCCAAGAAAGCTGAGACCAAGCAGATCGTAGCCGTCGCCGGCGCCGCCAAGGACGCCGTCATCGACGCCGTTCTGGAAGCGGTGGACGCCGAGCTGGTCACCCCCATCCTGGTGGGCGAGACCGCCAAGATCCGCGAGATGCTGGCCGCCCGCGGCCGCAACGCCGACGATTTCGAGATCGTGGAGACCTACGAGGGCCAGACCCCCGCGGACACCGCGGTCGAGCTGATCAAGGAAGGCAAGGCCGGCTTCCTGATGAAGGGCAGCGTGGAGACCTCCGAGTTGCTCCACCCCGTGGTGAAGCGCGAGAACGGCCTGCGCACCGGCCGCACCATCTCCCACGTGGCCTTCTATCAGCTTCCCTTCTATCACAAGCTGCTGGTCACCACCGACTGCGGCATCACCGCCTATCCCGACCTGAACAAGAAGAAGGACATCATCCTGAACGCGGTGGAAGCCCTGCACCTGCTGGGCTATGAGGAGCCGAAGGTGGCCGTCCTGTGCTGCAAGGAGACCCCGGACAAGGGTCTGCCCGAGACTCTGGAGGCCCGCGAGCTTCAGGAGATGTGCGAGCGCGGCGAGCTGGGCAAGTGCAAGGTCGTCGGCCCCATCTCCTACGACCTGGCTATGAGCGCCAAGCGCGCCGAGCTGAAGCACTATGACTGCCCCTTCTCCGGTGACTTCGACGTGCTGGTGGTGCCCAACATCCACGCGGGCAACATCCTGGGCAAGTGCCTGGAGCTGCTGCCCGACGCCATCATGTGCAGCTATGTCTCCGGCGCCCGGATCCCCATCGTGCTGACCTCCCGCGCGGCGCCCGCCAAGGAGCGTCTGACCTGCATGGCCCTGGCCGGCATCATCGCCGCCAACCGCCAGAAGCAGTAAGCGTTATAACTGCAACGGCCCCCCGGTGGAAGATCCACCGGGGGGCCGTTCGTCTCTGCCTAGTCTTCCGCTTCCGCCTGTATGGCGCTGACACGGTCGGAAATATATGTGCCCACCTGAGCCTTTTCGATGCTCAGGGCCACCGCCAGCTCGCCGTAGAGCAGGTCCTCCGCCCGCTTCATGAACCGTTCATCCACGGCCCCGAACTTGCGGTGCTGGATCGCCATATCCTGCTTTTTGGCATAGATGGACATGGCAAGCTCGATCAAATCGCCGCAGTCGTGGCTTTTCAGGTAGGTAGTGTAATGCTCCTCCAGTTCCCGCAGCACGCTGTTGTGGTAGGCCGCCGCCTTCATGGTGGGGATCTTGTCGATCAGGGTCTGCGCCTCCGCCTCGGTAATCACCGGGCGCATAAACACCTTGGTCTCCACCGGCGTATAGATCACGCCGTCCTGGTAAAGGGGCTCCAGCGCGTAGTAGAGCTGATCTCCTTTCTGAAAATCGGGCTTGGTGATCTCCTTGATCCGGCATACGCCGGTGCTGCCGTAAACGATCATGTCCCCAGGCTGATACATCATGTTTCCTCCGTCTTTCCCATCCAACAAACACACTTACAAAAAAGAACACGCGATTTCGGCAACGGCCCTTACAGTTGCCAAAACCACACTTCTCTCAATCTATTATACACCTTTTTCCATAAAAATGTAAGAAGTTTTTTGCCGGGGCAGGGGAGGGAGAGGAGACACGGTGCTGTGGGGTGTGAATTGAATTGCAGGGTCGCCCTTTTGTACGGCAAAAATCGCCGGGTGGAGGCGGCCCGCCGTGTTGCGGTGATCGTCGGTTCAGGAACGGGGAATGTAGGGGAGGATATGATCCTCCCGGAAACGTTATGATGGTTGCCGCCTGGAGCGGGAGGTTGGTAGCCTCCCCTACATTCATTCCGCAAACCTTCCGGGGATTTCCCAGGGTGGGGCTGTGACAACGGGAATACCGCTTTGACATCCACCTGTACGAAAAACCGGGAGGATTATGATGCAGGTAGGGGCTGACCTCTGTGTTGCGGCCTGTCACGCTGCGATCATTGCCGGGTTTGGGGCGGGTTCCAAACTCGCCCCTACGACGGGGGGAATGACCCGTCTGCGTTGCGATCCATGCAAGGCGGCCATCCAAGTGTGGTCTGCGTGGGCAACCGCAAGGCGGTCATGTCGGAGACGTTGCAATTACGATCCCGATTTGAGAGGAAGCAAACAGGAAAAGACGCTGAGAAACGCTCTCAGCGCCTTTTCCTGTTCTATGCTTATTCCAGCACCGCGCCCTTGGCGGCGCTGGTGACCAGCTTGGCGTATCGGGCCAGATAGCCCGTCTTGATGCGCGGCTCGGGGCAGACCCAGGCGGCCTTGCGCGCGGCCAGGGTGGCCTCGTCCACCTGCATGTCGATTTTGCAGTTGGGAATGTCGATGGACACCAGGTCACCCTCCTGGATAAAGGCGATGGGACCGCCCAGCGCCGCCTCGGGGGAGACGTGGCCGATGGAAGCGCCCCGGGTGGCGCCCGAGAAGCGGCCGTCGGTGATCAGGGCCACTTCCTTGTCCAGCCCCATGCCCGCGATGGCCGAGGTGGGGTTGAGCATCTCCCGCATGCCGGGGCCGCCCTTGGGGCCTTCGTAGCGGATAACCACCACGTCGCCCGCCACGATCTTGCCGTCATAGATGGCGGCGATGGCGTCGTCCTCGCTGTCAAACACCCGGGCGGGGCCGGTATGGACCATCATTTCGGGGGCCACGGCGGAGCGCTTGACCACGCAGCCCTCGGGGGCCAGGTTGCCCTTCAGCACCGCGATGCCGCCGTCGGCGGAGTAGGGGTTGTCGATGGGACGGATGACCTCGGGGTTGCGGTTGACCGCGCCCTCCAGATTTTCGCCCAGGGTCTTGCCCGTGCAGGTCATGACACTGGTGTCCAGCAGGCCCTTTTTCGTCAATTCCTTCATGACCGCGTGGACGCCGCCCGCCCGTTCCAGGTCCTCCATGTAGGTGTCCCCGGCGGGGGCCAGGTGGCACAGGTTGGGGGTTCGGGAGGAGATCTCGTTGGAGATGTCCAGGGACAGGTCGATGCCGCACTCATGGGCGATGGCGGGCAGGTGGAGCATGGTGTTGGTGGAGCAGCCCAGGGCCATGTCCACCGTGTCGGCGTTGTGGAAGGCGGCCTCGGTCATGATGTCCCGGGGGCGGATGTCCCTTTTCACCAGCTCCATGATCTGCATACCCGCGTGCTTGGCCAGGCGCAGCCGGGCGGAGTAGACGGCGGGGATGGTGCCGTTGCCCGCCAGGGCCATGCCGATGGCCTCGGTCAGGCAGTTCATGGAGTTGGCGGTGTACATCCCGGAGCAGGAGCCGCAGGTGGGGCAGGCGTTCTCCTCGTACTCCTCCACGCCCGCGTCGTCCAGTTTGCCCGCCTTGTACGCGCCCACCGCCTCAAACATATGGCTGAGACAGGTGCGGCGGCCATCCTTCAACGTGCCCGAGAGCATAGGTCCGCCGGAGCAGAAGATGGTGGGGATGTTCAGCCGGGCGGCGGCCATCAGCAGGCCGGGCACGTTTTTGTCGCAGTTGGGGATCATGACCAGGCCGTCGAACTGGTGGGCCATGGCCATGGCCTCGGTGGAGTCGGCGATCAGGTCCCGGGTGACCAGGGAGTATTTCATACCCACATGGCCCATGGCGATGCCGTCGCACACGGCGATGGCGGGAAACTCCACGGGGGTGCCGCCCGCGGCCCGGACGCCCGCTTTGACCGCCTCGGCAATCTTGTCCAGATTCATGTGGCCGGGGACGATTTCGTTTTGAGAGCAGACCACGCCGATCAGGGGGCGCTCCAGCTCCTCCTTGGTGTAGCCTAGAGCGTAAAACAGGGAGCGGTTGGGCGCGCGCTCCACGCCTTTTGTCACGTTATCGCTGCGCATGGGAATGACCTCCTGAAAATTTTGTTTGAAAGTTGTCTGATAACACTTGAATTGTCTGACAATATGATATATCATAGAAGAGAAGATGTCAAGAGGAGATTGGTTCCATATGCAGACAAGTTTGGTCCAGCAGACCGCCCGGCGGCTGTACAATCAGATCGTGGCAGAGAAAACCGTGGCTCCGGGAGAGAAGCTGCCCAACGAGCTGGAGTTGTCCCGGCGGCTGGGAGTCAGCCGGGCCACCTTGCGGCAGGCCATCCAGTCCCTGGTGACCCAGGGGGTGCTGGAGGTCCGCCGGGGCCGGGGGACCTTTGTCTCCGGGCGGGTGGGGGAGATCGAGAGCTTTGGCTTCGACCAGTTGGAGCGGGTCAAGGGACAGCTCCGGGACCTGTTCGAGCTGCGCTCCATCTTTGAACCCGCCGCCGCCGAGCTGGCCTGCCGGAGGGCCACGGAGGAGGAACTGGCCGACATTCTGGCCAAGGGCGGGGCGGTGGAGCGCTGTATCCGGGCGGGGGAGGACCGCACCCGGGCGGACGCCGACTTCCACGCCGCCATCGTCCGGGCGGCCCACAACGAATTCATGATGCGCCTGCTGCCCATGATCCACCGGGCGGTCTCCACCGCCGTGGAGACGGGGGAGCGCAAGGAGCAGTTGGCGGAGGACACCTGCCGGGACCACGCCCTTTTGCTGGAATTTTTCCGCAAGCGGGACGGGGAGGGCGCGCGCCACGCCATGGCTATCCATATGCGGCGCAGCATGGACGTCATGGGGCTGCGCGCAGCGGAGAGCGGAAAGACCAGCTATAAAAAGTCAAGAGGCATGGACGGAAAAAGCGAAAGGAACT